>Ga0209426_1000159_pt1 | contig 102819 bp, 95 predicted proteins | sample Deesub1362B_J571_FD_187697 | JGI IMG/M metagenome (GOLD analysis project Ga0209426, IMG submission 187697) | Deep oceanic, basalt-hosted subsurface ecosystem from Juan de Fuca Ridge flank, Pacific Ocean, CORK Borehole 1362B_J2.571 (SPAdes)... ... | reverse complement strand
CCATCACTGGCTGATGGGCAAACACGGGAACAAGACACCACCCGAGATCCGGAAGGAGCGGTCCTCCAGCGCCCTGGCCGCAGCGTAATAAACCAAAAACGTGTCCAAGAAACCCTAGGGCGATGCATCTTCAACGTTTCAAACTCATCCTCAGACAAAGATTCCTTATAAAGTTCATTTTCCTGCCACAATCCACTTTCTCTTATCTTACTTTTTGGTGACCATATCCCCAACCACTTAGGAGAAGGACCGCATTCATCACACCGTGATACGGTTGAAATAATCTTCCGCTCCCATTTTAATCGTTCTTCTCTACCATCTACAGCAAACACTACAAATGAAAGATTCCACTGAATATATTCTGTTACCGCCTTCTCAATCTGCCATTGCTTTTCTTTATTAAGCAACCGGAAGTAACGCTCCTTTGCCTTTCTCGTTGTTAAGTCCCAGTTCCATTGCTCCAAAAACGGGTCTTTTGCTCTTTGCAACATTGCCCGCCCAATGTTCTTCCGAAAGATGCTTCTGTCTTTGTTCTCGTTTACGAAGTGCTGTTTCATCCGAGAAGGTAATTGATTTTCTCCTGTGTGTGTTCCTACTCTCACTATCCGGTCTACCCCGTGTGCATATTCTCCTTTCTCAAAAAGAACGTAGATACCATTGCGGGGAATAACCAGTTCATCAAACGGGAACCGATGACGTGGAAGACTGCTAAATAGGCCGTGTAATTGCTGACAAATCTCACTCACGCGCCGTTTTCTCCTTCAAGAATTGCAACTGTTTTCCAATAGGCAAACCCGCCAATGGCACTTCATAAGAGTTCAGATACGGCAACAGATATTGCCGATATTTCTGCCCAGCCAGAATCACAAAATGGTCATTTTCTAAATCGCAATGCTCTTGAAGTTGCGACACCACCCTAGCAGCCCAATTTCTTCGCTTACGAGCAGACATTTTGTTGAGCGTAACGTCATACGGCTCAATTTCTTCATCCAAGCGCACCAATCCATATTTTGCAGATAAGACAAACACTTCCTGAGGCAAGAACTGTTGGGCGTAATTTAGATTCATTTGAAAAAGCGGACTGATGTACAAGTCTCTGGCTCTTGCCTTGTGAGGCAATTTTTTATTTACGCATGAGATGAGAACAATTGTATTCATCGATTCATTCATGGCAGGCTAACGCTCAGCTTGAGGGACGTGTGTGCAGCGGCAGCGTAACACACGTCCCTCTCAAAGCTGTTGTTGAACCTTCTTAGCCACGTATGTCGAACAGTTTGCTGAATTGCTTCTCTGTCTCGCTCCGCTTCTCTATACCGCTCCGAATAACACTTTTATACTCCATTGCGGGCGCTGAGTGCCTTTCACATTCTGCAAATCTGGGCTCTTGGCGAGTCCCGAGTGGATGAGGAACTCTTCAATCTCCGCAACGTACCTCTTGTTTGTCGGCCCCTTTGTAATGCTCTCAATGTCCCACTCTTTGATTATGCCCCTTGAGCCCTCCCGCCGACTATCGGTTAGCGAGGAGATAGTCCGCAGCAAAACTCGTCAGGAGAGCGTCGAGCGACTGCTGAAGCGCTTGCTTCGATACTCCGCCAAAGATAGCTTGAGAATCCCACCAGACTTTGGCGAAAACCTCTTCGCCAGATGCAAGGATCTTGACCCAGCGATAAAGTGATATCTCGATAAGGCCTCCAGCGTCGGTCGTAACTATGCTAAGCTCAAGCCAATTCGGAGACTTCTCCGTACCCGACACTGCGAGGCCAGGAACGTTGCGATGAAGACCGACTTCGATCATGTCGCTCCACTCCTTGAGCGTTGCGACTTCTCGGGGCGTGTTGGGTCGGATTACAATGGCGATGCTACGCAGTCCTTTCAAAGCATTGACTTTCTGTGTGCCTAGCACGTCTTGACCGAGACACGGTTGGAAGTTCATAACGACAATGAAGAACGTAATGGCTGCAAGCACACGGTTCATACGTGATTCCTTTTGCTTCATCGGTCCGTGGGGTCCTCAACGGCCCAACGACCAAGCTCACCTGCCGCTGTGGAGCGCCAGCGGAACAGCGGTCAGGTGGAGCGACTTGTTAGCGCTCCCCAGGCACTACCTCATAGGTACGCAAGTAATTGCTGCCCGACAAGGTACGATGGAATACTCCGACTACCTTTGCTTGAAACACCCCGCCAAGCGTATTCAAGAATGTTTTTGGCTTATTGGATAAGTATTGCTCATCTATAACCATCTCTTGCCCAATTTCCAGTTCCCAAAACTCAGTATGCCCATTATTGGGGTTTCTAAAATACACAGCCATTTCCTCGCTTGTTACATAAACAAAATATGATCGCACCCCTATTTCCTTCGATACAAGTACTTGGCGGTGTATATCTTTGAATATATGACCAGCCTTCTGTGTTTTTGGTTGATTTTTCCCTCCTGGGAGATCGCGATCATATTTGAACTCTAATGCTATTTTATAAGAGGGCAGCCAAGTATCTATCTTCGCCCCCTCTATTGCGGGATGGGGATATTCCAATACGACTTGATGTGGGGTAACTCCAGCCTTGAGGAGTGCGGCAAAGAACGTATATCGAACCGAGTCTTCTGTCGTAACCACCCCGCGTTTGAATCTTTCGTCCAGGAGCCTCCCAAATTCTTCAAATATCGCAATCATTTGTTATAGCACTAACGGTCAGCATCACCCACCTGGCGGGTCTAGCGTCGGCAACGTCGCTGTCCAGACGACTTCTTAGGCTTGGAGCAGTCGAAAAGCGCCGAGATTAGGCAGGTCGGGTGCATGCAGAGTTAGCCGCTCACTTGCTTCGACAGCATATCACCTACTTGCCACAACTGCTATTTCCCCCTCTCGCTCCCAGAGAATTAGATCAATGAATCCCCAACTCTGTTTAGATTGGCGACTCAAGACTGCTCGCAGATTGTCTACTGAGGCATAAAATTGAGCCAGGGGGTCATCAACCTCAACGGACAATACCAACACAGTAAGCTTCCCTGCGGTCTTTGCTTCTCTGAGTTGCTCATTCTTATGCACAAGGATCTTTTCAAGAGAACGTTTCAGGTACGCCTGAAAACCACCCCTGCCGAAATTCCGTGGCATGTCAGGATCGTAGTAGTCCATCCATACTACTTCTAAGGAACTGCCTTGATCTTTAACTTTGATAAGGTCACATTCTATAGGCTGTGGGATCATCCATCGTTGCTCGGGCATTATATCTTGATCCCGAACGGCCTCTAATATCTCTCGTTCAAGCTCGTTCACAATCTCGACGCGCCTGCGCTTTAGGTCTTTGTAACGAAGTGGCTCCTCTTCCAGCATTCCACTCCCAGAAATTGCAGTGCGTTTGGTTGGGCCTACGATTTCCAAGTGGAAAGTGCCGGGCAGTTTGCCATCAACCCTACTTCTTAAGTCTCGTGCGACTCCTGAGATCGACTTGTCATAGGCCCTGCGACCACTGCTTTCCATAAACCTGGTTATCTCCACTGCCAGTTCGGGCTCGTCCTGCAAATCACTCGCGCAGAGGAAGTCATATGTCCCTGGTTCTGACTGATCTTTCTCTGGTCGTGTTCTAGGAGAATACTTCACTCCTCGAGTTTGCTCATAATACCGTAGAACAGCTTCCAAGACTTGTTTTTCCGCCTCTTCTTTCGAGCACATACATTTCCTCACTATCCCAGTCAGCCCAGGCTACGGTCGCGCGGCTAACGACTGGGATAAGTCGCCCTCAAAAGGGCGGTAGTCTTTTGAGGGTCGGACTTAATCCCTTTGTTAGGCGATTTTCCATAATTGCTACAAAAACCTCGGAGTAATTCTTTTATAATCTCTGTATTCCTCACCATATTGTTTTTCCAACCATGTTTCTTCAGCAAATGGTGTAAATAAGAATACCAATATCATCAATAGATGGACTACCAAAACATACAATGAATTCGAGATTAAGCTAATACCTATGAAAAGAATCATATCTCCTAAATACTGTGGGTTTCGTGTATAGCGATACGGCCCACAAAGAATAAGCTCATCTCTCAACCCATAGGTGTTTTTTATTCCGAGGGTGACAATGCCCCACGTTACAAGCAGTGCTCCAATCACTGTGATCGGAATACCAATAAAAAAACGAATCTCATATGGAATTACCCATGTATTCCAATCAAGCACTACCAGCAGTGCATTGGAAATGAAAGCAAGGTAAAAAAGTCCCCATGTAGTCGAGTATTGCCAAGACCACTTTTTTGGAGGTGGCCAGATTCTTTTTTCAGGGAACACGACAGACCACACAACCCCAAAAAGCAGGATGTAGTTTATCGCCACATCAGCTAGGAATACGCTCTCCTTAATGCCAGCCATCATATGCTCACTTTTTTCGCCTAACCTGCGAGCTAGGTGGCCTCAACATAACATAGCGAAGGGATATTATGCGGAACTGCTTCAGCGACTGGTTGCCGTTGCTCACAGCGTAACTGCATCTTACTGGTTGGCGGGAATCTTTAATCTTTATAGCGTACGGAGGGTCGTTTGTCAAGAAAATGCAGTATATCTGTCAGTAAAAACTGAATACTGTAAAGAGTCAAAGTAAAACTAAAGAGCATAGAGGGGCTTTGAAAACTTTCCGGAGAGCCAAAAGCTGGTTCCATCAAAACGCAGACCCTACTATTTGCACTTTGTCTTTTAGTTTCCCCGGTTCATTGGCAACTCCAAAACACCTATGGTCCATCGTGGAAGACCCGACCGTCTCTGAAGGAGAAAGCGGACAAAGATCAGGAGGGCTGGAAGAGGTCATCCATCCGGGTAGGGGGTAAGGGACGATGGGGGTCCATGCGCTTGAGCTGTCCACCCCGGATATCACACCCGGCGGACCATGGGGGGGAAGCCCTGGAAGCTTCGGCATATGGATCCTTCGGGCCGTGTGGTAGAATCACTTAACATCGGGTGATTTTTCGCTCCCCGTTCAAGGAGATATGCCATGCAAAACTATCTGCTGCGCTATTTCAACCAGGTGCCCCGCATCGGGGTGCTCGCCACGGCCAATCGGGAGGGAAAGGTCAACGCCGCCCACTTCGGCTCCCCGTTTATGACGGATCCCGAGACCGTGGTGATGGGGCTGGGAGAGAATCGGACGCTGCATTACCTCCAGGAGAACCCTCATGCGGTCTTCATCATCGTCCAGCCGGGGGAGACCCTCCCCCGGTGGAGGGGGCTTCGGATCTATCTCGAAATGAAGGAATGCTCGCGCTCCGGGGAACTATTGGAGCAGGTCCGTTCCCGCATCGCGGAGGTGGCCGGTCAAAAGACCGCCAAGCAGATTGTGGCCGCCGTTACCTTCCGGGTCACCGAGATCCGGCCCCTGGTGGACGCCGGCCAAGGGTGGGAGGAAGTGGTCAAGGACATCTGACCCGATCCCTAATCAATGGGCTTCGGGGCCTTTCCTTCAACGGGCGCAGGAACAAGCTCGGTGGGGACCTCAACGATTATTCGGGTCCCCTGCCCCGGGGTGCTCTCCACATGCATCCTCCCCCCGTGGCCCTCCACAATCCTTCGGGTGATGGGAAGGCCCAATCCAGTGCCCTGGGTCTTTGTGGTGAAAAACGGGGTGAAGATCCGCTCGGCCAGCTCCGGCGGGATCCCTTCTCCCTTGTCCTCCACCACGAAGCGGATGCTTCGTCCATTGGGAGAGACCGAGAGTCGGACCTCTTCACCCGGTGGCGAGGCGTGGATGGCGTTCTGCAACAGATTGTGAAGGGCCTGCCGGATCCGCTCCGGATCCAGCTCGGCCTGGATCCCGGGCTCCGAGCAGTTGCAGATGAGCCGGACGGATCGCTGCCGGGACTCTTCCTGCAGCTCCTCGTAGAGCTCTTCCAGGAGCTTGGCGACCTCCACCGGCTCCCTTTTCGGCTCGAGCCTCCCCGCGAAGCTCAGCATGTCCCGGATCATCCCCTCCAGACGCCCGGCCGCCCGTTCGATCACCTCCAGGTAGGAGACCGCTTTCCCCTCTGGAGGGGCTTCCTTTCTCAGCCTCCTCAGGAAGCCCCGGATGGGGATCACCGCGTTTTTCATCTCATGGGCCACCGATGCCGCGGCCTCTCCAAGGGCAGCCAGGGTCTGGAGCTCCTGGGCGCGGGCCCTTTGGCGCCGCTCACGGTCCGCCAGGAAGCCCACCGTGGCCCCGCTGAGGTTGAAGAGGACCACCTCGAGCAGCTTGTCCAGGACCTCCTCCGTCCTTCCGCCCCATCCTGCAACCACGTGCGGGAGATAGAGGACGGTCACAAGGAAGGCGGCTCCCATTCCGCCGCGGAGGCCGAAGATCCATCCGGCCAGGATGATGGGCAGGTAATAGAACCTGGCGAAAAGCTCGTGGGAAAAGGAAAAGATCACGGGGGTCCCGTAGTGAAAGAGCGTAACCACGGCCACCAGGGCCAGGATCCCGGCCGCCGCCTTTCCACGGTGTCGAATCTCCATGCGTATCCTCCGGTGTCTTGGGAAGCCCCCACCAAACCGAGCAGAGGGGTCGAGAGAGAAGCATCCTCCCTCGATCCCCTCACATCATTACCGGCCAGTTGGGGGCTGCGGATAGACCGGGGCGTTGGGAAGATCGGGCCTCTCTGGGGGGTTCGGAGCCCATCCCCAAGGAAAACCTTGAGGGCCGGGCTGTTGAGGGGTGCCGTACGGTGCCCCGGGATAGCCCCAACCCGGAGGGGCATTCATGGGTCCCCAGCCGTGACCGAAACCCATTCCGCCGCCCATATGGCCCCTTCCCATCATCCCCCAGCCTTGTCCCATGCCGCCCATGCCCATCATGGCATAGGTCGATCCGGAGATGAGCAGGGCCAATCCTAGAACAGCCGCTGCCGTCAGGGTCAAGATCTTCTTTTTCATGGTGAACCTCCTTTTTGGATCAAGTTTCGATAATAGGCGATGAGAGAGTCGTGCCGAGGGGATGAAAGGCGGTTGAAAAGAGTAATGTCTGGAATATCAAGCGGTTATACCTCTCATCCGGATATCTGTGGGGATTTTTTCCATTTATGTGTATCGATTTTACTCATCTTTTCCCTGTATGAGGAGGTTTTTGGCTCATTTTTATACACCCTATGGGAAAACACCTGGGACCAGACAGCAGGTACGCCTTCTGCTAGCGAACCAGGGAGGGGGTCCATTGACGTAACGCCCCCCTCGTTCTATAAGTCATTCTATAAGCCTATAATGAGATATGAATTTCTACACCGCCGCCGATCCTGATGAGGGAGATTAGTGGTGAGCAAATCTGCGGAACCCCTTCTTGAGAAGGGGATTATTTTGAACGGCAAGTGGGAGATCTTGGGGCACATCGCATCGGGGGGGATGGCCGAGGTCTACCGTGCCCGCCAGATCAATCTGGACCGGGAGGTGGCCGTCAAGGTCTTGTCCCCGAAATTCCTCGACTCCTTCGAGGGGGATGAGGAGGAGGTCCAGTCCGCACGGGAGCGATTCCGCCGAGAGGTCCTGGCCATGGCCCAGGTGAGGCATCCCAATGTGCTTCAGGTCTACGACGTGGAGCAGACCAGGATCGATGTGGACGGCCGCCAGTACCATCTTGAATATATCGTCATGGAATACATTCCGGGGCCCAACCTTCGCTCCACCATGCCGCCCGAGGGGTTCGGCGAGGACGAGGAGGGAGCACGCCGATGGATCCGAAATGTCCTCTTTCCCATCCTGGATGGGGTCGGGACCCTCCACGCCCTCGGCATCGTCCATCGCGACCTTAAGCCCGAGAACGTCCTGATGGACGGGCAAACCCCTAAGATCACGGATTTCGGCCTTGTCGGGGGTGTGCGCTGGCGGGGGTTGACCCAGAGCCATCACATGTTCGGGACCATCCACTATATGGCCCCGGAACAGTTCATGGAGATGAGCACAACGGACTCCCGCGCGGACATCTACTCCTTGGGGAAGATTCTCTACGAGGCGATCTCCGGCAAGATGACCAAAGAGACCGCCTACCCCCTGAAGACGGCCCGCCTCGCCAATCCCCAAACCCCCTTTCTCAAACGGATGGACTGGATCATCCAGCAGGCAACGGCCGAGGACAAAAATCTCCGGCTGGCCTCCACTCTAGCCCTAAAGGAGGCCCTGGCAGATGCCCTCTCGTCAAAAGGACCTCCTTCCGCCATCCATATCTCCAAAGTCGGAAGGAAAGGAACGTGGGCCTGGAGGCTCCTGTGGGGTGCCATGGTCCTCATCGTCTTGGGGGGTTCCATCGCCTTTCACCTCCTCTACCATCGTGAAAAGACCACCCCTTCAGCAACCCCCCCGGTCGCGATCACGGGCGGGAAGCCTCAACCCTCTTCACTCCCCTCGGGCCCGGCCCAACCCCAACGCGAAGGTCCATCCATCTTTCCCGCCCCCTCCATAGAGGGAAAGGACGGGGCTACATTGCGGTATGTCCCGGGCGGGACGATCACCTTGCCCGAGGGATTCGGTCCACTGGGGGGGCAAAGGGTCGAGGTGGCGCCCTTCTACATGGATGCCACAGAAGTCACCAACCACCAGTACGTGGAGTTCCTGAACCAAGTCCTGCCCCTGCTTAAGGTGGAGGACCGGCTGGTCAAGGGAAACGGGGAGATCTGGCTTATATTGGGAGAAGTCGTGAAGGGCTACGAACCCATTGTGTACCGGAATGGGAGATTCCACATCAAGGACCCCGGGTTCGCCTCTCACCCGGTGGTTCGGGTGACGGGATACGGGGCGGTGGCGTATGCCCGCTTCTATGGGAGGCGCCTGCCCATGGAGTCCGAGTGGATTCTGGCCCTGCGCGGCAGACCATCGACCGCGCCCCAGGGAAGAGGGGAAAGCCCCGGGGGGACGAACGGGGAATCAAACCCGGAGGAATCGGGTTCTGCAGATATGACGGTCATGCACGAGCGGATGATGCGTCCCGAGGGTCAAGCGGAAGAAATATCCTCGCACGGGATCCCGTTCCCCGTATCCAACTTTCCGCCCAACGATTACGGCATCCGGGGCCTGGACTCAAACGTTCAGGAGTGGGGCCTTCGACCGGGGAAGCCCTCTCCAAAGGGCCCCGCTTCTATGGAGTTCGTGGTCTTCCCCGCCGGGGGCCGCTCCCCGGCTTCTCCGGATCAGCCGCCCACTCCGCCGATCCAGCGGTACCCTTGGGAGGCCTTCGAGGAGGTGGGCTTTCGCTGTGTCCTGAGCGTCTCCCCGTCCGGCAAATGACGGAGACGCCAAGCCTCCCCTCGGAAAGGGAGCATCCGCTCCATGAAGAGGCGATCCGGCTACCGTCTCTACATCTGGTCTGTTATCCTCTCCGCTGTGCTCCTTGCGGCCATCCTGGTCTTCACATCCCTCAGGATCCTCCGGGCCGACAGGGAGTTCAGCCGTCTGATACTCGAAGAAAACAAGCAGTTCCTGATCAATACACTGCGATCCAGCCACGGCATAATGACGCAGATGCAGGGGTTCCGCTACGACGACCTCATCCAACTTGCCTTGAAGAGCCGTTTCATCCGGTATCTCGCCCTGCTGGATGAAGGAGGGAACGTCCTCGCTCAAAGCAAGCCCATCTCCGGGGTCCCCCTTCGGGATTCCTATGATACGGAACAGCTTTCAGACGGCACTGTCCTCCATCGCGCCCAAGAGATCCTGTTGATCTCGTACAAGGCCCACAAGGGCGATTCCGACACCACGGCCATGGGGTACGAAAGGATGGCCGGGGCCCGGATCAAAGAAGAACGACCTGTGGGCTGGTACATCGTGGCCATGGATGTCTCCGTGTTCGAGAAGCACTATCACGACACGGTCGTGCAATCCCTTGCCGCGGCCGGCGCCATCTTTCTGCTGGGAGCCCTGGCCCTCGTATTTCTGGGCATCGTCCAGCGCTACGAGCTGACCCACCTCTCTCTGGAAAGGCTCCAGAAGATCAAACGGACATTGGCCAACTTCGTCCCCGCCACAGCCAGGGACCTCATCGAGGCCAACCCCGACATCGCCGTCATGGAGAAGGTTGTGGAGGACGCCACTGTTCTCTTCCTGGACATCGAAGGATTCACACATCTGGTGCAGCGCTATCCCCTCGAGGTGATCAACCGGAACATCGAATCCTACTTCTCCTGCTTCTATCACTTCATCCAGAACCATGAGGGAGACATCAATGAGACGGCCGGCGACGGCATGATGGTGATCTTCCTACATCCCGACCCGGTGCAGCACGCCCTGAACGCTGTCTCTGCGGCCCAAAAGATCCGGATGCGTTTTTGGAACGGGCCGAGGCCGTGCAGAAGGACGATCGGATCCCCCTGACCGTCAATATGGGGATCAGCTCGGGGCGTGTCCACCTCGGATCCACCAAGATGCGAGCCGCTGCCGGCGACCGCTGGACGTTCACGGCCTCTGGTCCCGTGACCATCCTAGCGGCGCGGCTATGCCAGCACGCTCGGGGAGGCCAGATCCTCTTGAGCCAAGAGACGGCGAGGAGGGTCCAGGGCCATGTCCCCCTTTCCTCATTGGGAAAGGTCTCCCTGAAGAATCTGGAGGATTCAGGGGAGGTCTTTCAACTCGACGCGGCGCCGGAATAACCCCTCCATTGACGGGGGCCGGCATTCGGCCGTTTTTGCTGTGAGGAATATATCCTTTGGAACTATTCCAGATCCAGGAACTGGCTTGGCACCTTCAGTCTGGGTCGGTTGGCCTTTTTATACCCCAGCGCATCATCCGCTATGATAAGGCGCATGATGTTCGCCGTTCCCTCACCGATCTGGTAGAGCTTGGAATCTCGATAATACCTCTCCACGGGCAGTTCCAGTGAATATCCCATTCCTCCGTGTATCTCCATGGCATAGCCAGCGCACTTGACGGCCACTTCACCCGCGAAGTACTTGGCGATGGCCACCTCCCGGGTAAACGGCAGATCCTGGTCGTTCAGCCAAGCGGCCCGCCATACCAGAAGGCGGGCCGCCTCCACACAGGTGACCATCTCTGCTATGAGCGCTTTGACCATCTGGAACTTGCCGATGGGCTGGCCGAACTGGACCCTCTGATTTGCGTACTGAATCGAGACATCGAGGCAGGCCTGGGCTACTCCCACCGCGCCGCTGCTTACACTTATACGACCCCTGTCCAGGGCCGTCATGGCCACCTTGAATCCGCCGCCCCATTCTCCCAGGAGATTCTCCTTGGGCGCAACAACGTCTTCAAGAAAGATCTCCGCAATGGGGGAGCTCCTGTCTCCCAGCTTCTCGATTCTCCTGGCCTGCCAGCCCCTTTGATTGGTCTCCACAACCACTGCGCAGATCCCATTGTGCTTCAGACTGCGGTCGAAGGTGCCGTACACGATACCGTAATCCGCTATGGTGCCGTTGGAGATCCAGGTCTTGGTCCCGTTGATCAGGTAATGATCCCCCTTGTCCTCGATCCTGGTCTCTATGGACGCCAGGTCCGAACCTGTATTCGGCTCCGAAAAACAAGTACACCCCAGCTTTTTCCCTGATACCAAATCAGCGACGTATTTCTCCCTGGCTCGCTCGGTCCCCCATTCCATGATCGTGTAGGGGACGGTCATGGCCTGAAGGTTGAAGGCCGCGCGCAGGCTGGAGTCCGCCTTGGAGATCCTCTCGCAGACCACCGAGTGGGCTACAAACCCAGCCTGACTTCCTCCATACCGGGTAGGAAAGGCACATCCAAAAAGACCGACCTCCCCCATTTTACGGATCATTTCTCTGACATCGCCCTTCCTCTCCATCCACGGGATGACCTCACGTTTGGCGAATCTTTCAGCCGTATCAGCCATCATCCTCTGAACGTCATTCAACCTAAAATCCATGAAAAGTCCTCCCTCAATGAGATGCTGTCCTCCCTCCCCATCTACTCGGGGCCGGCAATTCATTCACAATGTCTGCGGTCGTCTCCATGGGCTCAAAGCATATCCCGAAGCCTCCGTTTGAGGATCTTTCCAACGGGCGTCTTGGGGATCTCGCGGACAAACCGCACTTCCCGGATGCGCTTGTAAGGGGCGATCTTCTCCCTGCAAAACTCGATGAGCTCCTCCTCTGTAACGGACATCCCCTCTTTGGGGACCACGAATGCCACGGGAATCTCCCCTGTGACGACATCGGGCCGGCCTACTACCGCGCATTCCCGGACAGCCGGGTGCTGGGTAAGGACATCCTCCAGCTCGGCAGGAAAGACTCCGTGGCCTTTGTACTTGATCATGTCCCTGGCGCGCTCCACAAAGTGGAAATACCCCTCGTGGTCCATAAAGACGATGTCTCCCGTGTGGAGCCATCCATCCTCGAGCACCTTGGCCGTCCCCTCGGGGTCCTTCCAGTATCCTTTCATCACCTGGGGACCCTTGATGAGCAACTCCCCTTCCTTCATGGGAGGCTGGTCCCGACCGCTATCCACGTCTACGACCCTCGCATCGGTGTCGATGATGGGGATTCCAATGGCGTCTCTCTTAACGCGATGGGGGGGATTGGTCATACATTCCGGAGAGGCCTCCGTGAGACCGTACCCGGGAATCATGGGCACTCCCGTGAGCCTCTCCCAGGACTCCTGGACCTCTTGGAGAACCGGCATTCCGCCGGCCTTCACATACCTCAATGAAGAGAGGTCATACCTCTGAAGGGTGGGATGATGGATGAGCATCTGCCACAGGGAGGTGACGGCATAAAAGATGGAGATCCTCTGACGTTCGATCATCTCCAGGCATGCTTCCGCCTCGAACTGCGGGAGGATGTGCACAGAGGCCCCCACATGAAAGACAGAGTTGATACAGACGGTCGGCCCCCATGTGTGGTAAAAGGGCGTCAAGCCCATTACCCTCTCCTCATCTGTCCATTTGAACCAGAGGGCATTCATGACGGCGTTGGAGACCAAGTTGGCGTGGGTGAGCATGACGTTCTTGGCCGATCCGGTGGTCCCTCCCGTGGATTGGATGACGGCCACATCTTCATTGGGGTCAACGGCCACATCAGGGGGATTGGGGGGTTGTGCCTCGAGAACCTCTTGGAGGGGCGTTGCGCCCGGTATCCTCTCACTCCCCACAGAGATCAGGTTCTTGATGTTCGTATCGGGAAGGATCTTGGAGACAACGGGGTACAGGTCATCCATAAATACAATGGTCTCAACTCCAAGGACTCTGGCCTGATTGGTCAGCTCCCACTCCTTGTACATGGGGCTCGCCGTAACGACGATCCCGCCTGCTTTCAGTATCCCATAGTACGCTATGATGAATTCGGGACTATTGGGGAGATAGATGAGGATACGATCCCCTTTTCGGGCCCCCATTTCCCGAAAAAGATTGGCCAGACGGTCCGTATATTCATCGATCTCGCGGTAGGTAAAGACTCTTTCGCCGTGTACCACTGCTGTTTTCGGCCCGTATCTCCCGGCCGCATGGGAAAGGATCCCATGGACCGGGATGTGGGGATAGGTGACGGTCTTCGGGACTCCTTCGGGCCAGTGGGCCATCCATGGGCGATTCAGCTTGGAGGACATAGCATGCTCCTTTCTCTCAACTGGTATTGTGGACTTTCAGGGCCCACGTCAATCGAGCACTGTTGAATCGGGACCGATATGCCGGACAAGACCCTCTTACCTCTTCCAGGCCTCCATCCCCTCGGGCGGCGGGGCCATAATGATGAGGAGCTTCAAAGGGGCCTCGCCCACAGATACCACCTTGTGGGGCTGTTTGGCAGGCACAAAAGCCAGGCTCCCCTTTCCCAGACGGTGCTCCTGGTCTCCAACCCTGAACAGGCATTCTCCATCCAGGATGTAAAAGGCCTGCTCCATCTCCTCATGGAAGTGCTCATCTGCCACTCCGCCGGGTTCAATCTCCCCGTACCAAATGGCCATATGTTTGGAGCCCGTCTCTTCATGAACCAGTTTTCGGTCAATGGTTCCGGAATGATGCGGTGGGGAAAAGGAGGGGATATCCCCCAATGCATTTAAGTTGAAAACCGTCTTCATCGTCGCCTTCCTACCCCCATGTAAATGGTTCATTCAGGACCTCAACGACCTTCCCCCGGTTACATCATGGTGGAAGGCAACCACAGGATCAGTTGCGGCCAAACAATAACCAAAATCAACCCGACGATGTCAAGCACCATGAAAGGGATGGAACCCAGGATAATGTCATTGAGGGTTATGCCGGGTGGTGCTACGGCCTTCATGATATAGAGATTGAGTCCCAACGGGGGAGTGATCTCCGCCAGTTCCATATTCACCACAAACATGACCCCGAACCATATCAGGTCAAAGCCGAGGGCTTGCATAAGGGGGGCCAGCATGGGGACCGTGACCATAATGATCGCTGCAGGATCCATGATACAGCCCAATAAGAAGAGAAGAAAATTCACGGCGATCAATATCACGTAAGGGGAGACCTCCAGACTCAAGGCCCAATCCACAAGGTTTTGAGGCACGCGCAAAAAGCTCAGAACATAACCGAATGAGGAGGCCGCCACAAGGATCCATATGACAAAGCAGGTTGTTCGCGCGGTCTTTACAAAGGCCTCTCTAAGCGCACCCCATGTAAGGCGGCGGTAGGCCGCGGCGATCACCACAGAGGCAAAACAGCCCACACCGGCCACCTCGGTGGGAGTTGCGATCCCCGTATAGAGCGCGATGAACATGAAGAGGGCCAAGGCCACCAAGGGCAAGATCTTCCACAGGCATTGAAATCGCTCCTCCCAGGTGACATCTCTCTCCCGGGGAGCCATGGAAGGGTCGACAACCACCCGGACAACGAAATAAGCGATCCGGAGAAGCGTCAGGATGATGCCGGGAATAAGGCCTCCGATGAAAAGCTGCCCAATGGACTGCTCTGCGATGATGCCGTATATGATCAATAAGATACTCGGAGGGATAAGAACGCCCAAGGCCCCCCCAGCAGCGATGGAACCTGTGGCCAGCCGTTTATTATATCCACGATTCACCATCTCCGGGACAGCCATCCCGCCGATCACGGCGGTAGTCGCCGTACTTGCCCCGCATACAGCCGCAAAAAGGGTGCAGGAGACCTGTGAGGCGATGGCCAGACCCGCAGGGAGGGCCGAAAGCCATTTATCCAATGCCTCGAAGGCATCCCTAGCAGCACCCGATACCAGGACCATCTCGGCCATCAAGATGAACAGCGGAACCGCTACCAAAGCGAATGAATTCACTTTGCCATAAGCGAGCGTACCGAACAGATAGAGAATCTTGGGTCCGACAAAAAGGATCCCGAGCCCAAGTGCCAAAGAGCCCAGACTATAAGCAATGGGCACGCCCAACACCATCAGCAGGATCAAGACACACGTAGCAAGGATCAGAATGGCCCACCACTCCATACTATTTGTCTCCTTCCATGAGTTCGCCTATATGGTTGACGAGTTTTCCGATTAGGGCCAAAAAAAGGAGTGAGGACCCAATGGGAACCATAATCTGTGAGGGGAACAGTGGCCACATCATGGCGTCGGCCGAACGTGCGTTGGTGGCAAGCGAATGGAAAGCGAGGCGACCTCCCTGCCAGATCAACGTCCCACTCCACAGCAGGCCGAAACAGGCTATAACGATATCCATCACTTTTTTTGTTTTGCCTTTAAATCTCTCATAGAGGAAGTCTATACGAATGTGTCCTTCAGCCATCTCGGTGTCCGCCGCAGCCAAATAGGCCAGACCCACCAGGAGATATCCACAGAGTTCCAAGGACCAATCCGAAGGGGCATTGAAGAAGTACCTTCCCACCACCTCCCTCATGACCGCCACCATCATCACCATGGTGAGTCCACCTGCGATCCACCCGAAATGGCGCGACAACCAATCCAACTTCCCTTTCAATTTCTTAAGCACTTTGAATATCCCCCGCATCTTTGACGGACCTCCCCCCTTTCATCTCCCAATTCCTATCGACTGCCATGCCCCGCCGCAGGCGGGGCACCCTCAATGGATGAAAATGCCTGCCGAGATACAACGATCAACGCCTTTTCTTTATCGGATAGGGGCGACTTCAGTAGCCCCCCTTTGGGGAGGCTAAAGCCTCCCCTCCCCAACCCCGCCGCAGGCGGGGCTACTCCCTCTCTAGTCTGGGTAGGGGGGCTGCCGCCCCCCAAGGCCTCTACTCGTATGCGGAGAAACGTTTCTCGATGATCTCTCTTATCTGTCGAGCTTCGTTGCCTAATCCCTGTCTCTCACAGTTCTTTATATAGGTATCCCACACAGGGGCCACCGCAGCCCACATCTTGGCCTGTTCTTCCGATGGAAGCACATAAAACTCGACACCATGTTTCTTTGCGAGCTTTTCGATACGGGCGTCATCCATCTCGCAATACGCAATCCAGCGGGTCTCCAATTTGCGGGCGCTGTCGATGAGGATCCGCTGCAGCTCAGGACTTAGCGACTTCCACTTATTGAGGTTAATCCATACCCCGACGAAACAGTGGTTGAAGATCGGTGGATTGACGACCTGATCGGCCACCTCCCACATCTTGTAGGTCTCCAAGGAATACGTGGTCATGATCCCGGCATCAATGGTTCCGCGTTGCATGGCCGTATAGTACTCACCACCCACCGTCTGCACAGGAGATCCGCCTATGGCCTTTACTGTCTGCATGAGCGCTCCGCCACCAGCCCTGATCTTCATGCCTTTGAAGTCTTCGAATTTCCTTATTTTTTTGCTTTTCTTGCTTACCTGGAAGTTTTCGGGAGCAAAAATGGCGGGGAAAAGAAACTTTGCATTTGCCCGCTTCTGATAAACCCTGTCGATGATCTCACCCATGGGCGAGTTCCACCACAAATCATAGATATCGGCGAACGTTTTGAAGTTTTTGGGCATGGCGCAAACATCCCCGATACCCACTTTTCCTGAAAAATAGGGGGGAAAGGCAACTATTACATCCAGGGTTCCCACCGAAAGGGCGTCCAGTGTCTCTTTTGAAGGGACCGGCTCGCCAGCCCAGTGGCGCTCAAATTTTATCTTCCCTTTGGAATTCTTCTCTACGGCATCCAGCCACATGCCAATAACAGCCTTTTCTCCAAGTCGGGTATGTCCTGGAGGATATACATTTTCCACCACAAGCGTAACAGTCTCCTCCTTCGCCCATCCATTTCCATATCCAAGAAGCGACACACACAGAAGGGCCATCAATACTAAACCGATCATCTTCTTCATCTCTCATCCCTCCTTTGAAGAAATTAGAATTCCAATAAAAGGCCCATATCCCCGAATTAGACTTATCACCCCCTTTGTCCTAAAGGCCTTGCCATACTTCGCGTGGATGAATAGCTTTTTACCGAAGTCAGAGCCAGATAAAATCAACAAACGGCACGATGAAGGAGTCTTGATACAAACTTGGAGGCCACCTGGGCCCCTTCTCGGGGGTTCAACGCCAGAGCCGCAAACTCAAAACCACAACAGCGGGTCGAACTTTGTTTCGAGGAGCAGAGGCTGCACAGCGGTCATGGGGGCGGTCAACCGGAGTCTCATGGAACAGGGAGGAATCGCTTTTTCGGCATCGGCCCAGGTGGCTCGTTTCACTTCAAAAGGACCCGCACAAGAGGGCCTCACTCCTTGGAAACACATCTCCTCAGGGCTACATCCTGCCGCCAGCCATTGGAATCTCATCGCCCAAACAGGCTCCGGCAGGGAAATGTCCCGCATTTTAATCACCTGCCATGTCCCGCCTGGGCGGGACATTCCAAAGTCATATCACAGAAATGACTGCTATTTCGTCCGTCTGGTCTATCTGGTCCTTTTGGTCCATTTCGTCCATTTCGTCTCTTAATCCTTGGCGGGGTCTCACACCAACGGCTTGGCTCCACGCGTGGTGAGCCCTCGCCTCTGGCCTTCCCACCAACAGCGGCTGCGCCTTTAGCCTCGAGCCTCTCGCCCCTAGCCCGGGTGAGAGAAAGCTATTTTCTACGTAACCTCTCCATGCCCCGCCTGGGCGTGACGCCCTTGATGAATGAAAATGATTGCCCAGCTGCGAGGATCAATGCCTTTCTCTATCTGGGAGGGGCGACTTCAGTCGCCCCCTTCGGGGAGGCTGAAGCCTCCCCTACCCAACCAAGACCAAATCAACGAGATGGACGAAATCAACCAGATAGACGAAATAGCCTCCCTTACCCAACCAAACGGACTAACGAGCCGAACGCTCCAAGCGCCCGAACGCCCAAACGAGCATAACGCTCTAAACGAACGTAACGAGCATAACGCACCAAACGAAACGACGAAATGGACGAAGTGGACGAGAGAGTATTTTCAACGCAACCTCTCCATGATTTATCAGGAAAAATACACATTATTTGGCCTTGTGGATCTCAACCAGTCCCTGATATCCATCCACCTTGACCCAATCTCCTGTCTCAATCACCTCGAAGGGGTCTTGTTCCAGATTGTCCACCACGGGAATGTTGGCTCCATACAGCAGTTGACCATACAAAAAACCCGTTGCAATGATCAGCTCGGTCTCTCTGTTGATGATGGCGCATGGGGCATTGCCGCATCGAATGGTCTCCAGAATCCACGTAGAACTGCTGGTGGAACCTTTGCCGTAAGGGTAAACGAATACCTTCCCTTTGATGCTCTGCCCGTGAAGCCGCACCTTTTTGTCATTGATGATCCCTCTTGAGGGCTCAACACCGTGGGACCAGACGATCTGCTCCAGACTCACGAGCGCCTCCCCCTCGGCCAGACCGTCCACGATTCCTCTACCCTTGATGACAATCCTGCCCATTACCTGTAACCTCTAATCCTCAATAATGGCTTGAACACATTCGGCTGTACTTGAAAAACGAATCTTTAGATTGTGCTCCGAGGGCAAATAATAGGCAAATTTGGCTGAATCAGTCATTATTGTCCTTACCGATCTTTTACCCAAGGGTGAAATGACTAAGCAATTGCCCTCTAAAAAAGTCCCCCCAGCTCCCTCTATAATGGCAGCATATCCCATTTTCTTGGCCAAATTATATGTCATTTCCGACGTGTAAACCCAAAGTTGCTTGTTCTTCTTAATTCGTCGCCCTTCGAGCAACTGGGAGAGGGTTCTCAACTCACTTATGGAATAGTGCGGGCAGCCCACCGCCACCACCTCGGGTTCGGCCTGGGCAGTGGTCATCTCCTGTTTGGCCTTTTGGAGCTGGTCGCGGTCGATGGTGAAGACCTCCTGAGGCCTTTTCCCTCCAAAGGGGTCCCGACCCGTTGCCTCGGGGGTGATATCAATGGCGTGATACAAGGCCACCACTCCGCTGGAGGCAGCTGCGGCCCCCAAATATTTCAAGTGATCCACAGAGGCTGATGGCTGCAGTCCATCCAAAACCGGTATTTTGTTGCCCACAATCTTTCCCACGAGGTAGCCCAGGGCATTGTAATCCAGTGTGGAAAGCTCTCCCGCCTTCACCTCGACCAGCACTTGGCCGTTGCGGTTTTCCTCCCTGTAGAGGCCTATATTGGGCATCCTGCCGGTGATGGCCGCACAGTAATTCAGCCCCGCAGGCGTCCGGTTGGTCCTGGCGCCGATCACCGAGTTGGCGAAGGCCACTGCCGAAGACTCCGCCCAGGAGACATTCTGTCCGAAACGCGGCAGGTTGCCCACGTAATATGGGGTGCAGGTCCAAGCGGGCTGCACCCCCAACTTCAGGACCGCCCTCTCCAGACGCTGCTGTTTGTGAAAATAGGCTTCCTCTATGCCGAGTTCCCGCCAGTGACGATGGCAAATCGACAATGGGTCCGCAGTGGTGGGGATGCAGAACTTACCCCCAAGTGTCACGAACTTCTCGGCCAGTTCCAGGCCTGCATCATGCAGCGAACCGTAATGGGCCATAATATGGGCAGAGGCCACTTGGATGAACCGGTCGGCCCCGTAGGCCCGCCCCAGTTTGTAGAGGATCTCCATGGCGAATTTCTTCGCTTGGCCGTGACGGCCCTCCAGCATCTCCCGCTCGTATCCGGAGATCTCCATGGCGATGCCTTTCCTTTATTGCGGAGCCAAAATGGACATGAACGCGTCCCCCTCCACACCGCCTCCGGGCACGATCCCTTACATGTCCGCCTCCTTAATCATTGCCTATTGTCAGCCGAAAAGGGGGTTGATTCTGCACCGGCCTCTTCGTATCCCAACAATGTGGATATCTTGCGGGAGGCCTCTTTAACCGCAGGAGCAAAGTTCCGCAGTGCCTTCTCTTTGGAGTGCCTGAAGGTCGGAAACGCCACGTTCAGGGCCGCCACAGCAAATCCGGTGTAGTCCATCAAGGGCGCGCCAATGGCGCAAAGTCCATCTTCCAGCTCCTCGTCGTTGACGGCGACGCCCTCTGAACGGACTCGGGCCAATTCCCTGCGCAACTGCTCGGGGGTGGTCAGGGTCCTCCCAGTAAGTGGTCTGAAATCGATCTTGCTTATAATCTCCTCCTGCCTGGAAGGAGGCATAAAGGCAAGGATGGCCTTGCCCATGCAAGTGCAGTAAACCGGCAATCGCTCTCCAATTCGATTCCGGGTTCCCAGGATGTGGTCTGCCTCCAGCCGCTCCACAAATACGATATCCGTGCCCTCCAGGATGGCTAGGTTCACAGTCTCTCCCGTATCCTGACGGAGCTTCTGCATGAAGGGAAGGGCAACTCGACGCAGACTGAGGTCTTTCAGCGTGGCTGCTCCAATGGAGATATTCTGCCATCCGAGGCGGTAATTCTTGGTCTTGGAGTCCTGCTCCACGAAGTTTAAATCCTTCATGGTCTGGAGCAGCCGAAAACAGACCGTCTTCTTGAAACCGGACAAGCGTGTGATCTCATCCAGGCTCAGAGGCGACTCTTGCCGGCTCAGTAAAACCAGAAGGCGCAGACCCTTCTCCAGAGACTTGACCCGCTCCTTGTCGGCCATGTCAACCTATGCCTTGTGCGTGTGCGCCGTGCGGCGTTCGCCTTATGCCTTAAGCATATAATGAGTGCTACCCCAAGGCTTGGCGCACCAGATCCACCACCTCCGCTGGGCGGTTGGCCACTTTGATCCCGGCCCGTTCGAATGCCTCGAGTTTGCTCTTAATGGTGCCCCTTGAACCGGCGACAATGGCCCCCGCATGCCCCACCTTGGTTCCCTCCGGAGCTGTATGTCCTGCGATATAGGCGATTACCGGTTTGGTGACGGCACCGCTTGCCACCAGCTCCGCGGCCTCCTCCTCCATCGTCCCTCCGATCTCACCCACTAAAAGGACGGCCTCGGTCTGGGGATCGGCCTGGAAGAGTTGGAGGGCCTCCTTGAAGCGCAATCCCACAATGCGGTCGCCTCCCACTCCTATGCAGGTGGACTGGCCCAGCCCGGCATCGGTAAGGCGGGATGCAAATTCGTAGGTGAGGGTCCCACTCCGTGAGGCCAGTCCCACCGGACCTGGTGCGAAATAACGACTGGGTACAAATCCCAAGAGCGTCCTTTCCGGGGGAGATATCATGCCCGGCGTATTGGGGCCGATCACCGTGGCCCCACGCCGGTCTTTCTCCTCTAGGATCTGCATGGCGTCATGCAGCGGCACATGCTCTGTTACGATCACCAGCAGCTTCACCCCATTGGTCAGGGCCTCCAGGGCGGCCGCCTTTACCCTAGAGGCTGGAATGAAAAGTATGGTGGCATCTATCCGGTGTGCCTCACACGCCTCGGCGACATTATCGAAGACCGGAACCCCTTCCACCTCCTGGCCACCCGCCCCGGGGCGGACCCCTGCCACGATCTTGGTCCCGTAGGCCAGCATGTTCTTGGTGTGATGCCGAGCAGCAGAGCCTGTGATCCCCTGGATCAATACACGGGTATCCTTGAACGCGATGATACTCACGTCTGCTCCCTCGTAACCTGGATAGTCTTTTGCACTGCTTCTTCCAGACCGCGGATGGCCTCGAGGCCGATGGACTTCAGAATCTCCTTCCCTTCGTCCTCTCTGTTGCCCACCATCCGCACAACCACATTAAAGGTGGGTCTTTGCTCTGTGAAAAAATCCTTGATTCCCTCAGCGAGGTCGTCGCAACGGTTGAGGCCGGCAAAGATGTGGATCAAAACCGTCTTTATGGTGAGATCTCCCTGGAAGATATGCAATGCGTCATATATTCCCTGCCGGTCCATCTGGGCGGTATCGAGGAAATTGGCGGGCCGTCCCCCGCTTGCGCGCAAAAGATCCAGGATGGCCATGGTGATTCCCGCACCACTGGATAGAATGCCGATATCGCCATCCATCCGGATATATGTCCATCCCCGCTTCCGATACTCGCTTTCCCGAGCGAATTCCTCCTCGCTCTGACCCCGCGGGCGGATCAACTCAGGGTGGCGGAACAGGGCATCATCATCGATGACCATAGCTGCATCCAGGGCCACAAAGGATCCGTTTGTGGCTGCGAGTGGGTTTACCTCTACCATCTCGCAGTCATAACCCGTGAAGGCTTCATACAACCTGAGGGCTAATTCTGTCAGGATTTTCTCCTGCTCCGGACCTGCTCCTTTCATGGAAGACGTCAGGAAGCGGGCCAGATCACGGGCTTGATCTCCGGTAAGTCCCCGCGAGGGTTCCACAGAGACCCGGAATATCATCTCCGGCTGTTCATCGGCTATCTGCTCTATGTCCACCCCGCCTTTTCCGCTGGCGAGGAATATAGGGCGCCCTTCCGTGTAGTCTATGGTGACTCCCAAATATAACTCTTGATTGCAGGGCACCTTCTGCTCCACCAACAGGGCCTCCACCCTCTCACCGTCATGCTGGCGGCCGAATAGGCCTGCGGAGACCTCGGCCGCCTCTTCAGGTGTCTCGGCAAAGGTTATCAGCCCGGCCTTGCCCCTGGATTTGGCCAGAGTCTGGGCCTTGATGACGACCGCTTGGCCCAACCTCGCGGCTGCTTCACGGACCTCTTGGGGATTGAAGGCCAACTCCCCCAGCGGAGTTCGAATTCCCGACTTCCTGAGAAGTTCCTTGGCCTCGGATTCATAGATCTTCATTTTTTCTTTCCCAGGATCTGATTGTCGGAAAGAGAGATTCCGTTATTCGGAATTAAATTCCACTTTTTTCCATATTCCGTTCGTCTCGATTTGTCAAGCACTTTTTTCCGATCTTGCTACTGACATGTTATTTGTCACCCTTACTTTTTTGGGGAGCCTTTGGGGAATCGGTCTCATGTGAGATGTGAGCGGGGGAGGTCGTCCAGGAGGGCATGGACAGTATTATTATTGTGCCATCTGGCGAGCGTTGCCGCATCTTGTGGTCGGTTGACAGATGGCACAAGTGAGATCACGACATATGGTACCGGCAGGATGCCATATGGCGTTATCAAGGCAGGGCGTGGCACCCTTGATGGATGAAAATGCTTACCCGGATGCGAGGATCAATGCCTCTATCGGGTAGGGGCGACTTCAGTCGCCCCCTTCGGGGAGGCTGAAGCCTCCCCTACCCAACCAAGACCAAATAGACCAAATAGACGAGATAGACGAAACAGACGAAACGACGATATGGACGAAAGACTATTTTCTAATCATGAGGGCGAAGAGCCCCCATTCCGGTATGTGGAGCCAGAAGAAGGCGGGCGATACACAAGGCCTTAACCCACACGGAGGCGATGTCGATTTGCACGCCAGAAAGGGAAGCAAGATGAGCCAAGTGCGCCTCCACGCGCTCAGGTTAAGGAAGGGGGTCACAGAACCCAAACGGAGGCGACTAATCTCCTATGAAATTGGCCCCCACATATTGTCCGTTATCAGTAAAAAAGATGTATATCGCGGGTGGATCTCCCTTCTCGCGGTGGAAGGAACCACATACTCGGTTCTGTCCTCTCTAATTCGCTGCCGGATCACGACCCGCATCAGGCCGGTCTCCCATGTGGCGTCCAGCTCCCCCTTCTCCACCAGCCGCTCGTAGGTCTCTGTGGCCTTCTGAAGGGCCTGCAGGGCCGTGAAGGCCCCGCTGTGCTCCTTTCCCCCCTGGCCGAGGGCCGAACCACCCAACAGGGCTGCAACAACCAGGAAGCAGAGAGGCAACCATAGCACCCACGAGACCTTCCGCCGGGCCATGTCTCCCTTGCGCATCATGTCTCCACCTCCAAACCTGTTCTCCAGGATTCCCATCCTTGACCGAAAGCACGCCATCTATCTCGCCAGGGACGGATTCCTGAAACGATGCGGGCACTAAGAATGGGAACTCCTCTCCAACACCCTTTATCCAGTTTATTTGGCAAAACCCTATCTGGTCAAAGGGTGCTTGGGGCAGATACCCCACAGAGGCGCAACCGTCCGGACCTTCGCCATTGAGGTCTTCTATGCTCCGGGACCGGGAGGGTGGAAAAGTGTATAATATCTACACATAATCTCCATCCCGTTGAGAATATTTTTTCCAAAATGGACTCTCCCACCCGACCGTGTGCCTCGGTCCCTCTCCTCTACAGCTAAAGCAAACTCAAGGGAAAATGTGGGGACCCGCTGGCGGGGCACGTCAATTGCTTATTGAAAAGGTAAACATTCAAACCCTCACTCAAGGAGGTGGGATTATGAAGAGGCTGATGATTGCCACGTTTGTAGTTCTGGGGATCGGCATTGGGGGCTACGCCCTGGCCTCCTACTACTGGGGGAGCGGGTACGGCGGTTGGGGCGGACACATGATGGGAGCCGGCTACGGCGGCTACTGCTGGGGAACCGGCCCGGGCACCTATGAATCCACCGGGGCCGTCACCCAGAAGGATGCCGAGGCCATCGTCCAAGGCTACATCGGGGCCAACCCAAACCTGAAGGTGGGCAAGCTCCAGGACAAGGGAAGCCACTTCGAGGCCGAGATCGTCACCAAGGACGGCTCCCTGGTGTCCCGCCTCGGCATCGACAAGACCACCGGCTGGGTGAGACCCATCTATTAGCTTCCTACCCTGGGTGCGGGGAGAGACGGAGTGCTTCGTCCCCCGCACCTGGACCTCGTCTTCCGATTCCCCTTTGAGACGGAACGCGGAATCGGGAGTCTGCCTGGAGTGATGGAATGGGAAAGTTGTCTCGAGCCATTGTCAGTGGTTCTGCCATATGGTTTGGGGTGGGCTCCTCCCTGGCGTTGATCGGATTCTACCTGGGGGTGATGTCCCTGACCGGTGGATGGGCCTACGCGCAGTTTCAACTCCAGGAATATCGTTGGTGGATCCTCCCGTTGTCCATTGGATTCGGCACCCAGGTCTTCCTTTTCCTTCATGTACGAAGGGGGCTGAAAGCCGGACAAAAGAGACCCGCAGGGGCCGCTCTTGCGGCTTCAGGAGGTGTCTCTGCCACTTCCATGCTCGCCTGCTGCCTGCATCATGCAGCGGACGTCATCCCATTTTTGGGATTTTCCACCTTGGCCGTGACGGTTCAGCGGTATCAGCCCTTATTCTTCGCATTGGGGATTCTCTCCAATTTGGTCGGAATCCTCGTGATGTTCAGAATGATGATCAGGAACGGCCTTTTTCCTCAATCGCCGATCCTGGATCGGATTGGGGCATTGCTGGTGTTTGGAAATTTACAAAGGAGGTCGTAACATGCGAAGGACCCTCTTGCGTCTCACGAAGAGCATTCCTTTGCTGCTGTTCTTCTTCAATGCAGCTCTTCATGCGGCCCCGACAGAGGCCTTTCAGAGGCTCACAAACATGGGGAACCGCGTCCGCGTGGACGTGAAGCCCGTTCAACTCCTCTCAGGAAAACCCCTCAAGTTCCTCATATGGTTGAACACACACTTCGTGGATCTGAACTATGATTTGGTCAAGCTCTCCGAGCTCAGGGACGACACAGGTCAGCGCTATCGGCCCGTAGAGTGGCAGGGTACCCCTCCGGGGGGGCACCACCGGCGAGGCACCCTGGTCTTCCCTCCTTTGGAGGGGAACCCCCAAACCATCACCTTGATCATTCGAGAAGTGGCGGGCGTCCCAGAGCGCATCTTCACCTGGAAGTTGGCACCCTGACCCCCTCTCAGACCCGCTGTTACGGTGCACGGTGACAGGAGCATATGCCAGAAGGCTTTGACAGAGAGAGACAGCCGGTGTATCCTTAGCGAAATTGTCGGCTTTTGGGAGCATCCGCGATGCGATGGACGATCTGGACGGGGGTCCTGGTTGCGATCCTCCCCATACTGACGTTCGGCCTGCTGGCTCCAGGGTTGTGCTCCCTCTTCTGCTCCGCCTCACAGGGCGAAAGCCACGATATGGGCCATACATGGTGCCCTGCAGGGCTGTCTCCGCACGTGGCGGCCCTGAACGCTCTTGTCCTTCTTCTGCTCCTTCCCCCCGCAGGGGCGTTGGGGCCTTCCCTACGATCTTTCCGTCCCACCCTTGTGATCTTCTCCCTGTTTCGACCTCCACGAGCCATTATCTGAAAACCACTCGCATTTCTCTTTCTAATTCTAATCATTGAACACCGGACAGACCTCTCCACCTTCTCTATTCCGGGGAGGGGGTCGAGGATCGATGCCTTTTCTTATGGTTGGAGGAGTCATGAAACGCCGAACCCCACCGAGGAGACGCCTTCCGGTGGCCCTCCTGTTCGGGGCATTTCTCCTGCTCTTCTTTCTTTTAGCCTTCGGACTCCATAGAAGCGGGGAGAAGAAGAGACCTCCAGAGAGCATTGAACTTACCATCGCTCAGGAGCGTGTCTATGCACGGGCCATGGAACAATACATCTGCCCCTGCGGATCCTGCAATGAACGGTTAAGCGACTGCGACTGTGCCACGGCCCTTAGGATCCAAAAGGACGTTCGGAGACGTCTGGTCAAAGAACGGGCGGCATATGAGGATCTGGTCTGGCTCCTGGAGCACGCCTATCGGGCGAGGAAGAGGTCCACATGAAGAAGAAACATCGGATCCTCCTCGCGGTATTAATCCTGATAGGGGCGATCCTGTATCTGATGGTCGTCAGCTTCACCAAGACCAAGATGTATTACTACACGGTGGAGGAAGTCTTAAGGACCTCCCCTGGCCCGGGGGAGACCATTCGGATCGGCGGAAAGATCGACAGGGAGACGGTGCGCTACGATCCTCGCAGACCTCGACTGCAATTCGTGCTGAGGAGCAGGACTGGGACCGAGGGGCTTCCCGTCATCTTCCCCCACCCTCTTCCCGACAACTTTATGCAAAGCGAGGAGGTGGTGGCCACGGGCCGACTTCAAGGAGGGATGTTCATGGCAGAACGCCTCCTTGTGAAATGTCCTTCCAAATACGAGTCCGAAAAGAAGGGGAGGCCGTAGCTTATGGCTGAACTTGGATCTTTGATCAACGGTCTTTCCTTGTTCACTTCCCTGTTGGCGGTCTCGATCCTGATCCTTGGGATCCGAAGATCGGACCCCGCGATCATCGAAATGGGTTATCGGGCCCTTAGAGCCGTCCTGCTGCTTGCGGCTTCTGCATCTCTGATTCTGATGGTCCTTCTGGCGGCCAGGTATTTTCAGGTGGATTACGTCTATCAACATACCTCTCGAGACCTTCCTCTCCTCTATACCCTCTCCTCCTTCTGGGCAGGTCAGGAAGGATCGCTCCTCCTGTGGGAAGTCATTCTCGCGGGTTTGACCACGGTTGTGCTCTGGCGCCACAGGGATCATCTCCATCTTCCCATCGTTGCCGCCATTCTTGGATCCATCCAGGTCTTCTTCACTTTTCTCGTGACTTTTGTCTCCAGCCCCTTCGTACAACTGCCGTTCTTCCCCTCCGACGGGAGGGGGCTGAATCCACTCCTTCAAAATCCCGGGATGCTCTTGCATCCGCCTACTCAGTACCTCGGTTACGTGGGGTTCACCGTACCCTACGCCTTCGCCATGGCTGCCCTGATCCGGGGACAAACCGGCCCGGATTGGATCCGCACTACCCGCCGTTGGACCATCATCTCCTGGCTTTTTCTCACTGTGGGAATAGTCACTGGGGGGCGGTGGGCCTACGTGGAACTGGGGTGGGGAGGGTACTGGGCCTGGGACCCTGTGGAGAACGCTTCCTTCATGCCCTGGGCTGTGGCCACGGCGTTCCTCCATTCTGTGATGATCCAGCAGAGCAAGGGGATGCTCAAGGGCTGGAACGTCTCGCTCATCGCCCTGACCTTCCTTTTGACCATTTTCGGCACATTCCTGACTCGATCCGGGATCGTTCAGTCGGTCCACTCCTTCGACCAATCCCTCTTGGGTGTCTATTTCCTGGGATTCCTCGCAACCATTGCCCTGTTCAGCGGCTATCTCATCGTCACAAGAGGCCCTCTTCTGCGTGATCGAAACTCCTTCGAGGGCATCCTGTCCAAGGAGAGCACCTTTCTGCTGAACAATCTCCTCTTCCTGGGACTGGCCTTCGCCACGTTCTGGGGGACCGTCTTCCCCATCCTCTCGGAAATCCTTGTGGGCAGGAAAATCACCATTGGAGCCCCGTTCTTCAACCAGGTAAACGGCCCCATCTTCCTGGCAGTGCTCTTCTTGACAGGGGTCTGCCCGCTGGTGGCCTGGCGCCGTTGCTCTATTCCGAAACTTGGCCGCAACCTCCTCATCTCCATCCTGGCCGGCCTGCTCGGAGCAGTGACAGTCAATGCGCTCTGGAAGGATCCCTTTCTGTCCTTGACAGCCGGGGCGGGATCCCTGGTAACGGCCAGCATCCTCCATGAACTTTGGAAGGAACTGCGGGTGAGGAGGACCTTTCATCCCCGCGAGGGAGCCCTCCGTGCTCTTAAGGGCCTGGTCCTTCTTCGGAACAGAAAATACGGAGGCTACGCGGTCCATTTCGGAGTAGTCGTGATGGCCCTTGGGATCATGACCTCCTCCACGCTGAAACAGGAGGCCACCGTGACCCTCACCCCCGGGAGTCGATCGGAATTCGCTGGCTTCTCCCTTCTCTTTCAGGGATTGGAGATCGACAGAGAGGGAGACGTCCAGGTGACGAAGGGGGTTCTGGTGGTGAACAGATCGGATGGTCCCTCGCGCGGGAATCGCAATGGTCTTGCCCGCCTTCGGCCTGCAAGGATCCGTCACCCCAACGATCCTCAAGCCCATTCCGAGGTGGACATCCACCGATTCGGCATGAACGATCTTTATGCCATTCTTGCAGGCTTCGGGCCTGCAGAGGCCAATGGGAAGCGGGAGTCCTTTGCCACCTTCAAGGTCCTCTACCAGCCTGGAATCCACTTAATCTGGATCGGATTCTACTTCCTCCTGGGAGGAGGGCTGTTCGCATTGCTGCCTCCCCGAAAGGGCTCGAGGAGAGAATCGCTATGAGTCGGCGAATCGGTCTTCCCTTAACTGCGGCGGTGATTTGGGCAGTTGTCCTGCTGTTCCCCCTGTCCCCCATCCATGCCTCTTGGACCGTAGTCGATCTGGAGAAACGCCTGATGTGTGTCTGCGGCTGCTCCATGGTCCTTGCCTCGTGCCTCTGCTCAAGGGCGGACGAGATGCGGGAGGATCTCCGGTCCAAGAGGAGTTCCGGAATGGATGCGGAAGAGGCAATACGGGGGTATGTCCTGCGATATGGACAGCAGGTCCTTTCCTCTCCCCCAAAGAGGGGATTCAACTTGGCCGCATGGACGGGACCGTTAGTGGCCATCATAGCAGGAGCGCTCATACTGGCAGGGTCTCTTAAGAACTTCGTGAAAAGGGGAAGACGACGCCTGGAGACGCTGAAGGAGGGCGATGAAATCCTGCCCCAGCTGCGAACCAGGGTGGAGTCGGAACTTAAGAAATACATGTGATCCTGATGAGGAGGGCCGCCTTGTTCGCAATCTTTCTAGGATTCATCCTCGCTTTGGGTGTAGGAATCTACATCTTTCTTCCCTACCTGTTGGATTGGGAAGTCCCGTCCGGGCCCAGAAAATCCTCAACGGGTGAGCTTCGAGAGGCACTAATGAGCCAACTCGCGGACCTCGAATACGACTTCCGGTGCGGCAAAATCCATGAGGACGAATACCTCATCCTGCGCAAAGAAATCGAAGTGACGCTGATAAAGATAATGGAGTCCCATCATGAAGCAGGCGATTCTGACCCTTGACGGCGTCGGTAAGGTGGTGGGGACCCGATGGATCTTGAAGGGGATCTCCTTCACCTTCGAGGAGGGGGGGCGATATCTCTTGCTCGGGCCCAACGGTTCAGGCAAGACGACCCTCCTGAAGACCCTGGCCACGTTGGTCCGCCCCACAACCGGCAGGCTCCTCTTCCGAGGAGAGGAAGTGGGAGAACAAAGGGAGGCCTTTCTCAGGAAGGTCTCCTTCATCTCCCATGGTGAGCACCTCTATGAGGAATTGACCGGGCTGCAAAACCTGGAGTTCTTCGCACGGCTCTATGATGTGGAAGATCCCGGCAGGAGAGCCCAGGAACTGTTAGAGAGGGTCGGACTGAAGCTCTTCGGTCATGAGAGGGTCAGGGAATACTCTCAGGGGATGAAGCGCCGACTTACACTGGCCAAGGCCATCCTCCATGATCCGGATGTGATCCTGTTCGACGAGCCGTATTCCGGTCTGGACCTTCAGGGGGCGACCTTGCTCGATGGGATACTCGAGGAAAGTGCGCGGCGTCCCCCCGGGCTTCTGGTCCTGACCAGCCATCAACCCGAGCTCTGTTGGCGTTTCGCCGAGCGCTACCTCTACCTCGAAGAAGGCCGACTGGTAAGTTGTGGAGGGATGGAGTGCTTTCAAACCGAACGGATCGAACAAAGGCTTCGGAGGGACCGCATGGTAGGGGTCCTCTGATGAATCTGGCCCTTGGGACGTGGCATGTGCTCTGGAAAGACATCTCACTGGAGCGGCGGACATGGGGGAGTTCTTCGTTGCTACTGCTCTTTTCCCTGTCTCTTTTGTGTATATTTCAATTCTCCCTGCTGGATTCCTCACCCGATATGGGGCAACGGAGCTTTGCAGGCCTTCTGTGGCTGACGATCCTCTTCAGCAGCGTTCTGGGGTTTACCCGAGCTATGGAGATGGAAAGACACACCGCGGGGATGGAAGCCCTCCTCCTCGCCCCCATCCCCAAGGCGGCCGTCTTTTTGGGGAAACTCCTTGGTGCCATGGTGTTCCTCTTGGCGGTCGAGGTCCTATGGGTTCCGGCCTTCGCCCTCTTTTGCAACTTACGTCTATCCCTGAAGGAGATCATGGGCCTGGCAGCCCCCTTGGTGTTGGGGACCTTGAGCCTCGCGATGATGGGGACGTTGCTCTCCACTCTCTGCACGTTTTCCAGGCTCGGAAACGTCCTCTTCTCCCTCGGGTATTTTCCCCTAGCTCTGCCGGTGCTGCTGATCTCCCTTCAGGCGACCTCACAGGCCCTAAGGCCCGAGACAGGGTCGCAGGGCCCCTGGGTTCACTTCCTGATGGCAATCGATTTGATCTACCTGATCAGTTGCTTCCTCCTTTTCGACTACTTGGTGGAGGAATAGGAAGGGGTCCAAGGATTCTGAGATGACGGAAGACAGGGAGAGAAAGAAGCCGCGTCAACGGCTCCCGTAGGAGGCTGTTGACCAGCCTCAATAACGAAAGGGGGGAGCGGCCGATGGAGAGGGGCGAATTAGCGCGCCCGAACTTCAAGAGAAGCGCAAAAGTGATGCTGCTGGCGACCTCCTCACTTCTGGTCGTCGCGGACCTCTACATGATCTTCCATTACGCTCCTAGAGAGCGGGTGATGGGAGAGGTCCAAAGGATCTTCTACCTCCATGTCCCTCTGGCATGGAGTGCCTTCTTGGCATTCGTGGCCGCCTTCGGCTTCAGCGCAAGCTACCTCATCAGGAGGAAGGTGGAGGATGACCTTCGGGCCTCCGTTTCCGCGGAGATCGGTGTCCTTCTCACTACCCTCACCCTCTTCAGCGGATCCTTGTGGGCCCGAAATGTCTGGGGCACATTCTGGATCTGGGAGCCGCGGCTCACCACGGCCTTCATCTTGTGGTTGAGTTACCTCTTCTACCTCCTCTTAAGGAGGCATCTCGACGACCGGCAAAGGGCCAGAAGGCTAAGCTCCGTATATGCGATCCTCGCCTTCATCAACGTCCCCATCGCCTTTTTCTCTATCCGATGGTGGCGGACTGTCCACCCAATAGTCATCCAACCCGGTCAATGGAGGATGGAACTTCCTATGAAGGTCACCCTAGTGGTCTCCTTCGTGACTTTCACTCTCTTCTCCCTTGTATTGTGGCTTCAGGGGCTACGTCTAAAGAGGATGGAAGAACGTCTTCGTATCCTGAAGGCCCTTTGGAGCAAGGAGGTTTGAGCATGGTCCCTCTGATTCTAGTCCTTTTGGGGGTCGGGATCGGCTATTTCCTATACAACTTCCACGTCTCCAAAAGGATAGATTCCCTGGAGAGCCAGATACGACTCCTCCATGATGCCCTGAACAAAGAGGAAGGGGAGGAAACCCGACGGGCGATCCAACCATGAAGGGGGGAGTTCTCGGGATGTGATCTCCCGGAACCGCAGCCAGGCCTCATCCCCAACCGCCCTGCAGAGCCGCGGTTTCAAGGGAAAGAGGCCTGAGCCCGCGGCGCTTGAGGGATGTTCCATGAAAATTTCTACGGCGAAAACCAGAGACCTGCCCAGAGAAGAAAGCAGGGGCCCTTCCCATCGAAACCTTCTCCGGGGTCCGACCCTGGAGGGACTGCTTCGAGCAAGGGGATTTCCGGGTCTGATACAATACCTGGTGCTTCTCCTCTTTCTATTGCTGATGCTGTGGGCCTTTATGGGCTCCCCCCTGGCATCGAGAAATCCCGCCACCTTGACCGTGTGGAGCCTCTGGTGGCCGCTGCTTCCTCTGTCCTTTTTCCTCTTCGGCAGATTATGGTGTGCGGTCTGCCCATTGGGAACCGTGGGGGATGTGGCCCAAAAAGCCCTGGGTGGAGGAAAGAGGCTCGCCCCCGGGGCCTTTCTCAAGGCCATGGGGCCCTGGATCATGCTGGTGCTTTTCGTGGTTCTGACCTGGGCGGACCGCATCTTTGGCTTTGCGGGCTCGCCAAGGGCCACGGGAGCTCTCCTCCTTCTCCTGACCGGAGGGACCCTCGCGGCCATGGTCCTGTATCGGAGGCGATCTTGGTGCCGTTACCTCTGTCCTCTGGGAGGGCTGAGCGGTCTGTATTCTATGTGTTCCATAATGGAGCTGCGTCCACATGGTGAGTTGTGCAGGAAGACCTGCCGGGCGAGGAGATGCTCCAGAGGTGAAGTCTGCCCGGTCTTCGAGCACCCACCTGCACTAGCCAGCAGCCAGCACTGCATTCTCTGCGGATCCTGCGTGAAACAATGTCCGCACGGAGGGCTTTCTTGGAGGTTCCGCGCTCCCTTCAGAGAGCTTGCCTCCCTCGAACAGCGCGCCCCGGCCGAGGGGCTCTTCGCCCTTATTTTGGTGATGCTGGTCTTTATCCAGACCGCATCCATGTCTTCGATCTTCCCCCAATATATGAAACGCTTCATCGAAGGCACGTTCATCAAGAGCTACCATCTTGCCTTTTCAATCAATTTCATTGGACTCTTGGCCGTGGGGGCGGGCCTTTTCGTCATATGTTGCAGCATCGGAACCCGAAGCTCCCGTGAGCCCTTCCGCGTCCACTTCTCCTCGTTCGGATACGCTCTGATTCCCCTGGGGCTGGCAGGGCACCTCGCCCACAATCTTTATCATCTCAAGGAAGAAGGAAAGGGGGTCCTCCTCGCCCTGTGGGGGATCTTCTCCATGGGCGGGATCCGTCTCAGCGGCCATCAAACCGCGGCGGGAACTCTCCCCACGATCCGATGGATGCAGGTGGGAATCGTGCTGCTGGGCATGGCGGCCTCCATGTGGATTACTGTGCGCCTTGGAGGAGGTCCTCGGGAAGGATCACACGGCAAGAGGATCCCATGGGCAAGCCGTTGGCCTTATCTGCTTCTCGCCCTGATCCTAGGGGCGGCCTTCGTCCTCCTCTTTTTCCTCCCCATGAACCCCAGACATTTCCACTGACTGCGGATGCCTTGTTACAGGGCTCCACAGGAAGAGCAAAACCAAAGGGGAATGAGGAGGACCCGGACCTCAGGGACGTAACCGAACCTCTCGGCGAGGGCGATATCAACTTGCGAGGCAGTGTAATGAAAAAGGAAACTTATGGGACTGGCAGAGGAAATCGCCGGGTTCATGGATTGAGACCCGTGACAAAACTTTTGCTGATCTCCCTTGCGCTGATGGGGCACATCTTTTCCATTGCCTTGGCCGAGACGCGGGATGCGCCTCCCGTCCGGACATCCCCCAAGATGGGATCTCCCTCTGACATGGGTGACCATTCTGCTGGGGCTCCTGAGCCCCTCGCACCCGTTCCGCTCAGTTCCCTTTTCCCCTTGTTGAATTGTATCTGCGGAAGTTGCGATGAGACCTTGGCCAATTGCGGCTGCGGAAGAGCGAGGGACCTAAGAGACGAAGTCGCCTTTCTCTGGCGGGCCCAGGGCTTGGACAAGCCGGTCTTGGAAGAGATGGTGCAGCGCTACGGCAGGAAGGTCTTAAGCAATGAAGGGCTCTCCAGGATGCCTCCCCGGCCCGGGAAGAAACAGCCATCCATCCAGGTGGAGCCGAGTTCCTACGACTTCGGGACCATCCCTCAGAGGCCCGTCACCCAACGCTTTGTGGTGCGAAACGTGGGGGAGGAGACCCTTGTGATAAAACAGATGACCACCAGTTGCGGCTGCACGACCGCAACCCTCAACCCCAAATCCATTCCTCCCGGAGGCAAGGCCACCCTCACGGTGCGCTTTGACCCCGAACTCCACGACACCGAAGGGAGGGTAACCCGGACCGTCAGTATCGAGTCCAACGATCCCTTGCATCCTTTGGTGAAGATCCGGCTCCATGCGTTCATCTATAAGGAAAAGGAGGCCAAAGCAAATCTTCCCGCATTCGCCTACAATTCCGCTGAGACCCTTCAAGGGTACCGCATAGCCACACAAATCCCCGGGGTCTTGGAGAAGATCCCCTGCTTCTGCGGCTGTGGGAAGGAATCTCAGCACCGGAATCTCAAGGACTGTTTCTTTCGAGCCGACGGCTCCTTTGATGAGCATGGCTCAGGATGCAACGTGTGCGATCGGGAAGCCATTGATGTGAAGAAATGGCTCCGAAAGGGCCTCTCCATGGAAGAGATCCGAAACAGAATCGAGGAGAAGTATCGCAACTATGGCGATCCTACTCCCACCCCTCCTATTTGAAGGGCCCGGGGAAGGCCCTGAGGGGGCCCCTTGGGAAACATCGCATCGGCCAAACAAGGCTTTCCGCAGCCGAGTAAATGCCCACCTCGTGGGTGCTGCAAAGAAAAACAGCGAACCTCCCGCCCAACGAGTCCCTCCATGGAGCCTGATGGGTCTCACGAGATGTATAAAAAATTCTCGCCATTCTCTCCGAAAGGGGCGAACTGTTACGTTTTGATCCATCTCCAACCATGGAATCCGATTCCCCCCTGGGCGTTTCCTGGATTCAAGTCCTTGCAATCTGAAGCCTTTTCCGGGGAACAGACCCTGGCATGTCTATTGCTTATTAGACAAGTAAGTCTTTCGAAGCTACTGCTTAAAAGCAAGAAGGAGGCAGAGACTATGAAAAGGACCATTATTGCGGCAGCGGTTGTTTTGGGTATCGGTATCAGCGGCTTCGCCTTGGCCAATTATTGGGGAGGCTATGGAAGTTGGAGCCCCATGGGTATGGCCGGATACAGCTGCCCCATGTGGGGCCGAGGTTATGCTGGTCCATACGGGGGACCGGGAGCCGGATCTTATGAAGGAGCGTCCCTGACCCAAAGGGACGCCGAGGCCATAGCCCGAAACTACATCGGACCCAATCCCAACCTGAAACTGGGTAGGATCGAGGAGAAGGAGACCCATTTCGAGGCCGAGATCCTCACCAAGGACGGTTCGCGTGTGTCCCGTCTGAGCATCGACAAGAACACCGGATGGGTCCGGCCCATCTACTGAAGCTGGCCTCGGGGCGGAGCTTTCCTCCGCCCCCGCTCCCTGAAATGAGAAAGGAAACAGTCATGAAACCAGTGCCAAAACGCACCCTGGACGTAGAAGAGGCCACGAGGGACTGGATCATGTGTCTTCGCCAGCCCGGCAGGCTTCGCATCTCCCGCCACGCCTGCGCCCTGCGCCATCTCAAGGCTCACCAACCGCGAGCTGGCAACCCCAGGGACGAATTGGAGATGGCGAGAGACGCTGGATTGAACATCTGCCGCTCCTGTCCGGAGGGGAAGGCCCATGCCAGGGTCCTCAAGGAAGGGCCTCGACCAAACCACGGAAAAAACGTGGCGTGTTGACGGCCCCTTCAAGCCTTGGGAAGGGAACCGGCCTGCGACCTCAGGAGGGAGACCATGAAGACCCTCACAAGACAAGTCCCTAAGGATCCGGTCTGCGGGATGCGGGTTTCAGCCGCAGAGGATGCACCTACCCTGGTCTACGAAGGGAGCTCTTTCTGGTTCTGCTCCAAAGACTGTAGGGAGGCGTTTCGCAAATCCCCCTCCAGGTTCACCAAGGGTAAGAGTTGGATCGTGCGGCTCCTGGAGCGCATTGCCGATGTCAACGAGAAAGAGTTCGGGGGAAAGCCGCCTCGCTGCTGTGGCGGACATGGAAACAAGAGGACATCATGAAGATTCGAATCCCTCGCCCCCACAGCCCGGGCCGGTGGTTCCACCACCACAACCTCTACCACTTGGTGGAAGGAATGGCCAATGTGGCGGCCTACTCCTCTTAGAAAAGGGATATTTGACGCCCCCCGTCAGCTTGGGATAGGGTAGAAAAAAGACGCTAACTGGCGCATCGAAGCTCATGGGGGGCGTACATGCCGTATAAACTCCGCACTTACCCCGGCCGGGATGGGAATCCTGGCCGTCCTTTGAGAATGCGCGGGCAGGAAGGCCTTCCCCACACGAGTGCGTCCTGCACAACCATCGATACCCTTTCCCAGGAGCAATGGAAGATTACCACCTCCGATTGGTTGTGGATCACCGCCATCTCAGAGGACGCTTGGCCGGGGCTTATTTGGCCGAATCTCCCTGGGTCAAACAGGCACCCCTTTCGCATGGCGGGTCTCTGTCCCCTTCAAAGGCCGACTCCAGCGGCTCACCTTTGACTACGACCTCGATATCGTTGATACATAAGATGAGACGTCTGTCCTGAATCGACTTGTTTGTTCTCCACTGCTGCGAACGTCCGCTGTGAACACTCCTTTTGAGATCCAAGGGGGCCCTCTGATGCCAAAACTGCGTTTAAAACGGGGACGGGAAAAAGGGATCAAGCTGGGCTATCTCTGGGTTCATCACCAGGACGTCGAGCGCATCTCCCCATCGGCAGAGGACGGCTCTACGGTAGACGTGGTGGACTCCAAGGACAGGCTCCTGGGACGCGCCCTGCTCAATCGGCATTCGCCCATTGTGGGCCGGATCTACAGCCGTCACAGGGAAGAGTGGAGCGAGGCACTCGTGAGCAGGCGGCTCGAGAGATCCTTGGAGAGACGGCGGAAGTGGGGGCTGGACTTGGAATGCTGCCGGCTCGTCTATGGGGAGGGAGACCTTCTCCCCGGGCTCGTAGCGGATCGATACGGGCCCGTGGTGGTCCTTCAGATCGTCCATCCGGCCATGGAGAGGTTTCGGGATCATCTGGTAGCCTTCTTCCGGAACCTCTCCGGCGTGGAGGCCGTGTACGAGAAAAGCGACCTTTCAGCCCGACTCCAGGAGGAACTGGAGCCGCGCTCCGGCGTCCTTTGGGGTCGGATGCCGGACGAACTCTGGATCCGAGAGGGCAAGGTCTCTCTGCGTGTGGATGTCATCGGAGGCCAGAAGACCGGTTTCTATCTGGATCAGAAGCGGAACCGGCTGCGCATCGGCCCCCTGGCCTTAGGCCGCAGGGTCTTGGACCTCTTCTGCTATTCCGGAGGATTCGGGATGCAGGCCCTGGGCGGAGGCGCCTCCTTCGTTACCTTCGTGGACTCCTCCAAGGAGGCCATCGCCCTCGCACGTGAAAACGTGGAGGCCTCGGGTTGGTCCGAACGGGCCTCTTTCGTGGAGGCCAATGTCTTCGATCTCCTCAGACAGCTCGAGCGGCAAGGCGAACACTACGACATGGTCGTCCTGGACCCTCCAGCCTTCGCCCCTTCACGCAGGGCCCTCTCCAGCGCCTCCCGGGGATACAAGGAGCTTAACTTGAGGGCTCTCAAGCTCCTTGGGCCGGGCGGCATCCTCGTGAGCTCCTCCTGCTCCTCCCATATGCCCGTGGGGCTCCATCTGCAGATCATCTCGGAGGCCGCTGCAGACGCCCGAAGACATATCCTTCTCCTCCACCAATGGGGCCAGGACCTGGACCACCCCGTGGTCCCCTCCCATCCCCCCAGCCGGTATCTCAAGTGCCACGTAATGGAGGTGGCTGACATCTGGGATTGAGCCCCCTCTCCAGTCCGGCTGCGCTCGCGCTGACCTCTCTCCTCGCCTTTCGCACATTGGGGCCTCTGCGTCCCGATCATCTACCTCCATCGCTTCGGTCGGGGGGGCTTCTCGGGGGCCGTTCCCATCGCCGCCTTACGACCACAGGGCTCGTCAATTTCTCTCCCCTTCGCTGGTGGGGCCCTCTTCCAGCCCTGTTGGGGGGTCCTCCTGGAAAGCGGGGGGCGTCTGCAAGCAGAATTCACCGTAGTGGGATATCAGTCCGCTTTCCTGGGCCTCTTTTTCAGCAGCCTGGTCGCCCTGCTCGCCAGCTTCCTGGCCAAGGAGACTTTCTCCGACGCTTAGCAGGCGATTTCAGGATTTTCTAAGGTCTTTAATTAGTTGATATTATTAATTTTGCTGATCTCAAGGGTAGCACTTTTTAGCCAATTTTTGAGACGAATTGCTATGCCGATCGGTACGCTCTAGAAGTCATCTAGCGCACGTTCTACTTTTTCCAACTTATGCTTTTTCTCTTCATGGTATATTATCACTATGGAATTCCTTCTTCTCTTTCTTTAGCCATTCTTCTTTACGTCTCTTAAACCATTTACTGAGACCTGCTCCCAAAATATCAGGGAGAAGATGACGCCACAAGAAAAGCTCATTGACAGTTTTGCTCAAGCCATGTAGGAAAGAATTTGTAAGAGCTCATGACAGACCTTCACAGACTGGCTTATGACAGGCCGGACCGGGCCCATGGCTGGCTCACCTTCTTGGTATTGATTGGTCCCCCCAAATTCACCCTTCAACTCATCGGTGAACCCCTCAACTCTGCTTAAATAACACGGTAGAATGGATGGCTAAGCAAAAGATTGGATAGCCACCTAGCGAGAATCACCCCTGGACAAGAGGAAACTCCAGGATCTATTATCTGAATTTTACATTGAACAAGATCCTTGATAATGTTTGTATTCAAACATTTTCATGATGTAAAAAATGATTTCGGCACTATAATCTGCTTAAGAAGCTTTAATGGTATTCAAGAATATTCATAATAATTAGTTGCCGCCACGCTACGCTCGGCCGCACTACTAAGAAATAAACGAAGGGGGAAAAATGCCCATGCAAATAAACGCGAAAATGATATACTCCATTATTGGGGCCGTCCTGATAATCGCGCTTTTGCTGCTTTACAACAAACAAGCCGGGCAAGTAAAAGTTTCGGAGTTTGGTAAGTACCAAGGATATTCCGAAGCGATTTATGACGGCAACAAGCGCATTTCCGATTACTTGACACTATCAAATGGAACGAGATTAGCATACGATCTCTTTCTCCCGACCAAAAACGGTGTTCCGGCCAGCGAGCCCTTACCTGCCCTCTTTAAATACACACCTTATCTGCGGACCTTTACCATCTTCGACAAAAATGGCAAGAACATTATTGCAAGCTTGTTTAGCCTGAGCTGGAAGGAAAGGGCCATGCTGAGAATCCGGTATTGGCTTTCCGACCAGGGGCGCTTGATGGATCCCCTTTTCAGAACCAAATGGCTGCAAAATATGGTCAAGCATGGCTATGCCGTCATCGTCGTGGAGCGGCCCGGAACGGGCGCTTCCTTCGGCATTCCTAGCCAAAGCATGGAGGCAATAGCCAGGGAGGAGAACGAAATCCTGGATTGGATCGCATCCCAGGCCTGGTGCAACGGAAACATCGGTATGTACGGGGAATCCCAGCAAGCTTGGTGTCAATTCACCGCTGCCAGCACGGGCAACCCCTACCTGAAAGCAATCTTTCCTGCATCCAGCCAGTTGGAGTTATACGAAGCCTTGGAGTATCCGGGTGGCGTATTCAATAAAGCTTTTAACTCCTTTTTCGCCAGGGTAGTCCCATATATCGAGAACCTTGCTACACCCGTCGACAGGGATGAGGATGGCGCGTTGCTGGCTCAGGCCCGTCAGGGACGCAGCGGTTCGGTTGACGGGAAAACAATGGCTACAGAGGCCGCGAAATACCCGTTCCTCGACAGTATCCTGCCGAACGGAAAGTATCTTTGGAAAGAAATGGCCCTTTACCCTTTCATAAAACGCATCAACCGCTCAGGCATTCCGGTCTATATGACAACCGGCTGGTATGACATCTTCTTGGGCGATATGTTTTTGTGGTACGACAATCTCACCGTGCCCAAGCGGTTGACTGTTCGCCCGCTGGATCACAGCGGCATGGACGCAACTCAATTCGATCTGGACTATGCGGCTGAAGCACACCGCTGGTTCGACCGCTGGCTTAAGGGCATCAACAATGGCATTATGGAAGAATCGCCCATTCACTATTACGTCATGGGGGCACCGAAAAAAGAAGCCTGGCAGAAGTCCAACCAATGGCCGCTGGCAAAGCAGAAACTGAAGCCATTCTATTTCAGCAAAGGAAAGACAAGGAGTGTGGCCTCGGTCAATGACGGCTTCCTGACCACAGAATCTCCACCGGCGCCGGATGCCTTTGATGTTTACACCGTGGATTACACAACAACGAGTGGCAAGAGGTCACGTTGGGTGGCTGTCGACGCAGTACATGATTATCCCGATATGCGTGCCAATGACGAAAAGGCATTGACCTATACCACTTCTCCCCTGGAGACTGATATGGAGGTTACGGGGCATCCAGTGGCGCACCTTTGGCTTACGACGGATGCTCCAGACCTGGATGTGTTTGTCTACCTGGAAGAAGAGGATCGCAGTGGAAAGTCCACCTACATCACCGAAGGGACCCTCCGAGCCTCTCATCGCAAGCTACGCCAAGCGCCTTTCAATAATCTGGGGCTACCCTATCACTCTCATTATCAGAGTGACTTGGCGCCGATCCCGCCCGGGGAACCGGTTGAGCTGGCCTTCCATCTGCTGCCAACCTCCTACCAGTTCCATAAGGGAAACAGGATACGCATTACGGTTGTTTGCGCGGATGCCGATAACTTCGATACACCCATCATCGATCCGGCGCCAAAGCTCCAATTGCTGAGAGGCATAAATCACCCATCATTCATCCTACTCCCAGTTGCCCAATAAGGATGAAGTTAAACTTGGGGTTGGGGAAAAGAAAAAAAATGGAATTCGCCGCCCCACCAAATCACTCCAGCAGACGGCTAATAGCCGCCGCTGATTTCTGACGTCAGGCGGGCATTAATGAAAAGCATTTCTTTTTGCAATGTCAACATAGGAAGAAAGGATTAGTCTAATGTCCTTTAAGCCCTTGGATCAAAATTATGAAAAGAAAGTAAGAGAAAGTTTTTCACGACAACAGTTTATGAATTTTATCGGTGCAAAGCTTATTAAAATTAGACCCGGATATTGTGAGATACATCTTGCCTACAAAAAAGAGCTCTCCCAACAACATGGTTTTTTCCATGCAGGAGTCATTGGCACAATTGCTGACAATTCTGGAGGTTATGCTGCATACACTCTAATGCCAGCTGATTCATCAATCTTCACAGTGGAATACAAATTGAATCTTATTGCTCCTGGAGACGGTGATTTATTGATTGGTCGTGGACAAGTCATAAAATCTGGGCGTACTTTAACGGTATGCGAAACTGAGGTCTTTGTTGTTAAAGAGGGAGCTGAAAAGTTGTGTGCAACGTCCTTAATGACACTCATGGCAATGGCTGGCAAAGCAGATGAACCTATTGAAAAGAAGTAGAAAAACCCGCACAGGCGAAGCCTGACCCACCAATTAATCCGTCTTGGGAAAGCGCTGTGCGCTTTCCCAAGACGGGTCATTCTCCCCGCAATGCGATATCCTTCTCGGAGGCTTTGACCCAGAAAGGTACGCGAGATACCGGACAAGTAAGACCCTCTGCCGGCCGGTCATTTCAGAGAGTGGCGCAGGTTCATGATCCAGGAAGGGTTCAAGCCTTGGTGCGCTCCCCAATGGGATAGGTAACAATGTTACCGATCAGATCGAAAAACAACGAAAAATCTCCTTGATTCGGTTAAGGAAAATCAAGGGGTTACAGACTTTCCGGTGGTCCCAACGGGACTTGAACCACCTCAGAGATATTGATTCATAAATCAACTGTTGCGCTCAGGTGCTACGCTTTCATCTCTTGTAACGAAAAAGCCCGCCGTAATGGCAGGCTAAATTACTGAAATGGCGGAGAGAGAGGGATTCGAACCCTCGGTAGGGTGTTTAGCCCTACACTCGCTTAGCAGGCGAGCCCCTTCAGCCAGCTCGGGCATCTCTCCAAAGAGCGGCCCTCCCCGCCTCCATCTGACCGAGGAAAGCCATCCATTCTGTATGTGCGACTATAGATCAACCATCCCGGAAAGTCAATGGATTCAAGGGAAAGAACCGTAGCAGGGTCCCCCAGATACCGATTCTCGGCGGGTCCTATATCGAGCAAGGCCATGTTGGATGCATTGGACGTCAGGCTGTGATAGAGTATGGCCCACGCAGAGGGGCCAGGAGCCTTCCCTTGGCACCCAAGGAAGGTATCCCTTCCTTCCCATGAGGATCTCCCCGGGGGCTCTCCACGGCCATGCAGGATCGACCCCACAATCTCCCATCCAAGCCTTCCGCCATCAATGTGGTCTGGATCGTCCTTATCCTCACGGGCGTCTTCGTGGCCCTCTTCTCCGGCCGCATGGAGGCTGTGACCCGGGCCTCCTTCGACTCGGCCAAAAAAGCAGTGGAGCTGGCCCTGGGACTCATTGGGGCCATGGCCCTTTGGCTCGGGCTTGTGAGGATCGCCGAGGAGGCTGGTCTCATGACCGTCCTTGCACGAGGACTCCGACCGGTTATGGGAAGGCTCTTCCCGGAGGTCCCCTCGGAGCATCCGGCCATGAGCGCCATGATCATGAACCTGGCGGCCAACATCATGGGGTTGGGCAACGCGGCCACCCCCTTGGGGATCAAGGCCATGCAGGAGCTGGATCGGCTCAATCCCCACAAGGGCGAGGCCACCGATGCCATGTGCCTCTTTTTGGCCATCAACACCAGCTCCGTCACATTACTTCCGTTGGGGGTCATGGCGGTACGCGCCGCGGCCGGCTCCAAAGACCCTTCCGGGATCCTCCTTCCCTCCATCCTGGCAACATCCATCTCCACGTTGGTGGCCATACTGGCGGCCAAGGGACTCAAGCGTCTCTCCCAGAGAGGACGGCCCTCAGAACAAGGGAAGGAGATCCAAACCGGCCCCAACCCTCCTGCCGGGGGATCCATCCCCTCCAACCACATACCCCCGCCCCAGTCCCTAGGATGGCGGAAGATCCTCCTTCCGGCCTACTGCGGGATCTTTCTCGCGGCGCTGGCAGTGGAAGGAATCCGCAGATGGACGCACGGAGACGGGCTTCTTTCCCTTCTCCCCTCCCTCTCCCATTGGCTTATCCCCTTCCTTATGGGGATTCTCCTGGTCTACGGGTGGAGCCGCCGGGTCCCCGTATACGAGGCGGCCTGCGAGGGAGCCAAGGAGGGCTTTCAGGTGGCGGTCCGGATCATTCCCTTCCTGGTGGCGATCCTGGTGGCCATCGGGATGTTTCGGGCATCGGGGGCGTTGGACCTCCTGACCCGAGCCGTGGCTCCGTTTACAGGCCTCCTGGGAATGCCGGCCGAAACCCTCCCCATGGCCCTGGTCCGACCCCTCTCGGGCTCCGGGGCCTTCGGCATCATGGCCGAGCTGGTGAGCCGCGCCCCGGACTCCCGGGCGGCCTTCATCGCCTCCATTATGCAGGGGTCCACCGAGACCACCTTCTACGTATTGGCCATCTATTTCGGAGCCGTTGGGATCACACGCGTACGCTATGCCCTTGGTGCGGCCCTAACCGCAGATGCGGCGGGGATCCTGGCCGCCGTCCTCCTCGGGAACCTCTTCTTCTAGTCCCACAAAAAGAGAGGGTCTTCAGGACCTGGCTTTCTGCCAGCCGTGGAGCCAGGATTAGGAGCCCCCGGGACCAACATCCTTGTATCGTTCCTCGCTCCAGACCGGAAATCCGTCCTCCATCCGAAGGAGGATGGAGCCGGAGGGAGTTTTCACCTCCGTGGCGATGACTACGGGCTTCTCATGGATGAGGATGCGCGAACCCCTTACCCAAACCCGCTCCCCGGGGACCACGCGGAACCGCATCTTCTCCACATACCACCCCGGTCCCACGTGGATGGGGATTATCTCTTTGGGAGTCTTGAGGACAAGTAGATATCCATAGGCCATCTGCCTCAATGGTGTGAACTTCTCGTAGGAGAGGGCCACCCCTTCGAAACTCTGAACGGTCTTGGGATTAAACAGGAGACCGTATTGGGTCTTGGCCCCCCATCCTCCGCCCCCACGCCGCCTGATGGCCAGATCCTCCGCGCCGACCCAGCCCACAAGGAGGGCCGAAACCCCAAGTACCGCGACCGAAAATATGGCCACGCCGCGCATGGCATCCTCCTTTTCCTCTGGCTTTTCTCTTCCGGTAAGGACACCCCTACAACATACCCCATGGAGGCCCGGACGACCAACCGCCTTGAGCCCCCTCCGGGCCCCCCCAATTGAGCAACAGTGACCGATCAGCTCCAAAATTTCGCCCGGGGGTCCGAAATATAGAGCCCCACATTAGGGTCCTTTTATTTATATGGAGACGGAAAGAAAAAAGGAGTGGATCGAACCCGGCCGTACGCTGTTAGGAAAGGCAAATGGCGGAGGAGGAGGGATTCGAACCCCCGGACCCGCTTGTGGCGGGTCTGCGGTTTTCAAGACCGCCGCCTTCAACCGCTCGGCCACTCCTCCGAACGAGCCCAGGCACCTCCCGCCTGGCAAAGGTATTCCCACTCAGGAATGCCCATAATCTATTGTAAACCGGAGTTGGGGAGATTTTCCATGAAAAAGAGGGGTGGAGGAGACCAGCCCCCTGGACCGAAGGCTAGCTCTTTCGGATCTCCTTCATCCCACCCATGTAAGGACGAAGCGCTTCGGGGACCTCCACAGAGCCGTCCTCCCGCTGATAGTTCTCCAGGATCGCCATAAGGGTCCGACCCACGGCGAGCCCAGAGCCGTTGAGTGTGTGAACAAAATCCGTGCCCTTCCGGCCTCTTGGACGATAGCGGATCTGGGCCCTTCGGGCCTGAAAATCGGTGAAGTTGCTGCAGGAGGAGATCTCCTTGTAGACCCCCTGGCCCGGAAGCCAGACTTCCAGGTCATAGGTCTTGGCTGCCGAAAACCCCAGGTCTCCGGTGCAGAGGACCACCACGCGGTAGTGAAGACCCAATCGCTGAAGGATCGCTTCCGCATCCCGGGTCAGGCTCTCCAGCTCATCCCAGGAGTCCTCTGGAGCAACGATCTTTACCAGCTCCACCTTGTTGAACTGGTGCTGCCGAGCGAGGCCCCGCACATCCTTTCCATAAGATCCGGCCTCACTGCGAAAGCATGGGGTGTATGCCGCAAAATAGAGAGGAAGGACCTCCTCGGCAAGGACCTCCTCCCTGTGGATGTTCGTCACCGGCACCTCGGCAGTGGGCACCAGATAGAGGTCCCACCCCTCCACCTTGAAGAGATCCTCGGCGAACTTGGGCAACTGTCCGGTCCCCGCCATGCAGGCCGAATTGACGAGGAACGGGGGAAGCACCTCTGTATAGCCGTGCTCGCGGGTGTGGACGTCTAGCATAAACATGATCAGGGCCCGCTCCATCAGGGCCCCAGCCCCCTTCAAGAGCGTAAACCGGGAGCGGGCCAGCTTCACGCCCCGCTGGAAGTCCAGGATGTCCAATGCCTCCCCGATCTCCCAATGGGGCTTGGGTTCAAAGGAAAATTCCGGAGGGGAGCCCCACCGGCGGACCTCCTCGTTTTGGGACTCATCCTCTCCTACAGGAACGGACTCATGGGGCAGATTGGGAACCTCCAGGATACGCTCCTGGAAGAGGGACTCGGCCTCCTGGCGAAGACTCTCCACTTCCTTGAGACGCTGTGAGATCCTTCGGACCTCTTCCTTGATCTCGGAGGCATCTTCCCCTTGTCGCATACGCTGGCCGATCTGCTGAGAAAGGGTCTTCCGCTGATGCTGCAGACCCTCCCACTGCTGAATAAGCTCCCTGCGCCGTGTGTCGAGGTCCAAAATGGCATCCAGATCTACGTCCACACCCCTAGCTCTCAGGGCCTCTCGGAGACGCTCGCTTTGCTCCCGCAGGATTTTAGGATCGATCATGTCCGTCGCCTCTTTCGAAACCGTGGTGGAGCCGATGGCAAGGCATAGGAGGACCCACCCCGGGCCTCCATAATCAGAGGCCCGTCCACGGGACGAGGTTCATGCTCCGCGAAAACGGGGCTCCCGTTTGTTCAGAAAGGCTTCGAGCCCCTCCAGGAAGTCCTGGGTGAGAGAGGCCTCCATGATCCCCCGACGCTCGGCTTCCAGTTGGGACTCCAGGTCCCGGGATGGACTTCCGTTGAGGAGCTCCTTGGCCCGGGCGAAGGCCTTTGTGGGACCTTTTGACAGACGATCCGCCATCTCGAGGGCCTCCTCCTGGAGACGGTCCGCGGGGACCACGCGCCCGACCAGGCCCCACTCGAGGGCCTCCCGTGCACTGAGAACCGGGTTCAAAAAGACCAGTTCCGCGGCCCTGCCGGGTCCCACCAGGCGAGGGAGAAAGAAGGTGGAACCTCCGTCCGGGACCAGGCCCAATCGGGTGTAGGCCTGGGTGAAACACGCTTCTTCGGAGGCGATCCGAAGATCGCAGGCCATTGCCAGGCTGAAACCCGCCCCGGCCGCCACGCCATTGACGGCCGCCAGGATGGGTTTGGGCATCCGTCGCATCTCCACGACGATTCCGTGAAGATAGCGGGTCAGCCCCTGGAAAAAGACCGAGGGAGGCGCCTCGGCCCTCTCCACGAACTCCCCCATGGCCCGGACGTCGCCTCCGGAACAGAAGGCCTTTCCCTCCCCGGTGAGGATCACGGCCCTCACCTCTGCGTCCCTGCCGCAGGCCTCCATGACCTCCAGCAGTTCCCTTCCCATCTGTTCGTCGAATGCATTGTAGGTTGCAGGGCGGCTCAAAGTGATCCGGACCGTTCCCCCGAAGCGTTCCCGTTTCAGCGTCTGGTAGTCCATGCCTCTCCCCCTAGAGCACTCCGTTCGGGTCATGCCTTGAGGTCGCACACCTCGCCTTCTGTAATCTCCACAAGATGCCGGGGCGTCAAGCGGAACACAGCATGAGGGGTCCCCGCCGCGGCGTAGATCTCAGCATAGTCCATGAGATCTTCATCGATCAAGGTCCTGAGTTTTCGTGTATGGCCCACGGGAGGCACCCCTCCGATGGCATATCCTGTGGCCTTGCGGACTTCTTCGGCACCGGCCTTCCTCGCCTTCAACCCGAGCCTCTCTCGAAGCTTCCTCTCGCTGACGCGGTTCTTTCCCGAGGCAATGACCAGGATCGGCTCTTCCCCCGCCATGAACACCAACGACTTGGCGATCTGGCCCACTGTGGTCCCCACGGCCTCGGCGGCCTCCTGAGCCGTCCGTGTGCTCTCTGGAAATTCCACCACTTCCAAGTCCATCCCCCGCTGCCTCAGGGCCTCTTGTACCCTCTTGGCCGCGGGCCGGAGCGTCTCGTTCCCCTGCGCCATCGGCCTCTCCCCCGTTTTCTCTTATTCCTCCAGGATCATATCCTTCAGACGTGTCAAGGAGTCCTTCAAGCGGTCGTGGGGAACCTCCAGGGTGACCGTCCCATCGTATCCCACACGGATCATCTCCCTGAAGATGGAGGGGAAATCGATGGTCCCCTCTCCTATGGGAAGATGAAGGTCGTCCTCCACACGACTCCCTCCTCGGTTGTCGTGGACATGAACATGGCGGACCCTCTCTGGCCATCGATCGAGGATGTCCAAGGCCCGGTTGCGACGGGCGAAGAGTTCTCCATGGCCGATGTCCAAGGTTATGGAGAGCTCGGGGCAGGTCTCCATCAGAGGTCCGAGGTCCTCCGGACGCTCGCTCAGATTCTCCAGGCAGAGGAAGACCCCTTTTCTCCAAGCCTCCCGGGCGAGCCCGTAGAGGATGGACCGCTTCCGCTCCAAGATCCCCCCGGGGATGAACCTGGCATCCACCCAAAAGTGGAGGGTCAGGATGCGGCAGTGCAGGGCCCCGCACGCCTCCACCAAGCCCAGGATCTCACGGGAGAACTCCCCTTCCAGTCTCCGGACATCCAGGGGATCTCCCTCGTTGGGGGCGTGGACCACATAAGAGAGTCCCCTTTTGCGGGCCAGATCCAAGAGATCGGGAGTCCGCTTGATGAGCCCCTCCCCTTGAAGGAGGTTGATCTCGGCAAAGTGCATCCCCAGGTCCGCGATCCGGACCAAGTCCTCCCAGACATAGGCACGTCCACCGAATTGCACGCCTTCTCCGATCCGTCCCCTCATTTTCGCCTCTCACTAGAGACACGGGGGCAGGCCTTTGTCAACCCCCCTTGCCGCTGGGCTGCCCTTGCCTTCCCAGGGGCTTTGAGCCATCATGAGGTGGGAAGAACTCAAACCTGCAGTTTCTCGGGAGGAGGCCCTCATGTTGCTGAGCATCAACCCCCGTCACCCCGAGCCCCGCAAGATTCGTCAGGTCGTCTCCATCCTCCAACAGGGCGGGGTCATCGGCTACCCCACCGACACCCTCTACGGAATCGGATGCAGCATCTATCATAAGGCTGCCATACAGCGCATCTATGAGATCAAAGGAAAAGACCGTCACAAGCCCCTGAGTTTCATCTGTTCCGATCTGAAGGACATCAGTCAATATGCCCAGGTCTCGAACTATGCCTATAAGACCATGAAGAAGCTCCTTCCAGGACCGTATACCTTCATCCTCGAGGCCACCAAACTCGTCCCCAAGATGATGCTCACCAAACGGAAGACCGTGGGAATCCGGGTCCCCGACAACCCCATCTGCCTCGCTCTGGTCCGGGAACTGGGGCACCCCATCATCACGACGAGCGTCTCTCGACCGGACGAGACCCTCTACAACGATCCCAGGGAGATCCACGACAACTTCAAAGGTCGTCTCGATCTGGTCATCGACGGGGGTATCATTGTGGCGGAGCACTCCACCATCGTTGACCTCACCGGCGAAGTCCCGGAGATCGTCCGCAAGGGAAAAGGCGATACAAGCTATTTCTCCGTCGAGGAAGCTGAGTAAAACTCTGGTCCCCTGGAGGCCTTTGACCCGGCATCGAAGGCGGAAAAGTGGCCTGCTGGAGGAAGCGGCTCCAGGCTGCATGCCTTCTGCTGGAGCCGTGGGATAGGTGTGCCGGTCATTCACCGCAACCTCATGTCCTTATCCAGGAGGTGTGTCGCCATGCTGTTCATGAACATCTGCACCTGGCCCATCGAAAACCAGAAGAAGGTGGAGGAAAAATGGAGGAACTGGAAGTGGCCCAAGGGCGTGGAGGTCATCTTTGAGTTCACCGACCTTCAGGGCGGAAGGTCCTTCAACGTAATCAATACGGACCTCAAGGGCCTCATCGCCACCCGTGCGGAATGGATTGGCTTGGTCAAGTTCGAGACCTTCCCCGTCTACCCCATCGGGGTCTCCAAACCCCTTGCCGAGAAGTACAGCAGATCCTGAGGCGTATGGATCCAACAGGGGAGTCCGGGCCCCGATCGAGCCGTCCGATATGGGGTCCGCTGTCGGCTGCCACCTTGATGAGGATGGACGTTTTTCCACACCACCCCGCAGATCCCAACGGAGTTCCCTCTCCTTCCTCAGGCGTAGAATAAGGAGCTGCTGGATGCGAACTTCTCCGCTTGATCCCTCTTTTCCCTGGAAGGTCGTGGTGGTGGGAGCGGGACGATTCGGCCAAAGGGCCTTAGCCGTCCTCCGTGACCGATATCCTCGTTGTGATATCTTGGTCATCGACCGGAAGCTCCAACCCCTGGTATCGATTCGGCAGGAAGGAGGAGTGGGAATCCAGGGGGACGCCGTCTCCCTTCTCGACGCAATCCTTCGACAGAGCACTGCCCCATGGATCGTCCCTGCAGTTCCCCTCCATCTGGCCTTCGAGTGGGTTCGTTGGCGCCTTTCGTGGACACGGGACGTGCGACGGATTCCTGTTCCCACCCCTCTGCCTTTGCCCAACGCTATGGTTGGCCCCTCGGGGGATCTCTACTCCAGCTTCGCCACCTTCAGGTGCCCCGACGACTGTCTCGAGCCACCGGGCACATGTACAGTTACTGGGGAGTCCAGACCCCTTCCCCTTTTTCAAGTAATGGCCCTGTTGGACGTTCCCGGGTATAGGACCTTGGGACTCCGGAGCCACCAACTGGGACCCGGCGTGGGAGGATACCGGGGGAGCTCTCTCGGGGCCCTCTATGAAGCCCTCCGTCCCCAAAGGGGGAACTTTCTCCTCTACACGGCCTGCCGTTGCCACGGCGTCCTGAGCGCCCTGAGGTTGGATTCCGAAAACCCCGGCACATGAGGCAGACATTGACAATGTCTTAAGGGCTCTGCTAACGTGATAGCATCCGTGCGTCGAAAGACCCTGGGAGAGCGGCATTCAGGGCCTCGCCATGGTCCTGGTCGGCGCACCTAACGTTCCTCACTCCCTCAAAAAGGAGTGAGTAGACTTGGGGGTTACGGGCCGAAAGGCATGGGGCTTGATGGACTCGGACTTTAAGCCTCGTGCAACCGTCCCCAGGACAGAAGCCGGAAACCCTCCCTTTACCTCACCAAGCCTCATCCCATCCAGACTTGTATCCAAGGGTTCCCTCATCGGAGTGGGCTTGTCCCTCTTAGATGAGTCCAACCATAGAGCTTCCCAAGGCAGAGGCGTTCCCGAAAGCCGCCGAATCCCGGGAGAGGTTCGAGAGGGGGTCTCATGGGGAGAATGTGGCCCGTCCGAGTTCACTCCGGAGGGGCTACGAACGGGGATCGATCTTGCGGGCGTAGTGAGCGCGCCCGGAGGTCGCTCATGCAGGAGGAGAATCCATGTTTCGAGAGGACGCCCTAGACCAGATCCGTCAGATGCAGGACCAATGGAAGAAGGCTGTAGAGGAACACACAAAGGCCCATCCGGAACGCCGTGAGCGCTTCACCACGGTCTCGGATCAGGAGATCAAGGCCCTCTACACCCCTGTCGACCTTGGGAACCAGGATTTCGCCGACCGGATAGGTTTTCCCGGATCCTATCCCTATACCCGTGGGATTCAGCCCAATATGTACCGAGGGCGCCTCTGGACCATGCGGATGTTCGCCGGGATGGGGACCGCGGAGGAGACCAACCAGAGGTTCCGTTACCTGCTCTCCCAGGGCCAGACGGGACTCAGTGTGGCCTTTGATATGCCCACCCTGATGGGACGCGATTCCGATGACCCTTGGAGCTATGGAGAGGTGGGCAAATGCGGGGTGGCCATTGATACGTTGGCGGACATGGAGATCCTCTTCAGGGAGATCCCATTGGACCGGGTGACCACTTCCATGACCATCAACCCTCCGGCTTCCATCCTCCTCGCCATGTATATCGCGGTGGCCGAGAAGCAAGGAGTCCAAAAGGACCAGATCGGAGGGACCATTCAGAACGACATGCTCAAGGAGTTCATCGCCCAGAAGACCTTCATGCTCCCCCTGCGCCCCTCCATGCGTATTATCGTGGATACCATCGAGTACTGCACCAAGGAGGTCCCCAGATGGAACACCATCAGCATCTCCGGATATCACATCCGGGAAGCCGGGGCCACTGCTGTCCAGGAGTTGGCCTTCACTCTCGCCGACGGCATCGCCTATGTGGAGGCCGCTCTGGAGCGCGGGCTCAATGTGGATGACTTCGCTCCTCGACTCTCCTTCTTCTTCAACGCCCATATCGACTTCTTCGAGGAGGTGGCCAAATACCGTGCGGCCCGCCGGATGTGGGCCAAGATCATGAGGGAACGGTTCGGAGCCAAGGAACCCCGCTCTTGGAGGCTCCGTTTCCACACCCAGACGGCCGGCTGTTCCCTCACGGCTCAACAGCCCTATAACAACATCATCCGCACCACGGTGGAGGCCATGGCGGCCGTGATGGGGGGAACCCAGTCCCTCCACACCAATTCCCTGGACGAAGTCCTGGCCCTTCCCAGCCAGGAGGCCGCCACCATCGCCCTTCGGACCCAGCAGATCTTGGCTGAGGAAACGGGCATCGCCAACACCATCGACCCCCTGGCGGGCTCCTACTTCGTGGAGGCCCTGACGGACCGCATGGAGGAACAGGCGTGGGACTACATCCACAAGATCGACGAATTGGGGGGCATGGTCCGGGCCATCGAGTTGGGCTATCCCCAGAAGGAGATCGCCGATGCGGCCTACAATTTCCAAAAGCAGGTGGACTCCGGAGAGCGGATCATCGTGGGCGTCAATAAGTACATCACGGACGAGGAGCTCCCCGTGGAGATCCTGAGGATCGACGACGCGCTGGAGCAGGCTCAAATCCAACGACTGCGGGAAGTCAAAAGGACTCGAAACAACCGAGAGGTAAAAGAACGCCTGGCCGACTTGAGAAGGGCGTCCGAAGACGGGGAAAATCTAATGCCCTATATCCTGAATGCGGTCAAGGCCTACGCCTCCCTCCAGGAGATCTGTGACGTGTGGAGGGAGGTCTTCGGAGAATATCGCGATCCAGGGGATTTTTAAAATGGCTCCTCATGGGACTCATCGACAGCCCTCCAGCCCCCTGTTCCTCCATGTGCATGAGGCCTGCATTCCTATCTTCCTTCCCCCCAGTGAAGGGGAAATGGTCCCCATGGACAATCGCGGGCGGGGATAGGAAATGAAAGACCACAATTGAGGAGGTCGACATGTCTCCCGAGCGCAAGATCCGGATCTTGGTGGCAAAGCCCGGGCTCGACGGACACGACCGCGGTGCCAAGGTGATCGCCCGGGGATTTCGGGATGCCGGGTTCGAGGTGGTCTACACCGGACTCCATCAGACACCGGAGCAGATCGTCAAGGCGGCCATCCAGGAGGATGTGGACGCCATCGGATTGAGTTCCCTGGCAGGGGCACACAACCGACATTTCAAGGATGTCCTGGACCTTCTCAGGGCCAATGGGGCCGATGACATCATCGTCTTCGGTGGAGGGATCATCCCCGACGAAGACATCGACAAACTGAAGTCCATGGGGGTCAAGGAGATCTTCACACCGGGAACGCCCATCGAAAAGGCCGTGGAATGGGTCCGGAAAAACGTCCGGCCCCGGGAGACCCGATCCGGAGGAGGATAAGAATGAAGCCGTCATGACCCTTCATTAGGCTCTAAGGCCAAGACCTTCGGAGAGACGGATCCAAAAGGGGGTAAGAGACGAAATGGCGCTATGTTTCGATCTGACGGAGGAACAGAACCTTATCCGGCAGGCCGTCCGGGAGTTCGCCGAGAAGGAGATCGCCCCCATCGCCCAGCAGCTGGATGAGAAAGAGGAGTTTTCCCCGGAGCTTACACGAAAGATGGCGGAGATGGGGCTGTTGGGATGTTTTGTCTCCGAGAAGTATGGGGGATCCAACATCGGGTACATCTCCTATATCATCGCGGTGGAGGAACTGGCCCGGGTGGACGGATCCCAAGCCGCCACCATCGCGGCGGGCAACTCCCTCGGCATCGGTCCCATCTATTACTTCGGCAATGAAGAGCAAAAACAGACCTGGTTGCCGAGGCTGTGCCGAGGGGAAATCCTGGCCGCCTTCGGGCTCACTGAACCCAATGCTGGCTCCGATGCAGGTGGCTCGCAGACCAAGGCCGAGCTTCGAAACGGCGAGTGGATCATCAACGGGAGCAAGATCTTCATCACCAACTCCGCATGCGAGATGACAGGGGTCATCGTGGTGCAGGCTGTAACCGGAGTGAGAAAGGACGGCAAGCGGGAACTCAGTTGCATCCTCGTCCCCTCCGATGCCCCTGGCTTCAAGGCCATCCCCATGAAGGGCAAGATGATGTGGCGGGCCTCCAACACGGGGCAGCTCTTTTTCGAAGACTGCCGCGTCCCGGAGGAGAACCTCCTGGGAAAGCGGGGAGACGGGTTCCATCAAATGCTCGCCACCCTGGACGGAGGGAGGCTGAGCATTGCGGCCATGGGACTTGGTGGGGCCCAAGGGGCCTTCGAGATGGCCCTCAAGTACGCCAATACCCGTGTCCAATTCGGCCGAACCATTGGATCTTTCCAGGCAATCGCCTTCAAACTGGCCGACATGGCTCTGGAGATCGAACTGGCAAGAAACCTTCTTTACAAGGCCTGCTGGTTGAGGGAAAATGAACGTCCGTTCGCCAAAGAAGCCGCCATGGCCAAGCTCTACTGTTCGGAGGTCATGGGAAGGGTGGTCAACCAGGCCGTGCAGATTCATGGGGGATACGGCCTGATGAAGGAATACCAAATCGAACGCTTCTACCGCGATCAGAAACTCTTGGAGATCGGGGAAGGGACCTCCGAGATCCAACGCATCGTCATTGCCCGGAACATCGGGGTCCATGGCCGTGCAATGTGAACCCCGTTTGAGGAGCGGAAGATGTCCAAGAAGGCAAGAAAGAGGAAACGAAGGCATGAACCGGAGGACTACCTCACGGATCCGGCTTCCATGGAGGTCCGGGCTTTGCCCGAGGAGGAGGGATCCTTGGGGCGTCGGATCGCCTGGATTCGGAGAAAGAGAGGCCTTTCTCTGGAGGACCTCGCCAGTCGTACTGGCATCGATGTCGATCAGCTGAAGAGGATCGAACAGGACGATTACACCCCCCCTCTGGGGGAGCTGATACGCCTGGGAAAGGCCCTCCAGATGAAGATGGGCTATTTCATCGCTCCGGCCGAGCCAAGACCTTATACTATTGTGCGCAGTCACGAGCGTCAGACCGTGGCCCGTTTCGCCTCGGGAAGCAAGGCCCGCCACGGCTACACGTACGAGTCCCTGGCCCCGGAAAAGGGCGACCGTCTCATGGAACCTTTCATCGTCACCATGCACCCCGGCGATGTCCAGGAGATATCCACTCATGACGGTCAGGAGTTCATCTATGTCCTGGAGGGGAGGCTAGAGGCGAGAGTGGGAGAAAAGGTCGAGATCTTGGATCCCGGAGATGCCATCTACTACAACTCCACCGAACCCCATCTGGTAAAATGCCACGGGGATCAGGTCACCCGGATCCTGGCCGTCCTCTTCACCGAAAGTCGGTAAAGGCAAAGGCCCGCAACCCTGGGTGAGGCTCATGGCCGCCATCTCGGGGCAGCCCGGGGTCTCTGGGGTGGGAGGCGTTCCCTTTTCTGGGGCTGGGCGACCATTGGAGATGAGACTTCAGATTCGGAGCGAGCGAAATGCTGGCTGAAGGGATATTGAAAGGAGAGATCAGAGCCGCGGCCCGGCTCATGCGGGATATCGACGATGAGGTCCCGTCCGCAAGGGAGGAACTCAAGAAGCTCTTCCCTCACACGGGACGAGCGCACATCGTAGGAGTAACGGGCTCGCCAGGAACCGGAAAATCCACGCTGGTGGATCACCTCATCCAGGCCATGCGAGAGAAGGGATTGACCGTGGGCGTGGTCGCCGTTGACCCCACCAGTCCCTTCTCCGGAGGGGCCATCCTGGGGGACCGGATACGAATGCAGAGGCACAGTACGGATCCCGGCGTCTTCATCCGAAGCCTGGCTACCCGGGGCTATCTGGGGGGGCTCTCCCGTTCTACCCACGACATCGTCGATGTCATGGACGCCATGGGAAAGGATGTGATCCTTGTGGAGACGGTGGGTGTGGGCCAGGACGAGGTCGAGGTGATCCGGCTGGCCCATACCAACATCGTGGTGCTCATACCCGGAATGGGGGACGACATCCAGGCCATCAAGGCAGGGATCCTTGAGGTGGGCGACATCTTCGTGGTCAACAAGGCGGATCGAGAAGGGGCGGACAAGACGGTCCGAGAACTGGAGATCATGTTGGAGATGGGCCACGGATCCGAGGATGGATGGAAACCCCCTGTGCTCAAGACCATAGCCGTCCATCACCAGGGCATTCCCGAGCTTCTTCGACAGATCGAACTCCATCGGGATTATCTGAAGGAGCACATATGGGAGGACCGTCAGAGGAGACGCATCCAAGAGAAGTTCCTCGAGACCGTCAGAGACCTGCTCTTTGAAGAGGCCTCCAGGCGCCTTCAGAAAGAGAGGAAGTGGAATGCCCTTATGGAGGCGGTGGGCCGACGGGAGATCGATCCCTACAGTGCTGCCGAGCAGGTCCTTGCGGAGATGCTCAGGCCCGAGGTGTCCTGATCCAAGATGTCCTGGACACCAAGGACCACGTTGGAGGAAGAGATGAGAGAGGTGGTCATCATCAGTGCGGTGCGCACCGCCATCGGCGCCTTCCAGGGGACCTTGAGCCCTCTAGGCGCTACGGATCTGGGGGCGGTGGTCATCCGGGAGGCCATCCGGCGGGCCGGGATCGGCCCGGATCAGGTCGATGAGGTGATCATGGGGCAGGTACTCCCCCACGGCTACGGACAGAACCCGGCCCGCCAGGCCGCCATCAAGGCGGATCTCCCCTGGGATGTAGGCTGCCTGACCGTCAATAAGGTCTGTGGATCCGGCCTCAAGGCCGTGATGCTGGCCCATCAGGCCATCCGGTGCGGGGATGCGGATGTGGTGGTCGCAGGGGGCATGGAGAGTATGAGCCGGGCCCCTTACATGCTCGACAGGGCACGATCCGGATACCGACTGGGTCACGGTGTCCTGCAGGACGCCATGATCTACGACGGCCTCTGGGATCATGTCAACGACATGCATATGGGGGTCAGCAACGACCTGTGTTCCCGCAAATACGGTGTCACTCGCGAGGATCAGGACCGCTACGCGGTGGAGTCCTATAGGCGGGCCCTCAAGGCAATGGCCGAAGGCCGCTTCCGGGAGCAGATCGTGCCCGTGGAGGTGCCCCAGAGGAAGGGCCCTCCCATCACCTTCGATACGGATGAATGTCCTCGGGAGCCGGACTATGAGACTTTCGCCCGCATGAAGCCAGCCTTCCAGGAGGAGGGATTCGCCACCGCCGCCAACTCCTCCATCATCAGCGACGGGGCGGCCGCGGTGGTGGTCATGGCCGAGGAGAAGGCCCGGCAATGGGGAGTTGAGCCCATGGTGCGGATCCGGGCTCAAGGATCGGCCGGAATCGACATGAAATACGTCCTGATGGCCCCCATCTACTCCATCCCCAAAGTGGCCGCCAAGGTGGGGATGAACCCCCGGGATGTGGACCTCCACGAGATCAACGAGGCATTCTCGGGCTCCACTGTGGCCGTGCTGCGCGAATTGAGCTTGGATCCCCAACGGGTCAATATCTACGGGGGTTCCGTGGCCCTCGGACACCCCATCGGGGCAAGCGGAGCCCGCATCCTCACCACCTTGATCTACGCGATGCGCGACCGGGAGGCTCGAACCGGAATGGCCAGCCTCTGCCTGGGTGGAGGGGAGGCGGTCTCCATGTTGGTGGAGAGCATCTGATTTCGACCGCACAGGGTCTTTCTTTTCAACCTCAAGGCCAAAACCAGGAGGCGACCATGAAAGAGGTGGTCATAGTAAGCGGTGTTCGAACGGCGATCGGGAATTTCGGCGGAAGTCTCAAAGATGTGCCGGTGGTGGATCTGGGGGCACTGGTCCTTCGAGAGGCCTTGCAGCGGGCATGCCTTCGCCCGGAGTCGGGCCCCCGACTGCTGGAGGTCCAACCCCAGGGATTGAAAGAGGAAGAGCCATCGGAGCTGGAGGCTCGCCACGGCCGCTGGGATCCTCAACTCCCTCCCGTCCAGGTGGACGAGGTGATTATGGGTCATGTGCTCCAGGGTGGGCAGGGACAGAACACCGCAAGGCAGGCCGCCATCCGTGCGGGCATCCCCAAGGAATCCAATGCGTTCACGGTCAACAAGGTCTGCGCTTCGGGGCTCAAGGCCATCGCCTTGGGGGCCCAGGCCATTGCTCTCGGACAGGCCGACGTCGCCTTGGCCGGTGGCATGGAGAACATGAGCCAGGCACCTTATGTGTTGCCCAAGGCCCGATGGGGGTATCGGCTGGACGTCAACGCCCGAGGAGAACTCCTGGATCTGATGGTCTACGACGGGCTGTGGGAGATCTTTTACGGGTATCACATGGGGGTGACGGCCGAGAACATCGTCGCCAAGTACGGCATCAGTCGCCAGGAGCAGGACGAGCTGGGACTCATGAGCCACCAGAGGGCACGTGCCGCCATCGAGAAGGGGCTCTTCAAAGAGGAGATCGTCCCCGTGTCCATCCCCCAGCGCAAGGGGGATCCTCTCGTCTTCGATACGGACGAGCGGCCCATGGAGACGAGTCTCGAGAAGATGGCCAAGCTCCCTGCTGTCTTCAAGAAGGACGGTACGGTGACTGCGGGCAACGCATCGGGAATCAACGATGCGGCGGCGGCCGTACTGCTCATGTCGGCCGAGAGGGCCAAGGAACTCGGCCTTGAACCCATGGCCAAAATACTGGCCTTCGCCTCCGGAGGCGTAGACCCCGCCTATATGGGACTGGGACCGATCCCGGCGGTGAGGAAGGCCTTGAAGACCGCAGGGCTCTCCGTCGACGACCTGGATCTCATCGAGCTCAACGAGGCCTTTGCGGCTCAGGCCATCGCGTGCATCAGAGAGCTCGGCTTCCCATTGGAGAAGACCAACGTCAACGGAAGCGGCATCTCCCTCGGCCATCCTATCGGGTGCACAGGAGCCAGGGTCATGGTCACCCTGATCCACGAGATGAGACGCAGAGGGGCTCGATACGGCCTCTGCACCATGTGTATCGGCGGGGGCCAGGGGATGGCCATGGTGGTGGAGGCATAAGGAGACCGGAAGACCCCAGCGAGGCCAAGCGCCGGGGATCTCTGGCACCAGGATGACGTTCTTTCTCCCGGAGGGGAGTTGGAACTCCCGCCATTAAGGCACCAAGTGGGGAACAGGTCCACCGGCGCTGGATCCCGCGTTCGAAGGAGGGTTCCTTCTGCAGGACATACAGCACGGATGGCCCACTCTCCGGAATGCACAAGGGATCCTCTCGGCCGGACAGGTGGGAGTGGAAAAGGATGGTAGAGGTCAAAGGGGCCCTGAGGTCTCCGGCGGTTGAACCAAGGTATGAAAGATAAAGAACCCGCATCAATACAGACAAAGCTTGGGAAGCAGCAACGGCGAGTATGCTAGAACTCAGGCTTGGACAATAAGACACACAAACGCAGAGGTCGCCAAACAGAGAAAAAAGCATCGACAAAATCATACTTCTCCCTGGCGGTGAACTCTCTGAGTAGAAAATCGAGATTATCATCGAGCGATATAATCAGTATCTTCAATAAAGAATATTGAAAAAGGGTCCTTTTAAGGTCAGCAAAATTAGATGGAGGAAGACTCCATGTCAAAGGGTGGTGTTTTTCGCAGTCTGGAAACTTTAAGTTACTCACTTTGCGAGGATCCACTTTCTGGAATTGAAAAAGGCCTTTCAGCCATTGGCAATTTCTTAGATATTCCATTTGCAGCTCTGGTAAAAAAATTATATGAAGATTCAGATAAGTTCAATCTTCATGTGCTTGGTTCATGGGCAAAACCAAATGCTGACAGATCAAATTTGTGTCTCCTTTTGGAGTTTTTGCGCCCTGATGCTATTCCTGATACTTGTTGGGAAAAACTCAACGAAGGAAAATGGATTATTTTAAAGCAGAATGAACAACAGGACATCGGTTCAAATTATCATAAACTCCTCATCCCTCTCTTTCTGAATGATCACCTGTTCGGCTTTCTGGTCCTTTTTTTCTCGGAAGGGGGATGGTTTGGTCTGAAAGAAAGGCAGTTCCTACGAGTGGCTCGATCTATATTAGAACTTTGGATCCAGCAGTTGAACCTTCGGAAACAATACGAAGATTTTATTCACTTCATGCCGATTCCGGCATTTGGAATAAATGTAGAGGGAAAACTAATTGTATGGAACAAAGAGACGGAGGACCTCACCGGATGGAAGGCTGAAGAGGTATTGGGAAAGGGCAACTACGAGCACTCCATTCCCTTTTATGGAATGCGTCGGCCTGCCGTACCCGACCTCATATTGAATCCGGACAAAAAGTGGGAACGAACCTATCTTGAGTTTCATCGAGAGGGAGACTGTGTGTACTCACTGACCTATTGTCCTTCACTTCCTCGAGGTCCGGCCTATCTCCGACTGCATACCGTAAAGTTCCGAGACCTCAACAATAGAGTCCAGTGTGCCATGCATTACTTCCGCGATGTTACTTATGAAAGGCAGATGAAGCAGGATCTCGATCGCTCAGAATCCATGTATCGGGCCATTGCGGATTTTGCCGGAGTAGGGATCATGCTTTTGAGAAAAGAAGACATTATCTATTGCAACGACAAATTTGCTTATTTCCTGGGCATGGAGGAAGAAGACATAAGAATCGAGCATCTCCTTGATTGGATTCATCCGGACGACCGTGCCAGCATTTTGTCCCACTTCTCAAGGCTCTTCGAAAAGAAAGAAGAACCCTCTCGTTTCGAGTTTCGGGCACGCTGCGGAGAGGACATCCGCTATTTCAAGGGATATACCCAGGTCATCGTCCATGAAGACCAACCTATGATCCATTTTATTGTGGACGATATTACAGAACAGAAAGAGTTGGCGGAAAAGGCCCGAATCAATGAACTCCGTCTGTACCACGAGGATCGACTCACCTCGCTGGGGATCATGGCAGCCGGGATTGCCCATGAACTGAACCAGCCGCTTAACACCATCCGCGTGGTCACCGACGGGCTCCTCTTCGGAAGGGATCAGGGCTGGGATCTGGATTTGGATGAGCTTTACGACCACCTCGAGATGATCTCGAGGCAGGTAGTACGGATGTCGCAAGTCATCCAGAATATCCGCGACTTTGCACGAGACGAACAAGGAAAGAATCTGGGAGAGGTGGATCTAAACTCGGCGGTCAAGAACGTCTTCTCCATGATCGGCCGCCAGTTGGAAGCTCATGGGATTGAGGTAAGAAAGGACCTATCCGTCTACCTTCCTACAGTCTGGGCGAACATGCACCGGCTGGAGCAGGTCATCATGAATCTTCTGGTAAACGCAAGGCAGGCCCTGGATGGATGCGGCAAGGAAAAGAAGATGTTATGGATCAAAACAGTTATGGAAGACGGTCATGTCATCCTGGAGGTGGGCGACAACGCCACGGGAATCCCCGAGGAGATCCTCTCCAAGATCTTCGATCCCTTCTTCACCACCAAGGAGGTAGGGAAGGGAACGGGGCTCGGTCTGAGTATAAGCCAGTCCATCGTGGCGGAATGCAAAGGCAGAATAGACGTCCATAATAACCATGAAGGGGGAGCCACCTTCCGTGTCATCCTGCCGGCTTCGGGAGGTTTAACGTGAAGATCCTTCTTGTAGACGATGAACCAGATGTGCGAAGAAGCCTCATTAATTTCCTTCAGAAACTCGGGCATCACGTTACGGGGGCCGTCGATGGCCAAGAAGGTCTGAAGATCTTCCATTCCGATGAATACGATGTGGTCATCACGGACATACGCATGCCCGGGATGGACGGGATCGAATTGCTGAGGCGCATCAAGTCCGTGGAACGTTCAGCCGTCAGTGTGATCGTGATCACCGGTCATGGAGATATGGAAAACGCCGTCAAGGCCCTGAAATACGGGGCTTACGACTATCTCCAAAAGCCCATCAATGTTCGAGAATTGGCCATAACCTTGGAGCGGGCAGAGGAATATGCCACCCTTCGCAAGAACTACGCCCAACTCAAGGAAGAATTCCGCCAGAGGCTCGAACGGGAGACGCATGTCTTCAGGGGAGAGGCGGAGAGGCTACGAGAGGCGTATCTCAACGAACTGGGCCTTGGAGAAATCGGCATCTATTCCGACGCCATGCGACATGTGATCAGCTTGGCGGAAAAGTACAGCCTGGATCGATCCATTTCCGTGCTCATCCATGGTGAGACCGGCACGGGGAAGGAGCTTGTGGCCCGCTATGTGCATTACTATGGGGACGGAAACAAACTCTCCCCTTTCGTTGCCATTAACTGTGGGGCTATAACCGAGGAGCTCTTCGAGGCGGAATTGTTCGGACATGAGCCCGGAGCCTATACCGGGGCTACCCGGACGGGCCGCATGGGGAAGATGGAAGCCGCCCATGGCGGAACCTTATTTCTAGATGAAATCGGAGAGATGCCCCCTTCTATCCAGGTTAAGCTACTTCGAGTCTTGGAGGAAAAACGCTTTTATCGGGTAGGAGGTCTGAAAGAGATTCCTGTAGATATCCGCATTGTCTCTGCCACCAACCGAGACCTGAAAAAGGATGTGGCCGAAGGGCGATTTCGGAGGGACCTCTTCTATCGGATCAATATGGGGGTTATCCGCATTCCTCCTCTTCGAGAACGTCGCGAGGACATCCTCCCCCTGGCCCTGCGCTTTGTGAGACGGGCCTCCTCCAGGCGCGGCAAGCGGTTCGGTTCGTTTACGAAATCAGGGGAGCAGTATCTCCTCTCCTACTCGTGGCCCGGAAATGTCCGGCAGCTGAAGAACGCCATGGAACGGCTCGCCCTTTTGGGACCCTGGGACAGGGTGGACGACCACGCCCTTTCCTTTGTGGAGGAGATGGACGGGACCCCGGATCTGCTGGAATCTCCTAAGCCTGTCCTGGGGCGGGATGATTTCGACCTCCCCGGAGACCATCTGGATCTGGAAGAGCTGAACCGCACAATCATCCGAAAAGCGCTCAACAAACATAGGGGCAATCAGACTCGTACGGCCCAATATCTGAGAATATCCCGTCGAGTTCTTCAGACACGATTGAAGAGAATGAGGACACAAGGATTCTGAGTCCTTCCCCTCGCCTCCCTTGAGGAGATCATGAAGGACTGTTTGGTGCAATCTGCACCATTTGGTGCACCATTTGGTGCATCCCCCTATAATACCTCCTCCTCCTCTTTGTCTAAAATATCGATTTCTCTCGGTATTTATCCTGCAACGTTGGCACGACATTTTCTTTCTTTGTTTGGGAATTCTTTTTCCTGAGGCAGGAACATGATCATCATCGCCGAACGTATCAATGCATCCAGAAAGTACATCGCGCAGGCCATCGCTACCCGAAACGCCCCTTTCATCCAGAACGAAGCCAAGGCCCAAGCCCAGGCTGGAGCCGATTACATCGATGTCAACGCAGGGACCTTTGTCGGGGAGGAAGCACAACACTTGGGTTGGATCATCGACGTGGTCCAGGAAGTGACCGACCTTCCTCTGTGTATCGACAGCCCTGACCCGAAGGTCATCGCCGAGGTCCTCCCCCGAGTCAAAAGGCCTCCCATGATCAACTCCATCACCTTGGAGCCCGCCCGTCTGGAGGGCATCCTCCCCTTGGTGCTGGAAGCCGGAGCCAAGGTGATCGCCCTCTGCCAGTCGCAAGATTCCATGGCCGAGACGGCCGACGAGAAGGTCCGGATGGCGGAACGGCTGGTGGAAAAATCGACTCGAGCCGGTATTCCCCTGGAAGACATATATATCGACCCGCTCGTCTACCCTCTCGCCACCAACACCCGATCCGCGTTGGAGACACTTGAAGCCATCGAACGAATCATGAAGGAATTTCCCGGTGTGCATACCGTCTGTGGGCTGACCAACGTCTCCCATGGCCTTCCGGCGCGCAAACTCGTTAACCGGACCTTTCTGGTGGCCGCCATCACCCGGGGACTGGACTCGGCCATTTTGGATCCCACGGACAAGGATCTCTACGCGGCCCTCAAGGCCGTCCTCATGGTGATGGGAAAAGATGAATTCTGCATGAACTTCATCACGTCATACAGGGAAGGTCGGCTGGAATAAAATGAACTAAGGAGGACCTCTCCGGTAAAATTTCTCAAGGAGTTAAGGATGAGCCGAAAGAATGAGCCTAATTTTGAACGCTATCTAACTGCTCTCCATTGTGAAGAGCCGGACCGCGTTCCCCTGGGGGATTGGCATGTGGATCAACTGGCCAAAGACGCATTCCTGGGGAAGAAGGTGAAAACCCTTCAGGACCAAGTGGATTTTTGGTGCGCAGCGGGATTCGATTACGTGACCGCTTCGTCGGGGATATTAGAGCCGGTCCGCGCTCCAGAAGGGATGACCACCAAAGGCGATGCGGTCCGCACGCAATACGGGGAGTCCAGACAACGGGAGTGGGCCCACGAACACGAAGGGGTCATCACCAACTGGGAGCAGTTCGAAAAATTCCACTGGCCGAGCGTGGACGACTTTGACTTTTCTCAATGGGACGTTCTGGATCAAATCCTGCCCTCCGGAATGAAGGCCGTCCTTCTGCTGGGCAAGATCTACACCACTGTATGGATGTATATGGGGGCAGAGACCTTTTTCTATTCTTTGGAAAACAACCAAGAGCTTGTGGCCGCCCTTTTCGAAAAGGTGGGCCGGATCCAATATGAAACGTTCCTGAGGGTCATCGAGCATCCCTGTGTGGGGGCTGTCCTGAACCCCGATGACGTAGCTCACAACACAGGCCTCTTGGTAAATCCCAAGTACCTGAGGAAATACGTGTTCCCCTGGTATCGAAAAATAGGAGATGTGTGCAGAGAGAAGGGCCTGGGCTTCGTCTTCCATAGCGACGGAGACTGCACAGAGATCATGGATGACCTTGTGGCCTGCGGGTTTCATGGATTCCATCCTGTTCAGCCCAATGCCATGGACATTGTCGAGGCCAAAAGACGATGGGGAGACAAGCTGTGCTTGATAGGAAACATCAATCTGGACTCCACCCTGACACTTGGCACGCCCGAGGATGTCCGAGCAGAGGTCTACGAGAGGATCCGAACCATCGGTCCTGGCGGTGGGTACATGGTGGCCTCCTCCAATTCCATAACCGACTACGTCCCTCTGGCCAACATGAAGGCCATGATCGAGGCCACCTTCGAGTTCGGACGATATCCCATCCAACTGGAAGAAGGGGGAGTGAAAGGGAAGATCTGGACGTTCCGCGCCAAGCCCAAGATCGTGGAAGAGGTGGTTCCCGATCAGCTCGATGTGGAAGGATATGTTCGAGTCCTCCTCGGTGGTGATCCATCCCCGGTCATAGAGAGGGTGGAAAAGGATATGGGCGCCGGCCTCCAAGTCTCCGAGATCCTGAAGAAGGCCCTTATCCCGGCCATGACCATCGTGGGGAAAAAGTTCCAAAACGGAGAGATCTACATCCCCGAGATGATGTTGGCGGCCAAGGCCATGTCCGGGGCCATCTCCCATTTCCGAGATCGGTTGGTTACACAATCCGAACAGACTCTGGGCACCGTGATCATCGGGACCGTCAAGGGAGACCTCCACGACATCGGAAAGAATCTGGTCATCATGATGCTGGAAGGCCAAGGTTTCCGTGTGCAGGACCTCGGGGTCTCGGTGAGTTCGGAGGCCTTCGTGGAGGCAGTCAAGGCCCACCATCCTCAGATAGTTGCCATGAGCGCCCTTCTCACTACTACTATGATCGAGATGGAGAACACCATCCAAGCCCTTGAAAAGGCCGGGCTCCGCCACGAGGTGAAAGTCGTCGTCGGGGGAGCACCCGTAACGGAAGACTTCGCCAGGAAGATCGGGGCAGACGGCTATGCCTACGACGCCCCAGGAGCGGCTTTAAAGTGCAAGGAATTGGTCTCTTGACACGAGACAGAATCTCTCCAAGGTGACCTTGAGATTGAGGCCAGGCTGGCAAGGATTCCGTTGGGGTAACATGGGGGCCTTATGCAAAAGGGGCCCCCTAGAATTCCACAAAAGGAGGAAGGGCCATGAAAAAGAAGACCGTTTGGACGTTTGCATTGATGGCACTCTTGATTATGGGGATCGGGCTGAGCCCCCTCCCTGTGTCAGCGGCAAAGACCTTCAAATGGAAGATGGCCACCTCGTGGCCTGCGGGGATCCCCCTCTATACGGATATGGCCGAGCTCTTCGCCAAATATGTAGAGGAGCTCTCGGGAGGGCAGATGAAGATCCAGGTCCTTCCGGGCGGAGCTGTGGCACCCGCCCTGGAGGTGACCGATACCGTCCGCAAGGGAATCACGGAGATGGGCCACACCTGGCCAGGATACGACATCGGACGGGATGCAACCACAGCCATCCTGGGTGGATATGCAGGGGGAATGGAATCCGTCCCCATGATGCACTGGCTTTATGAAGGAGGAGGCAAAGAGCTGTGGAGGCAGTTTCGTCTCGAGAAGTTCGGGGTGGTATCCTTCCCATGCGGCATCCGACCCCCGGAGGCATTCGCCCACTCCCACAAACCCATCCGCACGCTTGAGGACTTCAAAGGTCTGAAGATGCGCACTGTAGGGGCTTGGGCCCAGATTCTTCCCAAACTCGGGGCATCCGTGGTATCCCTCCCTGGAGGAGAGGTCTACCAAGCCCTGGAGCGCAAGGTCATCGACGCTACCGAGTGGGCCACCCCCGGAGAAAACGTGATCAGCGGTTTCCATGAGGTGGCCAAATACGTCATCGTTCCTGGAGCCCATCAGCCCAGCGCCCCCTTTGAACTCTCGGTGAACAAAAAGAAGTGGGATTCGCTGCCCGATCACCTCAAGGCGATCATCGAACGGGCAGCGGAGCTGACCACCTTCGAATCTTGGCTTCGAATCGGAAAGCTCGACATGGGCGCCATGGAGAAGTTCCGCCAAACGGGCAACGAAATCATCTACCTCTCACCTGAAACCCAGACTCGGGTCCATGAGTTGGGAAAGGAATGGGCCAAGGAGATCGCCCAGAAGAACGAATGGTTCCGCAAGGTTATGGAATCACAGGATAAGTTCGAGAACGAATGGAAAAAGGTGGGCACCATCCGTTATTTCCAATATAAATAAAACTCTCGCCGCGGGCCCCATTAGCCCCATTAATGGGGCCCTATCTCATCCGAAAAGCGGGGACCTTACATTATGAGCAGGGCCGAAAAAGTTTTTCGAATTATCGATTCCATAAGCAATTTCACAGGTAATGTTGTATCTCTAATCGCCATTCCTATGATCTTTGCCTTGATATTCGAGGTTTTTGCAAGATATATTTTCCACAGGCCTACAATCTGGTCCTACGACATCACCTATATGATCTATGGAACCCATTATCTGTTAGGAGCTGCTTATACGCTTTATGTGAAAGGCCATATACGAATCGATCTCATCTATATGAAATTTCCTCCCAGAGGGCGCGCTTTAGTCGATGTGCTTGGATACCTCATTATATTCTTCCCTGTAGTTATCATTCTTATCTTTGGAAGTTACGATCTGGCAAAAGAGGCCTACGAAATTAAAGAGGTCTCCCAATTCTCCCCTTGGCAGCCCATCCTTTGGCCTTTCAAGGGCGTCATTTGCATCGGGTTCGTCCTTCTTCTAGTCCAAGGGATCGCCGAATTCGGCCGCAGCCTCACCACTCTCTTCACTGGAAAGCAGCCATGATCGAAGCCCTGACCAATTCAGACTATTTCGTCCTTTTGATGTTTCCAGGAGTACTTCTCTCCATTTTCTTGGGTTTCCCCGTGGCCTTCTCCCTTATGGGAATGTCCCTCATCTTCGGGTATGTGGGTTTTGGTGATTCGGTGAGCTACATGCTCATCCGCAGGGTCTGGGACGTGGCCAATAACTATATCCTGGCGGCGGTTCCCCTGTTTGTGTTCATGGGTTCCATGCTGGAAGCCTCTGGAATCGCCTCACGCCTCTACGAGGCCATGATCCAATGGACAGGCAGGTTAAGAGGGGGAATGGCCATAGGCACGGTCATCATGTGCACCATCTTCGCCGCCGCCACGGGGATCATCGGGGCCTCTGAAGTGGTCATCGGGCTTCTGGCCATCCCTCCTATGCTGGCGCGGAAATACAATAAGGGACTGATCTGTGGAACGATCTGCGCGGGAGGTTCCCTTGGGACCATCATTCCCCCCAGCGTTGTGATCGTGGTCTACGGACCTGCTGCCGGCCTCTCCGTTGGACGGCTGCTGATGGCAGCCGTGTTTCCGGGGCTTTTGCTCTCCTCTCTCTATATCGCTTATATCCTCATCCGTTGCTTACTTCGTCCCCAGGACGGGCCCGGGCTGCCCGCCGAGGAAGTGGGGATGCCCCTAAAGGAAAAACTCGCATTGACGGCGACATCCCTTCTTCCCCCTCTGTTTCTCATCTTCGCCGTCATGGGCACCATCCTTCTCGGATGGGCCGCACCTACAGAAGCGGCCGCACTGGGTGCTTTCGGGGCCACGATCCTCACCACCCTCTATGGGAAGATGTCTTGGCAGACCTTCAAGGACGCATGCATCAACACCCTCCGCATTAGCGCTATGATCATGTTGGTCCTTACCGGTGGGACCATGTACACCGGGGTCTTTCTGGGGATGGGAGGAGGAGAAGTCACAGAGAGGCTTCTCATGGCATTGAATCTCTCCCCCTGGACGATGGTATTCCTCTTCCTCTTGGTTGCCTTTATTGCAGGATTCCTCCTGGACTGGATCAGTGTACTTCTGATCTTTGTGCCTATCTTCGTTCCTTTGGTCTCCAAAATGGGGTTTGACCCCATCTGGTTTTCGATCCTATTCCTCGTGGTGATTCAGACAAGCTATCTTACTCCTCCAATGGCCCCCGCAATCTTTTATTTAAAGGGTATTGTCCCTCCGGAGATCAAAGTAACCGACATGTTCACTGGAGTAGTACCTTACATTGCTCTCCAATTGATTGGAATATCCATTATCATGCTTTTCCCAAAGATTGCTCTTTGGTTACCAGAAGTGATGATAGGATTTAAATAAGCAGTTTTATCAAATCTAGTTTCCAATGGAGTCGTAAAATGACACATAAAGAGCGCATCCTTATGGCGGCAAAGGGGGAAATGCCTGATCTTCTGCCTTATGTTCCGCGTTTTGACCTCTGGTACACGGCAAATTCGTGGGCAGGGACACTCCCGGAAAGGCACCGCGGAAAGACGGCCGATGAGATCGCCCGCGCGGAGGGGTGGGCCTTGCACAAGGTCATCCCCGAGCTTCTGAAGGTCGAATCCCCCGAGGACAACCTCCATCGAGGGATCGGCCTATATTCCCTGAAAGAAAACGGCTACCGCATCGAGCTCACAGGAGATATCGAGGTAAAGGTGGAGGAAGATGGCCTAGGTTCCAAGTTCGTGGAATACCACACCCCCAAGGGTACCATTCGAATCAAAGAGGTGATTACCGAAGAGATGAAAAAGGCGGGGGCCTCCATTACCTGGCTGGAGGAACGCGCCATCAAGACTGTGGAAGACTACAAGATCATGGCTTACATCTTCGAAAATGTGAAAGTGGTTCCAGCGTACGATCGTTACATCCGCTGGCAACAGGAAGTGGGTGAGGATGGCGTGGCCTGTCTTATGGGAAGCTTCGCAGCATCTCCAATGCAACATATACAAAGGGACCTTTTGGAAGCCACAGAATTCTTTTTTGAATATAACGATCACCAGAAAGAGATGCGCCTCCTTGAAGAGAGTCTCGAGCAAGTCTACCAACAACTGCTGGATGTGGTGGCTGATTCTCCGGCCGAAGTCGTCCTGTGGGGGGCGAACTATGATGATACAATCACGTATCCACCTTACTTCGAAAAAGAAATCCTTCCTTGGCTCCAAAAGGCGGCCCAGACTTTGGAGTCCAGAGGAAAGCTACTGATCTGCCACTGTGATGGGGAAAACCTAGGCCTCATGGACCTCATCAAGGATTCGGGGATTCATATCGCGGAGGCCGTCTGCCCGCACCCCATGACCAAGGTCACCCTGGAGGAATACTACCGAAAATGGGGCGACAATATAACTATCTTCGGAGGAATCCCCCAGAGCCTCCTTTTGGAAGAGACGGCATCCGATGAAGACTTCGAGGCCTATCTCGACTATTTCTTCCGGGCCGTCGCCCCTGGAAAACGGATCATCGCGGGCATCGCGGACACCACCCCGCCCAACGCCGTCTTCGATCGCTTGGTGAGAATTGGCGAGAGGATCCAAAAGGAAGGCAGGTTGCCCCTTGAGGCAGGAACCATCAGGCCCATGATCAAGGCCCACCTCCAGCGAGCTGCAGACCGTGTCTCCCCTCACCGTGCAGCCGAGAAGAGCTACCAAACGGTCTATGAAGATGTCCTTCGAGGGGATCATCAAGCCATTCAAGAACACGTGAAGCAACTACTTGATGAAGGCCATGATGCGAGAGCCATCTTGAACCAAGGAATGCTTTCCGCCATGGAGGTGATCGGCGAACGATTCAAGACCGGCGAGGTCTTTATCCCCGAGGTGCTGCTTTCCGCCAGGGCCATGAATGAGGCCTTAAAGGTGTTGGAGCCGTATTTGGCATCCGGAGAGGGGGAGTCGAGCGGCAAGATCCTCATCGGAACCGTACGGGGCGACCTCCATGATATTGGAAAGAACATGGTCTCCACCATGCTACGAGGCGTCGGATTTGAGATCCGCGATCTGGGGATAAACGTCCCCACGGAGGAGTTTGTCCGGCAGGTAGCCGACTACAAGCCGGATATCCTCGGGCTTTCCGCTCTCTTGACGACCACCATGCCCGAGATGAAACGGGTCATCGATGCCCTCCAAGCAGAGGGATTGAGAAACGACGTGAAGGTCATGGTCGGGGGGGCGCCGGTCAATGAAAGGTTCGCTCAGGAGATCGGAGCCGACGGATATGCACCGGATGCTGGCGAGGCGGTGGCCCTGGCAAAGAGGCTGATCCAAGGCCCTTGACAAGGTCCATGAAATAACATGTCCGACAACCTGGGGAAAAAGGAGGGGCACCGGATAGTCATCGCGTGCAACGTGATGAAGCCCGAGCTGGAGTGGGTCTCTGAGGGAGGCGGAAAGGTCGAGATCCACTATCTCGATCAGGGTCTCCACAGGTCACCCCAGCATATGGCCGCGGTGATTCAGGAGAAAATCGATGCGGTCCGGGATCAGGCGGCCTTCATCGTGCTCGGATACGGGCTCTGCTCCAATGGGATCGTTGGCCTGAAGGCCCGAAGTCAGCCTTTGATCATCCCCCGATGCCACGATTGCATCGCCTTCTTTCTAGGCTCCCCTGAGGAATACATACGAAATTTCCGAATACATCCGGGCACCTATTATCTCACCCCGGGATGGGTGGCGGCGAAAAAGGATCCCTTGGGGATTGTGGAAGAGGAGTACGCGCCCCGCTACGGTCGGGAAACAGCGGTCTGGATCATGGAAGAGGAGTTGAAGCACTATACCCACATCGCCCTGATCGACACGGGGATCGGTGACATACTCCCCCTGAGAAAAAGGGCCCAGGAGAACGCCCGCTTCTTCCGAAAGGACTATCGGGAGATTCGGGGAAGCCTCGAGTTCTTTCGAAGGCTTCTCAATGGGCCTTACACGCAGGAGCTCTTCTTCTTTCTCCCGCCAGGGAAGATAGTGAGACAAGAGGTGCTGCTTGACGAAATTTTGTCTCCTTGATTACCCTCCAATTCCAGGAGACCACCTCACCGCCCAAGGCTACGATGCCCTGGAGGACTACCCTTGAAGGATCGCACCGAGGAGAGGGGCTTCCGGGTGTCCGTCGAGCCCCGTGGTATCACCCTCTTCGCAGGAAGAGGCCAGACCCTCTTCGATTCCCTGTTGAGCTCGGGGATCGCCCCCCGCTCGGACTGCGGCGGAAAGGGGCGGTGCGGAAAATGTCGGGTCCTCGCCTTCCCCTCCGAGAACCTCTCCCCTCCATCTGAGTTGGAATCCCGCCTGCTGTCCGAGGAAGAGATAGCAAGGGATGTCCGGCTTGCCTGTCAGGTTCGCGTCCTGGGGCCCATCACGGTCGAGATCCAGGAAAGCTCGGACGAGGATGGACTCATCGAGGGCAAAACCCAAGTGGATGCACGACTTCCCCTCGACCCCGCAGTAGAACGCATGGCCCTCACACTCCCCGACCCCGGCCATATGGGGGCCGAGCCTGGTAGGGACCTGTGGGGAAGGATTAGAGAAAGACTACGAAGCCTCATGGATGAAACCCCGGAGCTGGACTCTCTCCATCCTCTTCGAGATCTATCGACCCTTGAAGACAACCGAGGAGGGCTCACCTTGGTTGTGCATAAGCGCCGGGGGATCACCGCTGCTTTTCCTGGATTCCACCACCGCTCTTTGGGGATCGCAGTGGATCTTGGGACCACCACCCTTGCCTTGTACATCTGCGATTTGAAGACAGGGACCATTCTGACTTCGGAGGGAACGATCAATCCCCAACGGGCTCACGGAGAAGACGTGATCTCCAGGATCTCATTCTGCTGTGAGAGACCCGATGGACTGGATATCCTCCGTCATCGGATCATCGGGGCCCTCAACGGACTTCTGCATCGGGGCTTGCGGAAGATCGATGCCCTCCCCCAGGATGTGGACGAGATAACGGTGGTCGGAAATACCACAATGCAGCAGATCTTTGCGGGAATCCATCCCCGAGGTCTGGGCTTCGCACCTTATCTCCCCGTCACTTGTGAGTCCATCGAGACCAACGCGTCCCAATTGGGACTCGATCTACATCCCTCCACGCCGGTATATATCTTCCCTGTAGTGTCCGGCTTTGTCGGGGGGGATACCCTCGGGGCCGTCCTCTCGGAGGGACCTCATCGAAACGGGGAGATCACCCTGCTGGTGGATCTCGGCACCAACGGGGAGCTGGTTTTGGGGAACCGGGAGGGGCTCTGGGCCACAAGCTGCGCCACCGGTCCCGCCTTGGAGGGGGCTCACCTGAGCTGCGGGATGCGTGCCGCTACGGGGGCCATCCATCGAGTCTCCATCCACGAGGACCTAAGCGTAGACTATGAGGTGATTGGAGGGGGGGATCCCCAAGGGATCTGCGGCTCGGGAGTCATCGACGCCGTGGCCGAGATGCTTCGGCGAGGAATCCTCCTGCCCACCGGAAGACTCCGCGAGGGGCTACCCGGAGTGGAGGTGGATCCCGAGGGGGTGGGCCGCACCTTCCGACTGGTCCCGGCTGAGAAGACCGGCATGGGCCGTCAGATCGCCCTCACCCTCCAGGACATCCGTCAGATCCAACTTGCCAAAGGGGCCTTGGCGGTGGGGATCAGGCTCCTCATGAAACGGGCTGAGATCCATCGGATCGATCGGATGGTCCTGACGGGCTCGTTCGGAGCACGCTTCAATTGGCGAAACGCGGCTGCTATCGGCATGCTTCCGGGGGCTCCCCTGGTGACTCGGACGCAGACCGTTGACAATGCGGCCGGGAGAGGGGCAATCCGGGCCCTACTCGATGCCAAGGCCCGTGGTGAGATCGAGAACCTGGCCCCCAAGATCCGGGTGGTGGAGCTTGCCCAAGACCCTGATTTCGTCAGGGAGTTCCCACTGGCCATGGGGTTTCCTGAGCCGTCTTCCTGATTGAGGAGACGAGTCCATGACCCGGCGAGGTCCCATCCGGCACAGAGAAACCGAGGAGGCGCCTTCCTCCAGCCCTGAACAGGGGGTGGGACGGAAATTACTGCTCGAGATCTTCCGGCGCCTTCTGGATCGATTCGGGCCCCAGCATTGGTGGCCTGGGGAGTCCCCCTTCGAGGTAATGGTGGGCGCCGTGCTCACCCAAAATGCGGCCTGGGCCAACGTGGAGAAGGCCCTCCGAACACTTAAGGCGCGGGGCGAGCTTCGTTTCCAGACCCTCCTGTCCATGCCTGAAGATATCCTCGCCCAAAGACTCCGCCCATGCGGCTATTTCCGGGTCAAAACCACCAGATTGAAAAACCTCCTTCGGGCCGTGGCCCTTTGGGACCGAGGGGATCTTGAGGCCTTTCTGGCTCGACCCACCCAAGAGCTGAGAGAGATCCTCCTTTCGGTCCCGGGGATCGGGCCGGAGACTGCCGACAGCATCCTCCTCTACGCTGCCCAACGACCCGTCTTCGTGATCGACGCCTATACCCGAAGGATCCTCTCCCGACACGGATGGTCGCACCCCAAGGCCTCGTATGAGCAGCTTCAGGCCCTTTTCATGGATCGGCTACCCCCGGATGTTCCTCTCTTCAATGAATACCACGCCCTCCTGGTGGCCTTGGGCAAATCCCACTGCAGGCCGAGGCCCCGCTGCAGGGAGTGTCCTCTCGAGTCCTTTCCCCGCGTGAGCCCTCCTGAGTAATTTCCCCTCCACACGCATAAAAATGGGGCCCCCAAGCCCCTTGACGATCCCCTCGGACACGACGTAGAGTGGCTCAAGGACGATAGTAGGAGAGCTTCATCCGGAGGAAGAAGAGGTGGGTTGGGAGGCCCTCTTCAGCTGGGATTTACTCTTCTCCAGCTTCCTTAAGCTATGCTTGGCTGCCTTCTTGGGAGGTCTGGTGGGGCTCGAACGGGAGACCCACGGGCAGTCCGCCGGGTTCCGAACCTACATCCTGGTATCGCTGGGTGCCTGCCTCATGATGATGGTCTCCCTCCATCTGGAGGAGATCTATCGGGCTCTGGATGCCAGAAGCACGGTGCGCGTCGATCCAGGTCGTATCGCCTCCTATGCCCTGGCGGGGATGGGTTTTCTAGGCGCCGGGGCCATCATCAGCGGAAAGGGGTCGGTCCGGGGTCTCACTACGGCCGCTGGCATGTGGATGATCACAGGGGTTGGTTTGGCCGTAGGTTGTGGGTTCTATCTCCCGGCCGTCCTGGCCACCTGTCTCAGTCTCCTTATCCTCTATGCGCTCCGATATATCAAGCCCTTCTTCCGCCGTGACATTTATACCACCCTCATCCTTGAGTCGGACGACGTGGGGGGACAATTGGACCGGATCCGGGAGATCATGCGCAGCTACCCCTTCACCCAGATCCAATTCGTCAGTTTCCACCGTCAGCTGGACCGGAACCGGATCACCTTCAGGCTCAGTCTCCTTTCCAAGGAAAGCCTGGAATGGCGGGAACTCACCCGGGAGCTCACGGCACTGCCCGGGGTTCGAAGGATCGCTCTGGAGGAGGGGAAGGTCCCTTGAGCACGCCCACTATTTGGAAAGGCCATGGGAGGATTAGGAGCCTGTCCGGAGGAGGTCCAGCCTGGCGGTCACATGGTCCTCCACCCATCGAGGGTCCCACCACTCCTTGGGATGGACGAAGAAACCGCGTACCAACATGCTGAAGTGAAGATGATCCCCACCGGCCAGGCCCGTGCTTCCGGTCCTCCCCAGGATATCGCCCTTCTGCAACATGGTCCCTGACTGCACATCGATACGGCTCAGATGAGAGTACATACTGAAAAGCCCACAGCCGTGATCCAGCAGGACCGTGTTACCATAGATCCCCAGCTCTCCGGCGAAGATCACCTTCCCCCGATTGGCGGCCATCACGGGGCTCATGGCCACGGAGGCCAGGTCTACTCCGAGATGGACCTGGCGATCGATCTCTTTTCCCTGGTATGTATAGACCCGATGATCTGCAAACCCCGCCATGGTCTTTGAGTTTGGGAGGCGGAGGAAGGGGCCGTCCCACAGGGGACGGCTTTCGCTGTTGGAGCAGAGGGCCTTGACCCGTTCACCGTTGGCCTTGCGCAGATCGCGGTTTACCTTGAGGAACACGTCAAGGAGGTCCCCCTTCAACGAGGGATCCCGGTCCAGGAAGTAGGGCATGACTCGCTTGAGGAAGCGGTCCGTTATACGGATCGTATCTTTACGAAATCGTCTGGACTTGATGACCAGGTGGAACGAGGTGTTGGTTCGGTTTCCAGCACGATCCTCGGCAATGAGCGATACGGGAGTATCCGGGGGCAGAAAGTAAGGCACGGCAAACAAGGCCAAATGACCTCTGTCTCCCATGGGAACCCCTGGGAAAAAGAGATCCCCGACCCGAACTCCACTTCGTGCCAGCTCCTCCGAGGCCCGATAGACCACCATCCCGGTTCCCCCCTGGTTGACGTAGTGGAGGCGGCTGAGCACGGATACAACCGGGGGGCGGGTATCCACCACTACCGGAAACTCCCGGACAAGGCGGTTCCCCCCGGGACGCCAGGACCGGTCGCGGACCTCAACCCGAAGGACCGCATCGCCCTCCTCCAGCTCCAAGGCCTTGGGTTCAATGGTCAACTCCTCCCGAATCTCTTTGGACCCGGACGGGGGCTCCACATGGAGCACGGATCGACTTCGGCCTCCCTGGAGGACCTCCACCTTCAGATCGCGGATCCCGGAGCGGAGATCCCTCACTGTAAGGGCCACCTTGGTCTCCCTAGCCAAAAAGGAAGGCTCGGGCTCCATGGTCAGGGAAGGAGGTTCTCCTTCAAACTTCACCACGTAGAGCACTGCCCCCCCGGCAACAAGGATACCGAGGAGAACAACAACCCAGAAGATGGATCGCTTCATGAAAGAATCTCCTTAGATGAACGGTCTGTTCTTTTGAGGCTCTCCAGGCAAAGAGGAAGGACCACCTTTGGGGATCCTCCTCAGACCAATGGAGCTCCTATCCGTGGTCCATGGGTGAGACGACACTCTCCATCTCCATCCCTGGAGGAGCCCAAGTCCATCGCCCTCGGATCTGCTCTTGGACCCGCTCCCTGCACTGTACGATCTGCGGAAGGGCGTCGGTCAAGGCCTCCACCATCCGTGGATCCAACTTCCCAGCCAGGGCGTCCTCCTGTAGATATCTCAGGGCCTCCTCATCTCCAGCGGGTTCCCTATAGGGCCTTCTCGCTGTGAGCGCGTCGAAGACGTCCGCCACGGCGAGGATGCGGGCCTCCATGGAGATCTCCTCTCCTTTGAGTCCTTCGGGATATCCGGAGCCGTCCAGCTTCTCGTGATGGGCCGCGGCGATCTCCGGCACCTTCCTGAGATTGCGAGGGAAAAGAGGGCGAACCGCATCCAAGATCCTCTTAGTCTTCTCGGCGTGGCTCTGGATCAGACGATACTCGTCCGATGTGAGCTTGCCCGCCTTCAAGAGGATCTCATCGGGGACACCTAATTTCCCCTGATCATGGAGCAGACCGGCGTAGCGTAGAATCTCCAGCCTCTCCCCCTCCCACCCCAAGGCCTTGCCGATCTCCACTGCATAAGCCGCCACTCGCCAAGTATGCCCTGCAGTGATGTGATCTCTGGCATCGATGGCCACGGCTTGTCCCTGGATCAGGGTCTCGAAGGTTCGCTTCTGCAACTGGAGGTAGCGCGCGTTCTCCACAGCAATGGCGGCATAGGTCGAAAAGGCCAGGAATATCTCCTCGTCCTCCCGGTCGAACCGGGGAGCCTCCTTCTTGTTCAAGGCCTGCATGACACCGATGATCTCGCCCTTGGGATTACGCATGGGCACGGCCAACACGGATCGGGTGCGATATCTGAACCGTTCGTCGAAGGAGGGATTGAAGCGAGGGTCACTGTAAGCGTCCTCCAGATTGATCACCCGGCCGGTGAGGGCCACGAATCCCGCAATGCTCTTCTCATTCAAGGGAAGCCGGATCTGTTGGGCTCCTTGTATCACCCGACTGAAAAGCCTCCGGCCCTTGCCGTCCGCGGACGGTTGCCCCTCCTCCACCAGATAAAGGGTGCTTCGGTCCGCCCTGAGTATCTCGGTGGCCTTCTCCATGATCAGTTCGAGGAGCCTGTTGAGGTCCCGCTCGGAGGTAAGCACCAGGGAAACCTCACGAAGGGCTTCCAGCTTCTGCAGGGAGATGTCAGTGGACGCCCGGGGGTGCCTGTTCACGACTTTTCTACCTCTCGTCCATCTGTTTTCGAGTCTCTTCAAAGGAGACCAGCCGAAGGAGAGCCTCCACCACAGCGGGGTCAAAGTCGGACCCGGCCCGATCCCGAATCCACGCCGTGGCATCCTCCACGGAGAGAGGAGGCTCCCCCCACCGAGGATTCATCTTCCACCACAGGGCATCGGCCACAGCGATGATTCGGGCACCCAGAGGGACCTCCATCCCCTCCGGAGGACCTTCGGGATACCCACCTCCTTGGAAACGCTTGTGATGGTAAGGAGCGATGGCCTCGATGCCCTCCAACTCACCAGAGAAGGACATGGATTGGAGGAGACGCCTCGTGTGAATGGCATGGGCCTCGTATTGTCTCCGTTCATCCGGGCTCAATGGCCCCTTTTTGGATAGGATCTCATCGGGTACGGCGATCTTTCCCAGATCATGCAGAGCGGCGGCCCAGGCCACCTTTTGGGTCTCCTCCTCGGGGAGTCCCATCTGTTGGGCGATTCGTCGAGCAAGGTCGCGGACCTCCAGAGAGTGTCTCTGACTTGCGGGATCCCGCATCTCCAAGGCCGTCAGGAAACCTGTGATCACCGCCTCGGAGGCCTTCCGTTGCTCTTCGTAGAGCTGCACGGTCTCGATGGCCACCGCCGCAACGGAGCAGAGGGCCTCCAGGAGGTCCCGGTCCTCCTCGTCGAACGGCCTTCCATCGACCCTGTTGAGGACCTGGGCCACCCCCAGGATCTCCCCTCGGCGGTTCCGCAGGGGCGAAGCGATCAAGGATCGCGTCCGGAATCCCGTCTTTTGATCCACCTCGGGGTTGAACCTCGGGTCCGCGTAAGCCTCGGGCACTAGGATGGATTCTCCAGAGGAAACCACCGCCCCGGCGACTCCCTTCCCCACGGGAAAGCGGATCTCCTCCTCCTGCTGAGCGATGACCGAGTAGAGCTCGCCGCGTTCCAGATCGACCAGGAAAAGGGAGCTCCTCTCTGCATGGAGCACCCGTGTAAGCTCCCCCCAAATGCGATCCAAGAGTCGAGGGAACTCCCTCTCCGCATGGAACTCCAGTCCCAATCTCAGCAAGAGTTTGAGGCGCTCGGCCCTCTGGTTGAGGGAAGGCGCATCGAGGTCCCTCATCCACCCCCTCCGCTGTCCGCAAACAAATGGGGACCCCTGCCGGATCCCCAAAAACTCCTGTCTCATTCTACCGATAGAGAACTACCGCGATCAAGACGCCCATTTCCTCAAGGCCTCGCAGCGAGAAACCAGTGCGCGGGAAGGCTATTCTAACTCTCTCCCCCCTTCCAGACGCTCCACAATGGCGAGGACCGTATCCACATAGGGTCGACTGGGATTGTAGGCTAAGAGGACCTCCGCCTGGGTCTCCCGATCCACTCCTCTCCTCCATCCATGCGCGCGAAGGTAGTTGGCCATACTGGCAAGGGCCTCTTCTTCCTTAAAGAGGTCCACCCTGCCGTCGCCGTCGTAATCCACCCCATAGAGCTCCGCACTGGAGGGAAGGAACTGACACAAGCCGAAGGCCCCGAAGATGGATCCTCGGATGGCCACGGGATCAAGTTGATTTTCTCTGGCAAAACGCAAAAGGGACCTCAATTCTTCAAAGGCCCATTGAGCCTTCCGCGAAAGCCTCTCTTTCACTCGTGGGACCTGCGAGGGTTCCATGAGAGAGGGCGGAAGATGAGGACGGATGTATACGAAATTATCCGATGCAGCCATGCTGGCAAGGACTTGGGCGATGCGGGATCTGCCTGGATAGGCCCCCAGATTGGTCTCCACCAGAAAGACGGCCACGAGGAGCTCAGCCGGGACCCCGTAGGTCTTCTCCAGTCTGGCCAGCTTCTCCTGCCTCGATCGCAGAAACCGACGCGCTCTCTCCAGGGGCGCAGCCCGTAAGAACTGCCCGTAGTCCAGCGCCACCTCTCGATGAACGAGGACTCGAAGCATGTGGCGTAGATCATAACGCATGGCGGGGTGAGAAAAGACCCTCTTCACATATCCTGGATCCTCCCCCGTCCGTATCAGACGTTCCACCAAACCATTCCAAGGGTCTTGGGCATGCGAGGAATTAGCTGCAAGCCCCGCCAACAAGACCGCCAGCAAAAAGAAAAGAATATTCCACCGAATAAATCGATTTTCTTCTCTTTTTCGGCCCAATGGCAGACCTCAAAAAATCGACAACACCATTCTCTCTAGCATGAATTGGAGTCTGCTTCAATAAGGTCGATACCAACCTTTTTTCCTTGACATCTCTTACTGCTCTCACCACCTCCGTCCGGGTTGTTCTGGAGATGCGGCTCTTGTCACCTTTTCCCCCGTATGAGACGTCCAATGGTCAGAAAGCGGAACCCTTGAAGGAGGCTTGATTGAAAGGCCCGGATCCTTGGGAGGGCGTGGTGAGAGGCCACCTCCTCCCTCTATTTAGACTTTGCACCGTGATCCTGGGGGATCCTCAGGAGGCCGAGGACGCCGTGCAGGAGGTCTTTCTCAAGGCATTCAGGGCCCAAAGGTGGTTTCGGAGACGCTCTACGACTTCCACGTGGCTCACCCGCATCGCCATCAATATCTGCAGGGATCGGCTTCGGGGAAGGAGGCGGAGGCGTGAGGTGATGGTGGAAAGCCTTCCCCCATTGGTCGATCCCAATCCAGGGCCCGCCGAGAGCCTCGCCTCTCGACAGCTCGTCCTTCGGGCCATGGAGGGCCTCAGTGCTCGGGAGGAGATGGTCGTTCGGCTCCGGTTCGGGGGAGGGCTCACGGCCAGGGACATGGCTGGGATTCTGGGATGCAGTGTCTCCTCGGTCAAGACCCATCTCAGGAGGGCCCTGAGAAAGATGGCCGAGAGATTGGAGAAAGAGCCATGACACGGGGGCATCTGAGATGGTCGGAAATCCTTGAAGCGCTTGAGAAGGGGCAACGCCCTCCTCATATCGAGTCCTGCTCTCCCTGCCGGAGGAGGTGGGAGAAGGCGGCGGAAGGGCTCAAGGGGCTCGCTCCAGAGACCCCTGAGATGGATGTTCGAGCCGATCTGTTGATGCAGCGAATCCTCCTTACTACCGAAAGGCGGCGGCCCAGGAGGCTTCCACGCGTACAGGTGAGGTGGGCCGCAGTCATCGCATTGGGGACCCTCTGCGTGGTGGGGCCACTGGCCCTCTGGCACGCTCTGGAATCCAACAAGGAAAGGCTTTACGAGTCCCTGATGACGGAGAGTTGGTCTCCCTCCATGGCAGGCTTGGGGGGGCTTATACCCGTTGGTCCGGTGGATCCGTTGGAGGAGACCATGGATTCCCTGGACGCTATCCTTCCGTGGAGCTCGGAAGCTCTCCTGGAGCCACTCTCCCTCCCTTCGCATGAAGGGGAAGAGATGATAAACGGGAGGAAATACCACGAGAGAAGGAGGAACAGGGCATGAAAAGGTGGTGGATCGCATGGGTTGCACTTTTGGGTCTTGCCTCTGCTGCAATGGCCGATCCCCTTGGAATGCTGGCCGATCGTTGGAAGTGGTGGGAGAGCCCTCGGATCCGAAAGGAAGTTGGCCTCACCGACGCGCAGGTCGAGAAAATTCGAAACCTCGTCCGCTCCCGCCGTGAGGAGATGATCGATCTTAAGGCGGTCCTGGAAAAGAGAGCCCTTGTCTTAAGCGATGAGGTGGAACGGGAGGACTTCGACCTTCAGAGCGCCATCAGCGCAGCTGAGGACTTCCAAATGGCCCGAAGCCAATTGGAAAAGGCCCGATTGAGACTCATTTTGGAGATACGTCAGGTCCTCACCAAAGATCAGTTCTTGAGGCTTCGAGCCCTGAGAAAGGAGACAAGGAGGCGCATCCTGGAGCGCAGGGCCCAGAGGCCACGGTTTACCGAACCCTCCGAGATGCGGTAGGTGATCTGATCAACGGTCTGTCAGATCAAGGTCGCCTCGGGTCCCCTCCTTGAAGGGGACCCACCTCTGCCCTGCCTGGGATCCCAGGTCCCATGCCCTTTCCATCGGGCCATCCCTTCCTTAAATTTCCTGCAACTCGAGAGACTGGCCCCATTTCCAATTCCAGGTCGAGTTGACATGCACGATGCCTTTTTGCTAGGGTCGCCTTGACGGGCAACCGATCCTTGCATTCCTGAAGGGAGGGATGGGCGATGGGCAAGAAGAAGCCGCTGTGGGTTCCTTCCGAGGAACGAAAACGGTCCGCCAACATCACCCGGTTCATGGAATTCGTCAACGAACGCCACGGCAAAGACTTTTCCTCTTACCACGACCTCTATCGATGGTCCGTGGAGGATATCCCAGCCTTCTGGTCGGCGGTGTGGGACTTCGTGGAGATCAAGGCCTCCGAGACCTACCAAGAGGTGGTGGATGACCTGAGCAAGTTTCCGGGGGCACGTTGGTTTCCTGGGGCCAAGCTCAACTTTGCGGAGAACCTCCTCCGCTACCGAGACGATGGGGTGGCCCTCATCTTTCGCGGCGAGACACAGACCACCGCCCGCATGACCTACGCCGAGCTCTACGGCAATGTGGCCCGACTGGCCAAGTCGCTCCGCGATCTCGGAGTCTCGCCCGGAGACCGCGTGGCGGCCTACATGCCCAATATGATGGAGACCGCCATCGCCATGCTGGCGGCCACCAGTGTGGGTGCCGTGTGGTCCTCCTGCGCCACGGACATCGGCCCCCAGGCGGCCTTGGATCGTCTCGGCCAGATCGAGCCCAAGGTCCTCTTCACCGTGGATGGGTATTTCTATAAGGGGAAGCGCTTCAGCACCTTGAAGAACGCCGAGGAGGTCGTCCGGGGCATCCCCACTCTGAAACAGGTGGTGGTGGCCTCATACACCGGGGAGAGACCGCAACTGGGAAACATCCCCAAGGCAGTGACCTACGAGGACTTCCTTGCCGCCGAGGAGGACCCTCCACTGCAATTCGAACAAGTCTCCTTTGATCACCCCGTGTACATCATGTTCTCCTCGGGGACCACGGGAAAGCCCAAGTGTATGGTCCAGGGCTCCGGTGTCCTGATCAACCACCTCAAGGAACTCATCATCCATACGGACCTGAAGCGCGAGGACATCATCTTCTACATAACCACCTGCAGCTGGATGATGTGGAACTGGCTCCTTAGCTCGTTGGGAGTGGGAGCGACCGTGGTCCTCTACGACGGCAATCCCAACTACCCGGACCCCGGTGCCATGTGGAAATTGACCCAGGATGAGGGCATTACGGTCTTCGGGACCAGTGCCAGTTACATCAACTTCCTGCGAGGGCAAGGGGTAAGTCCCGGCAAGGACTATGACCTCTCCTCTCTGAAACAGATCTCCCAGACCGGCTCCCCCCTTTCTGCCGAAGGCTTCGAATACGTCTATCGGGAGATCAAAGAGGACCTCCACTTCAACTCCATCTCGGGGGGAACGGATATCAACGGCTGCTTCGCCATCGGAAGCCCCATTCTTCCCGTTTACGCGGGGGAACTCCAGGGCCCAGCTTTAGGTATGAAGATCCAAGCCTATGATGAAAAGGGCAGGCCGGTCTACGACCAGCAGGGAGAGCTTGTCTGCGAGGCTCCTGCTCCCTCCATGCCCCTCTATTTCTGGAACGACCCCGATGGGAAGAAGTACCGAAGCGCATACTTTGAGTTCTATCCGGGGGTCTGGAGGCATGGGGACTACATAGTCATCCACAGCGACACAGGAGGCATCACCTTCTATGGACGTTCCGACGCTGTGCTCAAGCCCTCTGGGGTCAGGATCGGAACCGCGGAGATCTACAACGTGGTGGAGCAGATGGAGGAGATCTCCGACAGCCTCGCCATAGGCCAGAATTGGAAAGGAGACCAACGTATCGTCCTCTTCGTCAAATTGGCGGAGGGTTACGCCCTCACCGAAGATCTCAAGGCCAAGATCCGCAAGGAACTCAAGGAAAAGGCCTCGCCCCGCCATGTGCCAGCGGTGATCATGGAGATGCCCGAGGCCCCCTATACCTTGAACATGAAGAAGGTGGAAAGCGCCGTCACCAACATCCTCCACGGACGCCCCGTGCTCAATCGAGACGCCCTCATGAATCCGGAGGTGTTGGACTATTTCGAGAGCATCGTCCCCGAGCTCCAAAAGGAGTAGCCCCGGGAGGCCTGAGGCCAAGCGTTCGTCGGGAAGGGGAGGTTCCCGACATCTCAAGAGGGCTTCTCTGAAGGAGGAAGGAGGGCTTCCTCCTTCCTCCCCACCGCTGCACTGAATTGTTCCATAGCCTCTCTGGCCAGAGGTCTCCAGCGGCCCCGGCGAATCCGCCCTCTTACCTCATCTCCCTCCAAAAGAAGGCTTGTCACATGGCGCCCCTGAGGGCTGAAGACGTGGATTCGATTCTTCGGTCCCACCACGACCACCGTATGTCGGCGGACGTCCCACAGAATCCGCTCCCTGGGTGCGGAAACTACATCCTCCCAAGCCTTGGATGTGGGGCGATTGTCCCCTCTGCGGGCCTCGGCGTGGACCGTCCGACGGCTCGACTGTCTGCCCAACCGCTCTAGGGACCGGGCAACCCCCTTCAGAAGACGCTCTACGCCCGGTGAAAGGGCCATGGGCTCCGAAATGCCCCCAATCCCAGCATGCTGACCGATCTGCTGAAGACGTCTCCTTCCCCTGGAGACCACCTGTAGGATGCGGCCGCCCTGATGTCCCTCCAGGGCCACGACGGCATCGGTCCCATCCCAAAAGCGCCCGACCAAGTTGAGTTCCCTCCTAAAGGAGCCGCCCAGGCCGCGGACTTCCACTGCTTGGAGGGTGAAAGCGACCCGCTCCTCCTCCGAGGACCCACAACCCGTGGGTCGAAGGGAGACGAAGCCGAATACCACCTGCCCCAGGATGTCGTAGGTCTTGGACAATTTCCCGAAAACGGGCAATTGTCTGGATTTGAGCAGAGAGGCATCCATGTGAGCCGCGGCCAGGTATCCGTTTGGGTCCTCATAGATACGATCCACTTCGGGGTGTCTCAGATCGAGCAGGATGCTCGTCAGCTCTGGCCACAGGGGAAGTCCGGTTGAGGAGTAACCCCCGAATACGCTGGTGGGGCGAGGGGGTACAGAGTGGGGACAGTCGGCACTTTCGCAGTGATAACAGTAAATCCGCCCCGGCCGAAAGGCCTCCACCCTAGAGGCCGCGGCCCGAACCGCTTCCAGGATCTGGTCCTTCACCCGGGGAGCCGCCCTCAGCCGCCACCTCTGGCCGGGCTCGATCGTCACCCGAATCTCCAGAGAGAATGGCTCAAGCGTCTCCAGCCCGGATCCGAACATCTCCACCCAAGCCTGTCGGGCGGCAGAGGCCAGGCTCCGCTCCAGACCTCGTGCTCTGGAATCCAACCCGCGTCTTCGCCATCTACGGTCTCGGGGGCGGCCCCCGCTTCCGCCTTCCCGACGGCGATCCTCTTTCTCGGCTCCGCTGCCCATTCCCGAATCCTGCAGGTGGCCTTTGGAGGGCCCTGATGCAGGCCTCTACCCTCAATCCCGGAGGGTCCGCTTCTTCCCCCTGCCGCTCCCTTCATCCACTGACATGAGGATAACCCCTTGAACCCCTCGACTCAACCGCTATTTTGGCAGTTTTGAGCCGATCTTCTGTCTCCATAAGGCAGGATCCTTGACACTCCCTGGGCTACTCCCTATACTTCGAATCTCGAAGTCGGTAGGTCTGGCGCAGAGAACCATGCACTATCGCGCTTCATACCAGGCAATTCCATGCAAGGAGGAATCACAATGAAAAGGACGATCTCTGCAGCGCTCTTTGTGGTCTTTCTGCTTTGTCTTGCGACAGGCGCCTCGGCAAAGGTGATCATCAAACTGGCCAACTCGGGACCTGCCAATCCGGACAATCGGACAGTCAAGGCTGTCGAGATCTTCAAGGCCTTGGTGGAGAAAGGGACCCGTGGAGAGGTAGAGGTCCAGGCCTACCACGCCTCGGCCTTGGGCAATGAACGAGAGGCCTTGGAGGGAATCCGCTTGGGGACAATCCAGATGGGCACCCTCTCCTCGGGGCCGGTCCCCGGATTCTTCGCACCTGTTATGGTCTTCGATATCCCCTACCTCTTCTCCAGTGCACCCGCCGCATGGCATGCCTTCAACGGATCCTTCGGGAAGGAGTTCTCCGAGGCGTTCGTCAAGAAGACGGGGGTGCGGATCCTCTCCATTACGGAGAACGGCTACCGCCACTTCACCAATGCCGTCAGGGAGATCCGAGTGCCCGCCGACATGAAGGGCCTCAAGTTTCGCACCATGGAGAACCCTCTGCACATGGAGATGGTCAAGGCCCTGGGAGGGGACCCCACGCCCATCGCCTTCGGGGAACTCTACATGGCCCTTCAGCAAAAGGTGGTGGACGGGATGGAATGTCCGGTGGTATTGATCCATGACATGAAGTTCTACGAAGTCCAAAAGTATATGGTGCTCGATGGCCACCTCTACAACCCCCTCTTCGTGTTTATCAACGAGCGCTTCTTCCAGAAGAAGCTCTCTCCGGAGCAGAGGAAGGTCGTGGCCGAGGCTGCCAAGGTCCTGGCTGCCACGCACAACGGATTCTCCCAGGAAGCTAATATTCAGGGCATCGCCAAGCTGAAGGCCAAGGGGATGAAGATCTACAAACCCACCAAGGAAGAGTTGGCCCAATTCCGCGATATCGCCCAGCCTGCAGCCCTGGAATACCTCAAAAAGAAGGTGGGCGAGGCGTGGGTCCAAAAGGCCATCAAGGCCGCTGAGGAGGGCGAAAAGGCCGTCGGCGATCGTGCAGATGCCATCGTTCAGGAACATATCCGGATGGCGAATCAAAAATACCAAGAGCTGGTCAAAAAATAGACTCGGCTCTGAACTTGAGGCCGCCGGATGAAAGCACCCTTCCGGCGGCCTTCCCAAAAAGCCCCAAGCCGTCGAACGGAAGGGAAGAGGTTATGTCACCGACTCCCCTTACGAGCCTCGCGCGGGCTCCTCTCCTTCCCCCGCCTGCCCGGACTTGATGAGGAAGACGCCATCAGCCCATGGAGGAGACTGGTTGCCTGGTGGTCGAGCTCGGGGGGCGTCGGGAAGCAGCCGGCCTTGAGGAGTTCGAGGCCCCGCGTGCAAACGGATTTCGACCAATGAAGTCCATCTCCCTCTGGATCAATTTCCTGGCCGATGGCCTCATCCGGCTCTGCTGCTGGTTGCTTGTGGTCATCGGCATCGCCATGTCCATCGTAATCTTCCTTCAAGTCATCTTCCGTTTCGTCATCTACGTGCCTTTTCCCTGGTCAGAGGAGATGGCTCGATACCTCATGATCTGGATGGGGATGCTCGGCTCTGTAGTGGCCATGCGCAAGGGACGCCACATCGGTGTCACAGTGATGATCGATCGGCTGTCTCCCAAGACAAGGGTCCCTCTCTTGCTGTCCATCCGGGTAGTCATGATGGGGTTTCTTTTTGTCATCGCCAAAGAGGGATTCTCTCTGGCCGTATTCAACGCTCCACAAAGATCCCCGGCCATGGAGATCCCCATGCTCTATCCCTATCTGGCCATCCCTGTGGGAGCCGTGCTGATGATGATCGAAATCCTTGCGGATATCCTCCGAAGTCTCTTTCCCACTGAAGCTGAGGGAAAGGGAACGATTTCCTCCCAGCTCCTTTGAGATCATGCAGAGGGATCCCTTCTTTATCATAGAACTTCCTGAGGAGGTTGGGGGCGCAAGAGGAAAAGGGATGAATGGTTTTGCAGGGAGCTTGGAATGATCTCCGTGATGGCCTTCGTCTTTCTCCTTACGCTGGTGCTGGGCTTTCCCGTGGCCATATGCCTGGGGATTACCTCGCTGGCGGCTCTTCTCAGGTCTGAAGTCCCCCTGACCCTCATGGCCCAACGCATCTTCACGGGCATCGACTCCTTTCCCCTTATGGCTGTCCCCTTCTTTGTGCTTGCCGGAGAATTGATGAATCAAGGAGGAACCACCGAACGGCTGATTCGCTTCGCAAATGTCTTGGTGGGGAGGATCCGGGGAGGGCTTGCCCACACGAATATCGTGGCGTCCATGTTCTTCGGAGGAATCAGCGGATCGGCCGTGGCCGACGCTTCTGCCATGGGAACGATCCTCGTTCCCGGGATGGTCCGGGAGGGGTACGACAAAGGCTTCTCCGCCGCTGTTACGGCCGCCTCTTCGACCATGGGCCCCATCATTCCTCCCTCCATCTTTATGGTCATCATGGGAGTGACAACCGGCCTCTCCATCGGAGGTCTGTTCGCAGCAGGAATCATCCCGGGGCTCCTTCTGGGGTTCTCCATGATGGGCCTCTCCTATTACCTCTCCGTAAAACACGGCTACCCCAAAGACGAAACCCCTTTGACCTGGCAGCGCTTCTGGGGGGAGTTTCGCTCTGCGGGGCCCGCCCTTTTGGCCCCTTTCATCATTTTGGGCGGGATCTTGGGAGGCGTCTTCACCCCAACCGAAGCCGCCGTTATCGCCGTCTTCTATGCCTTCCTCCTGGGCACCTTTATCTACCGGGAACTGCGTCTTCGTGATCTCGCCACTGTCTTGATCAACACCGGGATAACCACCGGTGTGCTCCTTCTGATCATTGGCATGGCCAACATCTTTGCCTGGGTCCTCACCTCGGAGCAGATCCCCCAGCGGATTGCCGATGCCATGATCAGGATCACCGACAACCCCTACGTGATCCTCCTGTTGATCAATATCTTCTTGATTTTCATAGGGATGTTCCTGGAGGGAGGAGCGGCCATTATCATCCTTGCCCCCACCCTCATGGCAGTGGCCAAGGCCGTGGGGATCCATCCCCTCCACTTCGGGTTCGTGATGGTATTGAACATCGTCGTGGGGCTCCTCACACCTCCGCTAGGGGTCTGCCTCTTCGTGGTATGCGGGGTGACCGGTCTTCCATTCTCCTTGGTCACCCGCTCGGTACTCCCCTTCCTCGCCTTGGAGTTCGGCGTGCTTTTGTTGGTCACCTACGTCCCCTCCCTCATCCTCACCATACCCCGTTTGCTGGGCTATCTTTAACACGGATGATCCGTTGCTGGGGGACGAAATGGAGGAAGACCTTGATCTTCAACTCTTGGGGCTGCTGTACCCCCATCTCCCAATTCGAAGGTGAACCCTGATCCGACGCGGTTTCACGAACTACTCGATTCAGGAGAACGAGGCATGTCAGGACCGGTGGAGGGTTCTGCCAGCATGAACCAGGGATTGGAAGAACACCGTCTCGCCCAGAGGGTCGTCTCCCTGGAGCCTTCCCTGATCCGCGAGATGACCAAGCGCGCGGCGGAGATGAACGAGGTGATTTCCTTGGGCATCGGCGAGCCCGATTTCCATACCCCCCAGGAAGTCGTTCGGAAGGCCTTGGGCGATGCGCTTGAGGGTGCGACCCACTATACCCCTTCTAGGGGAGATCCAGAACTGCTGGGAGCACTTCTCCAGTGGATTCGGGATCGCTGGGGACACAGCCTCGGCATCCAAAATCTGGTGATCACGGTGGGAGGAATGGGGGCTTTGACGGCCTTCTTTCGAACCGTCTTGAACCCGGAAGACGAGGTACTCATCCCCGAACCCCACTTCCCCGCATATCGTCCCCATGTGGAGTGGGCCGGAGGGCGTGTAGTGCATGTGCCCACCCGTTTCGAAGAAGGATTCGTGGTGCAGCCCGAGGAGGTGGAAAGGGCCCTCTCTCCCAAGAGCAAGGTCCTCATGCTCAACTCCCCCAACAATCCCACCGGTGCAGTGATTCCTCCCGAGACCCTGGATGCCTTGGCGGAACTCGCCCGAGACCATGACCTTCTGGTCCTCAGCGACGAGGTCTACGATCGGCTCGTCTACGACGGCCAGAGGCACGATTCCATCTCTACAAGGAGGGAGATGTTGGAGCGAACCGTTGTGGTGGGCTCTTTTTCCAAAGGGTTCGCCATGACCGGATGGAGACTCGGTTTCGCATTCGGACCCTCCTGGTTGATGGACCAATTGCTCAAGGTGATCACCTACGAGACCTCCTGCGCCCCTTCCGTCTCCCAGAGGGCCGCTTACCATGCACTGCGGCAAGATCCGATGGTCTTCCAGAGGATGGTTCAAGAATTCCAAAGGAGAAGGGATCTGGTCTACGATGCCCTCCATCGCATGGAAGGGGTGCGGGTCCATCGTCCTCGGGGTGCCTTCTATATCTTCCCGGATCTCTCCCACATCGCCCCTCGATGGGAATCCTTGGCCCTCAGGCTCCTGGAGGAAGAACGGGTGGTAGTGGTCCCCGGAAGTGCCTTCGGGCCGTCCGGTGCCGGCTGTGTGAGGATCGCCTATACGGTGGATCTCCCAGCTCTCAAGGAAGCAATGTTGCGCATCCACAGATTCCTCGAGAGGATCCGTAAGGAGGGAAGGGTCGGGGTATAATCTATACCAAAAAGGATTCTGTTGCACCCCGCCTCGAAGGTCCTTTCAACTCTTCTCTTTCCCCTCCGATATGAGATAATAAAGTCTCTGCAAGAGAGACGTGTGTGTTTAAGCCCGTAGAGCTGACTTCAAAGAAGATGAGCGTGTCCCGAAACAGACCCCTCCATCTGGAACACACGGCACTCCTTTCCATCTTCGATGGGATGGATGACTTCATCTATGTCTCGGACCCGGAGACGCACGAGATCCTTTATGCCAATCCCGCACTGAAAGAGCTCTTCGGCCGGGAATTTGTGGGGGAGATTTGCTACCAGGCCTTCCAAGGCAGGGAGACGCCTTGCGAGTTCTGCACGAATCCTAAATTGCTGGCGGGGCACAAGGGGTCTTTCCGTTGGGAATACTACAACCCCATGCTCAAGCGTCACTTCGCCATCACCGACCGACTCATTGACTGGCCGGACGGTCGGCGGGTCCGCCTGGAGATCGCCAAGGACATCACCAAGTTCAGGAAGGCCGAGGCAGCACTGAAGCACAGCGAGCAACAATATCGCTCCTTCTTCGAGTCCTCCATGGATGCGGTCTATATCACGTCCCGGGACGGCCGCATCCTCGAGCTCAATAAGGCCGCACTGGAGCTCTTCGGAGCCAGCAGAGAGGAGCTGATCGGGACCAATGTCGCGGACCTCTACGCCGACGCTTCCGACCGAGAGGGATTCCAGGCGGAAATCGAGCGGAAGGGCTCTGTTCGAGACTACCCGCTCCGACTTCGCAAGAAAAACGGAACCGTGATGGACTGCCTCCTTACGGCTGTGGTACGCCGCTCCCCTGAGGGAGAGGTACTCGGGTATCAGGGAATCATCCGCGACATCAGCCAGCAGAAACGGATGGAGAAGTCCCTCAGGGAGCTCCAGAATCGCTTCGACCTCTTTATGCAGAACCTGCCTGCCCTCGCATTCATCAAGGACGAGAAGGGGCGCTACATCTACCTCAACGAGGCATACCGGACACAGTACGGAATCGATCTCCAAGAGCGCCTGGGAAAGACAGACGAAGAGATCTTCCCTCCGGAGATCGCACGGGAATATCGAGAAAACGACCGCATCGTCCTCTCGGAGGGGAAAACCCTCCGGCGCGTGGAGTCCCGTCCCGGGCCGGACGGGATCCGTTACTATCTTACCTATAAGTTTCCCATCCGGATGGAGGGCGGACCCACCATGTTGGGTGGGATCGCCTTGGACATCACGAAACTCAAGCGCACGGAGGACAGACTGGAGGCCGCCAACCGGGAGTTGGAGGAGGTCAACCGTCAACTGGAACAGGCCATAGAACAAGCCAACCTCCTCGCCCTTGAGGCCCAGGCCGCCAATATGGCCAAGAGCACTCTGCTGGCCAATATGAGCCATGAGCTTCGCACCCCCATCAACGCCATCCTGGGTATGACCGAACTTGCCTTGGAGACCGAACTCACGCCCGAGCAGCGCGATTACTTGGAGACCGTCCGCACCGCCACCGAGTCTCTCCTGACGCTGATCAACGACATCCTGGATCTCTCCAAAATCGAGGCGGGCCGGCTGGAACTGGAGGTCATCGATTTCAAACTTCGCGACAGCTTGGGGGATACCCTCAAGACCCTGGCTGTCAAAGCCCATGAGAAGGGGCTGGAGCTCGCTTACCACGTGGAGGTCGACGTCCCGGAGAATCTCCTTGGAGATCCGGGAAGGCTCCGACAGGTGATAGTCAACTTGGTGGGCAACGCCATTAAGTTCACCGATCGAGGAGAAGTGGTGGTCAGGGTGAAAAAGGTCAAGGAGGCCCAGGATTCGGTGGGTCTCCATTTCTCGGTCAGGGACACCGGCATCGGCATCCCCAAGGAGAAACAGAAACGGATCTTCGAGCCCTTCGTCCAAGCCGACAGCTCCACCACCCGAAAATATGGCGGGACGGGACTCGGGCTGACCATCACAAAACAGCTTGTGGAGATGATGGGGGGGCGGATCTGGTTGGAAAGCGAGCCGGGCCAAGGGACCACCTTCCATTTCACGGCGACATTCGGACTCCCCCAGGAACCCCCTGCAGAGCTCCAAGTCTCAAGGACCATGGAACTCCAGGATCTGCCAGTGCTGGTCGTGGACGACAATGCCACGAACCGGCGCATCTTGTGCGAGATGCTCTCCAACTGGCAAATGCGTCCCCATGCCGTGGAAAGCGGATCCGAGGCCTTGGAGGTCTTGCGTAGGGCCGCCTCGGAGGGTCGGCCCTTCCAGATCGTCCTCCTGGATGTCCTCATGCCCGACATGGACGGTTTTATGGTGGCGGAGGCCATCCAACGGGACCCCCTTCTCCAGCAGAGCAAAGTGATTATGTTGACCTCCGCCGGACAGCGTGGGGATGCAGCCCGCTGTCGAAAGGTGGGAGTCTCGGGGTATCTGACCAAGCCCATCAAATCCTCGGACCTCCTCGATGCCATCATCGCCACCAAGGGCCTAGAGGAAACCGATTCTGAGCGTATTCCACTGGTGACCCGGCACTCCCTTCGGGAGGCCCAAGGAGTCTCTCCTGACTCAGGAGACCACAAGAAGACGCACATCCTTCTGGCCGAAGACAACCCCATCAACCAGAAATTGATGGTCCGAACCCTGGAGAAACAAGGCCATGCCGTGACCGTGGCAACCACGGGGAAAGAGGCGCTCCAAAAGTGGGAGAAAGGCGCCTTTGATCTCATTGTCATGGACGTCCAGATGCCCGAAATGGACGGGCTGGAGGTCACCAGGGCGATTCGTCAACGGGAGCGCGCAACTGGAGTTCACACACCCATCATCGCCCTGACCGCTCATGCCATGGAGGGAGACCGTGAGCGGTGTCTCGAGGCGGGGATGGATGCCTATGTCTCCAAACCTTTCCGCAAGGAGGAACTCTTCAGGGTCATGGGGATCCTCCTGAAACGGAAAGAACGGGAAGGACCTGCGCTGAATTCCAAAGAGGGACCTCCACCCCAGGGGAAATCCCCCTCCTCCCCTCAGGTGCTCGACAAGGAGGAACTCCTGAAGCGTTTGGATGGAGACGCCGAGCTGCTGAGGGAGATCGCAAGCATGTTTTTGGACTCCTATCCTCAGGCCCTCTCCGAGATCGAAGAGGCGGTGAAATCCCGGGACCCGGCAGCCCTTCAACGATCGGCGCATGCCCTCAAGGGAATGGTGGCCAACTTCGGGGCCGCCGATGCCACCGAGGCCGCCTTCCGGCTGGAACAAATGGGTGGGGAGGGGGACTTGAGCCTTGCCTCCGAGGGGCTCCTTAAGCTAAAGAATGAAATCGAGCGTCTGATTCCGGAGCTCGAAATCCTGGCCGAGGAGGAAGAGGACTTTTGAAGATCTTGATAGCCGACGACGATGCCATCTCACGCCGCATCCTGGTTTCGCGACTGACCAAGTGGGGCTTCGAGGTCATGGAGGTGGCCGAGGGGCGCCGGGCATGGGAGATACTCCAGGAGGACGATCCTCCTCGTATGGCCATCCTGGACTGGATGATGCCTGGAATGGACGGAATAGAGATCTGCAGGGCCGTCCGGGATAGGGACCAGGAGCCTTACATTTACATCCTGTTATTGACCGCCAAGTCTCAAAAAGAGGACCTCATTGAGGCCTTGAAGGCGGGGGCCGACGACTTCCTTGTCAAGCCCTACGACCCCCATGAACTCCAGGTCCGCCTCCAGGTGGGAAAGAGGATCATCGATCTGCAAGAGGCCCTCATCCGGGCCCGGGAGGAACTCCGTCTCCTGGCCACCCGTGACGCCCTCACCGGGCTGTGGAACCGGAGGACCATCCTGGAAATCCTGGAGCAGGAGCTGGCCAGAGCGAGTCGGGATGGCTATCCCCTCGGCCTCCTAATCGCGGATTTGGACCACTTCAAGAGGGTCAACGACACTCTTGGACACTTGGCCGGAGATGAGGTCCTCAAGGAGGCGGCCCGCCGGATGCAATCGGCACTCAGGCCCTACGACGCCTTGGGCAGATACGGCGGGGAGGAGTTTCTCATCATCATCCCCAACTGCACTCGGCAATCCCTCCTCAAAGTGGCCGAGAGGATCCGTCTCCAGATGGTGGAGGAGGAGATCCCCACAGTCGAAGGGGCCGTCTCCATTACGCTCAGCGTAGGAGGCCTCTCCTCCAACGGAACCAAGGGGACAGACGTCAATTCCCTGATCCGGATGGCCGACGACGCCCTCTACCGAGCCAAGGCCGAAGGCCGAAACCGCGTCGTTCTGGTCTCCGAATAGACATCTCCCTCCTCCTTGGCCGTCCCAGGGAGCTCCACGCTTCCAAAAATCGAAAAAACAAGTCAAAAAAAGATCGTCGAGGGACCGAACCCGCCGGGGCTCTCCTGTATCGCCCTTCCCACCTGCAGGGCATACCATCCGTAGCGCCCTCGAATGCAATCCAGGGCCCTGTACAGGGCCCTCCTTCGCAAGCTGCGTTCCCGCGCGAAGAGAGGCAACTGCAGTGGCGCCCGCATGAGACCGGAAGTGCTCACCCCCAAAAGTCTCACCCGCACCCTTCGGCACAAAAGCCGCTCCATGAGACGCCGAGCCTCCTGAAAGATCACATGATCCATATCCGTGGGCTCCCACAGGGTGACCGACCGGGTGCGAGTATCGAAGTCCGAGTAGCGCAACTTCAACTGCACACAACGGGCCCGAAGGCCGCGGCGCCGCAGGGCGTCGCCCACCCTCTCGCTGAGGCGATAGAGGATTCCCTCCAGGCGCCTTCGATCCAGGGTGTCCTCCTCCAAGGTGACCTCCCGGCCGATGGATCGAGGAGGAGATTCCTGTGGGGTCACCGGCGAATCGTCCAGCCCTCTGGCCCTGAGGTGTAGGAAGTATCCCGTGCGGCCCAGTGCCCGTTCCAGCCACTGATGATCCAGGGTGGCCAACTCCCCGACGGTACGAATATTGAGAAGACGGAGGGTCTTGCGGGTCTTGGGCCCCACCCCCGGAAGGACCTCCACAGGGAGGGGGGCCAGGAAGTCGGCCTCATACCCGGGACGCACCTCCAGGATCCCCGCTGGCTTGGCCATCTTGGAGGCCACCTTGGAGACTAGGCGGTTGGTGGAGATTCCGATGGAGGCCGAAAGACCCAGGGTGCGGAAGATCTCCTCCCGGATCTTGCAGGCCGCCTCCAAGGGAGGTCCGTGGAGACGTTCGCATCCTGTAAGGTCCAGGTAGGCCTCATCGATGGAAACCGGCTCCACCAATGGACAGTAATGTCCGAGGATTCGGAAGACCTCGCGCGATATCTCTGCATAGAGGTGGTGATCCCCTTGGATGAAGACCGCTTGGGGACAAAGCCTTCGAGCCTGGGCCAGTGGCATGGCGGAGCGCACGCCGTAGCGCCGGGCCTCATAGGATGCAGCGCTCACCACACCCCGCCCTTGGGGATTCCCCCCCACGATCACCGGCCGTCCCCGGAGGGAGGGGTTTCGTGCCTGCTCCACGGAGACGAAGAAGGCATCCATATCGAGATGGAGGATCTTCCGGATCACTCCCTACTCCTCCAAAAAGGCCAAGACGGCCTCCGCAGCCTCTTCGGTCGCCTCCAGAAAGGGGTGATGTCCGACCCCCTCCAGGATCTTCAGCCGTCCCCTGGGATAGGCCCGGGCCAAGGCCTCGGCGTGGAGGGGAGGGACCAGACGGTCCTGGGATCCGATCAACACCAATACAGGAGAAGGGACGGCTCCTGTCTCCCGGACGACCTCGGCCTCCAGCATCTCCAACTGACGGAGCATGGTATTCCGGGTCCGGTCATCGGGTCGCAGCAGGACCTCCATCTCCCGGAGCCACTCATCCCTCTCGTCGATGAAGGCGGGGGAGAAGATTAGGGTGAAGAGGTGCCTCATGAGCTCCTCAGAGGGGGTCTTCTCCACCAATATCCTCAGGAGACCGAGGACCCTCCGGCAGTATGGGGCCCCGCTTCGACCTGCAGCGCAAAGGACCAGTCGATCCACGCGCTCCGGACAGAGGGCCGCCAAACGCCGCACCACGAGGGCCCCCATGGAACACCCGAGAAAAGAGGCACGAGGGACCCCCACATGGTCCAGAAGGGACAGCAGGTCCTGGACCAGCAAGTGAACGGTCATGGGACCGGGGGTGTCATCCGATCGTCCCAGACCCCGGGGGTCGGGCGCAATGGCCCGAAGCCTCCCACGGAGGCGGGGGAGGAGGAGGTTGTAGACCGTAGAGTCGGCTCCGAATCCCGGCACCAACACCAAGGGGCGGCCCGAGCCCACATCTTTGTAAAATAGACGAATACCGTTGATCCGTGCATAAGGCATAAGTTCCTCCCTCAGGGGCCCGCAGGCCGAACCGCTGGATCACCGCATCAAAACTTTCGCAGGATTCCTATCACCACTCCCTGAATCTCCACTTCCTCTTCCCGGAGTATCAGGGGCTCCATAGAGGGATTGGCCGGTTGGAGGCGAATGCGATCGGCCTCGCGGTAGAACTTCTTGAGGGTGGCCTCGCCTCCCCGGATCAGGGCCACCACCGTCTCGCCGTTTTCGGCCACCCTCCGATCCTCCACCACTACGAAGTCTCCGTCCCGGATCTGCTCGTCAATCATGGAATCCCCCCGGACCCGAAGCACATAGGTGCGCCGGCGGCCCACCATGTCCTCCGGAACCGAGATGGTCTGACGGTCCTCCACCGCTTCAATGGGCTCGCCAGCGGCCACGTACCCCAGCAAGGGAATCTCCACGGCCCGGGCAGCGGCCTCTCCCACCACTTCCAGGGAGCGGCTCCGATTCCAGCTCCTTCGGAGGACCCCCTTGGCCTCCAGGTTCACCAAGTGCTTGTGCACCGTAGCCACCGAGGAGAGGCCGAACCGGTCCGCGATCTCCTGAAGGGTCGGGGCGTAGCCCCGTTCCATCACGAACTCCGAGATAAAATCGAGAATCTCCCGCTGACGCCGGGTAAGGATCATGATGCCCCCCTTTGAACGAATAGAAGACATAGATCCCTCTCGAGAAGGAGCCCAACAGCCAAGGTCCCCACCAAGGAACCTCCCGGAAGAGCCCCTTGACCCCACGGAAGGAACAGACTTTAAGATAGGCGAACAAAAAGCGAAAGTCAAGAAAAATAATTTTCTTCTGCAACTCTTGACATTTTCCCTGCCGCTGGGTACATTGGCTCAAAACTCCTGCGGTTGAGGGTTCCCACGCTGGGTCCACCGTCGTTTCGGTGGATTTTTTTCTGGACCAGATGACCCTCTTCTGCGGGCCCTCTCTTCTGGAGGAAAGAAGATGCAACGTCTCAAACTCGGGGTTCCCAAAGGGAGCCTCCAGGAGGCCACCATCGAGCTCTTTCGTCGAGCGGGCTGGAACATTCGTCTTATGGATCGGAGCTACTTTCCCAACATCGACGACGAAGGGATCGCCTGTTACCTCATCCGGGCCCAGGAGATCTCCCGGTACGTGGAGAGCGGCGTCCTCGACCTTGGTCTCACGGGAAAGGATTGGATCCTGGAGAACGACTCCGATGTGGTCTTCGTGGAGGAGCTGGTCTACTCCAAGGTCAGCAGAAAACCCGCCCGCTGGGTTCTGGCTGTCCCCGAAAATTCTCCCATCCGACGTTTGGAAGACCTCGAAGGGAAACGGGTGGCCACGGAGCTGGTGGAATATACTCGAAGGCTCTTCCAGGAGCGCGGCATCCGGGTGGAGGTGGAGTTCAGCTGGGGAGCCACGGAGGCCAAGGTATTGGAGGGCCTGGCCGATGCCGTGGTGGAGGTCACCGAGACGGGCTCCACCCTCCGGGCCAATGGTCTGAGGATCGTCGAGGAGCTGCTGAGCACCGCCCCCCAGCTTATCGCCAATCATGAAGCCTGGAAGACCCCGTGGAAGCGCCAGAAGATCGAACAGATCCGTCTCCTCCTCAAGGGGGCCATGGATGCCTACGGAAAGGTGGGATTGAAGATGAATGTGGCCGAGAAGGATATCCCGCGGATCATCGAGATCCTGCCCAGCCTCAAAGCCCCCACCATCTCCAAACTCTACGGCCAGGACTGGTTCGCTGTGGAGACCATCGTGGATGAGTCCGTGGTACGGGAACTCGTGCCCAAACTCCTACAGGCCGGGGCCCAGGGAATCATCGAGTATTCGCTCAACAAGGTGATCTAGGAGGAAAGGCTCCTCTGGCGGGCATGACCCTTGGATGGATCCCCGCCAGGGTCCGAGACAATCCAAGAGGACCGTGTTCCAGGGAAGAAGTCCCAAGTCCTCGAGGTCTCTCTATGCCCTCCACTAAGCCATCTGAACGCAAACATATCATCGAACAGCAGGCCCGGTACTTCGACCAAGTCGTGGAGGTCTTCGATCAAGAGCCGCCCCCTGACATTCGGAGGGCCCTGGAACGGATCGTCGAGAGCGCAGCCCTCCAAAGGGAGGAAAGTGTGCTGGATGTAGGGGCCGGCGTGGGGGTATTGATCCCCTTGTTCAGGGCCCGTGGAGTAACGAGGATCATCGCCTGCGAGATCTCGCCTCGGATGCTGCAAAGGCTCCGGGAGATACACCCGGATGTGGAGACCATTCTGTCGGACGTCTGCGATCTGAAGCTCCCAGATGATTCCCTGGATGCGGCCTTCATGAACGCCGTCTTCCCCAACATCGCGGATAAACCCTCTGCCTTGGCCAATATCTCGAGGATGCTCAGGGTCGGGGGACGGCTCATCATCAGCCACCCCGAGGGAAGGGCCTTTGTGGACCGACTTCGAGAGGTCCTCCCCTTCCCCTTGGATCCACTCCCCTTCTTTCCCGAACTTCGCCGGTTGATCCAAGGACTCCCCCTCAGGATTCGACGATACGCGGACCAAAAGGACCTCTATTTGGTGGTTCTGGAAAAGATACCAAGATCCGGAGGCCCTCCACCTTGAGGGGGAAACTCGAAGCAGCCTGTCTCCTTTCCTTGGGGTTCCTCTTGATCCATGTGATCTTGAGGGCGTCTCCCCTCGCTGCCGCCCCCCGGGCTCTTATCGTGGACTACGAGATGAACCCCCCTGTGGTCCTCGCGCGTCTCCTTGCGGACCTGAGAGAGTCGGGCTTCCTTCCCCTCTATCGCCCCCATTACCCCCGCCTCACCTGGAAGGACCTGAAGGAGGCCTCCCTAGTCATCCTCCTTTCCGGAAACACCCCCGGATATCCTGGAGCTGGCATGTCTCGATCCTCCATTGCATACCTTGCGGCCTACGTGAAGTCTGGCGGAATCCTCCTCTTGGGTCCCTCCAGTGGAGGGCCTGGATCTACGGCAGGAGACCACGAAAGGGGCCTCTTCAATGACCTCCTTCGGACCCTCTGCATCCCCATCACTATCCAGGACGACTGGATCCAGGATCGTGAAAACGCGTTTGCTGCTCCCCTCTACCGCCTTCCTTTTGCCCGAGCCGTACCGGGGCACCCCATCACGGAGGGCCTGAAGGGGCGGATGGTCACGGACCGCTGCCCCTCCCTGAATGTGGGATCCGAGGCCCGTGCCCTCCTTGAGACCTTCCCCTCCGCCTTCCCCCACCACAGACCCCAGAGCATAGGGGTCTACACCTTGGCCGCACTGAGTGAAAAGGAAACAGGGACCGTTGCGGTCATGGGACGGTATCTCCTCCAATGGGGAGGAGGGTGCTCCAAGGAACCCGCACGACCCCTTCTTCCCCTTCCCAAAGAAGAGAAGCGCCTCCACACCTTTCTCCGGGGTCTCTTGTATTATCTCCGTCAAAAGACAACCAAGAAGAGACCGCCCCTTATTAACATTAACCCCCAGGCGGTTCCTTCCTCCTCGGAAAGGGGCGACCCCGCCCAGCTCAACGCTTCCATCCCGCGCCGACCCCCTCCCAACATCGTGGAGTTCCATGGGCCCCCTTCCTCTGCCAGCGTCGCCGTTGATCCCTCCTCCTTGGCCCCTCCCTATGAATGGATCTTGCGAGAGGGGATTAGGGGCGGATGGGCCCACATCGACAAGGACGCGGACGAACTGGACCGCCTGACCCGGGGTCTCTCCACAAGCGGCATGAACCTCCTCTGGGGAGTCGGCTTCCCTCAATTGCTCCTAAGCCCCAAGGGAGACGACCTCCGAAGGGCCCGACTCCTTCTGTGCTGGGAACGGGTGGCCCGAGGGCTGAGAGGGACCGGCGTGCGTTGGTTCCTCGGCATGGAATATCCCGGCAGCTTCGCTGTATTGGACAATTCCACGCGCGCCATAGGGTCCGAAGGGGAGATCTGGGATGTCCCCTCCCCCTGGGACCTGGAAGTGTGGCGGCGGGAGGTGGTACGACCGGCGAGGATTGCAGCCCAATGGGCCCGAAGAGAGCCCTCTGTGGCCGGAATCGTCCTTGACGTGGAGATGTATGGACGGAAGCCTCTCTTCTTCGGGCAAGGATTGGACTTCGGAGATGCCCCCTTCCTGGCCTTTCTCAGAAACCGAGGGGAGCTCGAGGCCGGATCCTCGCTCCGGCCCCGGGAGCGCTTTCCCTGGCTTCGGGACCGGGGCCTCCTTCAGCAATACTACGACTTCCTGGAGCAACGGGCGGAGCTCATGGGGCGGGAGCTCCGCCAGGCGATCCATTCCATCCACCCCGGGTTGATTCTGGGATCTTACAGTGCGGGGGCCCTTCAACGATGGTTCTACAGGGGGCTCTGGAGAGGGATGAGCACCCCCGAGAGACCCCTTGTGCTGTTCACCTTCCAGAGGGACCTCGACCCGGACCAGGAAGCCCTGGCCCGGGAAGGGATCCACGTTCTCCATGTGCGTGCCTTGCTTATGGGACTCCTAAGAAGGGAGGATTATCCACGTCTTTTCGATCACGCTCTGCGCCGAAACTGGGGATATTGGCTGAACCGGCTCACCGCCCTGGTCGCCGACAGGGGCTTCTACCCTGCAGAGGCCCCCCAGGATATGGAGCCGGAGGAGGCATGGAGGGTCATCGCAGAGGCCAACCGAATGACCCCTTTTTTAGCGCCCCTCCCATAAGGCCAATGCAGAGGCCTGCAAGGCCAATGGAGGGCCAAATGCGGCCACAACAAAACCACGATCATTGGGGCGAGGAGGGAGACCGTCATGGAAGAGGAATACAGGGCCTTGACCCATCTCCTCGGTGAGCTCTCCGAGGCCTTCGGCGTGTCGGGGTTCGAGGAGGAGGTCCGAGGGATCATCCAAAGCCGGGTCCAGTCCATTGCGGACGAGATCCACGTGGACCCTTTGGGCAACCTCCACGCGGTAATGGGTCGGGAGTCCCCCTTCACCTTGCTGCTGGATGCACATATGGATGAGGTGGGGTTCCTGGTCAAGGCCATTGAGGAGGATGGGTTCCTGAGGCTGGTCCCGGTAGGAGGCTGGGACCCCAGGCTCCTGCCGGGCCAGACCGTGTGGGTCCGGGCCCGGAACGGCAGGGGATACACAGGAGTTGTGGGCTCAGTTCCGCCTCATGTGCAGGAGACCGAGGACCGGAAAAAGCCTTTTGACTGGAAGGACCTCTTCGTGGACGTGGGAGCCCGAGACCCTCAGGAGGTGGCCCGAATGGGGATCCGCCTGGGCTCCCCCGCGGTCATCCCCCAGCCCTTTCTCCATCTCACCGAGGGGTCCTTCCTGGGAAAGGCCCTGGATAACCGGGCCGGCTGCGCTATACTGATCCGGCTTCTGGAATCCCTCCGGCGGGCCTCGGTGGAAGGAATGCGTGTGGTGGCCGTCTTCTCCACAGGAGAGGAAGTGGGCTTCCGAGGGGCCACGGTGGCCGCCCGGCGATGGCGGCCTCAGATGGCCTTGATTCTGGAGGGGACCATCGCAACCGACACCCCGGGTATCCTCCCCCATCAGCGGGTCGCCGCCCTAGGACGGGGGCCGGTGCTTACCACAGCTGACCGCACCCTCATCGTCCCGGAACGGCTCTTGGAAAAAATCCTCCATCTGGCAGAGACGAAGAGGATCCCCCATCAGATCAAGACCCCCATGGTAGGAGGGACCGATGGAGGAGTCATCCACACCAGCTCGGAGGGGGTCCTTACAGCCGTTGTCGCAGTCCCGTGTCGATACATCCACTCCCCCAGGTGCCTTTTGCGACGAGAAGACCTCCTTCATACAGAGCAACTGGTGGAATCAATAGTGCGGGAGGCTCCCCGCATCTACCGGGAGGTAGGAACCTGATGGTCCTTTTCACGCCTTCACCAGATGGACCGTTTGAGGACCAAAGCTCCAGGTTGTCTTGACTTATCAGGGATATGGCGCAACAATAAGTCACCGTCGCCGGTGTAGCTCAGAGGTAGAGCAGCTGATTCGTAATCAGCGGGTCGGAGGTTCAACTCCTCTCACCGGCTCCAGGAAACGCAAGGGTTTCGGGGGGTTGGCTCCTGAAGCCCTTTTTGTTTTGTCCTCAAATCTCGTCAAAACGGGCCGGTTCTGCGATCAGAATGCGACCACAAAAAGAAAAACAGGCTTATCAATTTAGTTCAGCAACCAATTCCTTGTAGGTTACAGTTTGTGTTGAGCAACAGGCCTTGACAAGGCGATCAAAGATGGTCTTTCGGCGCTGTCTGAACCTTCGGTTGAACCGAAA
>Ga0209426_1000157_pt1 | contig 104301 bp, 110 predicted proteins | sample Deesub1362B_J571_FD_187697 | JGI IMG/M metagenome (GOLD analysis project Ga0209426, IMG submission 187697) | Deep oceanic, basalt-hosted subsurface ecosystem from Juan de Fuca Ridge flank, Pacific Ocean, CORK Borehole 1362B_J2.571 (SPAdes)... ... | reverse complement strand
CTCCACCCTTAGGATTAATAGGATAAATCTCCCCTTGGAAAACCCCCTTTTCCTTGTTAACTACAAAGTTTTCAAGAACATGATAACCCGGTTTACTTTTATGATGCGAAGCTCCAATAATGGCAACGCTCCTTGGTTCGAAGAAATATTTCATAACTTTTTTCGCTTCGAGATTTTTGGCTCTATTCACTTATTATACCCCCAGATTAAGTGATTTCATTCAAGTTGAGACGTTCTAAACATGGAAGTAATGGTTTACGTATGTAAAACCTTAATTACACAAGGGACATCTGTTGTTGCGACTTGATTTTCCTAGGGCAAATTGTAGAAATTTGGATGCAAACAAGATCTTATGCTTAATGTGCATGTTAAGTTAGCTTCTATGCTGTGTAAATATGAGAGTTAATCTAAAAACCTAGATAGCAAGATTATTTAAATTATTTTGATCTTTACTTCGTTTTCAATAAATTTTAACTAAATCTAAGGCTAATTGAACTTGATTTGTCAAATGTAAATAAAATATCATAACTATAGCAAAACCTCATCACAAACAATTTCGAGAAAAAATTGATGGATACGTCCTAATCACCCCATCGAGGCGTAAAAACAGAATTTGACGATTTAATAATGATAAGTAATGATTTCTTGAAATGCCAATATTAGTTATGAGTATCTCAGCTTTAATGAATGGTTATTTGTACTTTTGTTACATCCATTCTGATGGTTGTGGGAATCCTTGGAATATTAACCAGTATATTGATGCAAATATTATAATCCAGAGACCTGTGGAGAACAAATAGCTTACAACAGTTCTTTCCTTAAACATTCTCTTAATATTCTTTTTTAAAAGAATTATTGGGAACATAAGTAATATTATACCAGCGGCTATTGTTTCATAGGGTACTTGGCCTTCTATTCCTGAAACTATTAGGCCGAAGCCAAATATTAAGGCCATAATCTGGTTAACCAACCAGTATTTTCCAGCTTCTTCATCTCTATTCTTAATAATGGAAACTAGTAGGAAATACATGAGAATTCCGAAGAACGTGTAAAACGTTAACCAGTGGCTTAAATGTTCATCTAAAAAGTATGCATAGTTGTATAAGCTTTCAGGAACATCTGTTGTATGTTCTATGGTGACATTTAATGCGTTTGCAGCCCAATGAAAGCCGTGTCCCTCTATGTGAAGAATCAAAAGAAACATAAACAAATATCTAATGAGAATGGAATCTTCTCTCCTCACAAGATGAGTAAAAATAGTGTACAAAATTAATCCTATAACGAAAGGATATAATGCGAGGTCGATTAAGTCTGGTATGGAAATTATTCCTGGTATATAACTAAATCCAAAGACAAGGTAAGGAAAAATAACTAGTAGAAAGTATGCTAGATTTAGGATCCACAGTTTAAAACCAATAGTTTTAGGTAGTTCTTTCATATTCATCTTCCCACAACTCTAACATCAAATATAAGACGTTGTTTCATTTTACATTTTAAATTTTTCAAACTAAAATATTGGTTTTAATTATAAAGAAATAGTGATGATATTAGCGATTAAATGTGATCAAGTTAGTTTTCTTTTCCAGCATCCTTCTTTTTCGCCGGTTAGTGGAAGGCAAACTTCAACGGTGTTTATATCTATGCGTCTAATTTCTGCATTTAATTTCCGAGCTATTCTAAGTGGTGCTATGTTTTGTAGGGATATTGTTGCGTATCCCCATTTAACACCCTTTTCTACTGCAATTTCTCTGAGGGCAAGTATTAATGCTGTGCCTATTCCTTTAAGTCTCCATTCTTTTTTCACTACCACAGCTACTTCTGCTCGAACAGGTTTTTCAATGAAAACTGCTTCCCCGTCGCCTACGATTTCATCGTTAAACTGCGCAATGACACAAAAACCAGTGTCCTCAGAAGTAACTTTTTCAACTATTGGTTCAAAATTTTTAACAACAAAAAGGAACCTATTATAGATAGTTTCGATATCTAAGCTTCGATAAAAATTTATTAAAGCTTCTCTATCATTAGCATTAGCCTTTCTAACTATAATTTTGTGGTCATCATCTGTTTTAAGTACCCAAAATCCATTAGACTTAGACAATTGAGGCATAAAATTTCAACACCACTAAGGTTATTAAAGTTGTTACAAACTTCGTTCTTTAACTTTCGTTAAAAGTTAAAATATTGTATTTTAGTTTTTGATTACGTTTTTTGCTCTACTGTAGGTTTCATAGATTGCGTAAGCTGCTTTTTTGATTTTTTCTTTTTCGTCATCGGTTAATTGTGACCATATATCTGGTCCTAAGGATCTTGTAAGCCGTGCAGGAACTGTAACATGAACTGGCTCTTCAATATTGTCAAATTTACGTGGAATAGCGTAGCTTAAAAATCTTCCTGTATTTAATATGATTCCCCTGATTATTTCTATGAAGGAACCTGCTGGTCCCCACCTTGTTCCACCAAGAGCTTTTATTACCTTCATACTAATTCCCTTAACATATTCAACAACTTCTTCCTTGTTTATCTCTTTTTTGTTCTCTTCTAAGTATTCTTCAAGCGGAATGCCGTCAATTTTTACGGTGCTCCAAAGTGGTACTGCAGCTAATCCATGTTCTCCTCCAACAAAACCTTCTACCATTCTCATTGGTACTTTGAGCATTCTTGACAATATTGTTCTGAATCTAGCGGTTTCAAGATTAGTTCCAGTGCCGACTACGATTCTTTTTCTTTCACCTAACGAATATGCGAGTGTTGCCATGGCGTCTACCGGGTTTGTTATTACAAAATACCATGCTTTTGGATTGTTATTCAACGTAGCTGTTACTATATCTTTTATGATTTTCGCATTTTCATCTGCTAAATCTCTTCTAGTCATTCCTGGTTTACGTGGAAAACCTGCAGAGATAATTATTAGGTCTGCGCCCTCTACATATTTGGAGTGTTCGAAAGCTTCAATTTCTATGTCGTAGCCATGGGCTGACAGTCCATGATATAATTCTTCTTTTACCATTTCTGCTACCTTAGGTTGTATGTCAACTAAAGTTAGTTTTTCAACGTATTTTTCAAAAATAAGTGTGTATGCTATTCCTTGTCCAACACGTCCAGTACCAATAACTGCAATATGAACCATTTAACATCACCTTCATCATGATGTAAACAGTAGTGTATTCTAAACCTTTAAACACTATTTATTTATTCGCACCCTAAACATCTACAACAAATCAAATGTAATTTAACATGAAATTCTCAACAAGTCTTTTAAACATTTAACATTTAAAATGTAAATCAATTAAATCCACAGAATATCGAATTCCCAGTAGGAAGAACTATTAAATGCTCCATATTTTTCATTTTCCAGAACTTATATTTTGTTCAGAACCCTTTTAATGCTATTATTAGGAACTCAAAAGGGTAATAGAACTTTGTTGGTAATTGAAGATTGGAGAGTACTAAGATATTTGGCAATATTTATATTTTTGATAAAATACAATTTATATGGTAAATATGAGATTATTGGAAATAGTGATGAAATATGGTTGAAAGTGTAATTAAGAAAATTGATAAATTGGGTCGAATTACGATTCCAGCTGAGTGGAGAAAAGATTTGGGAAAGATAGTTATCCTAATACGTGAAAAAGATGTTATTAAGATAGTTAAATTAAAAGATTTTAAGTTATCAGATCTTTTTGACAGCATAGAGTTTCCTGGATCTGAAGAAGAATGGCTAGACGTTAAAAAAATGAAAAGGCGAATTTTAAATGAGGTTTCTAGACTCTAATATTGTTCTCTATGCATATTTAAAGCCCAAGGCCACCGTTACGTTAAATAGAAGAGTTTCGTGGAGAAAACAAAAAAGTAAAGAAATCTTAGAAAGAATTGAAAACAAAAAAGAACGTGTTTTAATATCTACATCCCATCTAGGGGAAATTCTCAATATTCTTTCTAGTAAAGCTAGTCTTGAACTGTCTCAAGCGTTTCTCTCAAAAATTTTAACACTTGAAAACGTTATCATAGCATCGGTCACAAAAAAGCATTACGAAAACGCATTAGCTAAAAGCCTTGAACATAACCTTGATCCCAACGACGCCCTTGCATTAACAATCATGGAAGAATATAACTGCAGTGAAATTTATACATTTGACAGCGATTTTAAAAACATTACAACAATAAGACCTATTCTTCTATTGGAAGAAGAAGGGAAGTTTGAAAGTCTCTAATTAATATCCACTCTACACCGCATAGTAATCGTTTAAGTCTATGATTGTATCGAAAATGTTTTAGCCAATTTACAAAGTGTTTCTTGCAGGAAAGTTCTGCAGAGGAGCATAGGAAACTAAGTTATACACTAACCTATAAGAATACAAATGTATAGCTGTCGTAATTGAAATAAGCTTACCTAACATTTCTATTTTGATCCAACGAGGGATGTAAATGAATGTATACAATAATAATGGAAAGAATTTACTGCTCGAAAATTTCAACGCTTTTATAGATTTTCTAAGTTCACTTAATGAAGCTCTTAGCAGATTTAAGAACTGGTTAGATATAGATAAACCTCTACCAACCAGTGAACCTGACCGCATGTCTAAGAGTAGAATTCCACAAGAACTAACAGAACCAAATATAATTATAAATAGCCTTATAGAGAGATTTAAAAAGGCCAGACGCCTTAATAAGAGACATTTAGAGAGTTTAGCTCCTACACCATTATATCCAGCGATAATAGGATTTCTTCTCGCTCAAATTATTAATTCAAATAATATTGTAGATTGGAATCTAAATGAATCATGGAATGTTGCTCCAAATTTGGAAAAAGAATGCATCTATATGCTTTCCCAAATGGTAGGCTATGATCCTGAAAAATCTGCTGGCAACATTGTTTCCTGTGGAACAATAGCAAATTTAACAGCTTTATTAATAGCTAGAGACAAAAAATACAAAGAAACAATTAAAGAGAAAGGTCTTTTCGGGCTTCCTGTATGTGCAATTTTAACTTCGACAGCATCACATTTTTCTATCGACAAATCAGCTAGAATTTTAGGTTTAGGAGAAAAGAATATTATTAAGGTGCCAGTTGCTACGAATGAAGAAATAGAAAGCTTTATGAAAGATGGAACACCCTTTTCCCTAAAGCCTACCCGCGATATATACAAAGATACCTTAGATAGACTAAAAGATAAAGGAATACAGATTATTTCTGTGATTCCGACTGTGGGGACAACGGATACTGGGACTATAGAGCCAATAAATTATTTAGTAGATTTAAGAAGTGAGTTTGACTTTCATTTACATGTAGATGCTTCGCTTGGAGCCTTTGCAAAATTACTCAGGAAACCAGAATTGGAAAGGAAAATGAAAAGGTTGGAGGAAGCGGATTCAATTACTGTGGATCCTCATAAATGGGGTTATGTCCCATATCCATGTGGAGCAGTGCTCTTCAAAGAAAAAGGTGACCTCGATACGCTTAGATATGAAGTTTCATATCTTAAGAATGTGGCACCAACAATAGAGGGATCAAGGCCAGGTGGTTCAGCAGCAGCATGCTGGGTTGCTTTTAAAGTGTTAGGATGGAAAGGATACAAACACATATTAGGTAAGTGTGTTGATAATGCAAGATATTTAGCTAAACGATTACAAGAAGAAGGATATCAATTACTTCATGAAGTAGATTTGTTTACAGTGAATTTTAGAGCAACAATAGAAGGAAAGAGACATTGCGAAATAAATAAACTCAACGAAAAGATAGTTACGGAAATAAACAAAAGAAATAATTTTAGGGTGGGATTTCTCGAAGATTTAGCTGGAATCAGAATAAATGATCAAGGGAAAAAATATCCCATACAAGGCATTAAGGTTGTATTAATGAACCCGTCAATTACACATGAAACTATTGAAAACTTCATCAGTGAATTAAAAGAAATTACTAAAAATCTAATAACATAAAGAGTTCTAGATCTCGAATAAAACCAATATTATCCATAGTTATCTTATCTAACATTTTCATAAAGTGTGCGAAAAATATACTAAAAATAGCTGGGAATACTGAATGAAATTTGTGTTATTTATTTTTAATTTAAAAATTTTAGTGAGAATAGCCACGATCTTTAATAATTTTGTTGACTATTTATTTATGTAACGAAATTGTGGGAGATGGGATTATTGAAATCGAAATCAACATATCTTTTACCTGAAGTAGATGAGTATTTAAAGAGAACTAGGAAATCGAAGGAGATATTTAAGGAGATTAGTGGACTTATTCCTGGGGGAGTTAACAGTACAATTCGATTTTTTGAGCCCTACCCTATATATGCGGTTAAGGGTTATGGTTCCAGACTGTGGGATGTAGATGGGAATGAGTATATAGATTACTGTCTTGCTTATGGAGCAATGACTGCTGGGCATGGGAAACCGAAAATAGTTGAGGCTTTGAAAAAACAGTTGGAAGACGGTACACTTCTTAGTGTTCCATCTCCAAGAGCCGGGGATCTTGCTAAGGAGATTACGAGAAGAATACCGTCCATAGAGATGCTTAGATTCACTAATTCTGGTACTGAAGCAACTATGCATGCTATTAGGTTGGCCAGAGCGGTTACAAGAAGAAAAAAGGTAATTAAGATAGAAGGAGCTTATCATGGCGCACATGATTACCTACTAATTAGTGATAAACCGAGGAGATTAGTTTTAATGGGTTCAATCGAAAATCCAGTTTCAACGGCGGATTCTCTGGGTATTCCCGAAGAGGTTGTTAAATTAACGTTGGTAGTTCACTTTAATGATGTAGATGGTTTGGAGAGAATTCTTAGAAAGCATGAAAATGAGGTTGCTGCACTCATTACTGAGCCTATAATGACCAATAGTAGAATTATACTTCCTGAGAAGGATTATTTAAAGGAAGTCAGAAGATTATGTGATTATTATGGTGTTTTGCTGATTATAGATGAGGTTAAGACGGGGGGTTAATGCTGCTCCTTCTGCAGCGTTTAGTTTATATCGTATTGAACCAGATCTTGTTACACTTGGGAAAGTTATTGGAGGAGGGACGCCACTTGCAGTTTTTGGTGGAAAATCGGAATTTATGGAAGATGTTTGAAACTTGGAGATGGGAATTTATATGGGATAATTGTGGGCGAGAAATATCTTTTTACGGAAGGAACCACAGCTGCAATAACTATTACGTTAGAAGAGAGGGAGAACAGCAAAGTACTTGTGGAAATTTTTACATACCATATGGTGTTTATAAAAATTATGCACGAGAAGTATTGTATACGCTTAAGAAATTGGAATTTAACTATGAAATATTGAATGAAATAGATCGCTTTTCTCCTGAGAAAATACCTTATGACTCTGACAGCCCAATACCAGAAAAAGAAAGACAAATCCCTCCACTTTTACCCGAGAGAATTACGAAACTTCGTCCCTGTCCCTTTATGAGTCGTTCTTTAGACTCACCCGATAGATACGTTTGTAATGCAACAGAATTGCTTAACATTTCCATGCATACTATGAATGAACAGGGAGCAATAAAACGTTGTACCAGGAACCAATATATAAATTGTAAATATTATGTGGAAGGAATAAAAGAACAACGACGAAGAGAGAGAAAACGGGAACATTAGTGCTCATTTATAACTTGTTGTTATCAGATTTAAGATTGTAGAAGTACCGGTTTGTTTACGGGAATGAGGGGTTAATACTTAATTAAGTTTAAATTGCCGAATTAATAAATATTTTATGTAAAATTGCTGGTGGGTCCGTATTGTCTCCTTATGTTAGGTTAATAGTTAATTCTCCTTTTCCGGTTTTTTATCGTGTCTTGATTAGAAATTTCCCTCATTTTTATAGAAGATGTTTACAAAGAGAAAGCTTCTCAGCTTATTATTTTACATGTTACTACCTTTTGGAACGTTTTTAGTTAAATTTAAATTAATTAAGAATAGTGAAAATTATAAGGAAGGCTAGTGATACTTATGTCGGCTTACTATGTTAAATTGCTGGTTTATCAGTCTTTTCCAAATCTTTATTATGTTTTAGCTAAAAAATATGGCAAAAATTTTAGAAGATGTTTTAGGCTTGAAGATGAAAAACTTTACGGGATAATTGTTAGCGAAATATTTTTGTTTGGTGTTGAAGATAAAGTTTCGATATTTATTACATTAGAAGAAAAGGAAAATAGTAAAGTGGCTGTAGAAGTGATTCCACATGCTGGTGGATCACGAACCGTATTTTTTGACTCCTATAAACGGTGGATTCAAAAAATTCTTTAATTTTTTGCAAGATTTCGGGTTTAACTATGAAGTATTAAGTGAAATGCACAAAATCTCCGCAGAACATATTTTATCTGATTCTGAGAGAAAAATTTTGGACAAAACTGAATTAATTCGTTTTCTGCCTAAAAAATGGAGAACTTTGAGTCCTTGTCCCTTTTTAGAATTATCAGCTGATTTCTCAGACGTGTATATTTGTAAAGCTTCAGATACTATTTATATGCCTGTTAGCAATTTAAGCGAAAAGGAAATTGTGAAGTAATGTGTTGAGAATCGTTATGTACATTGCAAATATTATTTAGAAGCAATAGGAAAACAAAAATTGTGTCCTTTTCTTAAACGTTACCCCATTTCTCGTGACAAGTATGCATATTTTTGTAGCGCTGGAAGTCGTATTCCATTTGTTAAGCTAGAAGAAAAAGAAGTTTTCAGATATTGTAATGAAAACCGATATATAGACTGCAAATACTATTTAAGAGCACAAGAGGAAAATAAAAAGGAACGAGAATATTAATTTGAGCTAACAATCATAGGATTTTAAAACCTAAAAATGCATTTAGTAAGAATAGTAGTCCAAATAGGATAAAAACAGTCGCTGCGACTATTTGTATATATTTTTGTGGTATTATTTTGGGGAGAAATCCTCCTATTGCTACTCCTATTATTGTAATTACGACAAAGGCTAACATAACGCCGAGAAATACTAAAAGGGGCGTATTGTACTGAGCGGATAATACAATTACCATTAGTTGGGTTTTGTCGCCCAGTTCCATTAGAGAAACAAGTAGAAATGCTGATAGGATCGTGAAGTGATAACTACGAATTTCTTTTTTCTCTTCTTTTTCTTTGTTTGAAAATAGGGTAAGGATTCCAGATACGATGAAAACGATTCCGGATCCTAGTTTTATCCAGAAGGTTGGAAGTAACATTGCTAGTGCTTTGCCGATCAATACGCTTAGGCCATCTATTAATAGAAATGCTAACATTGCTCCTAGGAAAACTGATGTTCGAGACCATTTGGAACATAGAGTAATAATGGCTAGTTGAGTTTTATCGCCTAGCTCTGCAATCATAATGAGAATGAATGTAACTATTAGCGGAGTTAGGTTCATAAGACCACCGCAAGGAAACTCCCTTCTTTAGAGGGGAGAGTTACACATCAAACGTGTAAGGTGTTATATAAAAAGGAAACTCTTGTTTAAAGATATTCAATTTGAGGAATACTTATAAGAATAGTTGACGATAAAAATTAAGAATTGGGTAAGAGGGGATGTTATGGGTAAGGGCGCAGGAACAATAGTTGGAATAATAGTTTTCATAGCGTTGTTTTATCTTGGACAAACATTCCCGACGGTGTCACCATTTTGGGCGTTAGTTGTTTCTACGTTTGTAGCTGGTTTAGTTGCTAAAAAAGCTAAAGAAGGGGCAGTAGCAGGTTTTCTAACAGCATTTATACCGCTATTTGCTCTTGGAGTTTTGATGATTATTGGTTTTGGAAACATAGATGTATCAACGATACTTGGAGGTCTAATCGTATTTATTGCTGGAATAGCGTTGATCATAGCCAGCGTTCTCGCTGGAGTCATTGGTGCAATTATTGGAGCAATTGGCGGGTTTATTTCCAGTAAATTGTGAACTTTTTTTAAACATTTAATTTTATTTTTTAAATTTTTAAGTAGAAATTTCGGTATTTTATAACAAACTCATTTTTACTTTAATTGATGTGAATACTGTAATAGTCGGTAGAATTGTCTTAAATGTAATATGTAAAAATTATAGTTGTCATTTGAATACTAACCCTTTGTATTTTTACCATAAAAACAATGCTTTTTGGTCGTTTTTCAGCTATTTTTCCTTGTATAAAGCGTCAAAAAATATAAATGCCCTTTGAAGTTTGATAACATGAGATTATGTCTTTTCTACATAGTTTTCCTTTTGCTAAGAAAGGTTTCCAGCTATGTCAAAGACCTCAGGGAGGTGGGAAAGAGATGAAAATAGGTATAATGACTACTTGGAACGATTGTTGCGGAATATTCGCTCATGCACAGCTTGTTTGCAAAGAATGGACAAAGATGGGTCATGAAGTTGTAGTTTTTGCATCCATCGGTGAAAGAGGTAGAGGAAGAATACCATTAGATGTCGAAGATGAACCTTTCGTTTACAGAAACTGGGAGCTTTATCGTTACGGTGAAAGAATACTTGATGATAACAAACTAGACCTATACTTTGACCCAACGCCAATTCTTGATGAGGACTTTGATGTCCTAGTTATTGAAAAGCCAAGTTCAACACCCATTGGAAAACTTCTGAAAATACTCCCAGAGATAAAAAATAAGGGTCCAGTAATTGCAGTAATACATGAAGGGCGACGGATCGTAAATAAGAACTTTTACAAAGCAGAATTTGATGTTTATACGTTGTTTGATGAAAGATTTGAAAGACTATTTAAAAATTTACTCCCAGAAGACAGGACTTTCATAGTTCCGTTTCCATGTCATCCGATTGTTGAAGGTAACATGATGGAAGCTAGGGAAAAATTAGGGTTGCCGATGGACGAAGATCTAAAGATAATATTGACTTTTGGTATAAGACTTAAGTATTTACGTGAGATTTTACCCATATTTGAGAGGCTTTCAAAGAAATACAATATAATGCTTCTTATGTTGAGCAAACATCCTGAAAGTGTTATCGCTGGAAAGGAGATCAATAAACACTATGATTTTACGGTTTTCAGACAGGAAGCTCCTCCAATCGAAAGGCTGTACACTTATCTACATGCTTCAAATGCTGTGCTGCTTCACAGAGATCCAGCTAAAGACTACATACCGGTATCAAGCACGGTACATCTATGTTTAGGGGCTTTAAGACCGATCCTGTGTCCAGATAATAACTTCTTTGAACCTTTTAAGGACGAAGTTATTAAGTATTCGAATATGAAGGAATTTGAAGAAAAACTTAGAGATGTGCTAGAAAACGTTGGAATAAAGAAAACTCTAAAAGCTGCAAAGAAATATTTGGAAGAGAACTCAGCGGAAAAAGTAGCTCAAAAACTTCTAGAACTCGCGGACAACACGAAGCAAATTATTGCACTTTCTCCTTCCAAAGTCAAAGTTTCAAGCATCACGTAACTTACGCCTATGATATATTAATTTTTGAACATTTTTCAAAGCTCAAATCTCGATAAAGTAAATGTTTCCACATTCCAAGTGTTTTCCAGCTAGTTACAAATTTTAGATTTTTCGCTATTTGATTTAATCTTTTATGTTACTGGAGTTATCACTAATTTGGGATGTTTCAGCGTAAGATCAATATTAATATTGTAGAGCATTGTGGCTGGTTTTACTCCATAGAAGAAAACAACTCCGTTCATTGTAAGTAATTTTATGACAACGTCAGCTATCTTTCTATACTCATAGGCTCCATTGCCGCTTACAAATTTTAGTGCAATACATAGAGAATCTTCGACCCTAATATTTGAGACAATTTCTGACACAATTCTAAAGGCATCATGGGTACCAAAAACGGATTCCAATGTATCAATGGACATATACACTAGAGTTTCTTTTCCGCATTTTTCTTTGAGTTTTTCAATGGTATTAAAGAATTTGTCTAGAAATTCTCTACAGTTAATATTTCTGACACATATACCTTGATTTGTCATTTTTCCGTAGTTAATGCTGTACAAAATTTCTCTAAGGCATTTTGAAACTCTATCTTCACCTACAAATGCCTGATAATGTTCAATAACATATTTTGGACTTAAACATTCAGGTGAAATCATTACAACGCCGCGGTCTTGCGTAAGAAAGTTTTCTGGTGTGACGGAGGTTATTGCAATTACTGTTTCTGGAGTTATTTTCTCATCTACTTCAAAAAGAACAAAACTGCCCTTTCTAAACCCTCCAAATATTCTATCCCAATAGTGCGACCCAGAGCTGTACCTTCTATTTTCAAAGAACTTTGTGCCTTTACCATCCTTTATCGGTGAATGTGTTTCCTTTGCTACGCTTTTCCACTCGTAAATTGGAAACTTTTCAAAATACTGAAATTTTCCATCTTTTAATGTAAAATAATGTACAGAATCATGTATTTCTACGCCTCTTAGCTTTTCTATTACCATTCTTCGTAAAAGCCTGTTATCAATATATTTTCTTTCGAAACGGATTACGCCGTCAACCATGTAGTCAATCATTGAAGCATCATTTCTTTCGGTTACGAGCAGAGTTTTAGATTGCGTATTTCCAGTGAAATCTACGAGTCTTGCACATACATCCTCAATAGACATTTTAACGTTTGCAGCAAGCGCATCAATACTATCCACAACAATTAAGGATATTCGCTGTTGCGATACCTTTTGAACAACAAAATAAAGTTCTTTAAGAAAATTGGATAATGACGAATAATTAATGGCATGTGCAAAGTCAAAAGTTTTCGGTATAGAACTTTGAGTCGCATCAACTATGTTTTCCGGCGAAATTTGGTTTTTTATCCATGGAAATTGCCCGTACAACGATCTAGCATTCACCCGCGTTGAAAAATATATTCCCGCAACTTGATTGGAAAAGTTTTTTATACATTGTAAAGAAAATATAGTTTTTCCGGATCCCGGTGGTCCTTTCACTAATAGTGAACGAAATCCACTAATAGAGAAAAAACGTTCAATTTCTGATGGAAGCTGATGATTTTCAACCAATTTGGATCCCTTATTCTTTGTAGACGAAGGGATAAATAATATTATATATTACAACATATTGTTGTAATAATTACTATAAAAATTATTCGTTTCGCGCACTTGTCTTATATTTTAGACAGATAAATAACCGTGAACTAAGAACTAAGATATACACTTAGAAAACACAATATTTCGAAACAAACTGTCAAAGTTTGGCATAAATTTTCTAAAAAATAACTATAAAAGAAAAACGAAAAGTCAGTTCTTGTATTTTGATATCTTATTAAATTTGGTATTTTAAATGCCTAAACCATTTTTAAACAAGCAAAATCTAAGATAAAAATAAAGGGAAAGGTTAGGCTTCAGCTACAGCTTTATCAGCCCTTACAACTCCGTAGCCTGATTCTTGATCCCAGCCTGCAGGACCTATGTCGTCAGCTGTGTCATGTAATATTGCTCTGATGTCTTCGACAGTGTAGTTTCGTCCTTCAGCTATTATTTTTGATATCATTAGTCCTACGGTTCCAGCGACATGTGGACAAGCCATAGATGTACCAGAGTAGGTATCATATCTGTCGTTTGGAACAGTTGATAATATGTCTACTCCCGGAGCAGCAATTTCTACTTCTAGGCCTTTTGAACTCCATGTAGGAACTGTGTCATATTCGTCAATAGCTGCTACGGCTATAACTTCGTCGAATTTTGCTGGATATGTTACTCCATCGTCACCCTCATTTCCAGCCGCAGCTACAAGTACTATTCCATAATCATAAGCAGCTAGTACAGCTTGATATAGTTCTTCGGAGTAGGAGAATCCTCCTAAGCTCATGCTGATAACTTCAGCAGCATCATCATCAGGATCTCCTGCTACTATTCCATCTCCATCTTTATCGATAATTCCGTCTGGTCCTTTTATTGCCCACCATATTCCTTCAGCTACGTCTGTCCAAGTTCCGAATCCAGCGTCACTTAATACTTTAATTGCGTAAATTGAGACGTCGTAGGCAACACCAACTACTCCGATGTCGTTGTATATTGCTGCGATGGTTCCTGTAACATGGGTTCCATGTCCGTTTCTATCTGTCCAGTCTCTTTCTAGAGTTGATTCAGTATCTCCAACTACCGATATGCCCCATTCGATATTAACATATAGATCAACGTGATCTCTATCTACTCCGGTATCTAGTACGGCTATTTGCACACCAGCTCCCGTTGAAATCGTCCATGCGTCTGGAGCATATATTCTTTCGATACCCCATGGAATTGTTTGTGAAGGTTGGAGGCGTCCTGTTATCGTTGGTTTTCCAATGATCCATACTTCTGCTTTTGGACTTTGTGTAAGAATCGCTGTTGGAAGTAGAATGCCTAGAAGTATAAAAGCTATTAGAAATGTAGGTAAGTATTTCCTCACACCATCTCACCCTTCAACACTATTTTATGTAGCTTCTTCTTTATAAGACTTTAGTAACCAAAAAGAGTGCATTAATGAATATGGTAAAGTAATATTTGTATTTAGATATCTAAAGATAGAAAAATGATATTTACGTATGACTTTTATTTTTTGGGAAATTAAGAGATAATTTTATGGAATTTGTGTATTTTAGAAAAAAGGGATGTAAAACCAGAATTGGGTGTATTGTTGAGGACTGAATTATTTAAGTTAAATTGTGGGCTATGGTTTTATCCATTTGAGTTTTTCCAATGCCCTATCCAGTTCAGTTATGAATATGCCTATGCAGCAGTCTCCGATTCCTCCGATCCATATTAGGAATTCTTTATGTTTGATTAGTCCGTTTCCAAATAGTGTAAATGGTCTGTCGCCGTATTCTTCATTTATTCCTATTGGGGATAAAACATAGTTGCTTATTGCCAGCAGTTCTCCGTTTTCGTTTACAATTGCCAGCCCGTTTCTATATGTAAAATCGGATTTTGAAACTCCATGCCATCCCACTAAATATTCGGTATTAGATAGTTTAACTGCGTTTGTAGACCATCCTATATGTGATTCCCAGTTCTCGGGGGCAAATACTGGGTCTAAATCTTCTTCAGACATATATAATTCTTCGATATTTGCTGTGGCTTTCCAACATACTTTAACTCCTCTTATTACCGGTCTGGTTGCCATGGTAGCTTCATTTCCATGTATATTTAGAAATGCGGTATCTCTATTGGATGGTACGTGTTTTTCATCTCCCTTTTTGACGTAGAAGAACCCTCTCCTTAAAATTTCCCAATCTCTATTAAATATAGCTAGACCTAATGCATCATTTTTTATTGTTTTTCCGTCTGGTATGCGATAGTATCCTCTTCCACAATATAGTATGTAGATTTTTCCGTCTTTTTCGGATATTCTAGGGTCTTCGCATCCTAATTGTTCCCAGGGGTATTTTGGCCATAGTATTATTTTGGTGTCTAATGGTTTCTCTATCTTTCCACTTAGTAAGTTTTCAATGTCAACGGAACATACACCTGCGCTAGATACATATGCGTAAAATTCGAAAACAAGTCTGGGAAATATGAAAACTTTATCTCCGCGCTTTAATGCTCCAGGGTTAAAAGCTGACCAAGGCCTACTTCTAATATAATTCGTTATTTTAAAGTCTTCAGAACCTAAATAATATCTTCCAATGTTGAAAACATCTTCTATTTTTGGTTTCCTATATCCTTTAAGTGTTTTTAATGCGTTTTCTACCTTTTTCCATAAGGCTTCTTCTATTGTTCTAGATACTGGTCTTTCGCTCATTTTATCGCCCTACCAGTTTATCAATACTCAAACTTAAATAACACTCTATTTTACAAAGCATATAAAAGATATTCTTATCATTTTAAGAAAAGATAAAATTCTTGACTTGAAGTTTTGACGGGATGATGTGTATGTCAATAAATCGTATAGCTATTATGACTGCTTGGAATGTTGATTCTGGTGTATTTATACATGCTGAACCTATAGTTAAAGCATGGATTAAAATGGGATATGATGTTAAAGTGTTTACTTTTATTAAAGAGGATTTTCATGGTAGAGTTATTTTCGGGATAGATGAACCGTTTGTAACTAGGTGTTTTGGAACATCTGGTAAAACTAATTTCCTGGATCCTAGACCTCTTTTAACAGAGAAATACGACGTGTTGGTTGTTGAAGATCTTAAAATGCTCCCAATGGAAAACTTAGCTAAGATATTTCATATGATAAAGAGGAAAGCTAAGGCAGTTATACATGTTCTTCACGAAAATACAATATTGGGAGATAAACCGCCTCAACCACCTATATTTTATGCATTTGATTGGGATGCAGTTGTATACATTGAGAAGAAACAAGAATGGTTTGCTAAAGCCGTATATGGAGATAAAGCGTACTATATACCTTTCCCATGTTTCCCGAAGAGAACAGGAGATAAAACAAAGGCTAGGGAAAAACTTGGTCTTCCTTTGGATAAAAATGTAGTTTTGGTTTATGCTAGAGGAGGATATTCACCGTATTTACCAGAACTTCCTAGTGATGGACTGGAAAATGTTCATTTCTTGGTTTTAAGTGGCAAAGAAGAAAGATGGAAATATCCACAAACAGAGATAAGAATTACTAAGCCCTTATCCAATGCTGAGTTAGATGAATACGCTTTTGCATCTGATGTCATGATACTTCATAAAGTTCGTACTTCCCCGTACCCTATAGCTGTTACTTCATCTGCTGTATATCAACTTTTAGGAACACTTAGACCAATATTGGTGCCGAAAATATCTGAATTCTTTGAGCCGTTTAATGGTGAATTACTAAAGTACGCTGATAGGGGAGAATTGAGAGAATTATTGATAGATGCGTTAAATATGGGTGAAAGAACACAAACTGCTCTCAAAAAAGCCGAAATGTTTATTGAAGAAAGATCTCCTGAGAAAATAGCACAAGAATACATAAAGCTATTTGAAAAGCTAATTTAAAATAATCTAAAACACTTAGAAAAAACTGATGATAAGATGTTACCAGTATTTTAGGGACTCTCTTAGCACTTCTTCCATAAGGTTTTTAGTTATGGTTCTTGGACTCTGAGCTAGTAATCTTTTCAATCTTAGTGTTTTGTCAGCTAACTCTGGAATATCATTTTCTGAAAAACTTAAGTCTTTTAACCCATTTGGGAAACCTATATCTTTCATTAATCTTTTTACTGCTTCTGAAGCTTTATAAGCAGCTTCGTGTACCGATAGATTTCTTGTATTTTCACCTAGTAACTCTGCTATACGTGTTAATTTCTCTGGCATAATTGGTGCTAGAAATTTTAGTAGTGCTGGAGCTGTTATTGATGCGCATAAACCGTGTGGTAGTTTCTTTTTGCCGCCGATTGCTAGTGCTATTGCATGAGATATATGTACGCCAGCGTTACCAAAGGCTATACCAGCTATATATGCTGCAATAGCCATACCAGTTCTAGCTTTAATATCGTGGCCATTGTATACAGCTTTCCTAAGATATTTTCCTATAAGTTCGATGGCTTTTTCAGCAAAAGCATCTGTTATTGGGTTTGAACCCGTGTATACAGGTCTCTCAACAGGAGAACTTGGTTTTGGTCTGGTGTTGTAGGGTTTACATGTATATGCTTCTATTGCATGCATTAATGCGTCCATTCCAGTATTTGCTGTTACACTTGGAGGCATGGTGATCATGTTTAATGGATCTATTATCGCCAAGGTAGGTAGTAGGTATTCATGAGATATTCCGACTTTTAATTTATATTCAGGTAAATCTATAACTGCAACGCTGGTAGTTTCACTTCCAGTGCCCGAAGTGGTTGGTACAGCTATTAATGGCTTTAAAGTGCCTGGTATTTCTTTACCTTTACCCGTAGGTTTAGCTATGTAGTCGAAAAAGTCATCCGTAGGATAGGTTGTGTATAAGTTTATTACTTTGGCAGTATCTATTGAACTTCCGCCACCAAGACCTACAAAAGCATCGTATTTTTCTCTCTTAGCATAACTTATGCCTTCTTCCATCGAGTGTCTACTGGGTTCGGGTTCGACACCGTCCCAAACATCAACTTTCAATCCATTTGACTTAACAGCATCTACTAACCTCTGGCAGATGTCAGTTTTTTCACTGATTACTTTATCAGTAACTACGAGGATCTTTTCTGCGCCTCTTCTCTTTAATTCAAATCCCAACTCTAATGTAGCACCTATTCCGATTTTGGCTGGTGCAACTTTGATGGTGAAAATAGTGTCTGTAGGAGTAGAAAAATGTGAATTTAAGTTCATGAAACTTTCACCTTAAAAGTTTCTTATAAACGATATGACCTTAATTGGATAATTAACTAAAAATAGGTTTCGTGTCTTTAATCTATTCTGTTGCTGTCCAGAATTGACATTAGTTGTGATAAGTCTATGGATCCAAACCCGACAAAAGCATCTGCAGCACCATAGGAGATAATAATATTATCGTCAACGATTTGGGCGCCGCATGGAAATACAACCATGGGTCTATCTCCATAGAGTTCGTAAGTTGTTTTAGGTTCCATTATGTAGTGTGGAGTTACTGCGACTGGTCTTAACTTTTTTTCTTCTTTTAGCAGTATGGCAAATATTCTATAAGCTCTTAAGTTATTGTCAACTCCGTGGAGAAGAATCATATATTCATCGCTTCCAACTTTGATTGGAGGAGGTCCCCATCCTATCTTATCTTCAAAATTAGCAACTTCACAAGCAACGGTGTTTTCTTTTAACTTGAATTCTTCTAATTTTTCGTTTTGAAGTAAATCTTTTGACACGGTACCTATAACGATGGGGAAGTATTTAGATTTAAATTGTGGTCTATGAAGAACATATAGATTATGTTTTCCATTGAGAAATGTTACATTTTTGGATATTTCGAACCCATCACCGTATTCTTCTGGAAAAATTAGGACAGCGATTTTTCTCCAATTTTTGATTCCATCATCTGATTTTGCAACTAGTGGCAATACTCGTTTATGGGTTTCTGAAGAACCCGTTTTTTCGAAATACCATTTTGTTCTTCCAGTGTAGGTCATGAAGACTTTGTCATTGATGGTTTGAACTCTTGGGTCTTCAGATCCCCAGAAATCATATTGGGTGTCTGTTCCAATTATTATTTCGCTAGGATAAGTTTCAATGTTTATGTTTCCTGTAAATAGATCTGCAACGTTTGCATCAATTCTTGTAATGACGCTGATGTATCTGTAATAACCGAGAATAAGTCTAGCATATATGTGAAGATTATCTTTTTTGATGAGAATTGAGGCATTAAATATTTTTACTGGTTTCTTTTCCGGGTAGTTTTCTAGGGAAATTCTGTCTGCTGATAATACTCCAAGCCTCTTAACGATATCGTTTGTTTTAAATTTTCTAATCTCGTTAATTTTCTTTATTGTATCAGCAAATTTTTCCATTAAATTCCACCTTACTATGAATAAGGAACATGGACAAACTTTTACCTTTAAACTTTATTCGGCTTAGTATTGCTTCTTTTTATCCACATGAACTTATAAATTTTCTTTGCTGCATCTTTGATACGATTTTATAAGCTAATGGCGACCATATTTACATCGTATAATAAATCTAACTTAGTAGGAAGAGGGAGAGATTAGAAGTTGAAGTTAAATAAAAAGTATGAAATTATTCATTTAAGCGACTCTAACATTGTTAATAAAGGATCAGAAATTATTTATGAAATTTTAAAGTGCAACTCTACTTTTTCTGTAGCTTTAGCAGAAGTTAGAGGTAAGAATTCAGCTCATTACCATAATAAATTAACGGAAGTGTATCATATTGTTGATGGTTCAGGAATCCTAGTTCTTAATAATGAAGAAGTAAGTGTCCAAAAAGGAGATACTATTCTTATCTATCCCGAAACAGTTCACCAAATAAAAAGTGATTACATAAAAATTCTTGTTATTGCAACTCCTCCATTTTCAGAAAAAGATTACTTCGAAGTATCTAAATAAACGTGATACATTGCTAAGTTAATAAAATGGGTAATATGAACAGAATGTGGAGATTGTAATGTTCTAAAAATTATACGCTTTGTCCTAAAAATTAGAAATAAATAGCATTCACCATTTTATTATAATATACAAATTCAACTGAAATAGAAAACGCCGTAAATGAAACTGGAGACTGCAAATTATGAAAAACAAGATAAGGCAAATATTTTCGAGAACTTTATCCTTATTTCTAGTAATTATTCAATATATTCCAGTTGTAGGACCATGGTATGGAATAATGCTTCTCCCAATGATAATTTATTTTTTAACCGTTTTAACTACATACCCGGAGTTTATAGCTATAGAACTATCTTTACTCTTTTTCTCAAAGAATTTTATCTTTGTTAGATTTACGATTATAACGGGTTTGATAATTTTTCTTTGGGCTTTATCCGACTTTTTAAAAAGAACATCACCTATTGTGACTACGGGGTTATATTCAAAGGTTAGACATCCTCAATACTTGGGATTAACAATTATAACTTTGGGATTTACCCTTATGGGTATAGAGCTTCGTGGGACCTTTGAAATACTTGGTATATGGATAATATCATTGACAGGATACATTCTTCTTGCACATTATGAAGAAAAACATCTCTTAAAAGAAAATTTTGAGCTTTATAGAAAGTATATGGAAAAAACTCCATTTATGTTGCCTGTCACTCCTCCAAAGAAATTTTCAGAAATTCTATTTACCATGATTCTTATGTTAAGTATCGCTTTACTATGTAGTTTAATAGCCACAATTTTCTGATAATCTTTTAATTACATGTGAAGTGAACTAAAAGTTTATTTTGGTCCGTACTAATGTTTCTACAATTTCTTTTATCCTTAATATGTGAGGTTTATACTATGAGTTTAGAAATTACCGCACTTAGACCAGAAGAATATGAGGAAATGATGAAGTTTTTGGAAACTTCATATAGTATTAGTAAAGGATATTTTTCGAGGAGATATCCACATGTATGGCGAAAGGATACAATTCAATACGAGAATAGACTTGTTTTGAAGAGAAATGGACATATAGTATCACATGTTGGTATATTTCCGCTAATCATGAAAATTGATAATGTTGAGGTAAAGATGGGTGGAATTGGAGGTGTAGCCACCTTACAGGAGTATAGAGGCTTAGGTTACATGACTAAACTCATGAATTATGCTATTAAAAAGACGAAAGATGAGAAATACCCGTTATCAATTCTATGGGGAGATAGGCAAAGGTATGGGCATTTCGGCTATGAGACTGCTGGCAAAAGGGTTTTATTTACAGTTTCATTAAGATCTTTAAGTGTGGAGGCTAAGATTTCTGAAATAAATATTGTTAGGTATAGAGGTGAAAAGGAGTTACTTGATAAGATAATTAAGCTTCATGAACAAGAACCAATAATCATTAAACGTACCATTAGAGACTATAAGCTTCTTTATAACATACCTGGATTAATCGTATACGCAAGCGAAGTGAATGGTAACTCCGCTTACATAGTTTTTGAGAGTGATGATCCGCCTAGAACGATAATAGAGTATGGTGGAAAACCAGATGTTTTGATATCTCTTCTATACATCATATTAAAAATACTGAGCAAAGAGTTGAATATTTCCAGCATAGATGTGGAGGTTCCCTATTATTCTTATGAAACGTTTCATGAAATGTTTAAAGTATGTTCTTCATGGAAAATACGTTCTCAAGCTATGGTCAAAATTCTAAACTTAAGGAAACTATTAGAAATCTATTCACCTATAATTGGTAAAAGAACTGAAGAAATAAAATATGAACTAATGCTTGGGATAAAAGAGACAAATGAAAAAGTTAAATTAACTTTAGATCATGGAACAGTGACAATAGAGCCTAATGGCAAAGCAAACGTAAAAATATTGTTAAATGAAAGAGACATGGTTAGGTTATTGTTTAATGGCCCCGAAACTGTAAGCCCACATTTCTCTATACTCAATCCATTATTTCCATTACCGTTGCATGTAGGAACTCTCGACCATATATAAGAACCCGAAACATCATATTGAGGGCAGTTTGTAGGAGGGTGCTGTATGATTTTAAAGGATATTTTTGATATTGAAAAACCAATTATAGGAACTGTTCATCTTTTACCATTGCCTGGATCTCCTCGTGCTACTTCCCTTGACGAAATTATAGAACGTGCTATAAGAGATGCAAAAGCATATGAAGAAGGAGGAATTGATGGTATAATTTTGGAAAATTTTGGAGATGCCCCTTACCAAGTTGGACCTGTAGGCCCAGAGACTATAGCTTCCATGACAGTTGCAGCTGTGAGGGTTTCAGAGAACGTAAGTATTCCTGTTGGAGTAAATGTGCTTCGAAATGATGCGAAAGCTGCTCTTGCAATTGCATATGCGTGTGGTGGTAAGTTTATTAGAGTTAATGTTCATATCGGAGTTTATGCAACGGATCAAGGAATTATTGAAGGAAAAGCCTATGAAACTCTCATTTTAAGAAAAAATCTTAATGCAGATGTTGCAATTTTTGCTGATGTTCATGTGAAACATGCGTATCCGCTGTGGAATTTAGATATTAAGGATGCTGCAAGAGATACTGTTCATAGAGGTCTTGCAGATGCAATAATAGTTACAGGGAGAAGAACAGGCGAACCTCCTAATATAGAAGATGTTTTGGGCGTAAAAGAAGTAGTTAATGAGATACCTGTATTTGTTGGTAGTGGAATTGATATAAAAAATGTTGGTACCTATCTTAAAGTAGCAGATGGAGTTATTGTAGGTACTTCCTTGAAAATTAAAGGAAAAACAGAAAACCCTGTCGACTTGGAACGCGTTAAAAGGTTAGTAAAGGAAGTAAACAATTATAGGTAGTGTTTGTTATAGATAAAAAGCTTTAAAACAAGTAAAACATGCCACGAATCAATTTGCAAGTAGAATAGTGTTAAAATTAAGTTTTAGTTTTTTTAACAACATATGTTTGAGAAAATCTGATTTTTTAGCTAATAATTGTTAAAATCTAAACCAAATGTCGGATTTTGGTGCAATGAGTTCTTGGAAAATTCTATGTTTGCAAAGAAGACATAATAATTGTTACATAGAAGTATGGTGTAACGACATATTCGCTGCATTTACATGTAAATTTCTCTAATTGGCCTGGCGCTCTTCGATAAACTTAAATAATCTCTCTAATAATTTTAAAATGTCTAACTTTTGAGCTACTAACCCACAATGCAATTATATATGAAACGTAACATATTTCGTGCATTCTTACGTCTCCCATCAAATCTTCAACAATGATGCACTTAGTGACTGACTAGTGGAATTTAGAAAGGGGGTAGTTGAGGATGGCGGTGCAGTTAGAATTAGCCATAAACTTGTATATGTATGGGGTAGCTCTCTTAGCTAGTCTTTTAGTTGCGGAGTTATCTAAGAGATTACGTCAGTCGGAAATTATAGGACAAATTATTATGGGGATTATTTTAGGACCCTATGTGTTAGGTATACTTAGGCCGAATGAGATATTTGAGTTTATTTCACTTATAGGTATGTTAACGCTTCTTTTCATAGCTGGACTTGAAACGGATGTAAGATTGATAATGAGAAGTGGTTTAGCAGCAAGTGTTTTAGCGGTGGGTGGCGTAATTTTTACAATTCTCTTCTCAATGCCTTTAATGTTTTTTATTACAGGAGATTTTGCTTTAACATTATATGTTGGAATAGCGTTATGTGCAACTAGTATAGGTATAACTGTTAGAGTCTTCGCAGATTTTGAGAAACTAAAAAGTGAAGAAGCTCAAACAATAATTGTTGCGGCGGTTCTTGATGACCTTTTATCAGTTATACTTCTTAGTCTTGTTATTGACATGGCTTCTGTGGGAACTTTAACTATTCAAAGATTTTTGAGAATCCTTACGTTAACAGGCATCTTCTTTCTAGCAATATTGATATTTGGTTTCCTTATTAAGACGTATATTGCTCCTAAAATTTGGAGATTGAAATCAAGAGGAGCCATGCTTGTATTCAGTTTTTGTCTCGCACTTCTAGTTAGTTTTGTCGCAGCGTACATAGGTTTATCCCCAATAGTAGGAGCATATTTTGCGGGAGTTATTTTTGCTGAAACAGAAATGAGAGATAATATATTGACAGAAGTTTCTCCGATAGCTCTTGTAACTGTGCCGATATTTCTCATTAATATAGGTATGAAGATAAGTCTCACCTCTCCAGGTAAAGCTATTTTAATGGGAACCATATTTTCTGTACTTGCTATCTTTGGTAAGCTCCTAGGTGGTATCCTAACGGGTAAAGTTCAAAAGCAAGAAAGAAGTTCATCTTATATCATGGGAATTGGAATGGTTCCCCGTGGTGAAGTACTTCTTATCTTTGCAGATTTAGGGTTAACTTTAGGGATAATTGATGGCACATGGTATGCAACTTTGATTTTTGTCGCTTTAGTCACAACATTTTTAACCCCGATGTTCTTAAAATACTTTATATTAAGGGGCGAAACGGGAAATGACAAAAACGATAAAAATATCCCTGAAAGAGATAGTTGAAAATCCCGACAAGTATCTTGGCAAGGAAGTAGAAGTAGAAGGAATTCTAACGTACGCCGGCAAAGCGCCCAGAGGACCAGTTTACACAATTAACATTCCACAAGAAGAATACTGTGTTGGTATATTGAAGTCAGGAGACGCAAGTATTCTTTGCTACGGCCTTGAAGCACTGTCGTTCGGTGACTATGATAAACAAAAAGTCATCATCACTGGTATAGTTGTAAAAGTACAGGAAACAATCGCTCTAAGAGCTCTTAAAGTAAAGTTCGTAGAGTAACATGGTGTCTCTCAACACAAACCCCTTAATATGCATTATTTCTAAGGTAGACAAACGATTCTGGTAAGCGGTTTTTTAGTGATCATAAACGTAAAGTTAGAAAATAAATGAAATCTAGTGAAAATATATTAGAATTTCAAAGAGTTCACATTACATAATTTAAGAATAACAATTGATATTCGAATAATTAGATAATTTATCAATGCAAACAAGTGTAGCTAAATAACAACCGGTATTTCTTTCCTAAAACCTATAGTTTTTCCGTCAAATGTAACCATGTATGCCAGTACCTTTACTCCAACATTATATGCCAATTTCAATTTTTCTGAAAAATCTGGGTCTACACTCCAATTCGGGGAGAACATATCAGCATCTTCTCTTAATACTAAAAATAGAATTATTGCACGATAATTTTTCTTTATTGTTCCAGCTAGCAATTCCAGCTGTCTTCTACCACGCTCTGTAGGAGCATCCGGAAACAGAGCAATTCGTTTTTTCACTAATGTGCAACCTTTTACTTCTAAAAGGCATTTTTCATTATTTTTCTCCAGTAAGAAATCGATACGTACATTATCGATCTTAAATTCTTTTCTTGAAATCTTATATCCTTTTAAATCATTAATAAGACCGAGACTCAAAAGCTTTGATGTGATTATGGTGTGAAATTTAGAGTCAACTAAAACCCAAAAATTGGAATACTGCACTGCAATAATATCATATGATGTTTTTCTTTTCTTGGGTTTATCTACTTTCCTAATTAGCACAGGTGCGTCAGTTACAAGGAGATCTTCAAGTCGCCCTGAGTTTCCAAGGTGTGCAAGGATACGTTTTTCGTTAATGGTTAATTCTACTAAAAATCTATTTATTCTTCGCTTAAAAATCGCATGTGACAAAGGTTCATTTATTTCAAGAAGTTTCAAATCACTTGTACCTCTTTTAAGTTTTACAGTTTGTATATTTTTACAACAATTAGCTTTCACGGACAACTTGTATAAAGATTGAAAAGAAATATCTATATTTTACTTTTTATATGTATACAATGAGATAATTCCACTTAGTAGTGGTGTAGACTCTTGAAAGAGTTTACATTAATGACAAACGAACGAATAGTATGGAAGGGTAGGGAAAGTCTCTGGAATTCCAGTACGGGGGTTCTTTTCATTTTTGGGAGCGCTTTAATTCTTATAAGCATTCCTTTTTTGAGGGCGTTAGTGTGGTTTAGTATAATAACTATGCTTGGGTTATTTCTTGTAATTTGTGGTTATTATTCATTTAAACGATTCAGCACATATGTTATAACGAATAAAAGGCTTGTAGAGATTAAGAAAGGAAAAATAGAAAAAGAAGTTAGTCTTGACGAAATAGTTAAAGCATACGAACCAGAATTGGCTAAGTTAACTGAAGGTGTTATTGATTTAACTTTGTTATTTCTTGGAGAAGGCGTACCAGGACTTATACCAAGTTTACTAGGTATAGGTTCTCTTTACATTAAGAATAAGGAAGGAAAAATAGTATTTAAATTTAAAAGGGTGAAGGTAAAGGTTGTTAAAAATAAATTAGCGGAAGTCATAAAGGAAATTTATTGCAAATAAATAAAGTTCGAGGAAGAGTAAACCTTATAAGGTTTATGATGATGGGTAAACTTTAGAGGGTTTACTTTGCATTTTGCTTGTGTTATTACAGTTGATATAAAGGGGTCTAAAAGGCTTAAAGATAGAGCTATAGTTCAAAATGAAATTTTAAATTTGCTTAAAAACTTGAATAAAAAGTTTGGTGACTTTTTAATTGCAGATTTTATGATAACATTAGGTGACGAATTTCAAGGTGTCCTAAAAACCACAAAACCTGTTTTAAAGATTTTTAAGCATATCAAAGAAAGTTTGCACGTGGGATTTTATTGTGGAATTGGTATAGGAAACATAGAAACCCCTCTAAGTAGAAAACCGAGTGAAATGGATGGGTCCGCTTTTCACCATTCACGTGAGGCATTAGAAGAAGCAAAAAAGAAAAGAGTTGAAATAGTATTTAGATCTGGTCATAATGAAATTGACTTTCTTTTGAACTCGATTATGGAGCTTATTCTACACGTTAAAAATAAGTGGACAAAGAGGCAAAGAGATGTAATAAATTTTCTTGAATCTCATAAGGATGCGAATCTTTCTGAGGTAGCTGAACATTTTCAAGTGTCTAAGCAAGCTATATCAAAGATTATTCGAGCCGCTGGGTGGAGAGCTGTTAGAAAAGCTGAACAAGTTGTGGAGTATTATTTGGGACTTTTGGAACAAAGTAAACCTTATATGGTTAACTCCCTGAAGACAACCACAAGAGGTTAACACCATGATCTCTCTTATAAAACTATTATTGTATATTATTGGCTATATTATCGCTATATTTGCGGGATCGCCTTTAGTTTTAGCTGTTCTTTCCAAACTAAAACTATCCGAACCTCAAAGAGCACAGATAATAGAGAAAGGGGCTAAAGGAGCTGGAAAGCTCATAGGGATGCTTGAAAGAGCATTAACAATAACCTTCATGTATCTAAATCAACCTACAGCAATAGCTATGATATTTGTAGCAAAATCCATCATAAGATTTGAACACTCCAAAGAACGGTACTTCGCAGAATACTACCTAACAGGAACACTATGCAGCATAACCTTCGCAGTAATCATAGGCATGTTTATAAACTACATTTTAACTTGAACCACAAAAACAAAATAAAAATGAAGTTAAAGTAATTACTATTCACTTCTTTTTTCCAGTAGCTTTCTTATCTTCCTTAATTCCTGAAGAATTTGATAATTGATATCTTCAGGTTTAACTTCCTCCGCTGCTTCAACTGCAACCGGTTTTACTCCTCTTATAACATTTAAAATGAAGTCTCTTACTTCTTGAAAATTCTTTATTCCAAAAATCTCCGCCTCAGCCCCTCTTGCACTGAGCCCTCCAGCCACGGAATAGCCAGCTGTTTGTATTTTAATTGAAGCAATGCCTAGTTTTCTTGAAAGAGGCCCTTGTACAACATCCATGTTAGTTATTCTATTATATGGTACGGTACTCTTTCTCTTCCACCACACTCCCTTCTCAACAACTATTTCGTTTTCAGTAAAAAGATACGAAATAGATGAAATATATTTTGAAATCCAGTAAGCGCAGAAGACAACTATAACTACAAGTGGAATTAAAACAAGACTAACCACGAATATATGTGGAAAATAGATAATCAAAGGTATGGCCCAAGGCAAATAAAATACAACTATTCCTAGAAACAGGTATAGAAAAATATAAAGTCTTTAACTCAGGATCCGGATGAAATACTTCCCCAATTTTCACCATAATCTAAACCTCCATCGACAATATCATTTAATTACTGTGTCTGTACTCTAAATTAAGGTTCCGTTTTCTACAACATTCCTTGGCCATTAAACACGTATTTATTAATAATACCAGTTTGGAATCACAATTTAGATAAATAGTTTAGTAGTTTTTGAACTACAATGTCCTTTGAAATTCCCTTAATTTCCGCGATCTTCGATCGATCTTTATGACCGTGCACTATCTTGACCATAGATGTAGGAACTCCTAACACTTTAGAAAGAAATTTCACAACGGCGGCATTAGCCTTACCTTTAACAGGAGGTTCTTTTGTAAAGAAAACAAGTTCACCAAACTCAAATTTTAAACTATCCATCTTAGTTCTAGGTTTTACATTCAACAATATCCTAATTCCATGTTCTGTTTCCTGTATGCAATCTTCAAGACTCGACTTTAAATTCTCACTCATGCTTCACACACCTAAATATCATTTTCTCATTTGTGATACCAAATACCTAGCTCGCATATGCAAATTGATGAAAGACCTATAAGTATCTTAACGTATTAACGACACGCTTATTTTTCCGTCCTAAATTAAATAATGAGAAAACAATAACTTCTCTTAGAGAAAATTCGATTTCAAATATGCAAAGATTATTATCACCGTACAATTCATGGTAAAATAATGTATCTAAATTATTTAAGCTGTGGTGATGACAATATCTCAAAAAGTAAAAGACTGGGAAAAAAACTACCTTAAGGAAACAGACTGGGAAGTTCATGAAAACGCCAACACAACAATATCCTATAGTGACTTTCTCGGCTTCATGATGGACAAAATTCTCAAAACTCCTGAAGTACTCTCAAGCTACTTACCTAAAGAAGCTATCTCCATGCATATTAACGGCGACATTCACATCCACAAACTACCCCACTCACTATGGATACCCTACTCCTTTTATCGAAGCGAAACTGTGATTGTCAGAAGTAAAAAAGATGGAAAAATATTGGTTTTAAGTTTAGAACAGCTCTTTGATTTGATTGATTCACCGGTTTGTCGAGAAGAGGATTGCGAAATAAAATATACCAATGAATACGAAATACTGGACGAAAAGGGTTGGACTCCTATTTTAAGAGTCTTAAGACATCATTCCAGCAAACATTTAATATCGTTTAGCACCAAAGATGGTCACAATCTTATAGTCACTGAAGATCACGGTTTTATTACAATTTCAACAGAAAAAGATCCTATAAATTGTCCGTGGTGTAAGAGTAAAAAAGTATTCAAAAATAGATCAAAAAGTTTCAGAAAAAATATTGAACCACACGTAGTTGATCACTTTAAATGTAAAGTGTGTGGCAGAACCTTTACTAAGAAAGTAAGAATTATCAAAAATGCTACGAAATTACTTAAAAAAGCTTCGGAGATAACAAGAAGAAACTATGCTATTATCCCACATTTAAATAAATATTTAAAAAATAAAAAGACAAAAACATTCATAGATGTAAAAGATGCTTGGTTCATTGGTTTTTTCATTGCTGAAGGATTTTTCAAAAAAAGTCATTTAACATTTAATATAAAACCTGAAACTCCTGAATATAAAAAGCTTTTAGAGTATCTTGAATCAAAAAGATTAAAATATAAAATTTATGATCATGAAAACTGTAAATCAGTAAGGGTTTTAAAATCCAGCCTACCAAATTCCCTACGAGTTTTTATAGATCAAATAAGACCATACTCCAAAAACAAGAACTTACCAATTGACTTTCTGAACCTACGGGACGAATTGATTGGTGCAATGGTCTCCGGAATAATAGATGGAGATGGAACCATCCATACCGATAAGTGGGTTTCACGAATTGTGATTAGAGTAAACTCAAAAACCTTATTGGCTCAAATTCAAACATGGCTGGATTTACAATGCATTAAATCATCACTAAATGTCATAAATTCCTATGGAAAAAGAAGTTATAAAGGCAGGGTGATAAAATCTAAAGACAAAATTTTTAGGTTAGAATTTTACATACCTAGAACGAAAAGAAAACTTTTTAAGGAAAGTGTGAAAATAAATAAAGGTTTTAAGTTCTCAAAACTTTCTAAAAAACACGTAGAATTTTCTGAGATTAAAAAAATTGAAGATTATGAAAACGATGACAAATTTGTATATGACATAACCACAGGTTCGCACACATTTGTTTGTAATGGTATTTTAGTTCATAATTGTATCGGTTGGAGTTACTCCAAGATCCTCAGAATTGGGTTGAAAACACCTACCATAGTATCAAGACCTGCAAGACACTTAGACACCGCGATTTCTCACCTCATAAACTTCTTTTACCTAGCATCTCAGGAATGGACAGGAGCACAAGCAACTTCAGCTATAGATTTATATGCAGCACCGTTCGTTCGCCACGATCAATTACCCTACGAGAAGGTTAAACAAAACATTCAGAAAATGTTTTTCGAACTAAACTATCCTAGTAGACTTGGATATCAATCAGCCTTCACCAACGTTACTATAGCCCTGGATACAAATAAAATGCTTCTTGAAAGTGAGGCAATTGTTAATGGTCGCCATATAGGTCTCCTAGGAGACTATTTCGACGAGGCTCTCACAATTGCAAAAGCCATCTTTGAGTTAAGTATCGAAGGAGATTCCCTTGGTCAACCTTTCACATTCCCAATCATAACCTTAATGCTTACACTTAACTTCGATTGGAACGGTCGTAGATGGGGTGAACTATCCGACCTCATCTTCACAGCCTTAGCCAAAAGAGGCACCGCTTATCTACTTAACGGTTATAGCTCCAATGTAGAGTCTCTATACTCCATGTGCTGCAGATTAACTTTGGATATCTCAAAAATACCTACATTAAAACCGCCAAAAGAAAAAATTGAAGAGTTCTGTGAGGTTCTTCGTAAAGGTAGATTTGCTAGAGGTATATGGGCTATGCCAGATGCAACTGGGAGCATAGGTGTTGTTACGATAAATCTCCCAAGGATAGGTGTACTAAGTAATGGTGAGCAGAGCAAGCTCGAAGAATTTTTACTCGAAAGACTGAAAGTCGCTAGAGAAGTTCTTCTAGAATGGAGGAGAAAATACGAGAAATCCTTAGAGAGTGGGTTAATGCCCATGACAAAAACTTATCTAGGACATCTCTTAAATCATTATAACACCATAGGACTCGTAGGCTTGCCTGAAATGGCAGCAAACTTCCTACAGAACCCGAAGCTATGGATAGAACCCGATGGCAGAGCTATTAGAGAAGCTGTCTCAACAATGAAGCAGGTAGTCAATTTTACGAGAAAAGTTGTTGAAGAATATGAAGATGAAGATGGATATCTATACAATGTTGAAGAAGTTCCAGCTGAATCAACGGCCCATAGATTAGCAACCAAAGATTACGAAAAATTCAGAAAACTTGTAGATAAAGAGGAAATATTCATACCAATGGAAGGAGGCATACCATATTATTCAAACAGCATAATACCATACTACACTAATGTTCCACTTGCTGAAAGAGTTACATGGGAAGGAGAAGTACAACAAGAATTCACAGGCGGAGTTATGATGCACATATTTCTACATGAAAGTCCAGATGCAAAATCTCTCAAAAAACTTGTACATAGAATTGCAACTAACACAAAAATTGTATACTTCAGCATAACACCAACAATAGCCACCTGTAGAAAATGCGGCTGGCATGCAACTGGCCTTTACAGTAAATGTCCAAAATGTAACGGACCCGTAGATTTATGGAGTAGAGTAGTAGGCTACTACAGACCAGTCAAAAACTGGAATATCGGAAAAAAAGCAGAATTTAAACAAAGAATACATTATGGAAGCAGCAGTATTAAATAAGGCACATGAAATATCTGAAAGTGATTAAAGTGCATCAAAAAACTATAACTCTTCACATAGCAGGTTGGATCGATCTATCGTTAATAGATGTGCTAGGCGACACCTCCTTCGTCGTATGGTTCAACTACTGCAACTTCAGGTGTCCTTGGTGTCAGAACGCACACGTGGTAAATGCCACGGTAACCAAAGAAGTAACTATCGAGGAAGTAATTAAAGCTGTAGAAAAATCGTCAAAATTTCTGGGTTACCTTCATGCTACAGGCGGAGAACCAACATTACAAGCTGAAGGACTCGAAATTCTTTTTAAAAAATGCAAAGATGAATTAGGAGTAAAAACAAGCATTTCAACAAATGGATCAAAACCAGAAGTCATAAGCAACCTCTTAGAAAACAAACTTCTTGATCATATAGCGATAGATGTCAAAGCACCACTAAATAACGTTAAAAAATATAGAGAAATGGTCGGGCTAGGAAACGTTCAGCATTTTGAAAAAACTTTGGAAGCAATCAGAAACAGTATAGAAATTGCAGTTGAAAAAGCAGAATTTATAGAATTTAGAACAACGTTTGTACCAACTCTACTTAGCGAAGATGACATAGTTGAAATTGCTAAAAACTTAAAAGAAGAATTTAACTACGAAAAACGATGTAAAGCAGCCTACATAATACAGCAATTCATACCTAGAGAAACTCTCATAGATCCAAACCTTATAAAACTGGAAAGAACATCCATAGAATCGTTACTTGAAACTGCAAAAAGAATTAAAAAAGAAATCAATTTAAACGAAGTATATATAAGATCTCAAGAAGTCGGTACAAAAAAGATATAATCAAAATTACTGATTAAAATTATCTCTGAAGTCTTAACATACCTTAGATTATGATATGCAGAGAACTTGTTATGTTAACTTCATTTTTCTCTAACTATTTTTATCGTTAAACAACACTTTAAACATTTTAACACATATCATGTCCCTTAGAAAAAGCCGAATTATATTCGCAAAGTTTCCATTACAGACAATGATCGTAGAAATGGAAAATTAAGATCTTAACAAATTTTTTAAATTTCAACTCAAATAATCATGTTAAAATAAATTTAAGAAAACTGCAATTACGCTTCTATTTACATGGGGAGATAAAATGGAGAAATATGATGTTGCTATAATTGGTGGCGGTAGTACTGGCACTGCAGTGGCTCGTGACTGTGCAATGCGAGGATTAAAAACAATTCTTGTTGAGAAAGGCGATATAGGTTCTGGAACAACTGGTACATGTATGGGGATGATTCATGGAGGTTTTCGATACCTTCTTCCTCCTCATTCCGACCCACAATTAGTTACTGAAATGTGTAAAGAAAGTGGAATAATACAGAGAATTGCACCTCATCTTGTTTTTAAAATTCCATATCTTCAACTTATAACCAAGTCAGTTGATGAAAAAGAACTTGAAAAACTGATAAAGATGTACAAGTACCTCGACTATTTTCACAAAATGAAAAACACACATTCTCATACTTATCTCTCGAGAGAAGACACGCTAAAGCTTGAACCGAATTTAAATAAAGATGCCTTTTTCGGTGCGTTCTACACCGAGGAATGGGGTGTGGACGTATTTAGACTTGTAGTTGCTACAGCTATATCAGCGAAGGAACATGGTGCAGAAATAAGAACACATACTAAGGTCGTCGATATACTGAGAAAAGGAGACGAAATTGTCGGAATTAAGGTTAGAAATATGTTTAACGGGAAAATAGAGGAAATAAGAGCATCCATGGTGGTTAATGCAGCTGGTGCATGGGTTCCAATCATTGCAAAAATGGCTGGTGTGGAATATAAGTTGAGGCCAACCAAAGGTGTGCATGTATTTCTTGATCGAAGAATTACAAATTTTGGAATAATAGCTGAAGCGATTGACGGCCACTACCTTGTTTTACTACCTCACGAGAATACAATGATGCTGGGAGACACCGACGACGACTATTTCGGGGACCCAGATGATGTTAAACCTACTTTTGACGAAGTGGAATATTTGTTAAAAAGTATGGAAAAATTTTTGCCAAAAATTAGAGAAGCAAGAGTTATAAGAGCAATGGCAGGGCTTAGACCACTTCTCTTTAGATGGGGTATACCGGAGTCAGATATTACTCGTCGAGACGAAATAGTTGATCATGAAGAAAGAGATGGACTAAAAGGCTTCATTACAATAGGAGGGGGGAAAATGGTGACAATGAGGCTAATAGGAGAAAGGGTTACAAATCTAATATGTAAAAAGTTTGGCATCAATGAGAAATGTCGTACCCATGAGGAGCCTTTACCTGGAGCTGAAAAAAGCGTCGATGTACTGGAACTTGCTGAAAAATATCGTTTACCGCCACGCGTAGTTGAGAGAATTGTCCATAGACATGGTAGTAGGGCCGAACAGATACTAAAATACACGAAGAATAACCCAGAGTGGAAGTCTACAATATGTATATGTGAACCAATGATTGAGGCTGAGGTAAGATATGTTATAAGGGAAGAATTCGCGCGTACGATTGATGATATAAAAAGAAGAACTAGACTTGGCATGGGTCCATGTCAAGGCTGTTTCTGCACATTTAAAGTTTCACATATAATTTCGGATGAACTGAAATTGTCAATTAAAGAAACTCATAAACTTGTATTAGATTTTTTGAGAGAACGGTGGAAAGGGAAACAATCGGTGTTGCGATGTTATCAAATGGGTCAAGAAGAGCTTACACAGTCGATTTACATGATGGTTGCAAATTATGACCGTTTAATTGACATGGTGGAGTGATGCCGATGAAAGAATTTGATGTTGTAATTGTGGGATGTGGAGCTGCAGGTTTAATGTCTGCTTACGAACTTGTAAAGAAAAATATATCCGTTCTTGTTGTGTCAAAGGGACTTGGAGCTACTGCTATGTCTTCTGGAACAATAGATTTAATGGGCTATTTTCTAAACGGTGTTTTCGTGGAAAATCCTATGGATGCGATAGGTGAAATTGCTGAAAAATATCCTTACCATCCTTATGGCGTTTTGGGGGGAGGTCTTGAAGTAGATTTTAATGAAAGAAAGAAGAATGCAGTATCAAGAGTAAAGGAGGCATTATCAAGCTTTTTATCTATGGAAAGCGGTATTAAATACATTGGAGATTTAAGTAGGAATGTATTTGTTACAAATCCGTTAGGAACATTAAAACCCACAGCTTTATACCAAATTTCCATGAAAAACGGTGTCCTAGAAAATCTTTCTGATAAATCTATACATATTATTGGAATAAAGGGATACCCAGATTTTGACGCAAGTTTTTACGCGAAATCCTTCACTTACTTTGCTAAATTTTTAAAGATTAAACTAAAAAATGTAAAATCAACTGCAATCAGCCTACCAACATTTGAGAACAAATACAACATATCGGCGATAAACATAGCAAGATTACTCGAAAAGGAAGATTACCTGGATAATTTTGCAAAAACGATTATCGATACTTTAAAAGGAGACCATGTCGAGATATTAGGGTTTCCCGCGGTTCTGGGTGTAGAAAATACAGAATATATTGTCAAAAGGTTAGAAGAAGAATTAGGAGTTCAAATTTTCGAAATACCATCACTACCACCATCAGTTCCAGGTTTTAGATTACAACAAAAACTAGAAAACGCCATATCTCGCTACAAGAATGCTAAAATCATTAAAGGAATCGAAATATCAGGAATTCATAAAAGAAATAAAATGATTGAGAGAATCGAAATCGATATGGAAAGGAGAAGAGAGGAAATTAAATGTTCAGTAGTAATACTTGCAACTGGTGGATTTATAGGTGGAGGACTCGGGGAACATGAAGGTGAAATTGTAGAAAAAATATTTGGTCTTCCAACCTGTGATCAGAAAGGCAAGTTCTTAGAGGGAAATAAAATTTTAAAACTGTTGAGGGGAGACCTGTTCTCGAAGGAAGGGCACGCTGTTTTCGCTGCGGGGGTAAAGGTAGATAGTAAACTTCGTCCTGTGGGCTTAGATGGAACTCCTATATATGAAAATTTGTTTGCTGCAGGTGCGATATTATCTGGTTATAATCGTGTATCTGAGAAAAGCGGTTTGGGAGTTGCAATATCGACTGGGTATTTTGCGGGAAATGTTGCTGCAAGTTTTGTGAGGTGAATATTATGAGCTTTGAAAGCTACTTCGAGAAGGTGTTGGAGGTTGCAAAAGCAATACAGCTTCCAATATTTTCGAGTGATGAGTGGGAACAGGTAGTATTGTTGGAGAAGTGTTTGAATTGTGGAATATGTACGATGTTTTGCCCGATAATGCAAATTCCATCAGTGGAAACCTATCATGGGCCGCGAAGCATCTCCACCGAGACTTCCCGCCATTTCACGCAATTTAAATTAATGTTTGATGAAGTAATGAAGTGTACTTTATGTGGCGAATGCAGAGAGGTTTGCCCTCAAAATGTCCCTGTCACCAATATAATTAAGCTAATTAGAGGGAAAATATTAGAATACGTACCTTCAATACTTCCATCTTCTATTGCCAAATACGTAGAATCCTTAAAGGAGACAGGACTCTTTACTCCTCCAATAAGTAGGGAAGAAAGAGAGGAGATGTACGAATTTTTAGATGTTCCAGTAGTACCAGATAGATATAGGCGGCAGGCAGATGTAGTTTATTTTCCAGGTTGTCAAGCATTATCCACACTTATAGAAATAGTTGAAGCAACAAAAACAATACTAGAAAAATTAAATGTAAATTATACACTTTTAGAAAATTGGAGTTGCTGCGGATATCCTGCACACATTTTAGGAATGAATGAACTAGCTGAAGAAATAGTAAATAGACTTATCGATAAAATAAATGAAAAAAAGGCCAAAACAGTTTTAACGACATGCGCAGGTTGTACCGCTAATCTAAAAAGGGTCCTAGAAGGATACGACACCAACATAAGTGTAAAACATCTCATAGAGTATTTAATAGAAGATATTAAACCGGATAAGTTAATAGAAATTATACGTGAACCTCATTCGAAGGAAAAAACCACAGTTACTATTCACTATCCATGTGAACTTAACCGACATGTTGGCAAATACATGAACGACTATTTCCACGATCTCGTTGGTTCGCTTCCAAATGTGAGGTTTGTTGAATCAAAAATGGGAGAGAAATGCTGCGGAGGGGGAGGAATTCTACTAATATATGATTCTAAACTATCGTTGGAGATTGCAAAATTGAAGGCACAAGATTTTAAGTTATCTGGATCATCTATAGTGTTGACAGCATGCCCATCATGCATTACCAACATAAATAGAGGAATAGCAGAAATTGGAGAAAGAAACCTTAGAGCAAAAGATATTTCAGCTTTTATTGCAAAAAACCTCAAATAAAGTCTTCACCCAGCCTATACGAATTACAAAAATATAGATTAAAAATTAAAATTGATATTATCGGACGGGTAAACTGTTTAAGGTTTCAAGTAGAAGTTCTGTGATATCTCTCACCAATATTTTTTCATTCGCAATACTATCAAATTGTGTTTTGCAGAAGGGACATGAGGTTGCCAATATTTTCGCTCCTGTACCTAGTGCTTCTTCTAATCGTTTTCTTGCTACTTCCTTTGATACTTCTTTATTAATGTGAAGAAGCCCTCCTCCTGCACCGCAACATTTTGAACTTTCCTTGTTCCATGAGATTTCTTTTATTTTATAACCTATTTTTTCCAAAAGTTTTCTAGGTGGGTCGAAAATCCCCAAATGTCTTCCAAGGTGACATGGATCATGATAAGTAATAAGTGTCCCGTGGTTCATTTGTGTTAAATCTTTTTTATCTATTTGTTCAATTAGAAACTCTGAAATATGGTAAATCTCGAAGGGTACATCTACGCCCATCTCAGGATAGTCCTTTTTGAAAGCCCTATAACATCCTGGACATGTAAAAACTACTTTGCTAACTCCTATACTCTCAATGACAGAAACATTGTGTTGTGCAAATTCTTTAGCTGTTTCAAGGAAACCTAACCTTAGGAGAGGAGATCCACAGCACTGTTCTTCTTTTATCAGCGTGAAGTCTATATTTAGAGTTTTTAGTAAATTTATTGTAGCGTTTGCTATTTCCGGTCTTCTATAAGCGCTTGTACATCCAACAAAATATGCAACATCAGCATTATCAGAAAATTTCGCATTTACATGCGAAAACCTTTGAGCACTAGGTTCTCCGTATGGATTGTGATTCGCTCTTGCAGATTTTTCCACTTCTAACACATTCTCTGGAACTTTATTTAATGATACTAGATATGTTCTCGCAGATTCAACAATTTCTGGCATTGAAATTTTCAAACCACACCATGGCTCAGTACTGCAAAGACCACACGTTGTGCAAAGATAAAGATATTTTGCTAGAACATCGCCTTCTTCGTTGATGTCTACAATTCCAGATGCCATAAAGTGTACCATTAATGCTTTATTTGGCGGGTATACTGGTTCACGTCTAACAATGCCAGCAACTGGGCAAACAAACTTGCACATTTTAAGACATAGAGCGCATTTGAGAGCTTGTTTAGAATATTTTTCTAGCTTCATCTATTCCACCAAATCCAAGTTTTCCAGGATTTAATATATTGTTTGGATCCAAGATTCTCTTTATATCAGCTAAAACATTGTATGCATCCCCGTAATACTTTGGAAGCCACGCACCTTTAAGTAAACCAATACCATGATGATGACTAATAGCTCCACCAACTTTAAGACAAGTTTCCATCGCATCGTTCCATATGTTCCAGTATATCTGCTCAATAGGCTTTTCTTTTTCTTTGCTTTTAAGAAAAGTGAAGTATATTGAACCACCTTCCTGATAGAAATGTGAAAAGTGTGCCATAGCAACTACACGATGTTTTTCAAAGACTTTACGGATTTCAAGGTATAATTTTTCCAGTTTGTCCCATGTTGCTGCAACTTCCATTGTATCAACTATCATTTTACCCATGAGAAGTGTAGGAAGCATCCAGTATTGATCATGTCTATGTATCCACCAGTGCTTGGTAGGTTCTTCCCCCAAATTCTCCGCTTTAAACTCTCTTTCACATATATCTTCTGCGATCTCCTTTTCTACCTTCATCAGTTTACTGCTTCCTTCAAAGCTTAAAATTAGTAAGCAGCCTTCTGCTGGGAGACCTAAGCTTCTAAGAGTAAGTTTTGTATCATATTCATCGTACAGTCGGACAATTGCGGGTCTTACTCCACGTCTAAATATTTTTCGAATAGCTTCCAATCCGTCATGAACACTTTTCATCCTATAAGATAGGTATATACGTTCCTCGGGTACTTCATGTATTCTTAACGTTGCCTCCGTTATTATTCCTAAAACTCCCTCTGATCCAACAAATAACTGGGTTAAATTTGGGCCTGTTGCACTTCTTGGAACAGTTCTTGTCTCTATGATTTTTCCAGTTGGAAGAACCACTTGTATTCCTAGAACCATGTCTTCTATTTTTCCGTACTTGTTTGATAGTACACCTGCTGATCGACAGGCAAGAAAACCACCAATTGTAGAAGAATAAATAGATAACGGGTAGTGTCCAAGAGTATATCCATGTTTATTAAGTTCTTCCTCCAGTTCCATACCTACAATACCTGTCTGCGTCCTCACTATAAGCGATTTATCACTTATTTCGACGATTTTGTTCATCTTTTTTATATCTATGATTATTCCTCCCTGTGTAGGTGAAATTCCCCCACAGACTCCCGCACCACCACCCAAAGTTATAACTGGTACCTTGATCTCGTTGGCTAATTTAACGATCTCTGAAACTTGTTCAACTGTCTCTGGCCACACCACAATGTCAGGCAATTTCCATAGTTTTCTATCAACTATGTTAAAAAAGTAGGGTAGCCATAAATCGCGTGAACATATTGCTAAGTCAACTCTGCTTGTTGATACATTTTCCTCTCCAACTATCTTTGATATTCTATCCTTTAGAACAGTTTGAGTACTCAATACAATCATGCTCCTAAATTATATGGATAATTCTGATGCCACTGATAAGAGTAAATCCTCAAATTTGGGATATATTTCATCGTATATTTTTAAATTCCGAGGATCCGGTTCCAATATCTCATGAATATGTACCATGGATTCAACAGCCTCTTTTAAACTGCCATGAATCTTTGTGGCAGCGCTTGCAATTACCGCAGCACCTAAAGCAGTAGTGTCTTCCACATTAACTGGAACTATTAACTTTTTACCTATAATGTCAGCTAATATTCTTCTCCACAATTTACTTTTCATACCTCCTCCATCCGCACCAACTTCCTCCGGTTTTACTTCAAGCATTTCCAATAATTTTAAGAAAAATCTAGCAATGAAACCATTAGATTCTAAGATAGCCCTTGCAAGATGTCCCCTTCCATGTTTTAAGCTTAATCCACGGAATATTCCCATGGAATATGAAAACAATGGAATCAAAATAAGCCCATCTGATCCTGGATTTACACGTTCCGCTTCAGCATCAAAAATTTTGTAAGGATCCACTTCATCTGTTTTCAAGTTAGCTTCTTTTTTGAAAAATAGATCTCTTAACCATCGGTAAATTGCTCCAGTTGTCGGAAGTACCCCCTCAATTAACCAGAAGTTTTTCAATGCATGTGGCAAACAGAAAATCTTCATTACAGGTTGATAAAAATCAAAAAGCGGATTAGATATACAAGCATCAACAAATGTACCTGTTCCAGTAGTTATTTTTACTTTGTTTGCTTCTAGTAATCCAAGAGCAACACTGGAACACTGCTGATCACCACTTCCGCAAACTACTGGTGTTCCACTTTTTAAACCAGTTAATTTTTCTGCTTCTGACGTTACTTCACCAATGATTTCACCTGCTGGTTTCGCTTCTGGAAGTTTATCAATCGGAGCTCCGAACTCTTCAGACAATTCTTCGGAATATTTAAGATTTGTTACGTCAAACGGTCCATAAGCAGCATTTGCAAAGTCCGATACGCAGTTTCCTGTGAGTTTCCTGTAAAAATATGCATCCACTGTTTCAAATTTAAAAGTCTTATTATAAATATCCGGTCTTTCATCTTTAAACCATAAGATTCTCATTGCTATAAGTCTGTGTTGAATTTTCTCCCGCAATTTCTCGATACTTTCGCTTGTTCTCGTATCCATCCATGTAATAGCATTATGTAGGGGTTTTCCATTCTTATCGACGGGAACAACTGTTCCTCTCTGCGTACATATCGTTACAGCTGCTATATCACTAGAAGAAATTTTTGACTCTTCTATTGTGCCATTCATTGTTGAAGCAGAGATTTCCCAGATTTTTTCCGCATTCTGCTCTAAAAATTCCGGTCGAGGAGTTATTATAGGTAATTCTCTTATCGTTTTTCCAACGATACTACCTTTTTCATCAAATATCATCGTTTTTACATTTGTAGTTCCGATATCAAATACTGCAAAATAACTCTCACCCATAGTCATCACAACCATATACTATCGGTAAAGTCAAACTTAAAAATTATTTATTTTTAGTTGAAAGCATCGCTTAATCATAAAGAGAAATATAAAATTTGAATTAATCCCAGAGAACTTGGAACACTATTTAAAAATATAATTAATTTTGTTAAAATTCACTTAGTTATTTTTGTCCATATTCACATTTCCAATTACTTTTTAATTTCTAATTTCAAATAATTATTTTAGCAAAAGTTGGTGGAATATATTATGACTTCTAGAATCGAATTGTTAAGGGAGAGGATGTTAAAAAGTAAACCAAGCGTATGTATTGAGAGAGCGAAATATTATACGGAGTCAATGAAACAAACTGAAGGAGAACCCATGATAATAAGACAAGCAAAAGCCTTGGCACATGTACTTGAAAACATACCAGTAAACATTTTCCCTGGAGAACTGATTGTTGGAACTATGGTAAGTAAACCTCCAGGAGCCATAATATACCCTGAAGGTGTTGGATTAAGAATCATTCCAGAACTTGAAGAAATAAGAACAAGAGAAACAAACCCTTTTGAAATCTCAGATGAAGACATAAGAATACTTAAAGAAGAGATAGACCCTTATTGGTCGGATAAATCACTTGGAACATTTGCAGAACAAATTACACCTAAGAAAATTATGGACATCCTTTACGGGGGAGCTCATTTTATTCTCACTGAAATAGCAGGCATATCGCATGTGAGTATAAACTATCCTTACTTACTTTCTGTGGGATTCGAAAAAATAAAGGAGATGGCTGAAGAAAAGATAAAGGAATATGAAGAAATAGAATCAACAGATCCCGAAATAATTGAAAAAGTCTTGTTCTATAGGGCAGCGAAAATCGTAGCTGAAGCAATAATCAATTTTGCCCACAGATATGCTGAGAAAGCACTGGAATTAGCTGAAAAAGAAGAAGATCCAGTTAGAAAAGAAGAACTACTAAAGATAGCTGAGGTTTGCAAATGGGTTCCCGCTAAACCTCCAAGAAACTTTCATGAAGCCTTACAATTCGTATGGTTCACTCAAGTAGTATTACATCAAGAAAACTATGAACAAGGAATATCAATGGGTAGAATAGACCAATACCTATACCCATATTACAAAAAAGACGTCGAAACAGGAATTTTAAACTTTGAAAAAGCCGTAGAACTAGTATCATGTCTTTGGATAAAAACCAACGAAATAGTACCTCTCTTCGACTACATACTAACCGTATATTTCAGCGGTTTGCCTACTAATCAAGCGGTGACTCTAAGTGGTGTTAATGAAAGGGGAGAAGATGCAACAAATGAATTAACTTACGTAATGCTTGAAGCAACAAAAAAAGTAGCTTTACGGCAACCAAATGTCCACGTAAGACTTCATGAAAAATCTCCAGAAAAATTTTTGAGAACTGTAGCAGAAATTATAGCATTAGGAATAAACAACATTGCCATCTTTAACGACAAAACTATCATAAAAGCATTGACCAGGAAAAACATACCTTTAGAGGATGCCAGAAACTATTCAACAATAGGATGCGTTGAACCCGGACCCTTTGGCAAAAGCTTCACATCCTCCGATGCAGCATTATTTAACCTAGCAATATGTTTAGAATTAGCGTTAAATAACGGTGTAAGTTTCGTTCACCGTCAAAAAGTAGGAGTAAATACAGGAGATCCAACAAAGTTTAAGAGTATGGATGATGTATTAGAAGCTTTTAGAAAGCAGGTATCATATCTTGTTAAACACATGGTAATAGGTTCAAATTGCTTTGAATATGCTAATCAAGTACTTAAACCAACACCCTTCCTATCACTTTGCGTCGAGGGATGCTTTGAAAACGGAAGAGACATTACAATGGGTTCAGCTAAATATAATTTTACAGGTGTTCAATGTGTTGGATTGGCTGATGTAGCAGATTCACTAGCTGCCATAGACCAAGTAGTATTTAAAGAAAAACTGGTAAGCATGGAAGAATTAATAGAAGCGTTGCAAAACAACTTTGAGGGAAAAGAAGAACTAAGACATCTACTTATTAACAGAGCGCCAAAATATGGAAGCGACGAGGATCTTGCAGATAAATATGCTCAAATAGCAGCAAAAATATATAGTGAAGAGGTGGAGAAGCACAGAAACATACGGGGTGGCTGGTTCATACCAGGTATGTACTCTATGACGACCCATGTTGGGTTCGGACTTTTCACGGGAGCACTTCCGAGTGGAAGAAAACTCTATGATCCCCTAAGTAATGGGATATCTCCGTCTTTAGCCTCGCAAAGGAAAGGTCTCACAGCAGCTATGAAATCAGTAACAAAAATAGATCACACCCTCTATCCAAATGGGTTAGCATATACGGTTACACTTTCTCCAAGTCTCTTCTCAGGAGAAAATGGAATAGACAACTTAATTTCCCTAATTAGAGCTTATATAAAACTTGGAGGAATGCACATCCACTTCAACGTCGTAGATGTAAACACGCTTCTTGAAGCTCAGAAAAACCCAGAAAAATATAGACATTTGTTGGTAAGAGTTGCAGGATACAGCGCATATTTCGTCGACCTAACCAAAGATGTTCAAAACGAAATAATCAGAAGATACCAAGAACAAATGTAACCATCACTAAACTTAAGTAAAACTTGATAATCAACGCTTAATGTCCCTCTAATTATCAACAATCCTTTTTATAACTCACTATCAAACAGTTCAAGTCTATAGAAATTCGCTAAGTGAACTCTGCCATATAAAAACACAACTAACTAAATTACGCATTTTATACACAACAATACTTAAAGATGCGATGCCCTAGTAAGAGGAGTGGTCAGTACAGAAATTTTCTTAAGTCCATTTTTTAGGTCTTATCTTGTCAATTATCGATATAATGATGCACGAGAGAACATACCAATAGAAAATATTTACTAAAAGAGCCGTTTTCATCATTATACTGGTTAACAGAGTAACCCTGCCTGAAAAATCTACTATCAAGCTAAACATCCCAAAGGGAACTGTTAAAAAGAGATAGATGATTTTTTCAATCGAAAGTGGGATAGCTAGACCGATAGCCATGGAAAGTACAAAAGGAAAAATAACGAATAAAACTGCCTTCCTTATATTTGGATAAAAAAAGCGTTTAACTACATACTTGTTCATTACAATACACCACACATTTTCTTTAATAATTTTCTCAGAACAAAATAAAACGCTGAGAAATAGGCTACTGTAAAGACCTTCTATCCGTAGCATATTCTAGTTATGAAGAAGCTCTTAACATTGACCTTGCTAACAAATACCTTATCGAAAATAAGGTAAAATTTGCAGGATTTCACACAACTAGAAATGATCAACCCTGCATCTACGTTACTGTAATCCACTCATATAAAAATCTTTCTCAAAAAACGCCTAATATGGTTCTTAATTTCAAAGTTTTCTCTTGTAAACAAATAGGTAAACATAATAACATAACGTTCCACCTAACCAAAATAGTTTAAAATGTCAATAGATGATTTTCAGGTCCCAGTTTTAATTATTTATATAGATAATGAAAGTCACCTTTGCAAAACCTCATTAATTTAACTAAAAAATATCAAAAGAAATAATTAGGAGACACCAAGGACAACTATAATCCCTGTAGAGAGATCTTATAAACATTTATTTTTCTTAAAATTTGAGTATAGTGAGTTTTGCGACAATTAAGATTATCTAGTTTGTGAACGGTTTTTATATTTGTTCGCTTGAGCTGTAAGATATTATGTTGTTGTTTTCGTCCAGTACGAATTTGTAGAATGTTATTTTGCCTTTTTCCTTTGTAAGGATCTGAGGTAGGATTATTTTTAGATACGGTGCCAATTTGAGTGATGTTAACTCGTTGATTTTAGCCCAAAACAATCTTCCTTCTCGAGTTTTAATTAGCCTCCCAGATTTGTATTTTGCTGTGAATATGAATATTAGTAGTTCAACTTTAGGTAATATTTCACTAACTATTGCTTTTAACTGTAAATCTTTAATATTTAGCCCAGTTTCTTCATTTACTTCTCTTATACAAGCTTCATCTATTCTTTCCCCAACTTTGACCTTACCTGCCACACCTGCAACCCAATTTGGGAAGTGTTTTCTATTCGGTGATCTTTGAAGCATTAGAACTTCATTTCCTTTCTTAATAAAACATTCAACTACTGGTACAATTCTAAGTGATTCTTCTACTTCTTTACCATTGGTCATTTCTGTCACACCGCAAAATTAGCCTTAACCGGGTTATTAATGCGTATTTTATCTTTTAATTCATTGAAGTATGACTTTTTAAGTTTTATAAGTCGACTAAACTTAACTTAAAATACATAATATAGCAACTTTATCTCTATTTTTCGTCTAAATGTATTGAGATATATTGTTATTTAAGATGAAATACCAGAACATGTTACATTTATGTTTTAGGGGCTACCGGTGTTGATTTTACGTCCTTAGATGATTTTGAAATGTGTTTTATAACGACTTAATTATCAAAGAGTTTACATGGGCTATTATAGAGTTTCCCCTTCTTCAACTTCCTTAGCTTCAAATTCCCAAACACCAATTCGCTTAAACCATTTCTTATTCCTAGGCATAGCTAAGATCTCAAAAATTTGCATTCGTTTATCGGAATTGCTGGAAAATAAATGTGGCGAATAAGTTGTTTTTACAACAATTGCGGTATCAGCACCTTTGTTCAGTGTTCCTGCAACAGCAATAGCTTCGATGAACGGAGGTACAGCACCGTAATCCGTGGCCATGAGAACAACTTCAACGGCAGTTTTTAAACCATAACCGCCAATCATCACCAAAGTTTCAAGTACAGCCCAGGAAGGAAGCATAAGACCATATCTTGCTAAACTGTAATCTACCGACCCACCTGCTAACGTAGTTGCTGCTCGTTCAACAATCTCAACATTTAACTCTTTTAATTTCTCCCTAATCTCGCCTTGAATATAAGGCCACGTTCTTCCTCTCATTTCACAGTCCCATTGAGGAGGACCAGAAACACAAACAACTTTCACATTTAAATTCAAATCTTTGATGCGATTAGCGATTTTGAGGGCAGTTTCACCAGTTATTGAAGCTACAATTACAAACTTTATATTCCCCTCAGATAGTCTATTAACAACTGCATCCACGACTTTATCAGTATTTTGAGGTCCAGGAACATCAAAATACACAATATTTCCGATGCGAAACATTATACACACCCAACAGTATTTTTACATTAACTATAAAATAGAAGGTTATGCTTAAGTAAGTTGCTAGCTATTTCCAATAAACGAATAACATAGAGAAATGTGGTGAACCCTTTGGTCAACCTTATTTTAAAGACTCCCCGTGGCCTTGAACATGTTGCTGCTGCCCATGTACTTGAAATTTATCCAAATGCAAAAACAATAGCTAAACCCTTTAACTACGACGGTATAATTTTCGTTGAAAATGTTGAACCACTTGAAGCCTCAAAAGAAATAGTTGAAAAAATACCTGAAGTAGAAAAGGTTTTACCAATTTTCGCAGAAGTAAAAGCAGATCCTAATGAAATAGCAGAAGAAGCGGTCTTAATAGCTGAAAAAATGATAAAAAGTGGGGAAAGTTTCGCCGTTAGAACAACTAGGCGGGGAAAACATAATTTCACTAGCATAGATGTTAATACGATTGTTGGAGCAAAAATAAAAGAAAAGATAGATGCTCCAGTGAATTTAGATTATCCGGATAAAGTTGTTTGGATAGAAATATTCGGCGATAAGGCATATATTTCAATCACTGAAGAACAAGCTGTCAAAAAACCAAAAGACAATAAAACTCTAAAAATTCTACAGAAATTGTCAATTATCCAAATGCCGTACCTTGAGGATGTAGAAGGAGCTTATAGAATGGGGGTAAGAATAGGCCGTGCGGCTCAGGCATATGAAATCGGGGAACTCGTAATTGCGCCGACTGAACCATGTAAAGCAGAGGAATTTGAAAGTTTTCTTAAAGGAGTTCTTGAGGGGCGAACTTCTCGATATAAAATTCAAATAAAAAATTATCCAAGAAAAGTGAGACTAGTCCCTATAAAGATTTATGATCTTTTCCAATTAGCTAGGTCTCGTTTCGGAGAAGTATTCATAACTACCAGTGCAAGGGGTAAACCAGTAAACCAAGAAATATGCAAGCAAATAAAAGAAATAGTGGACTCTGAAAAAAGAATTAACATTTTCATAGGAAGTAGAGAGGGGATTCCCACGGGAATTATACGTTGGTCTAAACTAACGGTTAATCTCTGTCCCGGAGTAACTTTTGCAACAGAGCACGGAATACCTGCAATCGTAACAGCTATATTAACATGTTACTACACGAGTTAGTCGTTTACTGCAAATGCAGAATACGTAATTATGTCTCAATTTTACGATTTTCGCAACCTAGAGGATAAATTTATATTGTTTCTATTAAATTGTAATAATAGATATTACTACTATGCACACCTTATGTCAATGTCCAATTATTTGGAATGTTCACGTCCACATGAGGTGAGCAAGTGGTTTCAGAAAAGGAATTTTTAGAAGAAGCTGCAAAAAGTTTCCAAGTATGTCCCTTATGTGGTTCAAGCGAAGGGTTCAAAGTTAAAGGCAGGTTTGTAAAAGTAATCGAGTGTAATGGTTGCAAGTCGCAATGGACAGCCGTAACAATGCTGGATTCATGTAGATATAAAGACCGTTTCACAGATGAAGGGGAACATTACCTAAGAATTTTTTACTGGACCAAGAAAGGTGAACTTGGAAAATACTTTAAAAACAAACCTCTCCCAGTTGAATTTTGGGCAAATCCCGATAAATGCCGGAAATATCTTTTTTATGCGCAGGAGCTTTTAAAAGCATTTGAAAAATTGCGGAAAGCACCTAGCGAAGTATGTCGAATAAAGATTGAGGACGAAACAACCATAAAGGTTTATGGTCCCTCCGGAGACCTTGTGGCGGTAATAATGCCTTCTGTGGAAGGGCTTGATATAAGTATAGCGATAGCGGATTTCTCCACTACTCTCCAGGGGAATGATAGGAAAATTTACCAAAACATGGCTTTCTATGCTGTGTTACGTACGTTGTTTAACCGACTTAAAGAACGCTTTGAGGAACGCGGTGAAGAGTTTCCCGTGATGCTTTATCGCGTTTGGAAAGGTAAACTTGAGAAAGTAGAGGAGAATGCATTTTATCCTCCTGCTTCGGGACAAGTTGTGATTCCGGACAAGATTTGGAAAGGACTACTCCGCTGTGGTGTGATAAAACAAACCGGACCTAGAGAATATGAGATGTCTTTCTGGGATGAGGAGAGATAAAGCTCAGCAAAGAGGAGAAAGTCTTGTTCTTGTTGAGATACTTTGGCGATTTGTAACGGAAAATATAACATTTCATAGCAGACCGTTAAAATTATATTGGTGTCTGCTATGCGGAAAAAATAATTTTAATTTCTCTAATATGGATTTTATCAAATGTGTTAATCCCTTATCAGATATATCCTGTTACAAATGCTTTTTCAGATGTAGCTAAACCATATGTACTGTCTACATCCACTTTAGAGATCTCAAATCATACAAAAATAGTAAATAAAGAACTCATTTTGACCGGAAACATCATTATTCAAACTAGTGGAATCCTAGAAATAATAAACTCAACACTAGATTTTAGTAGTGTAGTAGCATCATCATTAATAGAAAACTATGGCCAACTAATAATTAACAACTCAAAGATAATTTCAAACTTAGATTCTGATTGGACCAATCTTATCTCGAGTAATGGAAATCTAACTATCATTAATAGCGAGTTTATAAATACGTATCTTCCTGTTGACTTTAAAAATAATATAGTTATCCATGTTTGTGCAGTAAGTGAAAGGGATCAAGAGATCTCTGTGCAGAATAGTTATTTTGAGAACTTTACTACAGATCTTAGTATGGAAAGAAGTAAAATAGTCAGCATTTTTAATAATACCTTTAGAAATTGTCCCTACGGCATTCGTGTAACATCTAATGACGGCTTTAAGATCGAGAGAAATAGGTTTTTTAATTCGCTAGCAACGGCAATTGATATAACTGATTGTTTTAATGTAATAATTAAAGGTAACTATGTTTTTAATGAAAGAGAGAAAATGATTAACACCCTAGAGCCTTTTGGTGACATAACTATTGTAATATCTATCTTAGGATTTCAGAATAATGTGATTCTAAATAACACGATAGGTAATGCGTATAAATCAATAGTGTTATGTCATTCAACCCACAGTTTAATTGAAAATAATTATATTTTTTAAATGGATCTACTGAAGGAGAAATACAAATTGAACATGCTGATTACATAACAATTAGAAAAAATGTGTTGATAAATCAGTGGGATTCTATTGAAATCTACAACTCTCGTCATCTTCTGATAGAAAGAAACTATATTAAGGATGGTGTTACAGGGATTAGAGTTGAACGAGAGGATGAATACGGTGGTATCGATCCCATTAATGTCACAATCCAATATAATGTACTTGTAAATTATGGTTTCATAAGCACTACAAAAGCAAGGGACGTTAAGATAGCTAATAACTTATTGAACAGTTCAGATATAGTGTTAATGAATTCTGAGGATTTGCTTATTTATAACAATACAATTTACAATGGAACTATTGGAATTACAGATTCAAAGGATATTATAATTACTGACAACTATGTTGAACCACCACCCGGTTACCCTCCAATACTACTAGAAAATTGCCAAAATGTAACGCAGGTAGACAACATAACACAGGAAAACAATGTGCCTCAAGACGAAACCTCAGAAAATCATTTTGTTCCTCCTCCATATATTTTTGGCATCAGAGCCGATTTTCTTATTGGCATATTAGTTATCATCATTATTACTATTGGTTTTCTTATTAAAAAGCGAAGCAAAAATAAATTTTCATTATTTTATTTTTAAAAATTCAAGGAATTGAAAGATGATTTATGTCTGATTTATTTAATTGTTCTAGTCTGTTCTCATGGTATACGAGTTAAGAACAAAATTTATAATAGATATTACAACATTCTTTACATGATAAGTTCCTATAATTTGATAATAAAATACATTCAAACAAGAAAATATAAGCGATTTAAAAGAATTTAATTCACAAAATTGAAGGAGACTTCAAAATGTCTATTTTCAAGAAAATATTTGGAGGAAAGGAAAAAGAAATCAAAAGAGAAACTAAACATGTTGAAGTGGAAGCCGAGGAACTTGAAATACCTGTAAAGACAAAAAGATACCTATTTATGGTGCCTAAAAGCTATTCTATCAGCTCTACACGTCTAGCAAGAGCAATAATTGCATGTATAGGATCATTAGACATATTTGAGCCGGTTAAAGCATTAGTGGAAGGGGAAGAAAAAACAATATACAAACTCAAAAATGGAAATCTATACTTGAATGTGGAAAAGGGAGAAAATGAAGGAGATACAGTAACAGCAAAAATAACGATAAAGAGCTTAGAACTCAGACATATAAATGATACAGTGAATAAGTTGGCAGATGCTGTGGAAAAATATTATGCACAAGGAAAAGCAAAACAGCTCGTCGATTTTAGAACACTTAGAAACTTGAGAATTAAAGAGAAAATTGTAAATGTAAAAGAATTATAGCTCTATATCGCTAAAACTGATGAAAAGTAAGATTACATTTCATTTTTCAGATGCGACTTTAAAAATGTTTTAACTAGATTTTCGGTGGAAAATGTGCCTCCAGTAAAAGGTTCCACCATTTTTGCATAGAGAGGCTTTTCAGGCCAAATATTTCTGCATATTTCAGAAATTGTAAGTCCTTTATTATAAAGTTCTAATATTCTTTTACGAAGATCCTCTAAGTACCTTATTGTGTCATCAAGGACTTCTAATGCATTTCTCACTACTTTTCCAGTACCTGTAAACATAACCTCTGGATCTAATGCTCTAATCTTCTTCAACGATTCTATTATTAGATTTTGATCTTCTTCCATCCTCGCAACAACAGGATTCTTATGTATAAATGCATCAGCAACAAATATCCATTTCGTGTTTGACTCAAAAAGAGAAATATGATCCAAACTATGACCGGGCGTCTTCACAACCTCAAACCGATAATTTTCAATCTCAATATGTTTCCCTAACTTCCTAGCCTTAAACGAGAGATCAGGATATCCCCATGTAATTTCTTGGTATTTCAAAAGTTTAGGCGGCTCATACATTTTTTCCAATGTTAGAGGACTCGCGAAAATATCAACTTTATACATGCGTTGGAGGATAGCGTTTCCACCAATATGATCTTCATGATAATGAGTGTTAACAATAGTCTTTAACGGTCTTTTTCTAAAAAATTCAGCAAGCTCTTTCGCCGTATGTGAACATCCTGTATCAATGAGGAGCCCATCAACAAAAAAGCTACCTGTCCATGCAATAGGTCTACCATTAGGAAAGGTATTTGCAAGCCTTAAACACAAAACATCTCCATATTTCTCCTCCCTCAACATTACCTATACACCTCTACTTACATATCTAAACATTGTACTCATAATCCTACTTAAAATATGAGCAAGATAGAGATAATTCTTTAAACATGCGATGTATAAAACCAAAACTCACATATACGATTATTTTCCCTAAATACTTCATGACGTTAAGATTATGGACTTTGTGTTAAATTTAGTTACACAACGGTAAGACCCTGCTAAAGAATACTTCAAAATAGTAAATTCTATAATGAAAAAGAAGAAAGAAATTTGTTGTATCGAAATGGTGAGTAAAGTGAGTAAATATGCAAGGGGTAGGAGAGTAGAGTATAAGGTGAAAGATATTTTGTCAAAAGCTGGATGGTACGTATGGCGACTAGCAGCCTCAAAACCCTTCGACTTAATCGCAATTAAAAATGGAGAAATTCTAATAATAGAATGCAAAAGACAAAGCTCCCTCACAAAATTAGAAAAAACTAAACTTCTAGAAATAGCAAAGAATGGGGGAGCAACAGTAATCCTAGCAAAATATCAAAACAACACTATACACTTCTACAAAATACTAAATGAAACCGAAACAGAAGAATTAACAATTGATCATTTCAAAGAAAATATCACGTAATAAGATTGGAGATAATTTTTGGCAAGTCCTTAAACTGATTAGCAAAATAATCTCCTCTAGCATTTTTATCATGAAGAGCGATCGTTATTAGCCCAACTTTCTTTGCACCTTCTATTTCATCTTCGTCATGACCAACAAATACAGTTTCCTCCGGTTCTACATTAAAATGCCTTAAAACGGTTAGATAAGCTTCTCTATGTGGTTTTTCGTATCCAATATCATGGGAAGTAAAGATTTCATCAAAAAGCTTGTAATCAATTTTTAGAATTTCTAATTTTTGAATAAATTCCTCTTTATTCGCCATGGAATCGCTTAAAATTGTGAGTTTATAGTCTTTTTTCAATATTTTTAATGTTTCATTTACGTAGGAGACTCTTTTGATTAATTTGGACCATATTTCTTTCTTATCTATTTCTATCCAATCTTCTACTAATTTTTTATTCAGTCCTAAGCTTTCCAGCCATTTTTCCTGGGCTTCTTTCCAACTAATTTTACCTACTTTTGCTAGTTTTGAGACTTTTATCCAGATTTTTTCTGATTTTTCAAGGTTTTCTTCAATGTTTTTGATACCATGTTTAGCTAAAAAATTTCTTACAATTTTTCCAACCATTTCATCTGTTGGAACTTTGTAAAGTATGCCACCAGCGTCAAAAATTACGAGTTTAATCATAAGCATCCAACCTTCATCGACACTTCCGTTTATCCTTTTATCCTTTTCTCTTTACCATTGTTATGATAACTTCGTTTACTCTTAAATAAACAATAATTCAAAATAACTGTTTTAAAAGAACTTATTATCAGGTAATCTCCCTAAATTATAAAAGTAGACATTCACCATTCATAACAAGTATATTAAAGGTGGGCGTTTTTATGTCCGTCTCCCTCTTGTCTCCTCTTAAGGTAAAAAATGTTGTACTTAAGAATAGAATTGTTTTACCGCCTATGCAAACGGGTTTAGCTACAAAAGAAGGATTTGTTACCGATAAACTTATAGAACACTATAAAAAATATGCACCTTGGTGCGGCTTAATAATAGTTGAGCATACCTATGTTTTGCAAAACGGGAAATACTCTGAGCAACAACTAGGCATATGGAGCGACAAACATGTTGAGGGACTTAAAAAACTAGTTGAAGAAATTCATAAGCTAAATGGTGTAATAGCCATCCAACTAAACCATGCTGGAGCTCGAGCAAAAACATCCATCATTAATCAACAACCTGTAGCTCCATCTCCTATACCTGTTGGAGAAGGAGAAACGCCAAGGGAACTTTCCAAGGAAGAAATAGAGGAAATAGTTAAAGCTTTTGGTAAAGCAGCGGAAAGAGCTGTTAAAGCAGGCTTCGATGCAATAGAGATTCATGGAGCTCACGGCTTTCTTCTAAGTCAATTTTTATCACCATTAACTAATAGGAGAAATGATGAATATGGGGGCACGGTTGAGAATAGAATGCGTTTTCCTTTAGAAGTAGTTAAAGAAGTCAAAAAGCATATAAAAGATGCAGTTTTGCTCTATAGGATTGGTGCAACAGATCTTCACCCAGAGGGGTTAGCCATAGAAGATAGTAAAATTTTAGCACAAAAACTAGTTGAAGAGGGAATCGACATTCTCGATGTGAGTGGTGGACTCTGCGGGTCGCAACCTTTAGAACTACAAAACAAGCAAGGCTACTTCATACCTTATGCAGAAAAAATAAAGAAAGCAACCAACATACCGGTAATGGGAGGCGGTGGAATAAAAGACCCATTATTTGCCGATAAACTCATCAAAGAGGGACGTGTAGACCTAATATATGTTGGAAGAGTTCAACTAAGTGATTCAACATGGGCTAAAAAAGCGATCGAAATCCTCACAAAGTAGCAAATAAAGTTAAAAAAGCTCTATAGCACCGCACTTTCGACAATATGGAATTACCACCTTAGAAATAAGCTTTCCTTTTACCCATCTCTCTAAAACGACCTTAAAATATATTTGAGAACTGCCACACCTAGCACATCGATTTTTCCCATGAAATTTTCGTTCAAAAATAAAATCAGCAAAACTTGAAAAGCCGTATCTTGCTTGCATCAATTTTAAGAGCGTATTCTTCATAGTGGTCGCCCCGCAACCCCAACCATCCATATAGAACTTATATCACACTAATATTTCACTATTTCTCTTAATTACTCTTTAAAACATATTTAACACTCCCAATCCAAATCATTCGACAAAATAACAATACCCGAGTATTTTACAACTCTTTCAATCTTCCTTGTCCTTCACATCTAATAAACTAAATTATTGATTAAAAATCTTTAACTAACTTTTTAAATAGGCAGAGAGCCCATATACAACATCGTACATAAAAATAACGCTATAGAGAAAGAACTCAAAATGAATCATGAAAAAATAACTGAAAGGTGTTTTAAGAATTGAGACTAAATGGCACAAGTAAAGTGATTGAGGAGAAAGTTAAGAAATTCGAATTTTTAATTAAAAGTGGTGAAGATGCATGGTTTGAGGAAGAGAAACGAATAATTGAAAAAAGATTGAAATGGATTAAAGAAAATAAGCATAAATTGAAGAACATGAAGGGTAGTGATGTTGAGAAAGCTTACAAACTTTTCTATCTCGAATATCTAAACATCAAGGAAAAAGACATTGAGATTGTGGAGAAAAGTGAAAGAAAAATAATTTTAAGATCCTATAATTTTTGCCCAGTGCTGGAAGCTTGTAAAAAATTAAACTTAGATACAAGAATTATTTGTAAAAAACTATATGAAAGACCTACGCAAATTTTTATTCAACAAATCAATCCAAACCTAAAATTCAAGAGAAATTATGAAAAAATAAGACCATACGTACCTTATTGCGAAGAAATAATAGAGACAACCGATTAAAGTTTAGATGCCAAATGTTTTAGCAATTATTTACTGGTTTATTTTAACTCCCTCTGGAAAAGCCCTCTTTATCTCATCAAAGAATTTATCCATACCGCGATACATCTCATAAAGCTTCTCGCAGGGAAACTCTTGGCAAAAAGTACAAAGTTTTAAGCCTTTACTCTTTGCACAATCCCTAATATTACATTTCTCTCTTGTCCAACAGCCACCACAAGAAAATTCTTTAGAACCAACGAGGTAAAAGGGACACCAACCACAGTATAATCCGCATGGCGCAATTAATTTTTCCTCTGCCATAACATTCCATCTCTCTATCTCTTTAATAAATTAAAGCTGAACGTTTAATCATCTATTCTTTCACTTTTCTTTTAAGTCTTCTCACAGATTTCCATGAGCTAATTTCATATCAGATACTATCTTATCTTCCTAGCGATGATTCCATACCATGTTTGTTCTATATGCAGTATTTCATCTATTCTCCACCCAGATTTTTCACATAGTTCTTTTACTTCATCTGGGGTCATTAAATATAAGTCGAACCATTCTCCAACTTCACCTTTATACTCAAATCTTATTCTCACTAGTCCTAGAGGTCTATTCTTCGTTTTATTTAATTCTTGATATTTCAAGTGTTCTTCTTTTTCAGTCATAACAGGATTGTTTAAATCTGCTAGCAACAATGCATTTTCACGAGAAATTCTATTCATCTCTTTTAACAGTCTTAAAGTTTCATTGGAACCCCCACATATCCCTAAGGTATTAAACATGCATATGATAGAGTTCAAACAGCCATTTCTAAATGGAATGTATGGCATTGCTCCAATCACTACATGGATTGCTCCTCTCTTTTTACAAACTTTAACTGCGTTCTTGGATACATCCATCCCGATAACTCTGATTCCGCATTTCTGCAGATACAATAGGTGTCTCGCGACACCGCATCCTGCATCCAACACTAAATCTTTAACACGGGAGATTAACTTTTTTTCTAAAGTAGACCATTTCTCGTAATTAGAAAAATATAGTTCCAATGGTTCAACATTTAAATAGTCATCATCTCTCCTAACAAATAACCTACCAGCCTTCCCGCAAAAATAATCAAACAAAGCTTTCCCAAGTAAATCCTTATACAATGTAACACCCACCCTTAACATTAAAATTATCAAGCAGATACCCAAAAATAAAGTCACCGAAAATTTGATGCTAGATGTTTAAAGAAAAACAAGAGCTAAGATTATACTGAGGGTTTAACCCAATTTAAATCGTATCCAAAATATTATCTAATGTTTTAGGACTTCCCAATCCAATTATCGAAAGAATATATAATGGAAGTATTACTTGCATGTGCAGCTACACCCTTTAACTCTTAGGAACATATATGCATCACTCGAAAAGTTGTTCACAACATAATAAAAAGTTAAATTATTATAGTTGAACCAAAATGGTGAAACGTTCCAGTTTATAGTGAATGTTTCCTAGATTGGATAGATATGTACAAATCAAGTGAGCCACTTGAGGTTTAAACATGTTATACCTTGATTTAAGACAAAAAATAGTTGAAACATTTCGCACACTAGTTGAAAAAGAATTCACATATGACAGTTCTGGAAACGTCAGCGTAAGAATCCCAGAGAAAAACCTATTTCTGATAACACCCAGTGGTAGAAAGGACGCGCTAAAACCAGAAGATATTTTGATAATAGATAGTGACGGAAATGTCGTAGAAGGAGAAAGAAAACCTTCAATTGAAACACCAACACACCTAGCAATCTATAAGAAGAGAAGTGATATTAATGCTATAATTCATGTACATGCTATTTATGCGTCGGTTTTCGCGGTAACTGGTGTTGAAATACCTCCAATACTTGAAGAAATGATCCTGTTCACAGGTGGAGAAGTTAAAGTAGCCAAATATGCATCTGCTGGCACAGTGGAACTTGCAAAAAATGTTGTTGATGCGTTAGGTGATAGAAAAGCAGTGCTTCTAGCAAATCACGGAATTATTACTTGTGGAAGAGATCTAGACGACGCGTTAAATGTCTTAATTTGCGTTGAAAGAACCGCTAAAATATACATATTATCACAAATAATAGGAAAGCCCAAACTACTTCCAGATAAAGTAATAGAATTTGAAAAAAACCTATACAAACTCAAATTATAAACCCACACCTCCTACTTCTCAAACAACACTATATACAGAGTCCCCTATAACAACGTTCAATTGGGAAGTTCTATTGAATGGATATATTGGAAGAATAGCTAAAATTAACCTAAGCAATAGTAAAATAGATGAATAAACAGATGAAGAGCTTACTAAAAGTATGTAGAGGGCAATATATTGAGAATATATATAGGAATTGACGATACGGATGGTAGAAGAAAGTATGGAAAGGGGACAAAGCGAGGAACAGGCAGAGTGGCTAGGGAAGCTGCAAAAAGGCTTCGTGAAGAACTAAAAGTCAAAGTTATAGCTGTTACGAGACATCAATTAGCTAAACTCTCGAATATCAAATTTACGTCAAATAACGGTGCTAAATGTATTATAGCCCAAATAGGTCATGAATCCGAAATAAATGAAATAATCAACTCGGTAATATCAACGGTCAAAGAACTTCAATTACCAGGAAGCAATGCGGGTATCTCATGTCTCAAAAATTCAGCGGGAAAAGAAGCTATCGACTTGGCTTTGAAAGCCAAAAAATTCAAGGTTGAAAAAGAAGAAGTATATAAAGTAGCAGTGAAACATGGAATATCTCTATTTGAAATCAGTGGTACGGGAGAGGGAATTATAGGAGCTTTTTCAGCTGCAGTTTTAGCATCAACTGGAAATGATGGAAGATTCATCGATATAGGATCAATAAGAAGTTTATCAGGAGTAATGAGGGTATCAGAACTCTTAAAAAGAGGAGTTGAGAAAGTAAAAGCAATCAATGGCGCTGAGATTCATCCAAATGATTTAGTTATAGTTGATAAAGTTCGCCCAAAAATGGAGAATTTCAAAGCTGTCCTCTATGTTAAGAGAGGTGTAAAAGCATGGGAACCTGTAATGATGGATTAAAAAAGCCCAAAATATAACCTTAACAGCTTTTTTCTCAGCTCTACTTATCGTAGCTAGAATAATACGTATCCCGTTTCGCATACCTGGACTAGGAGGGCTCACGTGGCTTATCATCCTACTAATTACACCAGCAATATTATCATCTCGCCTACCAAGCACAAAAGTAAGCTTTATCGGTGGCATAGTAGCTTCTTTCTTCTTTGATAAGCCACCAGGACCATTCCATCTAATTAAATATATCTCGGCAGGTCTAACAATCGACGTCTTACATAATATTTTAAGCATCCATAAAAATTATCATTCGGAAGCAATCATTGGCGCTCTAAGTTATACCACATCCACCATTTTCCTGATTGTACTTTTCTCCCTAGTCGGAATTCGTATGCAAGCTTTAACATTGAGTCTCCCATACGTTATCGCATTACATACCGTCTTTGGAACCCTTGCAGGTTACATTTCATACATCATTGTTAATATCATAAAAGAAATAAAACTTAGTATTTAAACAAGTGATTTATATGTCTCCTATATTTATTGACAAAAACGTTGCAGTATCTCCAATGCCATACCAAAACAAAGTATATGAACTTGCTAAACAATTTAAAGCCGTAGTCGTACTTGTTGAAGAATACGAGTTAAAATATGATATTGAGATTTGGGGTAAACTTGATGTTGATGTTTTGTGGCTTCCGACACGAGACTATACAGCGCCTCAACTTCTTCAGCTTTACCATGCTATAAAATGGATTAAAGAACATGTTAATGAAGGGCAGAAAACTTTGATACATTGTATGGGAGGAAAGGGAAGGAGCGGCACTATAGCAACAGCCTATCTGATGTACACTAAACGTATAGGCTTCGAGGATGCCTTTAAACTAGTTAGAAGTGTTAGACGTGGAGCTGTTGAAACTTGGGAGCAAAGAAAAAGACTTGAAGTATTTGAAATTCTGTTAAATGTTCTTCCAGAACCAAAATTAACAATTGTTGACGAAATTGCCCAGGAATACCATTATGGTAGAGGAATTAATCATGCGTCAAAAGTGACAGAACTTAGTTTAACCATATGGAGCCAGCTAAATAAAAAAGTTGAAACATTACAGTTATGTGGTGCAATATTAGCTGCGTCAGCAATACTGCACGACATTGGAGTTTTTATATCAGAGCACGGCCATCATAAATATACATTGAAGTTAATTAAAGAAAACAATGTTTTAAACAAAATTTTCGATGAGAACATGAACATGGCAATATCATGGAGTGCATATTATCATAGAATAGGTGCAGGAGATCCAAGAAAAAATAAGAACCTTGGAAAAATCAAGGACATTGTAGCATGGTCCGCAGCGATGCTTAGAACAGCTGATGCCCTCGATCATGGATTAAATCAAGTTGTAGAAGCTCTTGACATAAATATTCAACCCGATGAATTAGTAATTGAGTTGTATTGCAACAACAATTGTAGATATGAAATAGCTAGAGGCGTAAAGAAGTCAAACCTACTTAAAAATTTAATGAAGAGAAAAATAACGTTTAAGGAAGTTCCATTACATAGATTTTTCTAGTTAGATATGAAAATGAATAGTACGTTTTCTAACTTGTGGTTGTAGCAAATGGTGATAGTAATATCAAAAAGAAGTAAGTAAGAGAATGTTATACTGCTACCTATGGATTATTTTAATTTGAAGTGGTATTGAAATTCGCAGTGTGGGTCTCCTCTTGCTCGACATTTAGTTTCATTACAGGTTACAGATTCAGCATTCCAATCTTCTAATCTCTGTTCTTCGATCCACTCAAAAATCCCTGCAAGAACATTACACATGTATATGTCTGAATGAGGTGACATTAATCCTTTGCAAAGAGGGCATTCACGTACCTTATATGTAATAAACACATCTTTGCCTTTTTCTTCAAATTTTATTTCATCGAACTCTTTTCCTGTGAAGAATTTAAATCCTAAGTTGTAAGTTGGAACAAGATCTCTTAAATTCTTAGCAGGTCTTTTTGTTGCTGCAAGATAAGTTGTATAAATATATTCACCAGCACCTCTTCCAATCTTTTTCAACATTTCATTAACCCTTACGGGATCTCCATATTCTTCAAAAAAGTGTGCAACCATAGCCTGTATAACTCCCTTGTACGCACCAACATGAATTTTCTCTGCAACAAAACGCCAAGCAATCTTACCCTTAAGGCCCATTTCATACACCACCTATTGCTAAATTTCTATATTCAGAGTTTGTCTTAGTCGTTGTAATCTATATACGTATGACCATAAATATAACATTATCTGTAAAACTCTGAAAACTCATATATTAAAACTCTAAGATAAGGACATGTTATTCTTCCTTTGTTCGAACCCCACTAATATAGGTTATTGCTTTTGAGTATTCTCCTAGAGTTATGAGAACTTTAGCTCGTGATATGTTTAATTTCTTTGCTATTTCTGCTGTTGTATGACTCCCATCACATAATTCTAATATGCTACGCGCCATTTTATCCTTGACTTTCTTTAGAATAGTTTTGTCGGTCAATACTGGTATGTTTACTGTTTCAGCTTTAACTGCAGGTCTAGGACGTAGTGGCGTTGGTGTGGTTGGAGATGGAGATGGAGGTGGTGGACGTTGAGACGAGGGAGAGGTCGGAGCAAGTCTAGGTTTTTCCTCAACTTTTGGGGGTATGTGAGGTACTGTTTCTTCTAAAGCAGAAGGAACAATTTCTAATGATCTTTCTAATTCTTTAAATTCGTTATCGAATGTTGATGCTATTCTCTTTGCTGCAAGTATAAGTATTCCTTCTCTTTCAACACTATCCAATGCAAAAGCAAGGTGATCGGTAATCTTGTAGATAAGAAGATGTGACCCTCTCAGTTTTTTCACTTGATAATCTCCGATATCCCAAAATGATAACCCTACTTTAACAATTTTTAAAGCAACGTCTACTGCTTCTGGTGACAAAGAAGAATACAAGATTTGACCTGTATCGGTAACTATTGCCAATCTACCTCGCACAGGTAAAGAACCAGCAATTTTTATCGCAAGATTTTCAGCGTTTTCTTTTGCCATTTAAGACCGCCCTACAAAATTTCTATCACTACCCTCAATAAATAAAATTACTCCTCAGATATAAGTTTTATTAAAAATATGTAAAAATTAAATAGAGACTTGAAGAAACTATAGTATAAAAGGCTTTCAATTATTTATTGCATTAAAACTTTTTCATCATTTTATTGTGAAAATGTTTTCTCTGCTTCTTCAACAAATTTTCTTATAATGTCGAGGAATTTTTCACAAACAATTATAACTGGTTCCTCATCGTATTCCTTAAAAACCCAATTAATCTTTATCCCAACTTCCTCCATTTCTTGAGATGAAGAAGCAACTGCTCTTGCTCCTGTCTCAACTATAGCAGGGATTACAAATATATTATTCACATCTAGTTCCTTTTCGCCAACTAACAGCGACCCTATGGGATCTCTCCTTAACTCGTCCATTTTTCGTAGCCACCATCGAATAAACTCAACTGCAATTTCGCTTCCAATCTGCTTGGCTTTTTCTTCAAAAAACTCTGGATATAACTTTTCAGTTAACGGTGCATGTAAACCATATCTAACACCGTAATCTCGTAATAAATGGTACGGAATACTTCTTACCGTCGATAAAAAAGCATTTAAATTATCTTTGAATCTATCTTCAACACCCTGAGACTCATATAGCTTCTTTAGAAGAAGTCCAGCTTCTTTTAACTTACATCTAACAATCATGTATTCTCCCCTCAAAACATATTGTATTTAATATGATTTTAAAGGTTTATTAGATTTTTTATCGGAAAACAAAATTTAAAAATAAAAAGCGAAACTTTCTCTCTGTCAATAAAACCAAATAATAAATAACCTTAAACTTCCAGTTTAGGAAAAGTAGACATTTGCTCATAAGGTATTTAAATAACCAAGCAAAATACTATAATCGATATTTGGATATGTTGCTAGGAGTGAGTGTGGAGGGGCTAATTCTAATGGATCTAGACCTCAAAAAATTGGCAAAAAAGACCAAAGTTCACTATATTATTGTTGTAGGAGATGTTAATGAACCTTCTATCCTCTACAATAAAAACGGAGAAAAAATAGCCGAAGGGGAACACTTTGAATACTTGAAGTTTATAGAAAAGCTAAAAAAAGAAAGAAAACGCTATCTAATCTATTATCAATATAAAAATACGATTACCGTACACAACAAATATGGAGATTTAATTTGGGAAGGAAAGCTAGAAGAATTACCTACACTTCAAAATAAAAATTTCCACGAAAAACTCCCAAAACTCCCTGAAAAAATAAAAAAATGCAAAACGGTACTAGATGCCATAAAAATTATGTTTAAAGACAAAATAGTGAAACCCACATCAATAATCGACACAGATGAAGATGTATGGAAAACAAAAGTCACCGTAAAAGACAATGTAGTCATGTTTCCAGAGAAAAACGCCTGGGTTGCATGCATCAAACTAGGAGTCCCAGACAGAACAGGAGACGAAGTAACTGCCCTAATATCTGAAAACTTCGTATACCTACTTAAAACCACCACCGAAGAATGCTTCAAACAAGCTCAACCAAAAACAATCTACATATGTTTCGATGGCATCCCACCAGTAAACCCAAGAGACCGATGTAAAGTCATTAACCAATTCAGAGCCATAGCCAAACACTACAAATACCAAACAATAGACACAGACTAACACTTCAAACCCAAAAATCTTACTAAGCCCTAACAAAATAATCAACCGCTCGCAATAACGATGAACTTTAACACTTCCTCAACCGAAAAACAAATATGAATACTTATCAAAGCCGCTCATTCTAAGCGAGAATTTTTGTCACCAATTCCCTTAAAATTTGATACAAATTCTTCGTGTCGTAAAACCCCAGATTTCACGAAATATCACGGTCATCGAATTAAACGTGGTGAAGGAAGGAAAAGAGATGTACGATAAGAGTACATTAATTAAGGCTTTTAGTGAAGTTCATGTTGTTGGAAAGCTTAGAGAAATATTATTAAAGAACTTAGATAGTTTGCCGTTGACTGATCTATATTTAACACATCCTGTTTTAAAATCAAAGATCTATGGTAGTAGTTTTAAACCTGTAATATTGGAATTTTTGAAGAAACATGATATAGAGGAAATCTGTAGTCTGGTTAATTCTGCTGCTTTGACAGTAATCACTTATATCATAATGGGAGAAAAGCCAAATCTGGTACATGAGGTTTTAGAATGGATAAGGAAACAGAGGCTAGATGATGGTGGATGGCATTGGAAATCTAAGAAAGAAAAACCTGAGAAAAGCGAAGCTTGGAGTACAGCTCTAGTGTTGGCTTCATTTCAAATCGCTAGAGTGCAGATAGATTATGACACAATTATAGAATTTCTAAAGAAAAACTGGGAATCAAATAGGTGGAATGGGTTTCCCGAAATTACTCTAATCTACCTAAGTTACGCTGGACATAACAAGAATGATAAGCTATTACAGAAACCTGTAGAATACTTATTGGAAACTCAGCTTAAGAATGGAGCATGGCCTGGGTATTCCTTAAAAACCGTCAAGGGAGGAATTTTCAGAACCTGTGTGATCTTAAACGCATTGACATCTTTAGGTTTTACTATTGATGACGAAGTAATTCTAAAGGGACTAAATTATGTTGAGACAAAACTTCAAAAAATACTAAATGCAAAATGGGGCGGAATACTGGTGCAAGCATTAGGCGGATTAGCTAGCACACTACTCATTTTGGGCATGGAAAAATAATGGTGAGTTATATGAAGTGTAAAGTTTGTGGGAAAAAAGCTGAATATCGTTGCGTGGTATGCGGAGAATTTACTTGTGGAGTTCATACCCAGTTAAGGCCAATTTGTAAAGAGTGTATAAAAAAGGAACCTCGTAAGTATTTTATTCGAGAAGCAACAGTTGAGGATAAAGAAGCAATAAATAGTCTTGTTGAGTTATTTTGGGGCGAACCAGAACAAGTTACATTTGGTAGAGAGTTCATTGTGAAAGATTTACCTGCTTTTGTAGCTGTTTCCGAAGATAAAATCGTGGGGTTTATTTCTTACTCAGAACTTGATGAATCAGATGTTTTGATTGTTGCTTTAGGTGTTTTACCAGAATATCAAGGGTCAGGCATAGGAAAAGCCTTGCTTTTAGTATTAGAAGAAAAGTCCAGAAAACTCTTGAAAAAAAGATTGCTAGTTTCGACGTCAAATGACGATTTACCAGCTTTAGCGTTTTACCAGTTAATGGGTTTTCAAATATTTGAAGTAGTGCCAAATGCTATTGCTGAGAAACATGGAGGCGTTTTTCCAGGCATTGGAAACATACCAATACGTGATGAAATTAGGTTGCAGAAAGACATAACTTCTATGTAGGCAAAACTACAGGGTCTTCAACTAAAGCTTAGAATAGGATGGACTTTTACGAGATTACTAGTTTTAAACATCGCACCTCGGCTATTGAAATACACTATATATGAAGTATACACATACGTAAGATTTTTATATATTATAATTTTCTTCATAGTTAGAAAAATTATTTAGATAAAATTTATACCTATGTTGGAGGACATAATATTGTGTTGTCATAAATTGAAAGAACATAAAATGGGCGGGATGATTCCTCCATTTCTCATGGCAGCAATGATATTGAAGTTACTTTCGGAAAAACCTATGCATGGATATCAAATTGCTGAGGAAATTTCTAAGATGTTAGAAAAAGAAGTACCTAGGCCTGTTATTTATTTTGCACTTAAAAAGCTTGAAAAAGATGGTTTTTTAACTTTTAAATGGGAAATGCAGGAAAAAGGTCCTGCACGAAAAATTTACTATATCACAGAAGAAGGAGAAGAGCTTCTAAAACTTAAAATGGAACTTTTAAAGAAATTCTACAAACTTTTAGGCGAATTACTGAGTGAACAAAATTCTAAGTGAAGATAAAATTTTGGGTGAAGATAATTATGGAGGAAGTTATTGTAACACGGAATTTAACAAAGAAGTTTAACGGATTTGTAGCTGTTGATCATGTTAATTTTAAGGTTAAAAGTGGTGAAATATTTGGTCTACTCGGCCCCAATGGGGCAGGAAAGACTACGACAATAAATATGTTAATAACTCTTTTGAAACCTACAGAAGGTACGGCATATGTTTCTGGATTTGATATTAGAAAAGAACCGGACAAGATACGTGAACGTATAGGAATTGTTTTCCAGGACATGACTATTGATAGAAATTTAACTGGATATGAAAATATGTGGCTTCATGGAAAACTCTATAATATACCTGAAAAAGAACTTAAAAGAAAAATAAGAGAGCTTTTAGAGTTTGTGGAGCTTGAAAAATGGGCAAACGTAGAGTTGAGAAAATACAGTGGTGGAATGATAAGAAGGTTGGAAATTGCTAGAGGGCTTCTTCATACGCCAGAAATACTTTTTCTAGATGAACCTACACTTGGATTAGACCCTCAGACTAGAGCGCACATCTGGGATTATATAAAAATGACAAAGAAAGAGAAAAATATGACTATACTGCTTACTACTCATTACATGGATGAAGCAGAAAAATTATGCGATAGAATAGCAATAATAGACCATGGAAAAATTATTGCAATGGGTACACCAGAGGAGCTCAAAAACATGGTTGGGGGAGACATTATCTACGTTAAGATCTCAAAGGAGAACCATAACATCAGGGATTTTATAGAAGCCATTAATAGTAATGGTGTAAGCGAGAAAATTAAAGTTATAGGCATGGGTACTTTAGCGATAACTGTGGAGAACGCTCCTGAAAAGATTCCCTTAATATTTGAAATAGCTCGGTCAAATGGTGTAAAAATACTTGAAATAAAATATAGCAGACCTACGCTTGACGACGTTTTCTTGCAATTAACTGGAAGAAAACTAAGAGAGGAAGAAGGATCCTTTATGGATTTCTTAAGAAGAGCAATGTTCATGAGGAGGAGACGAAGATGAATAGAAACTTAAATGCATTATATGCGATGTGGTATAGGCAAGTTATAAGATTTTGGAGAGCAAAATCAAGAGTAGCAGCGATGATAATTCAACCAATTTTTTGGATGATATTTTTTGGACTTGGATGGGCATCAGCATTTAGAGTAGGAGGAATTAAAGGACTTTTTGGCGGATTGGATTATCTTACGTTCCTAATACCTGGTGTTCTTATGATGGCAATTTTCATGTTCTCTTATATGTCAGGTATTTCAGTTATATGGGATAAAGAATTTGGCTATCTTAAGGAAATACTAGTTGCACCAGTTTCAAGAAGAGTAAGCATACTTGGGAGAATGTTAGGTGACTCTACAGTAGCAATAATTCAAGGAATAATAATATTTGGTGTAGCATACCCCTTAACACCAACGTTAAAAGTTATAAATATACCATTTGTTACTTTAATAGCCTTTTTAACGTCATTATCCTTCGCAAGCATTGGAACAATTGTTGCAACAAAAATGCGTAGCCAAGAAGGATTTCAACTTATAGTAAATATGATTTCAATGCCAACTTTATTTCTAAGTGGAGCTTTTTATCCCATAGATACGATGCCAACGTGGATGAAATATTTAGCATATATTAATCCCTTGACCTACGGAGTTGACGCTGCACGACTACTTTTAGCTGGAAGTGGAAGCTTTAACCTAATAACTGATGTAACTCTACTACTAATCCTGTCTATCATACTAGTAACTTTGGCAACGCAAACATTCAAAAAAGCAACAATAGAGTAAAACAATTAATACAAGCCCAACTTAACGGGAAAATTATTTATTCTCATATCGAATTTTTGTTTTTCCTTCCTCCATCTTTACTATAATGTTTTTCAGCCAGTTTTTATCATCTTGTTTTGGATAATCTACTCTGAAATGTGAACCTCTGCTCTCAGTTCTGATCATAGCACTTTTTACAACTAATTTTGCTACTAAGAACATAAACTTTGCTTCAAACGCTTCCCTTAATTCCTCAAAACTTTCTGCCACAATATGGGGTAACATTTTTTCAATTTGCTCTAATCTTTCTAAGGCTTGTTCTAACTTTTCTTTGCTTCTAACTGGGCGGCAAAAACTGGAGATCACTGATCTTACTTTGTTCTTAACTATCGTTGGGTTCAATTTTTCAGATTTAGAATGGTCAAATATTGCTTGTAACTTTTCCCTGTTTTCTAAAATATAGTTTTTGTCTACTTTAACAGGTTTTACTTGTTTAGCGTATTTTGCTGCTTCTCTTCCAGCTATTGCGCCGAAAACTATTATTTCACTTAGAGCGTTCCCGCCCAACCTATTTGCCCCATGAACACCGGATGTAACTTCGCCAGCCGCATAAAGCCCTTCAACCGATGTTTTACACTCATCATTAATTCTTATACCTCCCATCGTGTAATGAGCACATGAAGCTATGTGAAGTCTTCGTGTTTTGAAAATTTTTATGAAAGGTTGAATTAGTTTTTGCTGAAAATCTAAGGGGAAAACTTTGTTGTATTCTTCGGGTTCTACACTTCTAAGATCTAGGATTACGGAGTTATTTATGCCTTTACCTTCGAAGATTTCTCTTTCAATAGCAACAATCAGGTTGTCTCGAAGAATCTTATTTTTTAAAAGTCCATATTTTGGAAGGATAGGTTCTTCTTCTACGTTAAGTAGTGGTCCTCCAGGAACTAGACTTTTTGTTGCTTCAATGGTCCAGTCAAGAATCGGCATTCTAGGTACCCTTGGATCGATAATCATTGGTTGAAATTGTATGAATTCTAGGTCTTGGAGTTCTGCACCAGCTAAATATGCTAAGGTTATGCCGTCACCTGTTATTATTGGCGGGTTATCATGGCGTAAATATAATGTCGAGTAGCCTCCTGTTGCTAAAATTGTTGATTTAGCTGAAATTACAAAAATGTCTCCAGTTTTCCTATTAAATCCAAGAGCACCTATACATCTCCCCTCTTGAACTATGAGATGGAAGACCATGATGTTAGATAACGTTTTTACACCTAATTGCTGGACATGTTTTGTGAGTGATTTAGTTAAAATGGCTCCAGCAGGTCCTTTATCATTAACAATGATTGCTCTTCTTTTCCTAATTTCTAAGTTCACACCCAGTTCTTTTAACTCTTTTACAGCTGAATAAGCATTTTCAACAAGAATTTTAACCAGTTTCCTATTGTTTAAAAATCTTCCAGCTTCTAAAACCGCTCGAAAAAATTTTTCTTTTTCATCCTCACTTTGAGCTAAGCGAAAAGCTCCCAGAGCACATGCAGTACAATTAGCCAATCCTGTTTGACTTTTTGAAACAAGTAAAACATTAACATTTTGTTTCCGGGCTTCAATGGCTGCTTTTAACCCAGCCCCTCCACTACCAATGACCAAAACATCAGTATTTAAATAGACAATTTCCTTAAAAATCATTTCTAATCCCTTATCCTTTATTTGATTTCCTTTACTTGCCAATTTCAGATTTAACATAGTGTTTCTTAAATGGAAGATTAGGAGTTTAAGAAATATTAAATTCTCACACTTTATATTTTGTGTATTAATTGTAGCATGCGAATTGTCGCTTAATTTTTTATGGATTGAACCGTCAGAGAAATAAGGGAGTTATGTGTTTTGTTTCATGTGATGTAATTATGTTGCAGGATGTTGATAAAAGGTTGCAAAAAGGGTTTGATGCTGTTTTATTGACCATGAAGAGTGTAGTGGAGAAAAGGGCTAAGTGGAAATATTTTAGTATAGTCTTGTATGATGAAGGTGCGGTAGAATCGGAAAAATGGATAGTTATCCCGGAGTTTTTCCTATTATCGTTAGCTTTAACCCTCTGTAAAAGAGGCGAAAAAACAATACTCTTACTAGATTCTACGTACGAACATCCCTATTCTATAAGTGCAATTCCACAATGGTATCGTAATCTTTTCTCGCATTTAAAATGTGATAAATTTCTCTATTTCTTTGGTAGTGATCTTGCAGGTATAAGAGAAGTTCTTAATGCTCCTCATTTAAAATTAGATTTGAAATCAGTACTCGAATCAGAATATTTTAAAGCTGCTTTACTGGCAAACCTTCCAGTAAGTAGAAAACTTGATGAAGAAAAATTTACACGAATTAAAAACATAGAATACCTTTCTGACTTTATAATAGACTTTATGCGGCCTCCAACTCTTAAAGAAGAACTTAAAAAAGAGTTATCAAAGGTATCTGTGGAAAAAGTTGGAGGACATGTTATTTCATCCCTCACCCTAATTTTTAATCCAGGTGCTGCGGCAGGTAAAGGTCTCTCCTATGCTTTTAAGTTTATGAGAGTAGTAAGTAAAATGGAAAGTGAGGAATATAAAGAATTTGCCAAAAAATGGAAAGAAAATATTGAAAACTCATTTAACCCAAACATGTTATCACAGCTCATTGGAGAAAATGTTTTAGAAGAAGCAAAGAAAAAGTTGGAACAAGGTTGTTTCCTTATAATTGTTACTGATATTTTTAAAAATCTTCAAAATATGTTTATTCCTATTCTTTTGAAAAATTTAGTTACAGATGTTGGAAAAGTTACTTTATTAATGGATTCAATAACATTTATGGATCGATACGATTTCTTTCTGCAATGGCTTACAAATAAGATTGAAAGTAATGAAATATCTTTAGTGGCTATAACTCCAACAATGGGGGCATTCTCAGAGAAATTTGACAGCTTTTTCGAAAAATTGATAAGTGAAAGAATAATGCTTTTTGATTTAAGCTCTAAGTTTATGGACATCCTTTTTAAGGGCAAACCTGCAACAGAAGAAGCATGGGTGTTAAAACATCTTTATCAAGTGAAACAATTACAAGATAAAGGTGATGTGGCATTTGTTTCTTTTGATTCTAATTCACCCATTAAATGGAAATTCGTTAGACCTTCGCTGATGGCTAAGATTAAGAAAAAGATTTTCGGAATTAAAATTTAAATCTTCGTATCTTTTTCTTAAAATCTTTAGATCAATTTTCTAAATATGCCACGTAATTTCTCTACTTTTCCTTTGCGTAACGATACTACTTCCCAGTTAACTTCCTCATATACATCGTGATGAATAAAATAATATTCTCCTTCTCTTCTTTTCTTTTCCATTTCAAAAAACTTCTCGTAAAGCCACGCATAGATTGTAGCACTTGCCCGTTCATGAAGAGTATGGAAGAAATCTGCATTCATATCGAATACTACGCATTTTTCTGAGACCATCTTCCTAACTACATCTACATATTCTTCAGTATTTGGAAGATAACCAGAAGGAATAAACAATGCCAGTTTACAGTTAACTTCATCAGGTCTACTGACAATCCATTGAGCGATTTTGAAATAAACATCTGGTTGGGGCAAATCAGTAAGAACAATAATTCCTTCACTAAAGATACTCAAAAATTCCTGTATAATTGAGGGAATTAAAAATCCATATTCTTTGCTAAAACAGTCGCTAAGAACTATATTCACACCTTCTTTAAAGGAATTCCCTCTATCTTCAGTAAGTAGTCTTTTAAAGACCTCTTGCGAGTATATTTGTTTAACTTTCTCCTCCATCTCTTTAAGTTTCTGTTTATATTCCTTATCGAATAAACGTTGTTTTATTATGGTAAAAAATCCTCTAGCTCCCGCTAGAAGATATTCTATAAGTTTAGTTATACTTGCCATACTTGCAATAAACTTAGCCAAACCTCCCTTCTCTTCTATTCCCTTTTGAAGTCTTAATGACATGTCTTTAAGAGTCGATGGAGGCCCCATAATCTTGACTAAGAAGTTTCTAAAATCTTCGATACGCATGTTCTTTAACTTTCCGGGAGAGATTTTTCCGACTTTTTTTGATACGGATGCAAGAGCTTCAGCAATGATGTCAGCGGCTTCTTTAATGGACTCCATGCTCACCAATATTCTGTCTACATTGAAGTCCTCTCTAACCCCAAAATATTTGATATTTGCTTCTGGCAGTTCTTTATTGACTATTTGTAACAAAATATTGAATGCTTCAGAACTATTTAGAGATATTTTTCCTTTTCTATTTAAATTTATGAGTAAAAGCACGTTTTTATTCATCGTTTGATATACAACTTTGGAAAATGCAAAACATATCTGTTCAGGATAAAGTAAAATTTCATTTTCGAAAAGTCCATAATCATAAGAAATTATGCCAAATCTACTCCATTTATTTGCTGTTATTAAATCACATAACCGTGCCTCCGCCAACTCGTATCCCTTTAAGTACGCATCACTCATAACATACACCACACAGCCAATACTATACTCATAAACCTCCTCTCAAATAACATAGTAAAATGCAAATAAAAGATATTTTAAATGTTCGCTAAAAAACAAAGATAAACATGTTGTGAAATTTTAAACTGAAAAAATGTCTCGGCTAAGATCCTATTCTAGATAGAGGAAATTTAACGAGAAAATAATAATTACTTGATCTTCTCTAATATTATAGCAGGGCATATTTTTGTTACTCCTTCAATTCTCTCTAAATTTTTTACAAACTTCATAAGGTCTTTGGAATTTTTAAACCAGCATTCAATTAAGATCATATGGTCGCCACTTGAAGAGTATAGACTTATTACTTCTTTCATTTCCTTAAGTTTCTCTATAGTTGAAATATAGTATTCTGGTTTCGTATCTATACCTATCAACGCGTTTACTTCAAACCCCAGCTTTTTAGGATCCACTTCTATCGTATATTTCCTTATTACTCCTTCCCTTTCCAACTTCTTTACTCTTTTCCTTACTGCTGTCTCACTAACCCCCAAAAATTTCGCGATTTTTACAAATGGGGTCCTCGAGTTTTCCCTAAGTATACGTAAAATTTCAAAGTCCGAAATTCGAACCATAAAATTTATTATTCAAACATACTTATAAATTTAACTGAACAGAGTAGTTGTGGAGGGGTGAAACATGAAAAAGACAATTGAAAATTTAACGAAAGCATTTATTGGTGAAAGTCAAGCAAGAAATCGTTATACTTTCTATGCAAAAATTGCCAAGAAAGAAGGTTATGAACAAATCGCAGAAATCTTCTTAATAACAGCAGAGAATGAAAAGGAACATGCGAATAATCTATTTAAGCTAATTAATGAGTTAAAGAAAAAGAACGGTGAAAAGTTAGATGAGATTAAAGTTGAGGCAGTAGCTCCAACAATACTTGGTAATACAGCAGAAAATCTAAAAGCAGCGATTGCAGGAGAAAATTATGAGCATACAAAAATGTATCCAGAATTTGCAGAAGTTGCAGAAAAAGAAGGTTTTCCTGAAATTGCAGCAAGGTTGAGGGCAATTGCCAAAGCTGAAGAACATCATGAGGAAAGATTCAAGAAGCTGTTAAAAGAAGTCGAAGCTGGTACGGTTTTCAAAAAGGAGAAAGAAGTTTGGTGGGTTTGCAGAGAATGTGGATATGTTCATTATGGAAAAGAGCCGCCAGAGAAATGTCCATCATGCGATCATCCAAGAAGCTACTTCCAGCTTAAATGTGAAGAGTATTAAGTAAGGGGGGATGAAATGGCTGAGAGATTACAAATTTACAAATGTAATATTTGCGGGAATATTGTTGAAGTTTTGCATTCGGGAGTAGGAGAACTTGTGTGTTGTGGACAGCCAATGGAGCTACTTAAAGAAAAAACGGAAGATGTTGGGAAGGAAAAGCATGTTCCAGTAATAGAAAGAACAGATACGGGAATAAGGGTGAAAGTTGGTTCGATTCCTCATCCAATGGAGGAAAATCATTACATAGAATGGATCGAAGTACTTGCTGATGGAAAGATTTACAGGAAATTTTTAAAGCCAGGAGATAAACCAGAAGCTGAATTTAAAATAATAGCAGAAAAAGTCGAAGCAAGGGAATATTGTAATCTTCATGGCTTATGGAAATTGGAACAACAGATATCTTGAAGCAAAACACACTACTATCCATTTTTCTTCAAAACTTTATCCACGTTCCACCATGAAATAACTATTTTTAAGGGTATCATTTATCTTTACTATAACCCTGCATGGTCTAAAACTTTTTTCAAGCATTTTGTTAAGTTTGGCTACAAAAAATGGATGAATTTGATCATACACTGCCTTTATAACGACGAGTGGAGGGTAAGTTAGAGAAAAAACCATTGTTAATAATGTAATCGTGAAAACAATGTCTCCACTCATTGTCAAGAGATTATATGTAAGTCCTAAGACAGCTGTAAAACCACTGATTCCACGTAAATGACTTTGTAATCTCAATCCGAAAGGTTCTATTGTTCGTTTTTCTTCTTTTAGAATCACCAAATCAGAGTCTGCAACTACTGAAATCATGGGAACGACAAAACCAAGACCAAAGACTAGAATAATTACAATGATGATTAATCCTAGTTCGAAAACGAAATCAAAATAATTCAATGCTAAATTTAAAATACCAAATGCTAAAAGTGTTGGACCAAGTGAAGATTCAAAAGATGACAAAACCCTATAATACAGGGGGTCTCGCATCAACGAATTTTTAGGCTTTAGGATATATAAATTCCTTTTCACGGTTTTTATAGGTTTTACAATTAGAAAGTAGGCAAGGTAAGGAGCTATTGCTCCGATAACTATCCATACAGGAATTCCAAAGACAATGCTTTGCACGATATACGGTACAAAATCTGGAAGTTCTCTAAAAAGCTGAATAGTTGAAAGAATAAAAATAACAGCCATAAAAATTTTGGTAAGTAAATTTGAGATTTTAAAAGAATGTTTACTCATGGTAATCACGTATAATCGTTTTTATGTTTTCATTTATAATAGACTCTCGAATATTTCCCTACTAGACAAACTACGTGATGAAGGCTAGCTTATTGATATGCTTAAAACATGTTATATAGATATCGTGTTACATAGGATACGTTGTGGTTAAATTAAATGGTCTTCATAGAATTTTAGTTTTATGTTGCCGATAGTGACTGTTCTTACTAAGTATCGGTTCAAAACTTAAGTAAGACCTTTAGTTAACATTTCTATTTGTTTTCTTTAACTACGCTTTTGATACGTGGAAAGAATCGTCCTGTGATTTTTCGATATTGTATGTATTGTTCACCAAATCTTTTGATAAGTAGTTGTTCTTCCTCTTCAACAATGCGAATATAACCTGGAATAGCAAATAACGGTATGATTGCTAGAAGGTTCAACCAAACAAAGAAAATTCCGAAAAACATGAGAAAATAACTAAGATAAGATGGGTGTCTTATAAAACGATACGGCCCCCAAGTAACCAGTTTATGGTTTTCAGCCATCTCCCAAGAGGTTGCAAAACGGCCTCGGGCAATCACGCTCCAACTAAACAAGAAAAATCCAAATACCAATAAACTAAGCCCTAACCAATGTAAAACAAAATCATAAGAAAAATGTAATTGTAAGGGAGAAACTTTAAACCATTGCATGACACCAGTAAAAACAAAAAATGGATATAATATGCATTGGATCCAAAACACTAGAGTTCCAAAAGCTGCAACACCGTAAATTAAACCGTAGGGATGAGGGTGTTCTGCAAAATATTCTTTAGTTTTCTTCTCCCATTGCGTCCTCCATAGATTCCATAAATTCACTAAAAAGAAGAATATAATGCAAATAGTCAATATACTTGCTGAGACTAGTTCAAATGTAGAAAGCAAATCCTATAACCACCATGCTTCGATATAAACAACACTTTCATGTAAGTCGATTTAAAACTTGTGAAATTTCAGTTACATTTTGTGAAACCGTTTTGGCAACAACTTAGAAATCATACGCTTGTCATATATGCAACGAAAAGTTCTGCTGATCTGCCAGAACATTCACAACATATTCCTGCCATCTTTTCCACATGAACATTTGGGAAGAATTTCTCAGCAATTTTCTTAATTAATAATGGATTGAAACCTAGGTGAATGTCACCCAGTTCTTCTCTAAATTCTTCAAAGGGGTGTTCACAAATATCAACTACCACAGCCTTTCCATCGTTGTTTAGAGCTTTTTTAATGCTTTCAAAGACTTTTTCTATGTTTAGGCAGTGATGTAATGTGAGAGTTGAGAATATAGCGTCAAATTTTTCGGGGATATTCAAATATTTTCTTGCATGTTTAATGCTTTCAGTGATGTTCTCTGCAATACCTAAAAATGGTACAATATTGGTTGCTTTTATTGCTAAAACTTTCAACATAGCGGGTGTAATGTCCATAGCATAAAACGATGCTTTAGATAAGTGTTGACGAAGTTTATCAGCAACTTTAATTGTAAAGAAGCCTGAGCCAGCACCTACATCTAGGATTTTAGCATCATTCTTAAGTTTAGGTGGTGATAATAAACGGTTAACTACCGCTTCGGTAATGCGTTTTACGCCTTCCTCGCCAAAATAGTTTAGTACGATTTTATCTCTTTTTTCCGCTTCTTTTTCAGTAAAATGTTTAATTCCTTCCATAAGCATTTCTATGTTAGAAGCTCCAAGTTCTTCTAGCAATTTGCTAAGATCAATATTTCTAAGGTAGTTTTCAAAAGTGGATAAAGTACACATGTATATCTCCCAACTTAACTACTCATATAATACTTTTATTTCTTACAGTTATTCTTCCAATCTATCGAAACAGCATGTCTCGTAATTTCTAATGAACAAGCGTGGTGTTTCTTACAAAACTCTTCACATTTTTCTGCCCATATTTTTTCCTCGTAAATAAGACCACATTCCTCACATATATAAAATACCCTATCATCTTCCTTCTTTATCTCTCTCACCATGTTGTTTAACTCTCCTTAACAACATAGGATCTTGAAGATATTAGAACGATCATGGAATATTTAGGATACTATGAAATGGTTTTGATGATCTCCTCATATATTTTAAGGGCATCGTCCTCGCTTTTTATGTTTCTAATAAGCATTCTTCCTCTTTTGAACAAAGTTACTTCTATATCGTCTCCGTAAGAGAGAGTTAATGCTAAAGATGATTTAACTAAAATCTTAAACTTGTTCTTCAAGATTTCATAGGCTTTTGAGAGATCTATATTTAGGGGTTTAGGTGGATTGACATTAACAGTATTACTGCCGCAAAGCCACGTTAAACTCCTTTTAATCTCATGAACTATCTCGATTTTCTCTCCACAAACCTTACAGTTAGGATTTTTATCAATACTTACAACATAGAAATCCATTCCAGTAAAGTCACAAACCAAAAGTTTCCCTTTCAATCCACTATTTATGCCTGTTAAAAGTTTTATAGCTTCCATAGCCTGTATACTACCTACTATACCAGTAGTTGCACCTAGCACTCCTCTTGTTTCGCAAGTAGGCAGCTTAGCGTCATCTAGGTCTGGAAGAAAACATTCAAGACAAGCTGTTTCAGGTGGGCTTAAAACAGCTACGTTTCCCTCAAGACCTATAGCTCCTCCAAAAACGTAAGGTATCTTATACTTTACAGAAGCCCTATTGATAAGATATCTTGTATGCATATTATCTAAACCGTCAACTATGCAGTCTACGCCTTTAACAATTTCATCTACATTTTCCTCTCTAACATTATCTGGTATAGGATCCACTTCCACTTCGGGATTTATTTCATTTATTCTCTTAGCTGCAACCTCCACTTTAGGCATTCTGAAATCGTTTAAGCTAAAAAGAACTTGTCTATGTAAATTACTAAGCTCAACAACATCTTGATCCACTAATCTTAGATACCCAACCCCGGCTAAAGCTAGATATAGAGCTGAAACTGTTCCAAGACCCCCAACCCCAACTACAAGAACCTTAGCTTTTCTAAGCTTCTCTTGGCCCTCCGGACCTAACTCGTATAGGACTACTTGCCTCTTATAATATTCCCTTGGATCAAACAAACTGCTCATTAAAATCACATCCAATACTCGAGTACGTATCAACCTTCAATCTATGTACTTTAATTTCTAACATGAATATAACGAAGTTATAAAATATTGACAATATATAAATTTTCATATCAAAAGTTGCTTAAAGCAGCAGTTTTAAATTAAATGCAAAAATGAGATATCTCTAATTTTCTTAATAATTTACAAAAATGTAAAATAGGAATGTTAGGACAATTGTTATATCGACATTTTTCATTCAATTGAAGTTTTCCAAATCGCATCTAAACCTTTTGCATCAACTTAATAGCATTATGCTTTCCTACAAGCCGTCTTGTAAGTCTCATTTTCTACTTCCTTAATTTTCCAGATGAAAATTACAATGCAGGCTTTACAAACAATTTACATTTTCTTAACAGCTATTTACTAATCTCGGGAAGGAAAACTGCTGATGAGTTCCTAACTATGGAAGATTTAGGTTTTTGATTGATGAAAACTCCCATCAATTCTCTATAGAGCAGTATTAGATTCCTCATTGACCTTTTTCCGCTTATTATTGATTTAAAGCTGTATGTGCGAAGAATTTCCTTTACTTTTTCAAGGTTCTTCCATATGGAGTCAGCGTAAGCTGCTTCGAAAAAGGCGCAAAGAGCATAGTAATTAAGCCCCTTTTTGTAAAAAGATATGGCACATAGAACATCTATTTCATCGAAAAGAGCGTAGGTAAATTTCATATCACCTGACAAACTCTCAACATGCGGTAAAGTCCAAATTTTCATCGCAATGTCGAATAAACGGCCTTTGTCCATTAGAAGATTGATTGGAAAGGTTCCTTTGATAAAGTAACCCATTATAGGATGATGTTCTATTAATGCAACTCCTTTAAACAGAAATCTAGTTTTACCTCGACTAAAGTGCACAATATCACACCCTAGGGTTTGTAAATTATTTTGAGAGAATATATTTGTACATTTATGTTATTTTAGACTAGTTTTTGATGCCATCTCTCCTTGAACACCATGCGTTGTCTTATGTGTCATATTATTCATTAATCTGTACGACTAGATCTCTTAGCAAGCCTTCTAAGTTCTTCAGCCACTTCTTTGGGTATCAGTCTTTTGCTTTCAAGATCGTTTATGCATTTGTCTGCATATTGACACCAGGTTACACATGAAGCTGTAGCTTCTCTATACAGAGTTTTACCGCATTGAGGGCATTTTTGCTCAGTCTCGTAATCAAAAAACTCTACTTCTTCCCCGCAAACAGGACATGTACGTATTATTATTTGAGGTCTAACAAGATCTTTAACACCGGGACAGTGTTTCATCAACCTCATTCACCTCCAAATCTACTTATTAATAGAAGAGGAAAGAATTTCTCCCTTAATTCCAATAACAGTTTCCTTAACATCCATATTTTTGTTAGCTTGTTTCAAAGCTTCTTCAGTTATGTGTAGTAATCCAGAGCAACATGGAACTTCCATACGCACAACTTCTACGCTCCTCAAATTAAAATTCCTGAAAATTTCTACCAATTTTTCAAAGTAGAGTTGAGTTTCACCGAACTTTGGGCATCCAGTTAAAACAACTTTATCTTTGAGAAAATCTTCATGAAAATTAGCGTAAGCAAAAGGTACGCAATCAGCAACTATAAGTAAATTTGAATTTTCAAAGAAAGGCGCTCCGGGATTGACTAATATTAGTTTTACTGGCCATTGAGAAAGTTCGGACCTGCTACTTGGAACTAATTGCTTACTAACATGATGATGAACGCAGCTAGGTTCTTCCATGCGTTTTTTCACAGCTTCTTCATCAAATTCATAAGCTTCTCTTTCCTCAATTGTTATTGCTCCTTTAGGGCACTCGTTGATACATGCACCTAATCCATCACAGTATCTCTCATCGACAAGCTTTGCTTTCCCATTCACTATTTGAAGAGCCCCCTCAGGGCAAGCAGGAATACATAGGCCACATCCATCACATTTAGATTCATCTATTCTCACAATTTTTCTTACAACTTTTCTTAGAGTCACTATAAACACTCCTCTCTCAACTTCTAACTATAGTTCATTTTTTATAAATTATAAATTTTTGCTTATATTTTATCAAGAAAACGGGGAAAATATTTATAGATTATTTAAGGAAGAATAAATGGTGATCTTTGCGATGTCCAAGTCTGTTAAATTGGATCGAAAAGATTTAGCAATAATTAGCCTATATAGTCGAAATCCAGATATTTCGCAAGAAGAAATAGCCAGAAAACTAGGAATTTCTCAACCAGCAGTAGCAATGAGAATACGTAGATTAACATCCACAGGAATCCTTTTAAAACAAGTTGGCTTAGACTTGTTTAAAGCTGGACTCCACCTAGCTAAAGTCGACGTTACAACCACAAGCACAACTAAGGTACTTAGGGCATTTAAAGAATGTCCTTACTTTCTAAACGGCTTAGTAACCTCGGGCAGAAATAATCTTTGCCTTTTCTTCGTAGCTGAAGACATAGCAACTCTGGAAGCTATAGTGGACAATCATCTCAGAGCTAATAAAGATGTACAAAGTGTAGATTTCAACATTGTTATAAGCTCAGCTCACAGTATTATAGCTCCAATAAGAATCTATAGTAAAGCTGATACACAACCATGCAAAGCTTCCATTGAATGTCGCAAATGTCCAAGTTATATCGATAGAAAGTGTATAGGATGTCCCATCATAGGTCAATATCGAGGATGGCTCTGGTCACTAATTGACACATAACAAAAATAAAGTCTATTTAAAATAAACCTAAACAGTTTTACGAGGGCAGATATATAGTACTTGTAGTGTAAATTATGGTTTGAATGATGTTGGCCTTTTGTACTAGAAATAATTGTATAGATAAATTGATATATACATTTTTATCTATACATTTGATGGAGGTTATTTAGTTGAAGAAAGTTCAAATTAATTTAAGGATTGAAGAAGATTTAATTAAGAAAATCGATATGCTTGTTAAACATGGTTTTTTTAAAAATAGAACTGAGGCTTTTGTTGTTGCTTTAAATCGGTTGATAAAGGACTATCTTAAAGAGTTTTTAAGAGAAAAACTTGACAAAGTAAGGCAGGGAACAAATAATTTTCCTTCACTGACCGATATAGTTGTTAAGTTACATGAGGAGGAAGACTGATTGATTATTTGCACGGATGCCTCTGTCATTGTTAAATGGTTTAGAAAAGGAGAAGCCAAAGAAAAATTTGCCTTAAAGTTGAAAGATGATATTTTAGATGAGAAGATCTCTGCGACTTATAGCGAATGGGTCTTGTTAGAGGTGATTAGGGCGCTCACAAAGGCAGGGTACCCCCAAGAGAAAATAGAAGACGCAAGGAGCTTTCTACTGGGACTTGAAGCTGGAGGCTTCATAGAAGTTATCAATATCAAGGATGTACGAGAACTTGCATCTAATATTATTTATAAACTGAATCTTTACGCTTCAGACGCCGTGATTTTAGCTACAGCAATACGTTCAAAAACAGATTTAATTACTGAAGATCAGCATCTACTTAAGAGAACCGTTATTGAGTATGCAAAGGAAAATAAAGTAAAAATCTACACCCTTGACAAAATAACCGAAATCTAAACTGATTGAGGATAGTAATTAAATTTAAAATTGGGAATTAAGTGGAGGAAATGTTAATTTGATTATAGATGGTCTATTGGTAGCTTATGGTGAAATAGCTTTAAAATCTACACCTGTTAGAAGAATATTTGTTCAAAAACTTATTTCTAATATAAGACAAGGTCTAAAAGAGAAAGGTATAGAGGCAAGAATAAAACATAGATGGTCTAGGATATTTGTAGAAACAACTGAGATAGATAAGGCTGTAGATGTTTTAAAGAGAGTTTTTGGCATAGTTTACATGAGTCCCTACAAATACGTTACCCTAAATGAACTGGAAAAATTCATATCTGAAAACATTAAGGAAATTTTAGGAGATGCAAAGAGTTTTGCTGTTAGGGTTAGAAGAACTGGAAAACACGCTTTTACTAGTTTGGATCTTGAAAGAAAAATTGGATCTATAATCAAGGAAAAAACAGGTCTGGAGGTTTCTTTAACAAATCCTGAAAAAACGGTTTTTGTGGAAGTTAGAAATGACGATTGCTATCTATATACGGAGAAGATTCCAGGTCCGGGAGGATTACCTTTAGGAACAGCTGGTAAAGTTGTATGTTTAATATCTGGTGGTATAGATTCACCTGTAGCAGCTTGGCTTATGATGAAAAGAGGTTGCTCCATAATACCTTTATTCGCTTATTTTCCAAGAGGTGGAGATGAATCTGATCTTAAACGTTTCATGGAAGTAATTAGAGTACTTCGCAGATGGCACATAGGTGAAGAGATGCCTGTATATATCTTTAAGCATAACCAAAATTTAGTAGCTTTTAGGAAAATAGCTCCTAAATATACTTGTATTCTGTGTAGAAGAATGATGTATAGAGTAGCTAACGAACTAGCTAAAAAAATAGGAGCAAAAGCTATAGTTACGGGGGAAAATTTAGCTCAGGTGGCTTCTCAAACTCTTCAAAACCTTAGTGTTATAGATAAAGCTTCAGAATTACCAGTTTTCCGTCCCCTTATAGGCTTTGATAAAGAAGAAAGCGTAACTTTAGCTAAACATATAGGAACTTATGATGCATCATGTATGAAAATTACCACTGGCTGTGCTCCAATTAAAGGATGCTGGGCCAGACCATCAAAACCAGTTACAACCGCTAAAGAAGACCTCATTATTAAATATGAGTCAGAAATAGATCTTAAACGTCTTCTAGAAGAGAGTCTCAAAAGTTTAAAAGAAATTTCAAAAACCATAACTTAAATCTCATGTAAATCATTACAAAATTGTTAAAATTATGTAATCGTGATGATTTTGTGTAGAATTGTTGAAACATAGTGAAATTCCAAGGAAAATTTTATAATAAAGCTATATCTGTCTAAATAGGATGGTGAGGTTTTTGGAGGAAAAATATCAGAGGCTTCTAAATTGGTTTAAAGATAAGAAAGGAGTTCTAGTAGCGTTTTCCGGAGGAGTAGACAGTACACTTGTAGCCTATGCTGCCAAAACAGTTTTAGGAGATAAAGCTTTGGCTGTTACCGCAAACTCACCCCTCCTACCACCTGGAGAATTAGAAGAAGCAAAGAAATTAGCTAAGCTCATGGGTATTAGACATAAAATTATAGAAGTCAACGAACTGGAGAATAAACATTTAGTTGAAAATCCTCCAAACCGATGTTACTACTGTAAAAAAGAACTTATGGAAACACTTCTAAAGATTGCTTCAGAAGAAGGACTTGAAGTGGTTGTTGATGGGACGAATGCCGATGATATGCAATCATATAGACCAGGTATAAAAGCTTTAAGAGAATTGGGAATTAGAAGTCCTTTAGCTGAGGTGGGTCTTAAAAAAGATGAAATAAGAGCTATATCTAAGACGTTGGGGTTACCTACAGCTGATAAGCCTCCTGTAGCATGTTTAGCTTCAAGATTTCCGTATGGAAGAAAAATTACCCCTGAAGCTGTTAAAAGAGTTGGGGAAGCAGAAACCATAGTAAGGAGATTAGCGGGAGTCAAGCTTGTAAGAGTTAGGGATCATGGAGAAATTGCTAGAATAGAAATAGCTAGAGAAGAAAGAAGAAAATTATTTAATGAAAAACTTTTAGATGAAATTTCTAAAAGACTCAAAGAACTAGGTTTTCTTTATGTGACTATGGAATTAGAAGGCTATGTTTCAGGCAGCTTAGATAAAATGGTACTAAAAAACAAATCTATACGAAATTAGAGTAAGATTTTAGTATTAAGTAGTTTTGGGGTTAACTTGTCTTTTTAACCATGACCTCAACCATTTTTGGCGACAAGCTTCTGAACAAAATACATAGAGTTTGTTTACGCAACAAGTTTTTCGTACGTAAACCTCATTTCTTATTAGACGGCCACATATTTGACATCTTAAGGTCAAGACCGCCACTCCCTTAAACATCGTTAAGCTTAAGTGAGTTCTAAAGATAAATTTAACGCCGTTATAATGGGAGGGAAAAATAGTGAAAGTTAGGTCTGTTGATGAAGCTGAAATGACTAAAGCTATAGTGAAAGCATCAGCTGACAGACTTGCAAAACTTGTTGAAAATGATGTGATCATTGTTGGAGCGGGGCCGGCTGGACTTACTGCTGCTAGATATTTGGCAAAGGAAGGGTTTAAGACCTTGGTTATTGAGAGAAGGCTTTCTTTCGGTGGAGGTATTGGGGGCGGAGGAATGCAGCTCCCATCGCTTCTTGTTCAAGAACCAGCTGACGAAATATTGCGAGAAATAAATTGTAAACTTGAACCATATGATGAGGGACTTTATTCTGTGGATCCAGCTGAGATGATTGCAAAGTTAGCGGTAAGTGCTTTAGATGCTGGTGCTGAAATTCTGTTAGGTGTAACAGTTGATGATGTCATTTACAGAATTGAGAATGACAAAGCCAAGATTGCAGGGGTAGTTATTCAATGGACTTCCATAATTGCATCAGGTCTTCATGTAGATCCGCTAGCTCTAAAAGCTAAAGCTGTTGTAGATTGTACAGGCCATGAAGCTGAGGTTCTTACCGTAGCTGCTAGAAAAGTACCTGAATTAAACTTAACTGTGCCTGGAGAAGCGTCTATGTGGACACCTAAGGCTGAAATACTCGTGGTTGAAAAGACTGGTGAAGCATGTCCAGGTTTATACGTGGCTGGAATGTCAGTGGCAGCTTTACATGGTCTTCCAAGAATGGGTCCAGTTTTTGGAGGCATGCTTCTTTCAGGACGACGAGTGGCTGAAATAATAGCAGCTAAACTTAAGAGCTAATCACTGAAGCAAGATGTTAATTAATCAACAGATTTTATCAGTACCATTAATAGCGAACTAAAATTACATATAGGCTACGCGTTCTATAGCGATTATCACTCCAATCGTTATAACCAGTGTTCCATCAGCGCCATAGATGCTTAGGTTATCGCAACGTTAGCTTTTAAATAGAAGGTATCCTAATTTTTACAATTATGATAAAAAAGCTGAAAATTATTACAATCTTATATATTGCTGCTTTGACGCTTCTAGCTGTTGTTCCGTCTCCAACAACTGGTGAAACATTTAGTTTTAGTGATAAAATTGAACACTTTTTTGCTTTTCTTATTTTAAGTGTTTTATTTCTGTATAGTTTTAGAAATAAAATGTTTTTAATAGTTTATCCTGTGTTTCACGAGAGTTTACAACTATTTACTTCATGGAGAGTTTTCGATTTCAATGACTTGTTTGTAAACTTCATTGGTGTTATTTGCGGTTACGTTTTTTATGTCGAAAGACAAAAGAAGATTAAAGATCGTTAAAACTGTTTTTAATTTTCAAATCGATATGTTAAGGTGCTAAGAAAATTGGAGTTAACCTAGTGAGTCAACTATTTTTTCCAAGGTATCGCAGAACAGGTTTATTTCGTCTTCTGTGTTATAAAGGTAAAATGAAGCTCGTACGGAGCTTTGAATACCCAATTTCCTATGTAAAGGTTCGGCGCAGTGAAGACCAGATCTTACGGCAATATTTTCAAATTCATCGAGAAGCAATGCTACATCGTGCCCATCAACACCCTCTACATTAAAGGATATTATACCACCCCTTTCTTCAACATTTTTAGGCCCATAAACTGTAACTTTATCAAGCTCGGATAATCTCTTCATAGCTAATTTTGTAAGTTCAATTTCATGTTTTCTCACCCAGTCCATGCCAAGTTTACTTAGATAGTCAACAGCAGCAGCTAATCCTATAGCACCAGATACATTAGGTGTTCCGGGTTCAAAACGCCAAGGCATATCATTCCACGTGCATCCTTCTAATGTTACAGTTTTAATCATCTCACCTCCACCAAAAGGAGGTTGAATTTGTTCCTCAACACCACTACGCATATAAAGAATGCCTATACCTGTAGGGCCAAGCATTTTATGACCACTAAAAACTAGTAGATCGCATTCTAATTCTTGTACATTAATGGGCATGTGTGGTACGGATTGAGCTGCATCTATCAGTGTTAACGCTCCCATCTCATGAGCTCTACGAATTACTTCTTTAACGGGATTTATAGTGCCTAGCATGTTGGATACATGTGTTAAGGCTACGATTTTTGTTCGCTCTGTGAGAAGATTTTCCAAATTATTTAGGTTTAAATGACTTCCATCATTAGTTAGATCAATGAATTTTAACTTAACTCCAAACTTGTTCCGTATAATTTGCCATGGCACTATATTTGAATGATGTTCCATAACAGTGGTAATTATCTCGTCACCTGGTTTCCAATCAAAACCGTAGGCAACTATGTTGAAAGCTTCTGTTGAATTCTTTGTAAAAATTATTTCGCTTGATTTTCTTGCACCAATAAACTTGGCAATCCTTTCCCTAGAATCTTCATAAAGATCTGTTACCTCTTGTGATAATTGATAGATACCTCTATGAACATTGGCTGTAAAATTTTCATAATAGCTGAGAACAGCTTCTATTACTTGACGTGGCTTAAATGTAGTTGCTGCATTATCCAAATATACTAGTGGTTTACCGTCACGGCTTCTACGTTTATTTAACATTGGAAAATCTCTTCTAACATCTTCTAGGTTGACCATATAAAATTAAACCTCCAACAAATCGAATTGCTGTAATAATTTAAATTAACACTATTATAAATGTTAAGCTAACAACTATGTTCCCCTTCCATTTCCTTCGAAAAAATTCAACATACTACTTTCTACCGGATAGGAAAACGATAATATTTCTCAATATACGAAAAACACCGACATAATAGATATTATTCTCAAATTAATCCTAAATGCATATAAATTGCTTATTTTTCTTATTCATGATATCTATTTGATTCTTTCATACTATAGTTTGTTAAAAAGTCTTATTTGTTATTTTAGGTTGCGTAGTTTTTTGAATGGAGTTCTGGTGCGGTTTACGGTGTTCCAAAAGAAGTACCCGTTAAGGAAACTGCTGAAATAGCCCCTGTTAATGATTATGAAAAATCTAAAGCATTACAGGAAAAAGTAGCATTGAAGTTTTACAGAGAATATGGTTTGCCTGTTACAATTTTGAGGCCAGCTTCTATTTATGGGCCCAGAAGTAGATATGGTACTGCTATTTTGCTTTTTATGTTAGCTAGAGGATGGCTTCCTGCTATTCCGGGTGATGGTAAACCAAGGCCAGCTCTTGTTCATGTTAGAGATGTTGTTGGTGCCACGTATTTTCTATGTGATAAAAAAGGGGCGATTGGAGAGGTTTTTAATATAGCTGATGATTCAAGATATACTATTGAAGAGCTTTTGTTAGCTGTTGCAAAAATGCTTGATGTAAAAATCTATAAGTTTCATATTCCAGTATGGATACTTTATTTATTGGCGAATTTATCTGAGTGTTATGCTAGGATAACGGGTAAGAGACCAGTTATTGAGAAAGAATCTATTAGGTATTTGACGTTTGATTCTCTCATGGATAACTCGAAAATTAAAGCTTTAGGATATAAATTAGTTTATCCAGATGCACTGGTTGGTTTGAAGGAAACTATAGAATGGTATAGAAAGGCGGGGTGGATATGAGTTTTCTAATTGATCCAATTTTACTGGTGCTTTGCGGCATAATAGAAGTAGGTTTATATGTTAAAGTTTTGCAGAAGAAGTTTAAATCGGAGAGAACATTATTAGTGTTATCGATCATTGTAATAGTGGTTTTTTGGTTGATTGCGGGCTTGCTTTATTTTGATTATTTAAATATGCCAGGATTAGGGGAATATGGTAGAGGAAATCATTTTATGTGGAATTCAGGCATAGAACTCCTTGGTTTTGAACCATTTGTTGATACATCCGTTCCAACATACGTAAATCCCTTTGGAATACTGAATATTCTTGCTTTAATGATCTTTTTATCGTATCCTATCTGGTTATATCTTGGAATACGACTTGGATATGTATTACTTGACAAAAATAGTACAAAATAAATGGGAAAATATGTTTTACTGTTTTCTTTTTGTTTTAAATGTCTTGCTAAGCAATGTCATTATTACTGCAGTTACAGGTGTAATTGCAAAGAATAGCGATGTAAAAATGTTTTGAAGAAGAAGCACATAATATACGACTGCTCCATTCCAAGCTGCGTTCTCGGGGAAATACCAGTCTAAAGCTACATTCCACTTTACAATGTATATTGATATCCAGATGGTGTTTATTGCTAGCGCCATCAATAAGCCAAGCATAGAAGCTATAACAATTTTAGTCCATGGCCCTTCTTTTCTTAATATGAAAGGAGAAAAACCTCCTACTATACCTCCGATGATAACTCCGATGATCGAAGAGAACATCATGCCATTTTGAAAAGCGTTCAAATCAATAATTGTGCTTACGCTGAATCTCCAGCCTTGGATTATAAAGGATAACCAGAATCCGATGAAATATCCTAGCATGCATATGAAAGCTATCTGTGGAATGGTCCAGTCGATTCTCTGTTTAAACTTCCATACACACGCAGCTAAGGGTACTATAGCTGCTATGTACAGTATAATGGTTAATCTTAGTCTTAACAATACCTCTTCTTTATGCTTTAAGTTTCTTACAAAGGCCATAAGTTCCTCGGCTGCTCTCTCAGCTTCTTCAGCTTTATTGCGAGCTACTGCATAATCTCCATAATAGTAAGTGTCTATAGCTTCATCTAACTTACTTTTAACTTCCATGAGGGTTGAGTTATATTTATCAGTGTATCCAAAATCTTCGATAAGCATCTTTGCTTGTTTAAATTTAATTTCTGCCATATTAATTTCATATATGGCTTGTATTCGCAAAGGAATGTAGAAAATTTCCCAAGGAATTTTTCCTGTAACACCTGTTGGAATTCTGTAGCCAAGAAATAGACATACGACTTCGGCTATAAGATCTTGATAAACCCTACCATATACAACATTGTTTCCAGTTATGCCTGGTCCTTTCATTGTTAATAATATGTGTCTTGATTCTGGTTCAGCACCACCGTGATGTCCTTTATTCAGGAAACCGTGATCACTTGTTACTATTAGAAGAGTTTCATCTAGTATTCCAGTGTCATTAAGAGCGTCTATGATTTTTCCTATTTGGACATCAGCTTCTTCTAGCTCAGTTTTATATTCGTCGCTTAGAGCACTAGCTGTCATATGACCCGCATTATCAGTGTCATACAGATGAACAACAAGTAGAGTTGGTTGATAATTTTCAATTAACTCAATTGCCCAAGGACCTATTACTTCATCTGCATCAACTTTAATGTCCGTTGTTTTATTCCACGTAATCCATGGACCAAAAAGAGACATCCATCCTGAATAGGTAGCAAGTGCTGTTGTCCCATTATTTTCAAGCGTTACATTAAATATGTTATCTATTTCCACTGGATTTTCATGCCAGTTTGACACGATCCCAGAAATAGCGGGTCTTGCCCCCGTTCCTATTGTTGCATATCCTGGTAGAGAGAAGGATGGCGTAAAGCAGCGTGCATCTGCAAACCATACGCCATTCTTTTTAATCCAATCTATGTTTGGAGTATTAGCTTTCTCTACAATGTCTGCTCTAGCTCCATCAATTACGATTATAACTACGTGGTTACCGAGAGGTGTAGTTTTCTCTATGAGAGGTACAGGAGGCAATATGGGTTTATAGGGTTGATCATAGTTAGGCCAAGACATAAATGCTTTCTCAGCGGTAATCATGAATGCTTGGAATGATGCTAGAAAGAGTAAAACAAAAATTGCTATCCCAATTATATACTTTTTATTTCCTATTTTCATATCTCCTACCCCTTTTAGTAATTTAAATAATGGTGGAGGTAACTTTAAAAGTTTAATGATAAAATTTGATTTGAGAAGTGTTGTCAGTAATGGCTTAAAAGCTAGAACCGCTATTATCGGAGATGAATTTCCGTGTATAAAAAGGTCCTCATGTTATAGGGAATCTGGGGGGGGTGTTAAAAGAGCTTTTATTTTGTTTCCTCCATTTTTATGGAAAAAGTTTATATAGGTTTACAACTATAAACTTCATATATGTGAAGTAATGGATCTAGAGTATTAACAGCCAGAGAATAGTCAAAAATGTAGCGCCTTGCTGCTCTTCGATGTAAAAGGTGGTTTTCTATGAGCAAGGAACCCGCTATATTCGTGAATAATTTAACAAAGAACTATACAACCTATTTGAGGAGAGGCTTATTTAAACGTGAGAAAAAAATAGTGCAGACTCTTAAAGGCATATCCTTCATTGTTAACAAGGGGGAAGTTTTTGGACTACTCGGACCCAATGGGGCGGGAAAGACAACTACTGTAAAAATATTAAGTACCTTGCTGCTTCCAGATAGCGGAGAAGCAAAAATATTAGGATATGACGTTGTGAAAGAAGCCCCCAAAGTTCGAAAAGTGATAGGAGTATCTTTAACTGTTGAAAAAGGGTTCTTTTGGAAACTTACAGGTAGAGAAAACCTAATTTATTTCGGCAGCACTGAGTACTACTACAACATCCCCAGATTGAGCCACTCGGATTTGATTTTGCAACACTCCCTTGATATATCCCAGATGTTTCCTCAAACCATCCCCAAGTAGTTATCCAAGTAGGTGCTTGATAGAAGCTCGAATTCACACAATAATACTTGCTAAAGATATATTGACACACTTCAGTCTGGCTGCAAGTAATAAGAACTCCATTTACACAGGCTGTTTTATTTGAAACCCGGTTTGGATCTGGAACTCCAGAATAACAGGTCTTCCATACATAGTTTTGAGTCTGGTTGTAGTTGGTGCAGTAGTAGGGAATTCCATTCAATGTAAAATCTGAAACCCTCTCTAACGCATCAGAATTGCAAGTCAACCAAGCAGACACATATCCACATACATACCTTGCCTCATCTGTAATCTGTGTACATCCATATGTTATGGCATAACAATCTCCCGCAGGATCATCGGAGCAATCATCAGAATCGCAGTTCAAACAAGATAGCCCGGAATATTCTGGGAATCCAGCATGAAAAGAAAGTGACAAAATCAAAATTAACGATAAAAGGAAAAACAGGGGTCTCACAGTATTTCCTTACAGCGTTCCTATTTTTGCTTTACTGTGCTCTTGCTACTCTTACACCTCCCGCCTTTACTATGAGATACGGTAAAGTGCTCGTACCTTTGAACTTTGCAATTGCTCCTGTAAGTATTCCAAGGGCTCCTTCAAGATATACTGTTCCTGTGAGATATTTTCCGTACTGTGCAGCCCTTGCGAGGTAAGATTCCTTCTGTGCCGTAAGTTGGGCAATTTCTTGCTGGAGCTGTTCTATTTGATTTTGCGTCTCTTCTATATTCTGATTAAGTGTCTGTATATCTGTAATATGTTGTGAAACCTGATCCTTGTATCCTGCAATAGAATCTACTGCAGGATCTAAGTTAGATTGGTTGTAACTTGAGAGATCTTGTGACCTTACCTGTTCGGACAAACCTACCAGATACTTCATATATAGTTTTTCATCTTCTGGAATTAGGTCAAATCCAAGTTCTTTCATTAAGGCCGCATATGCTCCTCTATTTATATTGTCTATCCAAATATCTCTATCTATAATATCACCAGTTGCAGGATCAACATCTGGCTCACCATCGTTGTCGAGGTCGTTGTCTCCTGTGCCGTCTCCTATTATGTTCCCGTGAGAGTCTACTACATCTGGCTTGCCGTCTCCGTTTGCATCTATATAGCTGTCTATCTTGCCGTCTCCGTCTTGGTCGAGGATTGGTTGCGCCTCGTCCATGAGCTGGTTTGCTTTCTCTACAATTTCCTCATGCTGACCTGCCATTGTTTCTGCTATCAATCTTATCTTTCCAGCAAGTCCTTTGTATTCACCTCCAAGCTGTTCCTGATACTGCTCTATCGCCTGATTGTATGCCTCTATTTCCTGCATGGTATGGTGAATATTTGCGGCTGCTTGGTCTGCAAGATGCTCGAAGAAGAGAATTCTTCTGTACACGTAGTATGCGGCAAGGGCAACTGCTCCTATACCGGCCAGAACGGTGGCGAGTGCCTTTTTGCTTCCGATTTTCTTTTTCTGTAGAGCAGTAGTGTAGTCAATATTGAGCTGTTCCGCATCGGCCTCTATCCCGGCTTTCAAAAGGGTAACTATGTAGGAAGCTGCTTCACCTTCACCCAGCAGAATAATTTCGGGCTTTTTACTGGTCAAAAGGTCATTTCTCAGGTAAGTATCAAGAACTTTGTATATCTTCTTCTTCAATTTTCTCGAGATTTTAGTCAAGCTCTTGACACACTTCTCTCTCAGAGAAGTATAGATGGATATTTCTTTCTTGTGCTTCTTTTTCATCTCTTTTGCAACTTCTACTATTTTATCTAAAACTTTCTTTTCCATAACTTTTTTTTCTTCTGGAGGAGCTTTCAGATATTGATTATAGATCTCTCTTACTTCCATAAGTTCCTCCTTTATAGTAGGTAGAATCTTACCTCCCAATTTTTCTTTTAGTTTCTCTAGTTCTCCCCATTTTTCTTCCAAATCCTTTGAAACTGCTATTCTCACATAATAGTTCCCTGTTTCCTTCCCTTTTTTAATTGAAAATGAATAATCTTTCTCTTGCTTTGCAAATATTTGTTCAGTTCCTTCCCGAATTTCTACAACTGGTACTTCCTCTCTTTCCTCCTTCAGGAAAGGTATGTAGGGTTCCAGAACCTTTACTATAACGGGTTCTATCTCGCTCTGGGAGAGCACCATATTGAGCACCATATTGAATTAATCACTTGTAAATTATAATTTTTTTCTGAAAATGATCCTCCCATGGGGGGATGCTATATGGGATGAATGGTTATCTTCTTAAGAAAAGAGTTGAGGAAATACTAGATCTAGTGGGATTAAATCAGCTTGGTGTAACTGATAAGTTATATGAGGAATATTCGCTGGGTATGAAGGCAAGATTGAGCATAGCTAGGGCATTAATCACAGATCCTGAAGTATTAATTTTAGACGAACCTACATTGGGCTTAGATCCTCCTTCTGCCAGAACGCTTAGAGAATTGTTGGTGAAAATAGCTCATGAAAAGGGGAAAACTGTACTTGTAACTACTCATAATATGTTTGAGGCTGAAATTGTATGTGATAAAATAGCTATAATAAATGAAGGAAGAATAATAGCGTTGGACACCGTTGAAAATTTAAAGCGAAGCGTAGCTAATAACGTTGCACTTGAAATATTTGCTTTTCTCCCAGCTAACATACCTGTTAAATCTATAGTTGAAAACATTAGAGATAAAACTGGTATAGCAACAGATGCTTTCGCTGAAAATGGGGGTTTCAGAATAAAAATAGTTGTACCTCCTAGAGAAAGCGACGAAATAACTTCTAAGGTTTTAAGAATACTCCACGAGTATAAATGCAGCGTTAAAAGAGTGGAAGTCAGAGAACCAACTCTTGAAGATGTCTTTATACAGTTAACCGGAAAGACCGGGTTTTAGAGGTGGTGACATGGGTTTGAAATCTCTCTTAAAATCCGGCATAATACTGGACCTATACTTTTTCAAAAACAATAGAGGAGCCTTTATCTCGATGCTTCTATGGCCCTATTTAATGTTAGCCCTAATACTCGGCATGGGGACGCTGCTCGGAAGCCCTGAGGCATTCAAAGAAAATGTAGGGTTGGCGGTGAATCCCATTATTTTCTTCGTAGCTTCCACTATCGTTGCCATGGCCTCGCTAGATGTCATGTGGGGTGTTGGAGAAAACGTGCTTTTTCATAGATGGATCGGAACATTACCCTACATATTGTTATCTCCAAATAAAACATCAACAACATTAGTCTTTACTTACATTCCAAGATACTTACTCTTTGCTTTTATACAAATAGTAGAGTTCGTACCTCTAATTTTAATTGTGGAAGGATTTTATCGAGGATTTTTTGAAATAGGAATATTTGTTTTGGCAGTAACTGTCGGCATGCTTCCGCTATTAGGCTTCTCAGCACTTTTTGCGTCTTTTCTCCTAACAATAAAAGAGGAATCAAACGTTTTGGGCTGGCTAAATCCAATTATACTGCTATTCTCAGGTGCTTTCTACCCTGCCTATTTGCTACCTCACTGGGCTAGGCTAATATCTCAAATACTACCCTCAACCTACACTATTGAACTGGCTAGAACCGCTGCTCTAATAGGAGCCCCAAAACTTGCAGTTATAACATTTCTAATAGGAATACTGGTAGGTCTGGCAATATTTTACAACACTTTGGCATACATGTTTGTTGATATAGGTGAGAGGAAAGCTATGAAAGAGGGGGCGATCTAAATGGCCATAACTAGAATTAAAGCAATATTATGGTTACACACCCTAAGATTACGACGCTATAAGTGGTCTTTCTTAAACCTGATACTAGCGGAGACCGCATGGATTTTCCTTTTCGTCCTAGGAGCTCTACTCTTCGTTCCTAGTGAATATCTAGGCATAGCCGTTAAGGCAGCTTTCTGGACTATTGTTGCTTGGAATATTATTTCTCAGTTTTCATCGCTTATAGGAGGCTGGATGAACTTTTTTATATCGATCGGAATGGTGGAAGAACACACTTTAAGAGGAATTTCACCGTTTAAAATGATACCTGGTAGAATGATCCCAAGTTTTTCAGTTATCACCGCCTCATTACTGTTTATGGCTACTATACTCAACGGCGTTTTCAATACTAATGTGTTACTTGTAAATGACTTACCATTACTCGTTTTTGCTCTCCTATTGTTGGCAGTAGAAGGTTTGTCTTACGGACTTACCATTGCTGCCATTTCAATTAGGACAAGCATACCATATCAGATGCTTGAAATCCTAAACTTTGCTATCATAGGTATATTGATGATACCGGTTCAAAGCCTGCCAGAAACGGTCAGAATAATCTATTTGTGTATACCGTACGTGGCACCCGCCCATTTAGCAAAAATTGCAGCTGCAATAAACATGTCGGCTTTCTTTATTGAAGCATTGATAGTCTCAATTGTTGAAGCGTCAATAATGTCGTTAATGGCTTTACATTTTATAAAAAGTTCCGAGAGATGGATGAAAAAGAATGGAGTAAGAGCTATTGGCTTCTGGTAACTACTAACTCTGTTAGCGAAATTCACACTGCCCCTTAATACTTGCGGTAAAAAGGTAAGTGTTTGCCTTTAATTTTAAAATTTCTTTACGAACAAAATGTTACTCAAATAACATTTTGATATCATGATTACTTGGAGTTTGAAGACGATAATATTGTTAATGCCGCCGCCGCTGCTCCGTTTTCTGCTTCTCTAAGATTGTTCCCCGTTCCAATAACGATTACGTCACCATCTTTTAAATCAAAGAGATTGTTCAGAATTTTTTCGTTTTCCTCGCCTATCTTAATATCTTCTTTTGGAAATGTTATTTTTCCTGAATGAACAATCAATGTGGTGGCTCCTTTTGCTCCAGCCATTACAGCTGCATCTCTTTGTTTTAAGCCGTCTTTAATGAATTGTGACATGTTTTTCAGGTGACATGCGACATTTACTGGCCCTATAGTTATGTTTTTGAGATTCTTAACTTCTTTTATGTCTGCTATTTTCTCCATAATTTTCAAAACTACTTTTTTCCCTAAACTAGTTAACATGTGTCCTTTTCTATCAACAGATTTTATTAATCCGAGCTTTGTTAAAAACTTAAGTAAAGTTCTAGAAGATGCTTCTCCAACTCCCAGTTTCCGTGTGAGAATATATCTTCCAATGGGCTTATCACTCTTATACAAAAGAAAAAGTGTTAATAATATATGGTGAGATTTATAGGCTGGAGGTGGCCCCACTTTTTCTTCTGTTTTTTTAAACATTTTTGAAATAATTTCTTCGATCTCTTTCATTTCCATACCTGCATAAAATGCTTAATATATTTGTGTTAAAATTTTGTTTAAATAGGTTTATTTTCTTTTGAAAAGACTGTTTGCTAATCCTGTTGCCAATATTTGAAATACAAATTCTCTTACCTGTATAGGAAATACTTCAAGTTTTTCTTGATATTTTTCTTTTAATCTTTTTGCTATGTCGCTAACGTTTCTGCTTGTTTCCCATACTTCTTCAGCTATATTCTTCCAGTCCTCTAAGGTTTCAATAGTTTTTCTTATTATCTCATTAGCGTCTTTGCCTATTACTCCTCCGAAATGAGCAAAAGAAACTATTTCAAGATCGTAGTTAAGCATTTTTTCAAGTGATTTTATGTAATTCTCATATTTAAAGCTCGGCGGGAATGTTGTTGGTATAGTCGACAGAGATCTGTATCCGAAGATTCCTACCGCATCTCCTGTAAACATAAACTTGTTTTTCCTCTCATAATAAGCATAGTGGTCTGAGGTATGTCCAGGTGTATATACGACCTCTATTTCAAGTTCATTTCCTAGTTCTATTATTTCTCCGTCTTTTAGAACATGTAGTTTTTCTTCTTCTCTTACCGGGTCTATGGGTTCTGCGTATTCACCGTATATTTGTCGTGCTGCTATGTTTATTTTTTCAGGGTTTTTGTAGTTTTCAATTGCATAGAGATGTGCTCCTATTACTGCGTTTGGAAGATGTTTAAGTAGTGGTGGGGCTCCTGCTGCGTGATCGAAATGCCTATGACTTACGAGTATGTAAAATATTTTATTTAAGTCTATATTGTAGTTTCTTAGGCCTTCTAATATTTTTTCGGCTGAGCTTTTGTGGGCTGGTTCTATTAACGCTATTTTTTCACCTAGAATGACAAATGAGGAGGTTGTTTTACTTGTTCTCCAGCCGTGAGCATCTAACATAAGAATTGTATCTGTTATTTTACCAGGTTCAAAAAATGACCTCAATCTTACACCTCCCTTTCTATATTAGTTGTTTTAAAATAAAATTTTAGTTGTAAGTTTGGGTAGCTGCATAAAAGTCTTTAGTTAATGTTCAGTTAATTACGAATTATCATTTGACATGACGACTCTAAAAAGATTTTAAAAGAAAGATGAGTTTTATGGTAAAGAAAGCAGGAAGATCAATACTTTACTGATTAAGTATTGTTTAAGAAACTATGGTGTTTTATTTTTGCATGTTAATGCGTAATTAAGGAAATTAAGAGTTGATGGTGGTATGTAAATATTTAATTAGGTTTATTTTTAAGGTTTTAAATGGATAAATAATGTGTGTTGGTTTGGAGGGCTAAGGGGCGTGGGAAGTAGCGATGAATATGCTATAGAAACTTTTCGGTTAACTAAGTATTATGGTTCCTTATTGGCTGTTAATCAAGTTAATTTAAAGGTAAAGAGGGGGAAAATACATGGCCTTGTGGGACCAAATGGCGCTGGGAAAACTACGATACTAAAAATTTTGTGCGGTATTTTGAAACCTTCTTCTGGCGACGCAAAGATATTAAGATACAGTGTGTTAAGGGAACCATTAAAAGTCAAGTCTCTTATCGGATATATTCCTGAAAGAATTTATGCATATGATGCTCTTACAGTTACAGAATTTTTAAGATTCATTGGACAGCTTTATCAAATTCCTAAAGGCACTCTCAGCGCAAGAATCGAGAAGTACATGGAAATGTTTGAATTAGAAGATTATAGAGATTTTTTCCTTGACACTCTTTCTAAAGGGTTACTGCAAAGGGTTATGGTTGTATCTCTTTTCATAAGGGAACCTAAGGTTTACATTTTAGATGAACCTTTCTACGGGCTTGATCCTCACAGTTCTTGGATGTTTAAAAAACTCTTAAAGGAAAAGGTGGAAGAAGGGGCTTCTGTACTTTTATCGACACATATTCTTGAAGTTGTTGAACGATTTGCAGATACCATAACAATTATTGATCGTGGAAGGATTATAGCTGAAGGTGTTCTTGAAGAGTTGAAAAAGAAAACGGGTGAAGATAGATCATTAGAAGCTGTATTTCTAAAACTTACTGGTGGGCTATAATTTATGGAAAGGTTACTGGTTCTCTTAAAATTTGAATTTCAACATGCATGGGGGAGTTTTAAGAGAAGATTCCTAACTTATTCGTCTCTTTTTACATACCTTGCAACAGCAATAACTATCATTTACTTTACCATAATATTCCATGGTTTCTTTTTCATGATTCCACAAGATGCTCGACTGTCTATGCTTCAAAATATGGGTTTAAAGGACATAGATTTCTATAATTTTGTATGGACCTTTTTCACAATACTTTTGCTTTTAAGTTTTATTAGAGGTTTAGTTTCACATAACACAGCTGTAAAACCTTCACTTGCTGACATCCATGTAATTTTGCCTTCTCCTATTAATCCCTCAAGCCTATTTGTTGCAAAGCTTGTAAGGTTAATTGTTAAGAGGACAATTATAACTATTGTAGTGATCTTTGCTTTCTTTCCATTTTTACTCTATTTTAATGTGTCTTCTCTAGAATTGATGAATTTTGCATTCTCATGTATACTTTATAGTTGGTTTTTAACTCAATTGGAGTGTTTCGTATATTTTGGTTCAAGGTCTTTGGGAAAACTACATCGTAAGAAACTTACTGCTCTCATAACTCCTGTTTCTATTCTAACTTTAATTTTAATATTTTTTGAGCATAGAGTTGCAAGGTTCTTTGTTAAAATTTTACCAAGCACTGTGTTAACGGAAATTTTATACATGTGTATTTCAACTGAGTCAATATATCAAAAACCTCTCCATCTAATCTTCTCTATAATTTCATTAAACCTGTCAGTCGGTATATTTCTATTTCTTGTAACTGAATATTACTTTGCACATATTGAAGGATTTGAAGGTACTATACATAGTAAGTGGCTACCTTTATTTAAGGGAAAACTAAGATGGTCGCTCAAAAGTTTTAAGAGCCCGGCTATTGCAATAGCATTAAAAGATTTTTGGACAGATATTAGAGGACGAAACTTTCCTTTATTAGCTGTAAGTTTGATTGCATCTATTATCATTGCATTATTGGGGCCGCGCATAATTGAAATTTCAAGTCTTCCCGGTGTATTTCCTATTGAAAATAAGGTATTAATTGTTATTCTTGCAATGATCATTTCTGCTGTTGTTCTTTCTCCGAGTTTAAACTCTTTTCTCTACGAAATTCGGAGAATGTGGATTTTGAAAACAGCTCCAATTTCACCAAGGGAAATTGTTTATGGTAAATTTTTGTATTCTTTACTTTCTTCTTTGGTTTTTTTGAGTCCAGTACTTGTTTCATTAACCTTTATGCTTTCAGGGTTTGAACAATTAACAATGGTTGTTCTTATACCATTTATTGTTATAGTTTCATCTGCTGAAGGTGTCTTTGATAGTGTGCTATTTGCTTCAAAAAGCTTAGTACGGGAATTACCTGTGACATTTTTCATATTTTATTTCATACTTATGTTAGCTACGATATTGCCAGTTTCGATCCTAGTTTTCATTCTCATACACGTGTTTGTGGTTTTAAATGGAATATCTCTAATTGGTTTATCAGCTATATCTTATATATTGCTGGTTATGGTGCTTTTAATCGGCTTACTGGTTTTATCTTATATATTTTTGAGCGGATCAGTAAAAGTTTTATCAAGAAAGGAGGAATTATGATGAAAAGGAAAATAACACTCATGCTTATCGGTATTTTACTGTTCTCAACTTATATTTATACAAGTTTAACTGTTCCAAGCTATAAGGATCTCAAAGTAAGAGTAGAACTTTATTTTTACTTAAAAGGTGAACAGATTATTGCACAGAGAATTGTGGTTAATAGTGGACGGTTACTCGAAAATGAAACTATTTACGGTTTTTCGTACGAGATCTCAGGGGCTTATCAGGAACATTGGCTTTTTATACTACGATTAATAGGGCTGAAATGGCCTGTTGAATATAGTTGGCAAAGTGACGCATTAATAATAAAATCGGACGGGGTCCTAGTGTATACGTTTACAGGTGTCATGCCTGGTCTCTACACTCTTAAAATATATTCACACCATAATATTCCCCCTTACATGCCTGGAGAAACATGGACCATCACCGAAAAACTTCTTGTTACTATATATGTTACAGTGTAATCCTATAGTAGATTACAAATTATTCAAAATAATTTTCGAGAACATTCAGCATTGTCCCGAACGGTATATCTACTTTTTCTTGCTTTCTTTTATACTTGAAGACTGGAAATCCGCAGTCTTTAAGTTCACAAAAATACTTGTGATCAACTAGAATCAATATTTTTTGATTATGTTTTTTAAGAACTTCGAATTGCCTCTTCTTTTTTTCCAGATATTCTCTTCTCCAATAACCAACAATCTCGACAAAAACCTTTTTATCTTTTTTCGTAAGAATAAAGTCTGGAACTATTACCATTCCCTCTAGAATTATGGGCTCCGGTTCTCTTATAATATCCCAGCCTCTTGGCTTACTTGATTTTATCGCCCAATAAAATCTTTTTTCAACAAAACTATCAAACATCGCCTCCCTAGCTTCATATTTCTCAGGAATTTTAATTGAGGGTAACGGAGGCTTTGCCTGGAAATTATATATTTTTTCTCGCAGAACGACTTCTATTTCAAGTTCTAAAAGTTTTGACTCCAATTTTTCGCTCAATGTTAATATTTTAAAAAATACGTGGCTAATTGCTCTTCCAAACCGTGTAGCTCTACCGAAGAGCTCCCTAGGACCATAAAACTCAACTTTAAGTTTACCATCCTCCAAGTATAAGTCGCATAACACTGATAACTTCTTTGCTTCTCTAATTGTTTTTCTAGCTAGTGTTCCAAGATTTTTTGTGTAAAAGACAGCTCTGACTCGTTTTCCATTTGTTATTAAAGTGTCTATTACTTCAAAATTGTAAATTCCTATAACATCCTCAACTGTAGGCCTAACGGATGCTTTACTAATAATTTTGCTTTCCTCTCCACCCAAGGCTAACAGTTTTTCAACGTCAATAACTTCTAATTCATATTTTTTAGCAAATTCCTCTATAACTTTATTTCTATATTTTTCTGGTACAAAACCTCCCCATTTCTCATTTATATATGAATAAAAAGCAAGTTTGAAGTCTTCTAAACTCTTTATGCCATGCGACTTCAACTGGGAAATAACTTCTGTTTTCACTATACTTTTCATTTCAGGTATTTCTATTTTGTAAAGCTTCTCTAGAACTAAATAGATGCCTCTACCAATTCTTTTATCTTCAAAAAGATCTTCAATTAATTCTTTTGGAACTTCTGAGACTTTTTTCCCAACATTTTCTTCAAAAATGTTAATTGCCGCAGATATCTCGGTTTCATATTTATGATTTAGGAAAAGGGGATATATTTTACCTTTAACAATTCTGTATTGCAGATTAGAGAAGCCTAAACCCATAATTCAGCACCGTTGATTTTGGAGAGTTTTATTAATGATGAACTTAGAGGAGTTAAACTTAAAATTACATATTAATATGGTTGTTTGCAGGTTTTCTTCTTTTTGAAAGCGATACATCGATTGTTTTTCTTGTTATTAGTTCTATTAATGTTGCTCTTTCTTCTTTAGGCCTTAATATTCTTCCTAAACGTTGTATGTATTGTCTCTCACTCCCCGTACCAGAGATGATTATTGCCACGGAGGCGTCAGGAACATCTACACCTTCATCCAAAACTTCTCCTGTTGCAAGTTTTGTTATTTTTCCTTCTTTAAAGGCCTTAAGAATTGCTTTTCTCTCTTTTTCAGGAGTTTTATGAGTTATTTTTGGAATTAATAACTTATTTGAAATATCATTGACAATGTCTGTGTATCGTGAGAAAATTAGAACTTTTTTATCCTTGTATTTCTCGAGTAGTTCTTCTAGTTTTTTTATTTTTCTTTCAGCGTTTAAAGCTAGTTGTCTTGCTTTTTCTCTCGCTAAAAGTGCTTCGTGAGCTCTTCTATCGGTTCTGCTGCGAAGAACTACTTGTCTAAAAGCTTCCCTAGGATCTGGGGTATAAACATAGTTTTTAATGTAATTATCATATATTTTCATTAATTTATCGTATTTCTCCATTTCTTTTGGAGTTAAATCGATATAGATGTGTTTTGTGACGTATTCTGCTATATAGCCTTCCTTTACAAGTTCATCAAAACCAATATGATAAACTATTGGGCCAATTAAATAATCTAGTTCTTTATGGAGTTCATCGGTTCTTTTAGGTGTAGCTGTTAGTCCCATACGTCTCCAAGCAATATGGCATTCAGCAATTTTTCGATAACTCGGAGATGGGAGATGATGCGTTTCGTCAAAAATTAATAGTCCATGTTTATCCGCTAAATTATGGATGTTTGCATACGCGCTGTCGTAGGTTATTATGGTTATTGGTTTAATCTCTTTTTTCCCTCCTCCAAATATTCCAATTATGTCTTCTGGTATGTTTAGTCCTTCTACGAGTTTTTCTTGCCATTGTCGAAGCAAGTCTATTGTTGGAACAACTACTAACGATTTTAATTTTAGTTTGTGGATTGCGTAAAGAGCTAGGAGAGTTTTGCCTGCTCCAGTTGGTAAAACAATTACTCCACGATGATCATCACCTTCCCATGCTCTGAAGGCCTCTAGTTGATAGGGTCTCAACTTAAAAATAGGGTTTGTTTTAATATTTAAGTTCCAGTCTTCTTTTACTGTAGAAACTACATGATATCCTTCTTTCTCCAGTGTTTTGCATATTTTATGGTAGTTAAGTGGTTTTGATCTAAAAATTTTATCGATTTTATCCCATATTAGCACATTTGATAATTTAGAGATATTTTCATCTAATCCATGGATAATTAGGTCGCTGCCCTGCAAATTTAAAATTATGATGGGCTTCGCAGTGTTTTCCAATATTTTTATGAGTTTTTCAGAAATTTTTATGCCATGTTTTCCAAGTATTTCATTAGCTTTTTCAACACCTATTTTTTTACATTTTCTAAGATTTAGTCTATATATGCTGCATTTTCTGGCTTTATCATAGCTGATGTAATCTGATACTAAAAGAAGTTCCTCAAATTCTTCTCTCGAAATCCATCCAACCGTGAATTTCATTCTCTTGGTATCAAGTTCTAACATGAAATACACCTAAACCTCATTACAAATATCTAAAATTGAAAATATAAATTGTAGTAATGTTTCTATCCCGTAACTTTTGTATCTCGTAGAGAATACTTAGGGCACAGGATTGAAAAATATCACATCCTCTAAAACCAATTCATATATTTCTTGACATTTTACACATCGCTGTTGAAGTAACTTAATTGAAACGTTTTCATCAACATTAAGAAATTTCTGAATATTTGATATCATTGCGGATACGAAGTTGAAATTGGAAATTATTCTATATGATTCTTGACACTTTGGGCATTTCCAAGCAAGAACATAAATATTTGCACCACACTCGCCGCATACAGATTTAAGGTAATGAAAATTTGGTGCTGACGGCAAACTTTCAAACTTAATTGTATTATGTTGTCCACATTGTGTACAATACCAAGTTATTTCAACCATTTGCAATTCACCTACATTTTTAAGAATTTTCTTATTATTTCATCCGGTCTTGTACCTTTTCTCTTTCTCCTTTTGGCAGATCCAAGATAGGGACATGGTCCAATGGTTTTAAATGCTATTTCAGCTAATTTATCCCCTTCACCTTCCTCGTATCTTCTCCAATCGGTATAGTGATGGTACGTCGCTGGCTGTGTCCAAGTTGGGTCAAAGTTTTCTAGTTTTTCTGGATCTATGCATATTGCTACTCTATCTACTTCTCTATGTATTGATAAAGGGCATGTAAATACTCGTTTTGCATCCATTTTATTTTCTACTTTTAATTTTGAAGCTTTGTGTTTCTCGGCGATTTCTATGTATTTTTGTCTTAGCTTTGTATTTACGTATTCAACTATTGCGTAAGCTATGTCTAGGGGGTTTATTTTTGAGGTTATTTCGCTGCTAAATGCCATAGGGTTTATGTGAACGTGTGCTCCGTTTCCACTCCATTTTACGAAAACAGATTTTTCAACATTCATTCCATATAAAAATTCAACGATGAGTTTCGCTACTTCAATTGTTGTTTCCCATTTTTGAAATTCATTGTCTATATCCCATGTTGGCATACATTTCTTAATATTTCTTAGATCCATGGTATCTCCAATGTCATATAACCTGTAGTATTGGTTTGCTGTCACATAAAATGTTCTAGGCCTGTATTTTTGAAGTTTGGAAAAAATCTTTTCAAAATCTTTTACAGAAGTTATAGTTATTGGTTTTTCATTCTTGCTCCAATATCTAAAGAAAAGTTGGTTTCCTTTGTCATCTCTAGCTTCACAATGTATGGCAACCCATCTCTCTGAAGAGAAATCAACAATTTCTCGCTTAACATCGTTTTGCATATACCATTTGATGATTTCTCTGTAAATCAAAGTCAACCACTTGTCGTAATAAATTTGTAAATACCACGAAGTTATTTTGAATTTAAATAAATACCCAAATAAGTGTAATCATTGAAGAACATAACCTAGAGATTGCAAATCATAATAGATCAAACATGATAAGAAATACGAACATCACCATTTACATTCATAAAAAAGAAAACTAACATATCATTATTTCGTGTGTAGGCTATATGGCTTAGCGATATTTATTTGGACGTGTTTGTTTCATTGCTGATTCTTAGTGTTTTTTCTATATGTTCTAGGAATGGTTTATAGTTTTTTATGGTTTTTTCTGGTTTGTTGAGATATTTTTTGGGTATTGGTGGTATTTTGAAGATTTTTTCCGGCTTTAGAACGGGTATTATGTCTTGTGCTCTGAGAATACTTGGATGTTTTATTTGTGTAATTATTGATAGAGCCTTTTTCCATCTTAGAGGATTAAAAACAAGTATATGAGCTGGTGCAACTCCTATTGGAACATTGACATTTAAAACTTGTCTACATGGCATAACTGCGTCGTTGAAACTTTCAATTAAAACATTTTCTGTTTTTTCAACTATTTTCCTATAACAAGTGTTAATGGCTTTTTCAGCAAGCCTCATATGTATATCCATTTGTTCATCTCTACTTCGAAAAGTTAATATTTCATCTG
>Ga0209426_1000155_pt1 | contig 104910 bp, 98 predicted proteins | sample Deesub1362B_J571_FD_187697 | JGI IMG/M metagenome (GOLD analysis project Ga0209426, IMG submission 187697) | Deep oceanic, basalt-hosted subsurface ecosystem from Juan de Fuca Ridge flank, Pacific Ocean, CORK Borehole 1362B_J2.571 (SPAdes)... ... | reverse complement strand
CCGCCGAGGTCAGGCCCGCGCGGGTCGAGGCCACGACCCGCGCGGCGAAGGTTGAGGCGTTCAGGCCGTGGTCGCAGACCGTGACCAGATAGGCGTCGAGCGCGGCGGCCTCGGCATTGGTCGCCGGCGCGCCGCGCGTCATGCGCAGGATGTCGGCGGCGTGCGACAGGGCGGGGTCTGGCGCGACGGGCGTCTCGCCCTTGGCCATGCGCAACACGGCGGGCGTGAAGACGGCGGGAGCGGCGATCAGCAGCAGGGCGGTCGCCAGGTCGTCGCCATCGGGCAGGCGGGCCAGCAGGGCGCGCATGGCCTCGACGGGATCGCGCCGCGCCAGATCTTCGTCCAGTGCGGCGACTTCGCGGAAGGCTTGAACGCGCGCCTGGCCCAGGGCCGGCGCGAGGTCGCTGGGCGCGTCCTCGAAGAAGCCGTCGAACAGCAGATGCGCCGCCTCCTCATAGCGCGCGCGGCCCGACAGATCCTCGACGGCGTAGCCTCGGATCACCAGGCGGCCCTTGGCGCCGTCGACATCGGACAGAACGGTGCGGGCGGCGATGACGCCCTCAAGACCATCGGACATGTGCGGTCTCCTTTCGCGCCGAGAAAAAGGCGGGCGAGGCTTGATTGTCAATCTTGATCAATATAATCAATCTATATGACGGACTGGCTGGAAGCGGATCAGGTGCTGGAACGGCTGGGGATCCGGCCGCAGACGCTCTACGCCTATGTCAGCCGAGGTCGGATCGAGGCCGCCGCGCACCCGCGCGATCCGCGCCGCAGCCTCTATCGCGCCTCCGACGTCGCCGCCCTGGCCCAGAAGAAGGCGCGCGGCCGCCGCGCCGCCGATGTCGCCGCCGAGGCCATCGCCTGGGGCGAGCCCGTTCTTCCGTCGGCCATCACCACCGTGGCCGGCGGCCGGCTTTGGTATCGCGGACGGGACGTGGCGACGTTGGCCGATCAGGGCCTGACGCTGGAGAATATCGGCCGGTTGCTGCGAGGCGGTCACGGCGCGGCGCTGAAGTCGTCACGCCGTCCCGAGCCGCCGGCCGCCGACAGCGCCCGAGCTCGGCTGTTCCTGACCCTGGCCGCTCGCGCCGGCCGCGAGCCGCCGGCCAGGGGGCGGGCGCCGCTGGCCCTGGCGATGGAGGCCGCTGATCTTCTGGAGGCGGTGGTCGACGCCGCCGCCGGCTTGACGGGCGAAGGCCCTGCCCACCTCCGCTTCGCGGCGGCTTGGGGACTGGACGCGGACGGCGCGGATCTGGTCCGCCGGACCCTGGTCCTGCTAGCGGACCACGAGCTCAACGCCTCGACCTTCGCGGCGCGGGTGGCGGCCTCGACCGGGGCGTCGCTGTCGGCGGCCTGTTTGGCGGGGCTGTCGGCCCTGTCCGGACCCTTGCACGGCGGCATGGCCGCGCGGGTCGAGGCCTTCGTCGAGGAGGCCGAGCGTCGCGATGCGTCCCAGGCCGTGTCGGCGCGGCTGGCGCGCGGCGCGGCCATGCCGGGGTTTGGCCATCCGCTCTATCCGGACGGCGACCCGCGCGCGGCGGCGCTGCTGTCGGCCTTTACGGCGCCCGCGCTGCTGGCCGAGCTGAGGACGACGACCGAGACCGCCACCGGGCTCCAGCCCAATATCGACTTCGCTCTGGTGTCTTTGGCGCGGACCTTGAAGCTGCCGCCTGACGCGCCGTTCATCCTGTTCGCCACGGCCCGCAGCGCGGGCTGGATGGCGCACGCCATCGAGCAGCTGCAGACCGGGCGACTGATCCGGCCCAGGGCGCGCTACGTGGGTGAGGTCCCCGGCGGCTGATTCCGGACCGGCGGCCGTGAGCGCTACTCCCCCTCCTCGTCATCGTAGCCGACCAGGCGCAGCGCCCGGGCCGGCAGCCCTTCCAGCGCGCACCAACGCTCGAGGGCCTCCTCCCGCCCATGGGTGATCCACACCTCGCCGGGGCGCAGCTCGGCCAGGGTTCCGGTCAGCTCGTCCCAGTCGGCGTGGTCCGACAGGATCAGCGGCAGCTCCACGCCCCGTTGTCGGGCGCGGGCCCGCACCCGCATCCAGCCCGAGGCGAAACAGTCGACCGGATCCGGAAATCGCCGGGACCAGCGGTCGGCCATGGCCGACGGCGGCGCGATGATGATCTGGCCGGCGAAGGCGTCCTTGGGACCCGAGGCGGTGGCCGGCGCCAGCGGCCCCAGCGCCACGCCGTGCGCTTCGTAAAGGGCGTTCAGCCGCTCCAGCGCGCCGTGGACGAAGATCGGCCTGTCCCAGCCCGCCTCGCGCAGCAGCCGGATCACGCGCTGAGCCTTGCCCAAGGCGTAGGCCCCGACCAGATGGCAGCGCTCCGGGAACTGTTCGACGGAGGCCAGCAGGCGGCGGATCTCGCCGGCGTCGTCGGGGTGGCGGAAGACGGGCAGGCCGAACGTCGCTTCGGTAATGAAGACGTCGCAAGGGACGGGCTCGAACAAGGCGCAGGTCGGGTCGCGCCGGCGCTTGTAGTCGCCGGACACCACCATGGTCAGGCCCTTCCAGCGCACGACCGCCTGGGCCGAGCCCAGCACATGACCGGCCGGAACAAGGGTCACCTCGACACCGTCGCGAACGAAGGTTTCGCCATAGGGAACGGGCTGACGGCGGCCGGCGAAATCCTCGCCATAGCGGACCGCCATGATCGCGAGCGTTTGCGGCGTGGCGACGGCGACGCCGTGGCCGGCGCGGGCGTGGTCCGAATGGCCATGGGTGATCACCGCCCGGTCCACGGGGCGGACCGGGTCGATATAGAAGTCGCCCGGCGGGCAGTAGAGGCCGCTCGGTCGGGGACAGAGGAGATCTTCGGGCTTGATCACGTCTGGATAAGACAACGCAAGAGGCGCTAAGCCTATCCCCATGAGCGACAACGAACAGACGCGAATGATCGCCACGGCGATGAACGAGGGCAGCCCTCAGGCGCGCGCCCTCGGCTTTTCCACCCTGGAGATCGGCGAGGCGACCGCGATCCTGAAGGTCCCCTATCGGCCCGAGATCGTCGGCGATCCGGAGACGGGCGTCATCGCCGGCGGCGTGGTCACCACCCTTCTGGACCACGCCAGCGGCCAGGCCGTTCACGCGGCGCTGACGGCCTGGGTGTCGATCGCCACCCTGGACCTGCGCATCGATTACATGCGCGCCGCCGAGCCAGGACTGGACGTCTTCGCCCGGGCCCATTGCTACAAGCTGACGCGCTCGGTCGCGTTCGTCCGGGCCGTGGCCTACGACCGCGACCCGAACGATCCGGTGGCCGCCGCCCAGGCGACCTTCATGCTCGACAGCAGCGCCGGCAAGAAGCCGGGCGCCAACCTCAAGCCGCCGCGCGACGCGGGCGCCAAGACCGGAGGGGTCGACTGATGGCCGACGAGGACACCCGCCTGGTCTCGATGCTGGAGTCGATCCCCTACGCCCGCTTCCTCGGGATTAAGGCCGAGCTGGCTGGGGACGAAATGACCGCCGTCCTGCCCTTCGCCCAGCACATCGTCGGCAATCCGATGCTGCCCGCCATCCACGGCGGGGTGCTGGGGGCCTTCATGGAGATGACCGCCCTGGCCCAGCTGTCGGTCGCCGCCCCGATGAAGCGCCAGCCGCGCACGATCGACGTGTCGATCGAGTATCTGCGCTCGGGCAGGCCGCTGACCACCTATGCCCGCGCGACCATCAAGAAGCTGGGCCGCCGGATCGCCAACGTCCATGTCGAGGCCTGGCAGGAGACCCGCTCGGCCCCGATCGCGACCCTGCGCGGCCTGTTCCTGGTCGCGCCCAGCGAGGAGTGATGGTGAAGCCGTCGCGGAAGGGCGGAAAGGCCGTGGCCAAGGCCGACCTGCCCGAGAAGCTCTGCGCGGTCTGCGGTCGGCCCTTCACGTGGCGGAAGAAGTGGGCGAAGGATTGGGATGCGGTCAGATATTGTTCTGACCTATGTCGATCACGAAAAATTACACCCTCGTAATCGGAATTGAGCACGGTAACGTTCTTTAAATCGGCGTAATGAAGCAAAGGTAACGTGCGATAGGCCAAGGTCGCGCCTATATCCCCGATCGCCGGACGCCAAACGGGCGCCGGAGGAAAAGAACAGGGATCAAGACCATGACCATGAAGACCAACGCCGTCGCCGGCCTCGCCTCGCTCGTTCTCGCGGTTCTGCCGCTCGTCGTGATCGCCGGCTCGCTCGCTTCGAGCCTGTAAGTGATCGCCGTTTAACCTCCGTCGCGGCCCGCTCGTTTCCCGAGCCGGCCTGACGGAGATGGCGATCCCGAGGTCGCCCGAAGACCAATAAAAACAAGACTTTCAGGCATACAGAGACTTGGCCGTCCGATGCAGGATGGCGTGGCGGGCCGCCAGACGATCGATATCCGCGTCGTAGCCGCCGCCGATCACCCCGACCACCGGGATCTCTCTGTCGAGACAAGCGCCCAGGACATAGGCCTCCCGTCGCTCCAGACCCGCGTCGGTCAGCGACAGCCGGCCCAGCTTGTCGTCCGCGTGGGGATCGACCCCCGCATTGAAGAACACGATGTCCGGCCGGACGCTGGAGAGCAGCGCCGGCAGGATGTCCGCCAGCTTCGCCAGATATTCGGCGTCGCCCGTGGCGTCGGCTAGCTCGACGTCGAGGTCGCTGACGGCCTTGCGATGCGGGAAGTTCTTTTCGGCGTGCATCGAGAAGGTGAAGACGCTGGGATCGTTCTCGAAGATCCGCGCCGTGCCGTCTCCCTGATGGACGTCGAGATCGACGACCAGGGCCTTTCCGATCAGTCCTTCCGCCAGCAGCCGTTTGGCGGCCACCGCTACGTCGTTGAATACGCAGAAGCCGGCCCCGCTCTCGGCGCAGGCGTGATGGCTGCCCCCGGCCGTGTTGCAGGCGATCCCGCCCTCCAGCGCCAGCCGGGCCGCCAGAAGCGTGCCGCCGGTCGCCGCCCGCGCCCGGATCGCGACGCTGTCGGTGTTGGGCATGCCGATCCGCCGCACGACGTCGGCGGGCAGGGACAGCTCGATCACGCCCCGGACATAGTCCTCGGTATGGGCTAGCAGCAGGGTCTGGACGTCGATGGGTTCTGGCTTGGCGAAGCCTTCCGGACCCGGCACGCCCTCGACCTCCAGCACGGTCGCCAGGCGCGAGAACTTGTCCATCGGAAAACGATGCCCGGCCGGCATTTCGGCGCGAAAGGCGGGGTGGTGGATGATGGGCGGGGCGCGCGACATGGCTCCACGATGGGGAGCGCGACCGCCTGACGCAAGGTGACGACTTGCGGCAGCGCACACGGAAGCTTATCGCACTGCGTCATGCAGACGACCGAGAACCTCGCCGACATTCTGGACCTTGAGCCGATCGAGGTGAACCTGTTCCGGGGGATCAGCCCGAACGACGGCTTCCCGCGCATCTTCGGCGGGCTGGTGATCGCCCAGGCCCTGCTGGCGGCCTATAGGACCGTGCCGGAGCGGGTTTGCCACTCGCTGCACGCCTATTTCATCCGGCCCGGCGACGTCACCGCGCCCGTGCTCTACGAGGTGGAGCGCGCCCGCGACGGCGGCACCTTCACCACGCGCCGCGTCGCCGCGATCCAGCATGGCGAGCAGATCTTCAACCTGGCCGCCTCGTTCCAGACGCCCGAGGAGGGCTTCGAGCACCAGTCGGAGATGCCGACCGCGCCCGATCCAGAGAGCCTGCCCACCGAGGTCGAGTTCCTGAAAGGCCTGGGCGACCAGATCCCGCCGAAGATGCTGGCGATCGCCTCGCGGCCGCGTCCGGTCGATATCCGCTGGGAAGATCCGCAGAACCCGGTCGCCCCGGTCAAGAAGCCTGGCGTCAAGAACGTCTGGATGCGGGCCAAGGCCCCGCTGGGCGACGACATCAAGATGCAGCAGGCCGCCTTGGCCTATGCTTCGGACATGGCCTTCATGGAAAGCGCCCTGCGCCCGCACGGCCTGATCTGGTCGACCCCGGGCCTGCAGGGGGCCAGCCTGGACCACGCCATGTGGTTCCACCAGCCGTTCGACTTCAACAATTGGACCCTGTTCGCCCAGGACAGCCCTGCCGCCTCGCACGGCCGCGGCCTGGTGCGCGGCCAGATGTTCAGCCAGGACGGCAAGCTGCTGGCCTCGGTCGCGCAGGAATGCCTGATGCGGCTGCGGAAGTAGGGCCGCGACGACGAAGACGCTGCGAATCTAAAGTCCCGGCGGCGCTTTGGAAATTCCAAATAGACCGACTTCCCCGGCGAATGCCGGGGCCCAGATTCATCCGGATCGGCTGGAATGAACGCGACCTCGCTCAGGACTGAACCATGAGCGTCCATGGGTTCGATCTGGATCCCGGCATTCGCCGGGAGCGTCGGGTTTCTGGAGGAATGCCGGAGACCGGGTTCGGCCCCAGTCGGACATTGGAAATCCGCTTAATGGGACTAAGCTCCCCGTCAAGTGAAGCTCGGGACTGCTGTGCTGGAGATGTACTCGATCTACGCTGGCGACATTCTCGTCGGCCATTCTGAATTCGAGACGGGGGACCCGCCCATGGGAGTAGCCAGCGGTGTGTTCAGACCCAATCCCAATTTCTCCGGCCTCCATGCACGGGGCGTCCCTGCGGTTGACGGCACTGGCAAACCGATCGCCGATCTGCTGGTCTGGACGGGTCTATCCGCAAAAACTCCGGCCGGTGCGGACCTTGAGTGTCAAGGAGGCGTCAGCATCGCGGGTTACTGCTCAGATCCTGGACTCTGGGAACTCGAGGTGTCCTGCCTGGGAATTCCCTACCAGCTCTACGAGGACATTTTTCCGGAGCACGTGAAGGCCTATGAGGGAATGTTCACCTGACTACCCATCGTAGCCTTCGTGAACTCCCGCTGTCCGGAAGCCCTAGGCCCAGTTCATTCGGAGCGGTTCGACGCCGCGCCGACTAAGCCACCTCCACCTTCACCACCCCCGCGGCCGCCAAGCCCCTCAGCAACGAAGCGGCCTGCATGCCGACGGTCATTTCGCCGGCCAGGGCCATGCGCAGGGCCTCGGCGGCCGGGACCCAGACGGTCTCGATGCGCTCGCGGGGATCGTCATTCGGCTCGGCGACCTTGACCACGTCGCGGGCCAGGATGATGTGGATGCGGTTGGTGTGAGTGCCGGCGTTGGGGCGGGTCTCGCCCAGCAGGGTCAGGGTTCCGGCGCAGCCGGCCTCTTCCAGCAGTTCGCGGCGGGCGGCCTCCACCGGATCGGTCTCGCCCGGGTCCATGCCGCCGGCCGGCAGTTCGGTCGAGATGTCGCCCAGCGCGTGGCGATACTGCCTGACCAGCAGGACGTTATTGCTGGCGTCCAGGGCCACCAGCTCGATCCAGTCGCGGTATTCCAGGACGTAGTAGGGGGCGATCACCGCGCCTTCGTCGGTGACGCAGTCGTCGGCGCGCAGGTGGATCCAGCGGTCCTGGTGAACGACGCGCGAAGCGGTGACGCGCCACTTTCCGTCCGACATCGCCGGTAGCTCCCTCGCGGAGAATTAGTCGCGGTCGCCCAGCTCTTCCTCGGCCGGTCCCTCGGCCTCGCCCACCAGGGCGGGCGGGTCGGCCAGGATCAGACCTTCGCCGATCTTGACCTCGGGCACAGCCGCCCGCGTGAACGGCAGATACCAGGTCGGGCCGCCCAGGTCCGGGGTGATCTCGAGAATGTCGCCGGCGCCGAAATTCTGGACGCTCTTCACGCGGCCCAGCAGGACGTTCGTGGCGATGTGGCGAACGGAAAGGCCCACCAGGTCGGTCAGATAGAATTCGTCCTCGTCGGGCTCGGGCAGGGCCGAGCGGGGGACGTAGAGGCGAAGGCCGCGCAGGGCGTCGGCGGCTTCCTTGCTGTCGATGCCGGGACAGCGGCAGATGACGCCGTCCTTGGTCGGGCGGGCGGAGGCGATGGTCAGGGCGGGCGAGCCGTCCTGGCGCTTCAGCGTCTTGAAGGCGGCCAGGTTCATCGGCGCCTCGGTGTAGGTCGAGATCCGCACCTCGCCGCGCACGCCGAAACCGCCGGCCACGCGGCCGACCAGGATCAGAGGGTCTTGGGGAGGCGAGGCCATGGTCCGGACAGAGTCGCGCCGCCGATCCAAAAAAGGACCGGCGGCGCGGATACCTCGATTAGCCTTCGGCGGCTTCTTCGGCCGGAGCCTCGGCGGCCGGAGCTTCCTCGGCCGGAGCCGCGGCAGCCGCGGCGGCGGCTTCGGCGGCGGCGGCCTTTTCAGCCTCGGCGGCGGCCTTGGCGTCTTCCTCGGCCTGACGGCGCTCTTCTTCACGCTGGGCGCGTTCGGCCAGACGCTCTTGCGCCTTCTTGCCCGGCTTGCCCTTTTCCGGGTTGTTGCCGTGGGTCCAGGCGGTCAGGCCTTGGGCGGCCAGGAAGCGGGCGACGCGGTCGGTCGGCTGGGCGCCCTTCTTGAGCCACTCCTGGATCGATTCGACCTTCAGGGTGACGCGGTTGGCGTCGTCCTTCTTGAGCAGCGGGTTGTAGGTGCCGACCTTCTCGATGAAGCGGCCGTCGCGCGGCGAGTGGCTGTCGGCGACGACGATCGAGTAGTACGGACGCTTCTTGGCGCCGCCACGGGCGAGACGGATCTTCAGCATTTGAGGTAGTCCTTAGGGTCTAAAGTTCTATTTCTTGAACGGGTTGAAGCCGGGCAGGCCCAGGCCGGAGAGAGGATTGGGCTTGGCGTCGCCGCCAGTCCCGAGGCCCGGCAGGCCGGGCAGCCCCGGGAGGCCTTGGCCCCCCGCTGCATTCGGATCGGGCGTCGGCATCTTGCCGCCGCCCATGTTTTTCAGGCGGGCCATGTCGCCGCCGCCCATCATCTGGGCCATGCGGGCCAGGCCCTTGCCGCCATCCTTGGACATGGCCTTGAACATGTCGGCCATCTGGCGGTGCTGCTTGAGCAGGCGATTGACCTCGGCCACGTCGACCCCGGCGCCGGCGGCGATGCGGCGCTTGCGCGAGGCGGCCAGGATGTCGGGCTTCTTGCGCTCTTCCTTGGTCATCGAGCTGATGATCGCCTGCTGGCGACGGAAGATGCTGTCGTCGATCCCGCTCTCGGAGATCTGTTTCTTGACCTTCTGGACGCCGGGCAGCAGGCCCATGATGCCTTCCATGCCGCCCAGCTTCTGCATCTGCTTCAGCTGCGCCGACAGGTCGTCGAGGTCGAACTTGCCCTTGGCCAGCTTCTTGGCCATGCGCTCGGCCTCGGCGTGGTCGAGGTCGGCGGCGGCCTTCTCGACCAGGGCCACGACGTCGCCCTGGCCTAGGATCCGGCCGGCGACGCGGCGGGCGTCGAACACGTCCAGCTGGTCGATCTTCTCGCCGGCGCCGAGGAACTTGATCGGCAGGCCGGTGACGTGGCGCATCGACAGCGCCGCGCCACCGCGGCCGTCGCCATCGGCGCGGGTCAGGATCAGGCCGGTCAGCGGCAGGCGCTCGTGGAACGCCTTGGCGGTGCGCACGGCGTCCTGACCGGTCAGGCTGTCGGCGACCAGGATGGTCTCGGACGGATTGGCGATGCGGGCGACCTCGGCCGCCTCGCTCATCATCGCCTCGTCCAGGGTGGTGCGGCCGGCGGTGTCGAGGATCAGCACGTCGAAGCCGCCCAGGCGCGCGGCCGAGACGGCGCGCTTGGCGATGTCGACGGCGCTCTGGCCGGCCACGATCGGCAGGCTTTCGACGCCGACCTGCTTGGCCAGGGTCGCCAGCTGTTCCATGGCGGCCGGGCGGCGGGTGTCGAGCGAGGCGACCAGCACCTTCTTGCGCTCGGTCTTCGACAGTCGCAGCGCCAGCTTGCCGGTGGTGGTGGTCTTGCCGGAGCCCTGCAGGCCGGCCATCAGGATGATGGTGGGCGGGTTCAGCGCCAGGTTCAGGCCGGTCGGAACGTCGCCGCCCAGCATGTCGACCAGACCGTCATAGACGATCTTGACCACCTGGTCGGCCGGCTTGACCGAGCGGATAACCGCTTCGCCCGAAGCGCTTTCCTTGGCCTTGCTGATGAAGTCCTTGACGACCGGCAGGGCGACGTCGGCCTCGAGCAAGGCGACGCGGACCTCGCGCAGCGCCTCGTCGATGTCCTTTTCGGACAGCACGCCGCGACCGCCGAGGCGATCGAAGACGCCTGAAAGTCGCTCTGTAAGGCCGTCGAACATGTCGAACCCTGGGTTAAGCACAAGACCAAACGCGATCAGCCCCCGTGGACGATCACGTCGACGGGGGTCCTCGCCGTCCTCGTCCGGATGGGTCCTGCGCTAACAGGCCGGGGTCGTGACGGTGGAGGCGCTGCTGATAAAGCGCCGGAAGCCGGGGCTTATGCACAAATTTCGGGAAGGAGTCAAAAGAGACCCACCACATCCGATCTCCCCGGCGAAAGCCGGGGCCCAGATGGACGAGCGCTGGGGTGGGTTCCATGCGCTCCGCGTTCATCCAACCAGTCCAAACGCCATGGGATCTGGGTCCCGGCTTTCGCCGGGAAGATCGGAGTATGGGAAGGATCAGGCCGTACCCAGGAAATCGCGCTTGCCGACCTCGACGCCGTTGTGGCGCAGGATCGCGTAGGCGGTGGTGATGTGGAAGAAGAAGTTCGGCATCGCCTGGCCCTGGAAATAGGCCAGGCCCTTGACCACGCTGGTTTCGCCGCGACGGGTCAGGATGATGTCGCGATCCTCCGCCCCTTCGAAGGTGGTGGGGTCCAGGCCTTCGACATAGGCGATGGCGCGGTCGATGCGGGCGATCAGCTCGGCGAAGCTGGTTTCGACGTCGTCCCAGGCCGGAACCTCCTGGCCGGCCAGGCGGGCGCAGCAGCCCTTGGCGAAGTCGATGGCGATCTGGACCTGGCGGATCAGCGGGAACATGTCGGGATAGAGCCGCGCCTTCAGCAGGGCTTCGGGATCCCAACCCTTGGTCTCCACGTGGGCCGCGGCCTTGGTCAGGACGCCTTTCAGCCCCTTCAAGCCTTGGATGAAGACGGGCGCGCTGGCCTGGTGGATCGAGATCGACATGGGAAGCTCCGGGAAGACGAGACGCGCCTAGATAGGCGAGCCATGTGACGCCCGAAAGCGGAACGGTCGGTGGAAGCTGTGGGTTTTAGGGGCTCGGATTCCCAAATCGCGAGGTTCGCCATGAAAGTCAGCGACGCCATGACCACCCAGGTCTCGATCGCCCGCCCGTCCGACACGATCCGTCAGGTCGCCGAGACCATGGCCAAGGTCGACAGCGGCGTGGTGCCGGTGGTCGACGACGGCAAGGTCGTGGGCCTGGTCACCGACCGCGACATCGTCCTGCGCGTCGTCGCCGAGGGCCGCAGCTTCGACAGCGCGGTGTCCGAGGTGATGTCGGACGGCGAGGTGCTGAGCGTGAAGGAGGACGACGTCCTCGCCGACGCCACGGCCAAGATGGCCAATAATCAAGTCCGCCGCCTGGTCGTGCTGAACGACGCCGGCGCGCTCAGCGGCATCCTCTCGCTCGGCGACGTGGCCAAGGACTACGGCGCCAAGCAGGTCGGCAAGACGCTGGAGGAGATCTCGCAGGAGCCGGGCGACGCGGCTCACTAAAGTCACCTTCTCCCGTCGGGAGAAGGCGGGACCCGCGCCGTAGGCGTGGGGGATGAGGGGCTATGGCGGTCGACGTTGAAGACCCTCGCCCTCCCATCCCGGCTTTCGCCGGGACGCGCCCCGCCCTCTCCCGAAGGAGAGGGCGCCAAAGAAAAAAGGGCGGCCCCGCGAGGAGCCGCCCTTCGTCATTCCTGCATCGAAAGTCGCTCAGACCAGCGACCCGTCGATCGCCTTGCAGGCTTCCATCAGGCCCTTCACCGACTCGACGGACTTGGCGAACATGGCCTTCTCGGCGTCGTTGGTTTCGAACTCGACGATCTTCTCGGCGCCGCCGGCGCCGATGACCACCGGCACGCCCACATAGAGGTCGTTCAGCCCGTATTGGCCGGTCAGGTAGGTGGCGCACGGCAGGACGCGCTTCTTGTCCTTCAGGTACGAGGTCGCCATGGCGATGGCGCTCTCGGCCGGGGCGTAGAAGGCCGAGCCGGTCTTCAGCAGGGCGACGATCTCGCCGCCGCCCTTGCGGGTGCGCTCGACGATGGCGTCCAGCTTTTCCTGCGTCAGCCAGCCTTGCTTGACCAGTTCCGGCAGCGGCAGGCCGCCGACCGTCGAGTGACGGACCATCGGGACCATGTCGTCGCCGTGACCGCCCAGGGTCCAGGCGTGGATGTCTTCGACCGAGACGCCGGTGGCTTCGGCCAGGAAGTAGGCGAAGCGGGCCGAGTCGAGGACGCCGGCCATGCCGATGACCTTTTCCTTCGGCAGGCCCGAGAACTGCTGCAGGGCCCAGACCATCGCGTCGAGCGGGTTGGTGATGCAGATGACGAAGGCGTTCGGGGCGTGGGCCTTGATGCCCTCGCCGACGGCCTTCATCACCTTCAGGTTGATGCCCAGCAGGTCGTCGCGGCTCATGCCCGGCTTGCGCGGCACGCCGGCGGTCACGATGCAGACGTCGGCGCCGGCGATGTCCTCGTAGGCGTTGGCGCCCTTCAGCGCGACGTCCTTGCCGAACACGGCCGAGGCTTCGGCGATATCGAGGGCCTTACCCTGCGGGGTGCCTTCGGCGATGTCGAACAGGATCACGTCGCCCAGCTCTTCGCGAGCGGCGATGTGGGCCAGGGTGCCGCCGATCATGCCGGCGCCGATAAGGGCGATCTTCGCGCGAGCCATGGGGTCTCCATCAAGGCTGTGGACAGTGGAATGTCGCGGCGCGGTCTAGACCCGTAGCGGCCCGGCCTCAAGTCCTCTTTCCCGTTTCGCTGCGCTGCGGCAAAGATGGCTGAACGACGATAAGGAGAGCGGCCGATGAGCAAGACCGACCCGGGACGTTTCTTCGAGGATTTCCGCCTGGGCCAGCGGCTTGTCCACGCCACGCCCCGGACGATCACGGCGGGCGACGTCGCGCTGTACACGGCGCTTTACGGCCCTCGGTTCGCGCTGTTCTCGTCCGATGAGTTCGCCCGCGCCCACGGCCTGTCCGGCGCGCCGGTGGACCCGCTGATCGCCTTCCATGTGGTGTTCGGCAAGACGGTGCCCGACATCAGTTTGAACGCCGTGGCCAACCTGGGCTACGCCGAGGGGCGGTTCCTGGCGCCGGTCTTTCCCGGCGACACCCTAAGCGCCGTCTCCGATGTGATCGGGCTGAAGGAGAATTCCAACCGCAAGACCGGGGTCGTCTATGTCCGCACGACCGGGACGAACCAGCGGGGCGAGGCGGTGCTGAGCTATGTGCGCTGGGTCATGGTCCGCAAGCGCGACGCGGAAGCCGAGGTCGCCGAGCAGGCTGTTCCAACCTTGTCGTCCGCCGTCGCCCCCGCCGATCTGGTCCTGCCGCCGGGCCTCGATTTCGCCGGCCATGACTGGGCGCTGGCCGGCGCGCCCCACGCCTTCGAGGACTATGAGATCGGCGAGAAGATCGACCATGTCGACGGCATGGCGGTCGAGGAGGCCGAGCACCAGATGGCGACGCGTCTCTGGCAGAACACCGCCAAGGTCCACTTCAATCAGTTCGAGCGGGCCAAGGACCCGTCCGGCAAGCGCCTGGTCTATGGCGGGGTGGTGATCTCGACGGCCAAGGCGCTGTCGTTCAACGGCCTGCAGAACGCTGGCCTGATCCTGGCCATCAATGGCGGCCGGCACGTCGCGCCGTTCTTCGCCGGGGCCACGGTGTTCGCCTGGAGCCAGGTGCTGGATAAGGCCGACCTCGGCCCCGCTGGGGCGCTGCGTCTGCGGCTGGTGGCGACCAAGGACCGGCCGTGCGGAGACTTCCCCGACAAGGACGGGGAGGGGACCTACGATCCGGCCGTGATCCTCGACTTCGACTATTGGGCGGCGATTCCGAAACGTGGCTGATTTCGTTCTCGATCCGGCCTTCGTCGCTACGTCGCACAGAGTCGTCGACCTGCCGCTCTGCGAAGCGCGGTTGCAGGATGACGCGCGCTATCCGTGGCTGGTTCTGATCCCGCGCCAGGCGGGCCTGCGCGAGATCGAGGACCTGGACGCCGCCGATCGCCGCCAGTTGCTGGAGGAGACCGTCCGGGGCGGGGCCGCCGTCCGGGCGATCGGGGCGCGGCTCGGCTTGGCTGTCGACAAGCTGAACATCGGCGCCCTGGGCAATGTCACCGCCCAACTGCATATTCACGTGGTGGGACGAGGCCGGGGCGATCCGGCCTGGCCGGGTCCGGTCTGGGGGCACAGCCCCGCCGTCGCCTATCGCGCCGAGGCGCTGGCCGCGGCGATCCAGGCGGCGCGCGACGCGCTTTCGGTTTAGGCTCGGACCCTAGCGCCGCCTCTTCTTCGCGCCGCCCTTCTTGCCGAGGCTGGCCTTGCCCCGGTGGCCGGCGGCGGCCTTGGCGTGATGACCGCCCTTGCCGTGTCTCAGCGTCGCCCCGCGTCCGGCCTTGCGGGCGGCGGCCGCGCAGCGGGCCTTCGCCGCCTTCAGGGCCTTGCCCTTCTTGCCACGGGTCGCGCAGGCCGGCGCGGCCTCGGCCGAACGGCTGACGGCGGCCACGCGCGGCGGCCAGACATAGGGGCCGCGTCCCTGCGCGACGAAGCCGGCCGGCGCCTGGGGCAGCAGGTGTTCGGCCACGACCGTCTGGGTCCGCCCGTCCTCGACCAGTTCGCCCACCCAATGGGTGTCGTCCCGAGGCCTCAGCGTCAGGATCGAGGACTGACCGCCCTTGGGGCTGAAACGGACCACGAGGTCGGCGCCGTTGCGGCCCAGATCGTCGATCAGACCGGTCGAGCCGACGGTCCCGGGACGACGCGGGTCGCGCCAGGCGCCTTCCAGCGGGGCGTAGCCGCCGGCCTTGTCGACAATTTGCAGGGCGTAGAGTTGGGCGCCGTCGGGGCCCGTCACGCGCCAGCCGCCGTCCAGCGGGCCTTGCAGGGTTTGGGCGGCGGCGATCGAGCCCTTGACGCGCAGTTCGTAGATCTGGGCGGTGGACAGGGCCCCGCCGGGGACGGCGGGGGTCGCCGGTTCCGGCGCCGGGATCGGCAGGATCGTCGCCTTGTGGTGGGGCGCGGGCTTGCCGGCGGCCTCGACCTCCTCCTCGTCCGTGGTCTGGGCCTGACCGTTCTGCTGGGCGATCAGGTCGGCCATCGGGTCGAGGGCCTGGGGAATCCGCGAGGAATCGTCCGGCGTGTCGGGGTTTCGCGGGGCGGGTTGAGCCGGCGTCGGCGCCGGGGACTGAACGGCGCTCGAAGGGGCGGGAGCGGGCGTCGCGGTCGGAGCTTGCTGGGCCAGTGCCGGGCTAGCGACCAAGACGACGGATAGAACAATAGCCCGCATACGAACCCTTCTTAGTCCCCCTGGCCCGCGATCGCCGCCGCGACGGCGACAAGACGCTCGGCCTGAGCCAGATGCAAGCGTTCGGCCATCTTGCCGTCGACCCGCAAGGCTCCTTTGCCAGCATTTTCGGGCGCGTTGAAGGCCGCGATCACCGCCTGGCTCCAGGCGATCTCCTCGGGCGACGGGGAGAATACCCGATTGCAGATCTCCAGGTGCTTGGGATGGATCAGGGTCTTGCCGTCGAAGCCGAAATCGACGCCCTGCACGCAGACGGCTTCCAGGGCCGCCAGGTCTTCGATGTCGTTGTGCACGCCGTCCAGAATGGTCAGGCCATAGGCGCGAGCGGCGGCCACCGACAGGGTCAACAGGGGCAGGAAGGGCGCGCGATCGGGCGTCTGGCGCGCCCGCATTTCCTTGGCGAAGTCGTTGACGCCCATGACCCAGGTCGACAGCCGCGTGCCATGGACCGCGCCGGCGATTTCCCACAGGTGAAAGGCGGCCTTGGCCGTTTCGATCATGGTCCAGAGCCGGGTGTGCGGCGGGGCGGCGTTCAGATGCTGGTCGTAGAGGCGCACGTCGGCGGCGTCATCGACCTTGGGAACCAGAACCGCGTCGGGGCCGGCCTCGGCGGCGGCGCGAAGGTCCTCGGCGCCCCAGGGGGTGTCGAGACCGTTGACGCGGATCACGACCTCGCGCGCGCCGAAGCCGCCGGCCTTGACCGCAGCGACAGCCGCCTCGCGGGCCGCGGGCTTGGTCTCGGGGGCGACGGCGTCCTCCAGATCCAAGATGATCACGTCGGCGGGCAGCGTCCGGGCTTTCTCGACCGCCTTGGCGTTCGAGGCCGGCATGTAGAGCGCGCTGCGGCGCGGGCGGATGGCGGCGTCGGTCATGAAATTCCCCTGCGTCCTGTCCGGCGGACCTTACCAGCGCCGCGACGCGGCAAAAGCTTTCCCGTGCGAGAATCGCGCGAACCGGCTTGGCGCCGCCAGGCGCGCGCGTAGGATCGCGCCATGACCACGCGGTATGACAAGAGCGCGCGCAACGTGCTGGGGGGCGAGTTGGCCCCGTGCTCGATGGATCCGCTGACGGGCTTCTACCGCAACGGCTGCTGCGAGACCGGTCCGCACGACCTGGGCCTGCACACCGTCTGCGCGGTGATGACCGATGACTTCCTGGCCTTCTCCAAGGCGCGCGGCAACGACCTGTCGACGCCTCGGCCGGACCTGGCTTTTCCGGGGCTGAAGGCCGGCGACCGCTGGTGCCTGTGCGCCGGCCGCTGGACGGAGGCCCTGGAGGCCGGCATGGCGCCCCAGGTCGTGCTGGAGGCCACGCACGAGGAGATGCTGGCCGTCGTGCCGCTGGGCGTGCTCAAGGACCACGCCGCCGCTTGACCCGATTCTAGAATGCGCCAGCGGGGGTCGGGGCGTACTGGCCGCCCTTGCGGTAGCGGTAGAGGTACGACGGGATGACGGCCTCGACGGCGGTCGGCGTGACCCCCGCCTCGGCCAGGCCCGGCAGGCCGGCCTCGGCGACGTTGTCGCTCTTCAGCATCTCGACCTGGTCGGTGGTCAGCGGGGGGGCGAGCGGCAGGATCGAGGCCTGGATGTCGCCCAGCGAACCGATCAGCGACGCCACCGGCCACGGAACGGGCGCCAGCGGACGCTTGCGGCCAGTCTCGGTCAGGATCAGCTCGAGAATCTCGCGCATCGTATAGACGGTCGGGCCGCCCAGCTCATAGGTCACGCCGACGGCGGCTGGGTCGGAGACCGCCTTGGCGATCACGGCGGCCACGTCGCCGACGAACACCGGCTGGAACCGGGTGTCGCCGCCGACCAGAGGCAGCACCGGCGCCAGGGCGGCCATCTGGGCGAAGCGGTTGAAGAAGTCATCCTCGGGACCGAACACGATCGAGGGCCGGACGATCGTCGCGCCAGGGAACGCCTCGCGCACCGCGACCTCGCCTTCGCCCTTCGTGCGGGCGTATTTGGCGACGGCGTCGACGTCGGCGCCGATCGCGCTGACGTGGACCAGATGCTTGACGCCGGCGTCGGCCGCGGCCTTGGCGACGTTGCGCGCGCCCATCATGTGGATCGACTGGAACTTCTGGCGGCCGCTCTCCCAGAGCACGCCGACCAGGTTCACGCAGGCCTCGGCGCCGGCCAGCGCGCGAGCCACCGAGGCCGGGTTGCGCACATTGGCCTGCACGACCTCGATCTGGCCGACATCGCCGAGCATCCGCATGCGATAGGCCAGGTTCGGCTGGCGCACCGCCACCCGCACCCGATGGCCCGCCTTGGCGAGCGCCCGCACGACCTGGCCGCCCACGAAACCCGTGCCGCCGAACACCGTGACCAGACCTTGCATCTTCGTCCCTCGTCGCAAGCGATGACTCCACCGCGATAATGGGGGGATTAGACGACGCGGCGCTTGTCCGCAAGAAATCACGATTTGTCGTTTTTTGTCTGTTGACGCGGTCTGAAGCTTTCCCTAAACGTCCCGGCCTCGCGGCGACCTAAGCGGTTGCGACAGCGGGCCCAGGTGGCGGAATTGGTAGACGCGCTGGTTTCAGGTACCAGTGGCTTAACGGCCGTGGAGGTTCGAGTCCTCTCCTGGGCACCACCCCTTTACCAAGCTTCTTCGGAAGCCGGGGTGGCGCCAAACTAGATATCCCGTTCATCGTGAGTATAAGTGTCGCGCGCCTATATTGGGCGTGAGATCCGGCGCGACCGTTCGACGCGACGAAGTCCAGCGGAGAATTCTGAGACTTGGCCAATTTTGTTCACGAAGGCGACCTTCCCGACGGCGTGTTCGCCGGCGCGTCCATCATCGCGATCGATTCGGAGACCATGGGCCTGCGCCTGGGCCGCGATCCGTTGTGCGTGGTCCAGCTGTCGTCCGGCGACGGCGACGCCCATGTCGTCCGTCTCAAGCGCCCCGGCTACGACTGCCCCAACCTGAAGGCGCTGCTGACCGATCCGGCCATACTGAAGCTTTTTCACTTCGGCCGCTTTGATATCGCCATGTTCGAACTCCATCTGGGAGTCGTGACCGCGCCCGTCTACTGCACCAAGATCGCCTCGAAGCTGGCCCGCACCTATACCGACCGCCACGGCCTGAAGGACGTGACGCGCGAGTTGCTGGGCGTGGAACTGTCCAAGGCTCAGCAGTCTTCGGACTGGGGCGCTCCGACGCTCAGCGCCGACCAGGTGGCCTACGCGGCCTCGGACGTGCTGCACCTGCACGCCCTGCGTGAAAAGCTCAATGTCATGCTCGAGCGCGAGGGCCGCATGGGCCTGGCGCGGGCGGCTTTCGACTACCTTCCTCACCGCGCGTCCCTGGACCTGGCGGGCTGGGAGGACGTTGATATCTTCGCCCACAGCTGACGACGGGACGCGAATGACCACGGCCGCGGCCATGACCGGACGATCGATGAGCGCCGACCTGGCGCGCTGGCGTCGTCGTTCGCGCCGCGTCAAGCTGGCCCGCGTGTTCCTGCCCGCCGGGATCGCCTTCATGGTGGCCATGATCGGCGTTCAGGTCGGTTGGCGCTCCTACATGGCCGCCACCCACCCGCTGGTCGAGGCCAAGACCGAGATCCGCCTGATCACGCCGCGATTCTACGGCCAGTCCAGCGACGGGCGCAGCTTCAAGATCACCGCGCGCTCGGCCGTTCGCGACGACGCCGACCCGCGCCGCATCTTTCTGGACGAGCCGGCCCTGACCCTGGGGCTGGGCTCGCCGACCCCCACGCGCATGACCGCCAAGCACGGCGTCTATCGTCAGGACGACTTCAGCCTGGACCTGAAGGGCGATGTCCGGCTGGACGACGGGGCGGGCTATCGGTTCGCGTCCGAGGCGTCCCTGGTCGACACCAAGACCGGAAATGTCACGGGCGAGACCACGATGAACGGCGAAGGTCCCACCGGACAGGTGCAATCCAGCGCCTACTCCGTATATGACAAGGGCGATCGCATCGTCTTCCGCGGCGGGGTTCGCGCGCGGTTCGAACGGCAGTAAAGAAGAAATAGCGCCGGTTCGCTTCGGAAGGCGGATCGCGACGGATGAGGACATGGTTCTGATGAAGCGATGGACGGCCGCGGCGGCGACGACCGCGTTGATCCTGTGTGGGATTGGGGCCAGCGGCGCGGCCTATGCTCAGAGGGGCGATTCCAGCACGCCGGTCGATATTTCCGCCAATAATCAGGAAACGATCAACAGCAAGTGCATCACGATCTTCACGGGCAATGTGGAGGTCCTGCAGAACGGCTCGCGGATGCGGGCCTCGCAGGTCACAATCTATAGCGCGAAGAAGCCCGGCGCGGAGAACGCGTGCGGCGCCGCCCAGCGCGTGGAGGCCGAAGGTCCGGTCTATCTCGTCAGCGAGAACCAGAACGCTCGCGGCGATCACGCGGTCTTCACCTACAACAACAACATCGCCGTGCTCACCGGCAATGTCGTCGTGACCAAGGGCAAGGACGTCGCGACCGGGGACAAGTTGACGGTCAACACCAAAACCAACGATTCCCAGCTCGAATCCAACGCGCCGGGCCGCGCCGCTCAGCGTCGCGTGCGCGCGGTGTTCTATACGGAAGACAACAAGAACGACGCGTCGGCCCCGGCCCAGACGCCGCCCGCCCCGCGCCAGTAGGACCCGCATGACCCTGTCTCCCAGCGACGCGGACGGCCTGTTCGTCGATTCCGTCGGCAAGTCGTTCGGCGACCGCCCGGTCGTCAAGAACGTGTCCCTGCGCCTGAAGCGCGGCGAGGTCGCCGGCCTGCTCGGCCCCAACGGCGCGGGCAAGACCACCTGCTTCTACATGGTCACCGGCCTGATCGCCGCCGACTATGGCGCGATCTATCTGGACGGCGAAAACATCACCGCCCAGCCGATGTTCCAGCGCGCCCGCCTCGGCGTCGGCTATTTGCCGCAGGAGGCGTCGATCTTCCGGGGCATGACGGTCGAGCAGAATGTCATGGCCGTGGTCGAAATGCGCCAGAAGGATCAGCGTAAGGCGCGCGAGCAGGTCACCGGCATCCTGGAAGAGCTGCGCATCACCCATATCCGCAAGTCGCCGGCCGTCGCCCTGTCGGGCGGCGAACGTCGCCGCGTGGAAATCGCCCGAGCCCTGGCCAGCGAGCCGTCGTTCATGCTGCTGGACGAGCCGTTCGCCGGCATCGACCCGCTGGCCATCGCCGACATCCGCGACGTCATCACCTATCTGAAGGGGCGCGGCATCGGGATCCTGATCACCGACCACAACGTGCGCGAGACGCTGGACATCATCGACCGCGCCTCGATCATCCACGCGGGCGAGGTGCTGTTCGAGGGTTCGCCCAAGGAAATCGTCGAGAACCCGGAAGTGAAGCGCGTCTATCTGGGCGACAGCTTCTCCGAACCCCGGCTTGGGGATTAATCCGCGAGAGGGCGGGCGGCGAGACGCGCCTAGCCCGTCTCGCGATTGACGAAGTCTTTGATGATAAAGGCTTAAGGCGCTCGGGCCGATCCCCTTCGGGACGGAAGGTCGCACCGGCCCGATTATTGCAGGCGTTGGCGACCCGTTAACCAAAACGCGCCTTCAATGACGGTCGAAGTTTTCGTTCGTCAGGAGGGCGCATTGGCGCTCAGCCACCGCCTCGAGATCCGTCAGGGTCAGGGCCTTGTCATCACCCCGCAACTGCAGCAGGCCATCAAGCTGCTGCAGCTGTCGAACATCGAGCTCGACGCCTTCGTCGAGGCCGAGCTGGAGCGCAATCCGCTCCTGCAACGCGATGAGGGCGATCACGAGCCGTCGGGTGATGTCGAACCTGCTCGCGACGCCAGCCTGACCCACGTCGACGCCGTGGCCGACACGACGGCCGGCCGCGAGATGGACGCTCCGCCAGAGGATGTTTCACCCGGCGAGCGCGCCACCGGCGACGGCGCGGAGTCCGAGTCCGCGGCCGAGCAGGCGGGCGGCCAGATCGACTGGTCGCGGGCGGGCGGCGGCGGCTTTGACGGCGACGACGGCTATGAGCGCGCTCTGACCGAGGTTCCGACCCTGGCCGCGCATCTGCGCGCTCAACTGGTCCAGGCCGGCCTCGACCCCGCGCGCAACGCCATCGCCGAGATCCTGATCGACGCCGTCGACGACGGCGGCTACCTGCGCCTGGACGTGGCGGAACTGGCCGAGCGACTGGGCTGCCCTCTGACCCTGGTCGAGGCGGTGCTGACCACCCTGCAGGGCTTCGAGCCGGTCGGCGTCTTCGCCCGCGATGTCCGCGAGTGCCTGGCGCTGCAGCTGAAGGACCGAAACCGCCACGATCCGGCCATGGCCGCGATGCTGGACAATCTCGAGCTGCTGGCCAAGCGCGACCTGGCGGCCCTGCGTCGGCTCTGCGGCGTCGACGACGAGGACCTGCGCGAGATGATCGCCGAGATCCGCGCCCTGGCCCCGCGTCCGGGCGCGGCCTATCACAGTGAGCCGGCCGAGACCCTGGTGCCGGACGTGATGGTGCGCGAGGGGCTCGGCGGCCTCTGGCATGTGGAGCTCAACACCGACACCCTGCCGCGCGTGCTGGTCGACCAGCGCTACCATGCCCGCGTTTCCAAGGGCGCGCGCAGCGATCAGGAAAAGACCTTCGTCGCCGACTGCATGGCCAGCGCCAACTGGCTGGTGAAAAGCCTGGATCAACGCGCCAAGACCATCCTGAAGGTCTCCAGCGAGATCGTGCGCCAGCAGGATGGCTTCCTGGCCTATGGCGTCGAGCACTTGCGGCCGCTGAACCTGAAGACCGTCGCCGACGCGATCGGAATGCACGAGAGCACGGTCAGCCGCGTCACATCCAACAAGTATATCTCCACGCCGCGCGGCGTGTTCGAGCTGAAGTTCTTCTTCACCTCGGCCATCCAGTCCTCGGAAGGCGGCGAGGCCCACTCGGCCGCCAGCGTTCGCCACAAGATCCGGGCGCTGGTCGACAGCGAGAAGACGGAAGGCGACGTCCATTCCGACGATCGCATCGTCGAGATTCTCAAGGCCGCCGGGGTCGACATCGCCCGCCGGACCGTGGCCAAGTACCGCGAGGCGATGCGGATCCCCTCGTCGGTCGAGCGCCGCCGCCAGATGAAGGAAACCGCTTAGAAGGCGTCTCCAAGGCCCTTCCATGCGTTCCCATCGGTGATGGGAAGGGTAGGAATGCACGAAAAGAGCCTGGCGGAAGTGATCGAGGGGTTCAGCGAGGACGCCAGCCCCACGCTGACGGTCGGCCAGATGCTGGAGGCCTTCGACAGCCGCGCCTTCGGGGCGGTGCTGATGGTGTTCGGGGCGTTGAACTGCCTGCCCCTGCCGCCGGGCTCCTCGACGATCCTGTCCCTGCCGATCCTGTTCATCGCGCCGCAGATCGCCCTGGGCGCCGATACGCCGTGGCTGCCGCGCCGGCTCGCGCACAAACCCTTGAAGCGCGACGACCTGCGGGGGCTCTTCCGACGGTTGGTTCCGATCGTCCGCCAGATGGAACTGATCACTCGTCCGCGCCTGCGGCCAATGTTCGCACCCGCCGGCGAGCGACTGATCGGCGTGGTCTGCACCTTGCTGGCCATCGTGCTCGTTCTGCCGATCCCCTTGGGCAATCTGGCGCCGGGCGCGACGGTCGCCGTCCTGGCCCTGGCGCTGCTGCAGCGGGACGGCGTGCTGGCGCTGCTGGGGTATCTGATGACGGCGGCCAGCGGCGCTCTGTTGTTGCTCAGCGCCCACGTCGTGGTCCTGGCCGCGCGCAAGCTCATGGCCGTCTTTTCCGGGCTCTTATGACGCCGCCCTTAAGGTCCAAAGCTCGCTTGACACCTGTTGGCGACAGGCGCGTTGTATCAACATGCAAGTCCAAGTTTCCGGCAAGCATGTCGACGTCGGCGAGGCTCTGCGAGCGCGAGTCTCAGACGAAATCGCCCTGAGCATTGGCAAATACTTCGATCGCGGCGGCGCCGCCGAGGTCGTGGTCAGCAAGGATGGCTTTGCCTTCCGTGTCGATTGCTCGGTAAAGCTGGCTTCGGGTCAGCAGCTGATCAGCCACGGTTCCGGAGGCGACGCCCACGCGGCGTTCGACTCGGCCCTGGCCAAGATCGACACGCGGATCAGGCGGTACAAGCGACGCCTGAAAAGCCATTCGGCGGCGGCCACGGCCAAGCAGGTCGAGAACGCGGCCATGTTCGTGCTTCGCGCGCCGGCCGACGACGAAGGCGAAGAGCAAGACTGGGATGTGGATGTCGACCACCCGACGGGCGCGCCCGCGGCCATGGTCATCGCGGAAACCCAGGCCGCGCTGAAGACGATGACTGTTTCCATGGCTGTCATGGAACTGGACTTGACCGGATACCCGGCAATCGTGTTTAGGAACGCCGCCCACGGAGGCCTCTCCGTGGTCTATCGACGTCCAGACGGGAATATCGGCTGGATCGACCCCGAACGCACGAAGTCGCTGAACGGGCACGGGTCCACCGCCAGCTAACCCGACCATGGCATGGTCGGCGGCGCCGTCGGCGGATTCGCGGCGACGGCGCCAAGGCGGTCGACAATGAGCGAGCGTTGGAAGTCCATGACCATCGGCGATCTTCTGGACCCCGGAGCGGTGGCGCTGCGCGCCAGCGCCCCCGGCAAGCGCCAAGCCCTTTCGATGGTCGCCGACCTCGCCGCCCGCGTGCTGGGCGTGGAGGCCGATCAAGCCATGGCTGGTCTGGTTGAGCGGGAAGCCGCAGGCTCCACCGGGGTCGGCGAAGGCGTCGCCCTGCCGCACGCGCGGCTGGACGGTTTGGATCGGGTCCGCGCCGTCGTGGTGCGCCTGGACACGCCCGTCGCCTTCGACGCGCTGGATGACAAGCCCGTCGACCTGCTGGTGGCGCTGTTCGCGCCGCCGGAGGCCAACGCGCAGCATCTGCGCGCCCTGGCCCGGGTCGCGCGTCTGATGCGCCAGCCCGAGCTCCGCGCGGCCCTGCGCCAGGCTCGCTCGACCGACGCGATCCACGTGCTTCTAACGCACGAGACGACCGGCGCGGCGGCTTGATGCCAGCGACGAGCGGCCCCTAGAGCCTTTAGCCTGAAATCGGAATCGATTTCAGGCGTTAAAAAGGCTCTAAATCAAATGTTTAGAGCGTGAGGCTGAAACCGGTTCCCACTTTCAGCCTCACGCTCCTGAGGGGACCGCTCTTCCTTGTTTCTAGTGAACCGAAACCGGGGCCAGTTCGTGGGCCAGGGCGGCGGCGATCGCCGTGTCGCGGTCGATCATCACGGCCAGGCGCGCGCCATCGGCGCGGCACACGGCGTAGAGGGTCTGCTCGGGCGACAGGTTGAAGTCTTCGACGCCCTCCGGGACATCGGCGAGAATCTCGGCGGCCTTGATCGGCCGGACATAGACGAGGTCGGGCGCGCCAAGGGCCGCGAACGCTTCGCTCGTGAGGAGCGGGCTGCTGTGGTGGGTGTTGGGCGTCATGATGACCACCTCCTTCATTGAGGGAACGCGCCTTTCTCCGGCCGGTTCAGCGCCGCGCCGAAGGGACGTGTTCCGCGCGGCCTTTCAGCCCGCGCTGCGGATAGGGATGCGCTTGACCAGTCGCTCGGGTTCGGGACGGGCCAGGTCGATATGCAGGAGGCCGTGCTCCAGGGTCGCCGCGGTCACCTCCATGCCCTCGGCGAGGACGAAGGTGCGCACGAAGCCCCGGGCGGCGATGCCTCGATGCAGGAAGGCCCGCTCGGCGTCGGCGCGGCCATCGGCGTCGCGCTTGCCGGCCACGACCAGTTGCCCGGCCTCGACGGTCACGTGCAGCTGGTCGGGCCCGAAGCCGGCCACGGCCAGGGTGATGCGCACGCCGCCGTTCTCGGCCTGCTCGACATTGTAAGGCGGGTAGCTCTCGGCCGCGGCCTTGGCGGCGCGTTCGATCAGGTCTCGCGTGTGCTCGAAGCCCAGCAGGAAGGGGCTGTCGAACAGAAGGGTTCTGGTCATCGCGAAGTCCTCGCTCAAGCGACTTCGTTCGCGGAGACAAACCCGAGGATCGGCGCCGATCCCCACGACACGGCTCTAGATGTGGAGGCCGTGGACGGAGGGTTCAAGAGGCAAGAAGGGACAGACCGCGCCTGGGGCCCAGAAACGGACAAGGCCCGGACGTTTCCGTCCGGGCCTTGATGGTGGAGCTAAGCGGAGTCGAACCGCTGACCTCTTGAATGCCATTCAAGCGCTCTACCAGCTGAGCTATAGCCCCAAATTTTCCTGGAACACCTTGCGGTAACTCTCGGAAATACTTGGTCTCTTCGGCGTTTCGACTGGTGTCGCTCCCCGAAGAGGCGCGGAACCTAGTCCGGGATTTTTTTGGGATCAAGTCTCTTCTCGAACTTTTTTCGAGAAAAATGTCGCGCCCCTGAAAACCCCTGTGGATAGCGGGTTTCGACGGTTCGAAACCCGCTATCCAGCGGTGTTAGTCGTCGTCGCCCTCGCCGGGGAGGCCTTCGATCTCGTCGTCGAGATTGTCGTCGTCGTCCTCGTCCTCGAGGAACGGAACGTCGTCGGCCTCGTCCTCGGCGAGGTCTTCGTCCTCGGCGAAGTCGACGCCAAGGTCGTCGCCGCCGGCGGGCGCGGCGCCGGGTTCGGCGTCCTCGTCGTCGGTCTCGATGACGTCCGCCTCGGCGGCCTCGTCGATTTCCGGCGTTTCGTCGACCTCGTCCTCGTAGCCATCGACCTCCTTGGGCGCGACGGCTTCCTTTTCATCGTCGGCGTCATAGTCCGGCGTGATGGCGCGGGCGCGGACGCGGCGCGACTTCAGAGCCTCTTCCGGGTCGAACTGCTCGCCGCACTTGGGGCAGACGGCGGGACGACGGTTGAGGTCGTAGAACTTCGATTGGCAGTTGGGGCAGATTTGTTTTGCGCCCAAGTCGGGATTGGCCAAGTTGGCGACCCTTTGATCCGGATGGGAAAAGCGGCGGGTCACTTGCCATGACGAGAGCCCGCTGTCAAAAGCAAACCCCTTCGCGAAAACCACCAAGTACTAAGGAGCCGGTTTCGGCATGTCGTCGGCTGGATTGAAGAGCGCCCCCGGAAGCGCTCTGCGAGGGATCGTGCGCGCTCCGGGAGACAAGTCCATTTCCCACCGTTCGATGATCCTGGGCGCGCTGGCGACCGGGACGACGACGGTCGAGGGGCTTCTGGAAGGCGACGACGTGCTCGCCACCGCGCGGGCCATGCAAGCGTTCGGCGCGCGCGTGGAGCGGGAAGGCGTCGGGCGCTGGCGCGTCGAGGGTCAGGGCGGGTTCGCCGAACCTTCCGACGTGATCGACTGCGGCAACGCCGGCACCGGCGTGCGCCTGATCATGGGCGCGGCGGCGGGATTTGCGATGTGCGCCACCTTCACCGGCGACAGCTCCCTGCGGGGGCGGCCGATGGGGCGTGTCCTGGATCCGCTGGCCCGTATGGGCGCGACCTGGCTGGGGCGCGACAAGGGCCGCCTGCCGCTGACCCTGAAGGGCGGGAACCTGCGCGGCCTGACCTACACCCTTCCCATGGCCTCGGCCCAGGTGAAGTCGGCCGTGCTGCTGGCCGGCCTGCACGCCGAGGGCGGCGTCGAGGTGATCGAGCCGGAAGCCACCCGCGACCACACCGAGCGGATGTTGCGCGCCTTCGGAGCCGAGGTGATCGTCGAGGACCGCGTCGCGGGCGACAAGACCATTCGTCACATCCGCCTGCCGGAGGGCCAGGCGCTGACCGGGACGCATGTGGCCGTTCCCGGCGATCCGTCCTCGGCGGCCTTCCCGCTGGTGGCCGGCCTGATCGTTCCGGACTCCGAGGTGACGGTCGAGGGCGTCATGCTCAATGAGCTGCGCACCGGACTCTTCACGACCTTGCGGGAGATGGGCGCGGATCTGGTCATCTCGAACCGCCGCATGGCCAGCGGCGAGGAGGTCGGCGACATCACGGCCCGGCATTCCGCGCTGAAGGGCGTGATCGTTCCGCCGGAGCGGGCGCCGGCGATGATCGACGAGTATCCGATCCTGGCCGTCGCGGCCGCCTTCGCCGACGGTCCGACCGTCATGCGCGGCATCGGCGAGATGCGGGTCAAGGAAAGCGATCGCATCGCCCTCACCGCGGCGGGTCTGCGGGCCTGCGGCGTCACCGTCGAGGAGGAGCCCGAAGGCATGACCGTGGTCGGAACCCGCGGCGGCGACCATCCCGTTCGCGGCGGCGGCCTTGTCCATACGCACGGCGATCACCGCATCGCCATGAGCCACCTGATCCTGGGCATGGCCGCCCAGGAGCCCGTGGCCGTCGACGAGCCGGGCATGATCGCCACCAGTTTCCCGGGCTTCGCCGAGCTGATGCGCGGCCTCGGGGCGACTCTGGCGGAGGCCTGAGCATGGCCTTCGTCATCGCGGTCGACGGCCCGGCGGCTTCGGGGAAGGGCACCATCGCCGGACGCCTGGCGGCCCTGTACGACTATCCATTGCTGGACACCGGCCTGCTGTATCGCGCGGTCGGGGTCGCGCTTCTCGACGGCGGCGGGGACCTGGACGATCCGATCGCGGCCGAGGCCGTGGCGCGCGCGCTCGACCTGTCGGCGCTGGACCGAACCGAGGTGCGCACCCGCGCGGCCGGCGAGGCCGCCAGCCGCTGCGCCGTCCACCCCGGGGTCCGCGCCGCCCTGCTGGATTTGCAGCAAGCCTTTGCCGCCCGCCAGCCCGGCTCGGTCATCGACGGCCGCGACATCGGCACGGTGATCGCGCCCCATGCCCCGGCCAAGCTCTATGTCACCGCTCGCCCCGAGGTGCGCGCGGAGCGCCGCTGGAAACAGCTGGTCGGGCAGGGCGAGGACGTGACCTTCGAGGACATCCTGGCCGACATCCACAAGCGCGACGCGCGGGACGGCGGCCGCAAGGACGCGCCGATGACGCGGGCGTCCGACGCGGTCTTGCTCGACACCTCGGAAATGACTATAGAGCAGGCCTTCGATGCGGCCCGCCGTATCGTCGAGGACGCGCGCGCCCATCACCGGCTCTAGCCGGAGGGCAAATCCACCGCCGGCCTCGCCGCGATCAAGAACATCGCGGGCCGTCCTTCTAAACATGATTCAACCGAACGCTCGGGAACCGTGTTCGTCACGGGCCCTTTCATGGCGTTCCCCAACCCTAGAGACCAAAGATCAGCATGGCTGACGATATGAGCTTCAATCCGACGCGCGACGACTTCGAAGCGCTCCTCAACGACTCGATGGGCGGCCGCGACTTCGCGGAAGGCAGCGTCGTGAAGGGCAAGGTCGTCGGCGTCGAAAAGGACTTCGCGATCATCGACGTCGGTCTGAAGACCGAAGGCCGCGTCCAGCTGAAGGAATTCGGCGTCGACGAAAACGGCAAGGCCACGGTCAAGGCCGGCGACACCGTCGAAGTCTTCCTGGAACGCCTCGAAAACGCCATGGGCGAAGCGGTCATCAGCCGCGAAAAGGCCAAGCGCGAAGAAGCCTGGACCCGTCTGGAAGGCGTCTACGCCCGCAACGAACCCGTCATGGGCGCGATCGTCGGTCGCGTGAAGGGCGGCTTCACGGTCGACCTGGGCGGCGCCTCGGCCTTCCTGCCGGGCTCGCAAGTCGACATCCGTCCGGTCCGCGACGTCGGCCCGCTGATGGGCAAGGAACAGCCCTTCGCCATCCTGAAGATGGACCGTCCGCGCGGCAACATCGTCGTCTCGCGTCGCGCCATCCTGGAAGAAGCCCGCGCCGAGCAGCGCACCGAGCTGGTGTCGCAGCTGCAAGAGGGTGAAATCCGCGAAGGCGTCGTCAAGAACATCACCGACTACGGCGCGTTCGTCGACCTGGGCGGCATTGACGGCCTGCTGCACGTCACCGACATGAGCTGGAAGCGCGTCAACCACCCGAGCCAGGTGCTCGCCGTGGGCGACACCGTGAAGGTCCAGATCGTCAAGATCAATCCGGACACCCAGCGCATCAGCCTCGGCATGAAGCAGCTGCAGTCGGATCCGTGGGACGGCGTGGAAGCCAAGTACCCGGTCGGCGCCAAGTTCACGGGCCGCATCACCAACATCACCGACTACGGCGCCTTCGTGGAGCTGGAAGCCGGTGTCGAAGGCCTGGTGCACGTCTCGGAAATGTCCTGGACCAAGAAGAACGTCCACCCCGGCAAGATCGTCTCGACCTCGCAGGAAGTCGACGTGGTCGTGCTGGACGTCGATCCGTCCAAGCGTCGCGTCTCGCTGGGCCTGAAGCAGGCCCTGGCCAACCCGTGGGAAGCCTTCCTGGAAGCGCACCCGGTCGGCTCGGCCGTCGAAGGCGAAGTCAAGAACGCGACCGAATTCGGTCTGTTCATCGGCCTCGACAACGACATCGACGGCATGGTCCACCTGTCGGACATCGATTGGAGCGTTCCGGGCGAAGAAGCCATGGCCCGCTACAAGAAGGGTGACATGGTCAAGGCGAAGGTTCTCGACGTCGACGTCGAGAAGGAACGCATCTCGCTGGGCATCAAGCAGCTGGCCGGCGACCCGATGTCGGGCGACACCTTCCGCAAGAACCAGACCGTGACCGTCACCGTCACGGAAGTCACCTCGGGCGGCATCGAAGTCCGCTTCGGCGAGGACGACGCCCCGATGACCGCCTTCATCCGCAAGTCGGACCTGTCGCGCGATCGTCAGGAGCAGCGTCCGGAACGCTTCGCCGTGGGTGACCGCGTCGACGCTCAGATCACCAACGTGGACAAGGCCGCGCGCCGCGTCTCGCTGTCGATCAAGTCGCTGGAAATGGCCGAAGAGAAGGAAGCCATCGAGCAGTTCGGCTCGTCGGACTCCGGCGCTTCACTGGGCGACATCCTGGGCGCCGCTCTGCGTGAGCGCGCTTCCAAGGAATAGGCCTCTCCTCCTTGTGAGGTGAAGCTGACGGCGGCTGGAGCGATCCAGCCGCCGTTTTCTTTTTTCGCGCCGCCTTCCGCGCGGGCGTTTCCTTTCGCCGAAAACCCTGGCAAACTATTCAAGTTAAAGTTGTGTCGAGGGGCGCGCGTGCGGGGTCTCAAGTGGGCGGCGATCGCCGCGGTGTCGGGTTCGCTTTTGGCAGGGGCGGCGTTGGCCGACGACAAGCCCCTTTATGGCCCGCCGGCCAAGTGGGTGCGGGTGGCCGACATTCCACCGCCGCCCAAGGATGATCAGGCCCCGTCGACCCAGGTGCTGCTGGACGACAGCCAGTCCTGGCATGACGGAACCGGTTCGACCTTCTACACCCGCCGCGTCGTCAAGGTCCTGAGGTCCGAGGGACTGCAGGGCGGCTCGCGCTCTGTCACCTGGGATCCGGTGCGCGAAACGGTGACGCTCCACACCCTGGCCATCGTGCGGGACGGCCAGCGCATCGACCTTCTGAAGCAGGGCGAGGACGTACTGGTCCTGCGCCGCGAAAGGAACCTGGAACGCGCCATGCTGGACGGCCGCATGACCGCGTCGGTCCAGATCAAGGACCTGCGGGTCGGCGACGAGGTCGACTTCGCCTACACGCTCGAGCACCGCGAACCGCTGCTGGGCGGCCGCACGAACGACTTCGAACGGATGGGCTGGACCGGCGTCGCGGGCCGCTATCGCGCTCGCCTGCTATGGCCGGACGGGACGCCCCTGACCTGGCGCGCCACGGCGGCCTTCCCCACGCCCAAGGTCGACAAGTCCGGCGGCGTGAACGAACTGGTGGTCGACATCAACGACGCCAAACCCCCCAAGGCCCCTGTCGGCGCGCCGGCGCGCTTCCAGCGCCTCGGCATGCTGGAGGCGACGACCTATTCCGGCTGGGACGATATCTCCCGCCGCATGGCGCCGCTCTATGGCAAGGCGTCCGAGCTCTCGGCCGACTCGCCGCTGCGGGCCGAGGTCGCCGCGATCGCCGCCTCCAGCCCCGACCCCAAGGTCCGGGCGTTCAAGGCGCTGCAGCTGGTCGAGGATAAGACCCGCTATCTGTTCCTGGGCATGGGCGACGGCGGCTACAAGCCCGCTTCGGCGGACGAGACCTGGGCGCGCAAGTTCGGCGACTGCAAGGCCAAGACGGTGTTGCTGTTGGCTCTGCTGCGCGAACTGGGCTTCGCGGCCGAACCGGTGCTGGTGCAGACCGCCGGCGCCGATGGTCTGGACGAACGCGCGCCCTCGGCGTCGTTGTTCAACCACGTGCTCGTTCGCGCCCGCATCGACGGCAAGAGCTACTGGCTGGATGGAACTCGTTCGGGCGATATCGGCGGCATCGACGGCCAGCGTCCGCCGCCCTTCCGCTGGGGCCTGCCAGTGCGCGCGGCCGGCGCCACGCTGGAGGAGATCGTGCAGGCGCCGCTCTCCAGGCCCGAAACCGAGGGCAAGATCCACATCGACGCCTCGGGCGGCCTCGACAAGCCCGCGCCGAGCACCATGACCATGACCTTCCGAGGCGACGCCGGCCTGGCCCTGGCGCGCGCTCTGCGCACCACTCCGCGCGCCGATGTCGAGCGCGGCCTCAAGCAGCAGCTCTCGTCCAGCAGCAGCTGGCTCACGATCCAGACCATCGATTTCGACTTCGCTCCCGATGGGGTCGCCAAGGTGATGATCGCCGGCTCGGCCGATATGGACTGGCGGATGAACGACGATGTCGGCGCCCGGGAATACAAGTTCCCCGGGTCGGGATCGGGCGCCGCCGCGACCTTCCCGCGCCGCGAGCCCGGCCCCAATGACGACGCGCCCTATGCGACGCCGTTCCCGACCTACAGCAGCGCGGTGGTCGAAATCGTGCTGCCCAACAAGGGCGAGGGCTTCTCGGTCAAGGGCCTGAATTGGTCGGGGCGCCTGGCCAATAGCGAGATCGTCCGAACGGCCACCCTCACCAACGGGGTCGCCCGCTTCACCCAAAGCAATCGCTCCGTCGGCCGCGAACTGCCGTTCAGCGAGGTCGAGGAAGCCAACAAGACCGCGCGGCGGCTGGCCGCCGAGGGGGAGATCATCCGCGCGCCGAAGGGTTCTTAAGGGCTCGAATTAACCGAACCTCGTTCGAGAATCTTATGCAACCCCTTGAAGACTCAGCCGTCGTTGGGCAAAGGTCCGCTCGCGCCTTTCTCTCCCAGGGGCGTTCCGGGGATATCGATGATCAAGTCCGAACTCATCGCCAGGCTCGCGAATGAAAATCCGCACCTGACGCAGAAGGACGTCGAACGGGTAGTCGGCGTCATCCTGGAACGCATGATCGGCGCTCTGGAGGACGGCGGTCGCGTCGAGCTGCGCGGCTTTGGCGCCCTGTCGGTCCGCTCGCGCCCCGCGCGCACCGGCCGCAATCCGCGCACCGGCGAGGCGGTCGAGGTCCGGGCCAAGCACGTGCCGTTCTTCAAGAGCGGCAAGGAGCTGCGCGCCCGCCTGAACGCGGACGGCGACGAATAACGGCAAACAATTCCAGGGGTTGACCCCGGGTCGCGAACGCCGTCAGCCTCCGAAGCTGTTTCGAGGCAGAGAGGGGTTCGCCATGAGCGTCGTCAAGGAATTCCGTGAGTTCATCGCCCGCGGCAACGTGATCGATCTAGCCGTCGGCGTGATCATCGGCGCGGCGTTCAACAGCATCGTCAAGAGCCTGGTCGACCAGGTGATCATGCCGCCGATCGGCCTGCTGACCGGCGGCCTTGATTTCGCCAAGCTGGAATGGGTGCTGCGGCCCGACAATCCCGCGACCGAGAAAATCGAGAAGGTGTCGATCCAATACGGCGCCTTCATCAACACCGTGATCCAGTTCTTCATCGTCGCGGTGGTGGTGTTCTTGCTGGTCAAGCTGGTCAACGAGATCCGCCGCAAGGACGCCGAGGAGCCCGCGCCCGCCGCGCCGCTGGCCCCGACGCCGGAAGAAAAGCTGCTGACCGAAATCCGCGACCTGCTGGCGACCAAGTCTTAGAAAGGGCGCGCGCTAGAGCCTTATCCGCTCGAATGGAATCATTCGAGCGGAAAATAAGGCTCTAAATCAAACATTTAGAACGTGATAACCGCCGAAACCGCTCACACTTTCGGCTATCACGCTCTAGGCTTGGCGTCCAGGACCGTGATCCTGGACGCCGCCTCCATCAGCGGGTCAAGGACGGGCTGTCCAGGTCCAGCTTGGCGGCCGGAATGACCGTGGCGTTCGGCGCGGCCTTGAGCAGCGCATCGCCCATGACCTTGGCGTCGCCGGCGACGATCACGCTCATCTGGGCCGGGTCCAGCCTGTCCTTGGCGAAGGCCTGCACCTCTTCCGGCGTCACGGCCTCGACCTTGGCGGCATAGGCTTGAATCTCGGTCAGCGGCACGCCGTAGATGGCGAGGTTGCCGAGGATGTTGGCCAGCCCCTCCGATGTGCCCAATTCGCGGCCATAGCTGCCGACCAGCACCGACTTGCGGGCCGAGAGCTCGTTCGCGGCGGCGGGTTCGGCGGCCAGGCGGGTGATCTCTGCGCGGGTCAGGCCGATGACCTCGCCGGCCGACTCGTTCTTGGTCTGCACCCGGGCCGAAAAGCCGCCGATGCGCCCCTGAGGGGTCAGGCTTGAGCCGGCGCCATAGGACAGGCCGCGCTTGATGCGGATCTCCTGGTTCAGGCGCGAGGAGAACCCGACGCCCAGCACCGTGTTGGCGACGACGCCTTGGTAATAGCGCGGGTCGGCGCGGGTGATGGCTGGCTTGGCCAGCACCACGGCCGCTTGGCCCGTGCCCGGAAGGTCGATGACCAGGTTGCGGGGCGCGTAGGCGGTCGGCGCGGCGGGCGGCGTCGGCGGAGCGGCGGCGGGTTTCTTCCACGACCCGAACGCCTTTTCGGCCAGGGCGAAGCCGGCCTCGGGCGTCAGGTCGCCGGTCAGCACCAGCACCGCGTTGTCGGGTCGCCAGTAGGCCGCGTGGGTCTTGACCAGGTCGGCCGGCTTGATCCGAGGCAGCGAGCCCGGCGTGCCGCCAGCCACGTGGCCATAGGCCGAGCCGGCGTAGAGCAAGGGCGCCGTGGCGAAGCCGGCGAGGCTTCCGGGGCGCTGGAACGAGACCGAAAGACCGTCGAGGGTCTCGGCGCGCACCCGCGCCAGCTCCTGCGGCGAGAAGGCCGGATGCTCGGCGACGTCGGCCATGATCGCCATGGCGGGCGTTGCGTTGCTGGCCGTGACGCTGAGGGTCAGCGAGGCGGCCTCCCAGCCCGAACCGGCCTCCAGATTGGCGCCTAGGGCCTCGATCTGGCGGGCGACATCGGTGGCCGAGCGGGTGGTGGTGCCCTCGGTCAGCAGTTCGGCCGTCAGGCTGGAGGTTCCGGCCAGGCCTTTCGGATCCGAGCTGGCGCCGCCCTTCACGGTCAGGTCGGCGGTGATCAGGGGCAGGTCGCTGGACTTGGCGACGATGACCCGCAGACCGTTGGCGAGGGTCTTCTCGGCTGGGGTCGGCAGGACGGCGGCGATCGGCGCGCCGACCGGCGGCGGCTTCTGGCGCTCGGCCTCGGGGGCGAGGGTGACGATCGGGCCGTCGTACTTGACCGAGGCGACCTTGGGGATCGGCGGCGTGGCGTCCTTTTCGCCGGCCGGTCGGTCCTTCTCCGGCAGATAGCGGATCACGGTGCGGCGGTCGTCGGCCAGATACTTCTGGGCCACGCGCTGGACATCGGCGGCGGTCACCGCCTGCAGGGCGGCCAGGTCGGTATTGGCCCGGGCCGCGTCACCCTCGACTTCCTGGGCGAAACCCAGGGCGAAGCCTCGGCCGTCGATCTCCTCGCGCTTGCGCACGGCGTCGGCCAGCAGGCCGGCCTTGGCCTCGGCCAGTTCGGCGGGGCTGACGCGCTCGTCTCGGACCCGGGCGACCTGAGCGCGCAGGGCGGCCTCGCCCTGGGCCACCGTCTTGCCGCCGGCCATCACGGCGCCGACGTAGAAGATGCCCGGCTGGGCGTTGTTCGGCGCGTTGGAGAACACCGACTGGGCGATCTTCTGCTCGTAGACCAGGGTGTCATAGAGCCGCGAGGACTTTCCGGCCGACAACACCGCGTCGAGAACGGTCAGGGCCGCGGCGTCCTTGTCGCGGGCCGACGGCGCCAGCCAGGTGATCGCCAGGGCCGGCAGCGGCACATTCGGGCCGTAGGTGTTGACGGTGCGCGGGCCGGATCGGGCGGGCTCGACCGCCGTGACCTGGGGAATCGGCGTCGAGGGCTTCTCGATCGGCGCGAAGTACTGGTCGATCATCGCGTCCAGTCGGGCCTGATCGAAATTGCCGACGACGATCAGGGTGGCGTTGTCGGGCCGGTAGTAGGTCTGGTGGAAGGCGCGGACGTCGTCGACCGTGGCCGCGTCCAGCTCCTCGATCGAGCCGATGCCCGGGCGCTTGTAGGGATGGGCGGCGTAGGACTGTTGCGGGATCGCCAGCGAGAAGAAACGGCCGTAGGGATCGGCCAGAACGCGCTGCCGCAGCTCTTCCTTCACGACGTCGCGTTCCGAGGCGAAGACGGGCTGGTCGATGACCAGGGCCTTCAGGCGGTCGCTCTCGGCCCACAGGAGCCGTTCCAGATGATTGGCGGGGGCGACCTCGTAATAGTTGGTGAAGTCGTCCCAGGTGGAGGCGTTGTTGAAGCCGCCGACGTCCTCGGTTAGGCGGTCCAGCGTCTCGCTGGGCATGTTGCGGGTCGCCTTGAACATCAGATGTTCGAAGAGGTGGGCGAAGCCCGAGCGGCCGTTGGGGTCGTCCTTGGAGCCGACGCCGTACCACATCTGCACCGAGACGTTGGGCGTGGTCGTGTCGCGCGACGTGATCACCTTCAGGCCATTGGGCAGGACCCGTCGCTGGTAGACGATCGGGGGCGCGATGATCGGCGCGGCGACCAGGGCCTTGGACGCCGCCACGCTCGCGGGCTTCGGCTTGGCCTTGGCTGGCGCCGCCATGACCAGCGGCGACAGCGCCGTCGTTGAAAGAGCGGCCGCCGCGAGGGCGAACTTGGCGGTGCGAAGCATGGGCGCGATAGCCTCCAAAAAGGGAACCGAGACCCTAGCACCTGCGACTTTTGGGTAAACCTTACCGAACCGTCATGCTTGGGCGGAACCGAACGGCGCCATCCGCATTAGGAACAGTTGTCTCGCCCCCGCATCCCCGCAGGGTCCGATACGCCCGGGGGGAAAGTGTCCGAATCGTCTCTGAGAGACCGACTGCGCGAGGCCACCGCGCAAGATCACGCGATCCTCGACGCCAGGGTCGCGGACTGGCGGATTGAAACGCCCGCCGGCTACGCCGCTTTCCTGCTCGCCTCAGCGATCGCCCTGACGCCGCTGGAGCTGGCTCTGGAGCGGGCCGGCGTCCAGACTTGGCTGCCGGACTGGCCGGTTCGCGCGCGGCGGGACGCCCTGGCGGCCGATCTCGCCGTTCTCGGCGTGGAGGTCCCCGTCTTCGAGCCGGCCTTCGTGCCCTCGCCGGACTTCGGCGCCGGGCTGCTCTACACCCTGGAAGGTTCGCGTCTGGGCGCTCGCGTCCTGGCGCGGCAGGCGCGCGGCGCCATGGATGATCCCCCGCTGGCCTACCTGACCCACGGCCAGGGTCGGCCGCTCTGGCGGGATTTCCTTACATGGCTGGAGAGCATACCCAAAGTCGGGTCGCGGACAGACGCCATCAAGGCCGGCGCGCGATATGGTTTTAACCGTTTCTCGGATGCGTTCGAGATTGTCCCCTCGCCCCAGGGCCTGAATGTCCGAACCGTCGTCCATGACCGGGTTTGAGGTCGACCTGACGAACTGCGATCGCGAACCGATCCATATTCTCGGATCGGTCCAGCCGTTCGGCTTCCTGCTGGCCGTCAATTCCGACTGGGTGATCGTTCACGCCTCGACCTCGACCCTGCGCTATCTGGGCTTGGCGCCTGCTGACGTGCTGGACAAGCCGTTGACCCAGGTGATGAGCGGCCACGCCATCCACGCGATCCGCGGACGCTTGCAGGTGTTGCGCGGCGCCGACGCGGTCGAGCGGATGTTCGGCGTGCCGCTGACCGACGGCGGCGAGGACTTCGACCTGGCCCTGCACTATTCCGGTCGCCTGCTGATCATCGAGGGCGAGCCCAGCTTTGCCGACGCTCTGATCGAGGCCGCCTCGGCCGTGCGTTCCATGACCGCGCGCATCGTCGCGCGGCCCGACTTCGAGGGCTTCTGCCACGAGGCCGCCCGTCAGGTCCGGGCCCTGACCGAGTTCGACCGGGTGATGATCTATCGCTTCGGCCACGACGGGGCCGGAGAGGTGATCGCCGAGTCGGTTCGGCCCGGCATCGGCTCCTTCCTTGGGCAGCGCTATCCGGCGTCGGACATTCCGGTCCAGGCCCGCGCTCTCTACGAACGCAATTGGCTGCGCATCATCGCCGATGTCGACGCCCAGGTCTCGCCGATCGTCCCCGAGGTCAGCGTCTCGGGCGAACCGGTGGACCTGTCCATGAGCATGTTGCGCGCCGTCTCGCCGATCCACATCGAGTATCTGCGCAACATGGGGGTGGCGGCGTCGCTGTCGATCTCGATCCTGCGCGACGGCAAGCTGTGGGGTCTGTTCGCCTGCCACCACTACGCGCCCAAGCACATCAGCTATGAGCGCCGCACGGCCGCCGAACTTTTCGGCCAGCTGTTTTCCCTGACCCTGGAAAGCCGCGAACGCGAGGTCGAGACCCGGCGCCTGGCCGAGGCCCGCAATCTGCACGACCGCATGATGAACGCGGTGGTCAAGGCCAACCAGGGCGCTGACAGCCTCAGTCCCTATCTCGACGATCTGTGCCGCCTGGTGCACTGCGACGGTCTGGCCCTGTGGCTCGAGGGGCGGCTGACCCTGCGCGATTCCACCCCCGACGCCAGCGACGTCCATAGCCTGATCCGTCTGCTGAGGGAGAAGGACACCCACGCGGTCTTCGCGACCAGCGAGATCAGCGCTCTGATGCCCTCGGCGGCGGCCTGGGCCGCGAAGGCCGCCGGCATGATGGCCGTGCCCCTGTCTCGCGCGCCCCGCGACTACATGATCTTCTTTCGCAAGGAAGAGGCTCAAACGGTGGTTTGGGCGGGCAAGCCGGCCAAGCTGGTTCAGGTCGGACCGCTTGGCGACCGCCTGACGCCGCGCAAGAGCTTCGAGGCGTGGGAAGAGACCACGCGCGGCCAGAGCCGGCCGTGGACCGTGGTCGAGAGATCTCTGGCCGAGAGTATGCGCGCCAGCCTTCTGGAGATCGTCTTCCGGCTGACCGATCTGGCCGACGAGGAGCGCCAGCGCGCCAACCAGCGTCAGGAACTGCTGATCGCCGAACTGAATCACCGGGTGCGCAACATCCTGGGCTTGATCCGTGGTCTGATTAGTCAGACCCGCTCCGGCGTCGCCAGCGTCGAGGAGTTCGCCGAGGTGGTCGGCGGGCGGGTCCAGGCCCTGGCCCGCGCCCATGATCAGATCACCCGTCATCAATGGGGTCCTGGCGCGCTCAGCGATCTGATCACCGCCGAGGCCGAGGCCTATCTGTCGAACAAGGCCGAGCGCGTAACGCTGACCGGCGCGCCGATCGCCTTGGCGCCGGACGCGTTTTCGATCCTGTCGTTGGTCATCCACGAGCTGATGACCAACTCGGCGAAGTACGGCGCCCTTTGCGACCAGCGCGGCCAGGTCGGGATCGACTGGACCCGCGACGCCAAGGGCGACCTGATCATCGATTGGCGCGAGCGGGACGGCCCGCCCGTCAAACCGCCGACCCGGAGGGGCTTCGGCTCGACCATCATCGAGCACTCGATCCCGCATGACCTGAATGGCGAGGTCAGCCTCGATTACCGGCCCGAGGGCTTCCAGGCCCGAATCCGCATCCCAGGCCGCTATGTCACCAGCGAGGGCGTGGTCGCGACCGTGAAGCCGGCGCGGCGCGCCGAGACGCCGGTGCGGGCGCCCGATCGGATGCTGGTGGTCGAGGACAACATGATCATCGCGCTGGATCTCGAAGACATGCTGACCCGGCTGGGGGTCAAGTCCATCACCCTGGCCTCCAGCGTGGCCCAGGCCCTGGACGCCCTGGCCGAGGACATGCCGCCCTTCGCCATCCTGGACGTCAATCTGGGCCACGAGACCAGCTTCCCGATCGCGAAGGCCCTGCAAGACGCCGGCGTGCCGTTCGCCTTCGGCACCGGCTTTGGCGACAGCGCGGCGTTTCCCGACCGCTTCAAGGACGCGCCCGTGCTGCAGAAACCCTACAGCGCCGAGGCCTTGGCCGGGCTGTTCTAGTCGAGGATGAACCGCGCTCGCTGCTCGTCTGTCGGGATCCGGCAGCGATCCCTCGTCCCCAGAAGCCGGTAGCGGTTGGCCGCGATCCAGTCATAGGCGGCGTCCGCGGGGCCGCGCGGCAGGCGGTCGACGACGGCCAGCCAACGCCACGGCGCGGGCAGTCTGCGCAACAGCGCGGCGACGGCGGCGGTCTTGGTCAGCGGGCGGCCGCGATCGAAGAATAGGAAACTCTCGGGCGCGTTGGGGTCCAGGCCGTGGGTCAAGGCGAGCTTCCGGCCGTAGGGTGAAAGGATCGGCGTGAAGCGGATGACGCCCGCGCGGTCCAGCCGCAGAACGGTCCGGACCGCGCCGTCGCACAGGTGGCAGACGCCATCGAACAGCATAAGGCCGTCGGGGCTCATCCGGCTTCGCACTCGCGCCGCAGGGCCTTCAGCGAGGCGGGGACGTCGCGGCGCATCATGCCGCTGATCAGGCGGGCTGGAACCGCGAAGGGGGCGGTGGCCCACAGATCGTAGGTGACCCGCGTGCGCGCGCCGCCGTCGAGGGGCTCCAGCGTCCAGCTTCCCTCGCAGGCGCGGATGTCGCCGCCGATGCAGGTGAATCCGACCCGCCGGTCGGGCTCCAGCGTCACGCGCGAGGTCGAGCGTAGGGTGGGCATGAAGAAGGTCCACTTGACCGCGTGCTCGCGGATCTCGGTCCCGTCCGGCGCGCGCGAGACGACGCGGCAGTGTTTGACGCCCGGACTCATCCGGGCGGCCCGATCGCAGTCGAGGATGATGCGGAACACGACCGCCGGCGGGGCGGCGATATCGATGCTGGCGTGGACCACGCCACGGCCCTGGTCGTCGGCATGGGCCTCGACCGCGACGCCGTCGTCCTTCACCGCGAATTCGCTGGCCGCCTCCGCGGGTTGGGCGAGGACGAGCAGGACGAGAAGGGAGACCAACCGGCGCATTGCTTGGAGGCTAACGCGCCGGTGTGGCTTTCGTCAGGCGCCCGCGCGGTTTTTCACCAGGTCGTCGACCACCGACGGATCGGCCAGGGTCGAGGTGTCGCCCAGGTTCTCCAGCTCGTTTTCGGCGATCTTGCGCAGGATGCGGCGCATGATCTTGCCCGAGCGGGTCTTGGGCAGGCCCGGCGCCCACTGGATGACGTCCGGCGTGGCGATCGGTCCGATCTCGCGGCGGACCCAATCGATCAGCTCCTTGCGCAGGCTTTCCGACGCCTCGACGCCCGCGTTGAGGGTGACGTAGCAATAGATGCCCTGGCCCTTGATCGGGTGCGGATAGCCGACGACCGCGGCCTCGGCGACCCGGGGGTGCGCGACCAGGGCGCTCTCGACCTCGGCCGTGCCCAGGCGGTGGCCGGAGACGTTGAGCACGTCGTCGACGCGGCCGGTGATCCAGTAGTAGCCGTCGGCGTCCCGCCGGCAGCCGTCGCCGGTGAAGTACTTGCCGGGATAGGTCGTGAAATAGGTCTCGATGAACCGCTGATGGTCGCCATAGACCGTGCGCATCTGGCCCGGCCAGCTATCGGTCAGGACGAGGTTGCCCTCGGTCGCGCCTTCCAGCACGACCCCTTCGGCGTCGACCAGCTCGGGCTTGACGCCCGGCATCGGACCGCAGGCCGAACCGGGCTTCAGCGCGTCGGCGCCGGGCAGCGGAGTCATCAGTGTTCCACCCGTCTCGGTCTGCCACCAGGTGTCGACGATCGGGCAGCGGCTCTCGCCGACCACGCGGTGATACCAGAGCCAGGCCTCGGGATTGATCGGCTCGCCCACGCTGCCCAGCAGGCGCAGCGAGGCGCGCGAGGTCCGCTCGACCGGCGCCTCGCCTTCGCGCATCAGAGCGCGCAGGGCCGTCGGGGCCGTATAGAAGATCTCGACCTTGTGCTTGTCGATCACCTGCCAGAACCGGCTGTTGCAGGGATAGTTCGGCACGCCCTCGAACATCACGCTGGTCGCGCCGTTCGCGAGCGGGCCATAGACGATGTAGGTGTGGCCGGTGACCCAGCCGATGTCGGCCGTGCACCAGTAGACCTCGCCGGGCCGGTAGTCGAACACCGCCTCATGGGTCCAGCTGGCCCAGACCAGATAGCCGCCGGTCGTGTGCAGTACGCCCTTGGGTTTGCCCGTCGAGCCCGAGGTGTAGAGGATGAACAGCGGGTCCTCGGCGTTCATCGGCTCGGGCGCGCAATGGATCGAGGCCTTGGCGGCGGCGTGTTCGTAGATGATGTCGCGGCCGGCGGTCAGGGGCACATGGGCGCCAGTGCGGGTGACAACCAGCACCTTTTCAACGCCCGGACAATGGGCCAGGGCGGCGTCCACATTGGCTTTCAAAGGAATCCGCTTGCCGCCGCGCACGCCCTCGTCGGCGGTGATGACCAGCTTGGAGTCGCAGTCGTTGATGCGGCCCGACAGGCTGTCGGGGGAGAAGCCGGCGAACACCACCGAATGGACGGCGCCGATCCGCGCGCAGGCCAGCATGGCATAGGCGGCCTCGGGGATCATCGGCAGATAGATCGTCACCCGGTCGCCCTTGGTCACGCCCTGGGCCTTGAACACGTTGGCCATCCGGCAGACCTGCTCGTGCAGCTCGGCATAGGTGATCTTGCGCGAGGCGGCCGGGTCGTCGCCTTCCCAGATCAGCGCCACGTCGTTGGCGCGGTGGCGCAGGTGGCGGTCGATGCAGTTGGCCGAGACGTTGAGGACCCCGTCCTCGTACCAGCGGATGCGGAAATCCTCGGTCCGGAGAGAGACGTCCTTGATCTTGGTGGGCGGGGTGATCCAGTCCAGACGCCCGGCCAGATCCTTCCAATAGCCATGCGGATCTTCGTCGGCGCGACGGCGCGCGGCCGCCAGGGCCTCGGCGTTAACATGGGCGCGCTCCGCCCAGGCCTTAGGAACCGGAAACAGCATACCGTCGCTCACCTGCGCTACTCCCTTTTATTATTGGCGCGGAATTAGGCGAAGCCAACCGCCCGACGCAAGAAGACCAATAAGGTTTCTCGCGTCGAACGGCCGGCGTCGGGTTTCGCGCGGGATCAGAAGAAGCCGAGGGCCTTGGCGCTGTAGCTGACCAGCATGTTCTTGGTCTGCTGATAGTGGTCCAGCATCATCTTGTGGGTCTCGCGGCCCACGCCCGACTGCTTGTACCCGCCGAAGGCCGCATGGGCCGGATAGGCGTGATAGCAGTTGGTCCACACGCGGCCGGCCTCGATGCCCCGCCCGAAGCGGTAGCAGCGGTTGGCGTCGCGGCTCCATACGCCGGCGCCGAGGCCGAAGGCGGTGTCGTTGGCGATCGCCAGGGCTTCTTCCTCGGTCTTGAAGGTCGTGACGGCCAGGACCGGGCCGAAGATCTCCTCCTGGAAGATCCGCATCTTGTTGTGGCCCTCGAACACGGTCGGCTCGACATAGTAGCCGTCGGCCAGTTGGCCCGGCAGGATCGTGCGCTTGCCGCCGGTCAGCAGCTTGGCGCCTTCATTGCGGCCGATGTCCATATAGCCGAGAATCTTGTTCAGCTGCTCCTCGGAGGCCTGAGCGCCGATCATGGTGGCGGGATCCAGCGGGCTGCCCTGGACCACGGCCTGGACGCGCTTGAGCGCCCTTTCCATGAATTTCTCGTAGATCGACTCCTGGACCAGCGCCCGGCTGGGGCAGGTGCAGACCTCGCCCTGGTTCAGGGCGAACATGGTGAAGCCCTCAAGCGCCTTGTCCAGGTAGTCGTCGTCCTCGCGCGCCACGTCGTCGAAGAAGATGTTCGGCGATTTGCCGCCCAGTTCCAGGGTCACCGGGATCAGGTTCTGGCTGGCGTACTGCATGATCAGCCGGCCGGTCGAGGTCTCGCCGGTGAAGGCGATCTTGGCGATGCGCGGGCTGGACGCCAGCGGCTTGCCGGCCTCGACCCCGAAGCCGTTGACGATGTTCAGCACGCCGGCCGGCAGCAGGTCGCCGATCAGCTCCGCCCAGACCATGATCGAGGCTGGGGTCTGTTCGGCGGGCTTCAGCACCACGCAGTTGCCGGCCGCCAGGGCCGGCGCAAGCTTCCAGCAAGCCATCAGCAGCGGGAAGTTCCACGGAATGATCTGGCCGACCACGCCCAGCGGCTCATGGAAGTGATAGGCGATGGTGTCGTGGTCGATCTCCGAGATCGAGCCTTCCTGCGAGCGCAGGCAGCCGGCGAAGTAGCGGAAGTGGTCGATGGCCAGCGGGATGTCGGCGGCCATGGTCTCGCGGATGGGCTTGCCGTTGTCCCAGGTCTCGGCGGTGGCCAGGACCTCGAGATTCTCTTCCATGCGGTCGGCGATGCGCAGCAGGATGCGCGAGCGGTCGGTGGCGCTGGTCTTGGCCCAGGCGGCCTTGGCGGCGTGGGCGGCGTCCAGGGCGCGCTCGATATCGACGGCCTGCGACCGGGCGATCTCGCAGATCTTGCGGCCGTGGATCGGCGAGCTGTTGTCGAAATAGCGGCCATCGGCCGGCGCGACCCACTGGCCGCCGATGAAGTTGTCGTAGCGGGCCTTGAACGGCGGACGCGACAGGGACTCGATGAATTCGGGCTTGGTCATGGGCTTCCTCCGGGCGCCAATGATCGGCGTCTGTTGGAAGCGAGTTTGGCGTCGTCGGTCGAAGGTCGGCGCCGGGGTCGAAGCCCGCGCCTCTCCGAACTGTCTCACATTCGAGACAGGTTCAGTGGAATTCCCGCCCGCGCGCCAGGTCCAGGCGTTTGAGCTTGCGATTCAGCGTGGCGCGGGACAGGCCCAAGACCGCCGCCGCGGCCGACACGTTGCCGCCGGTCTGGGTCAGGGCTCGGCGGACGGCGGCGCGTTCGGCTTCGTTGAGGTCGGCGGTGCGGTCGGGCGACGGAAGACCCTTGCGCAGGGTCTCGTCGGTCAGCTTCAGGGCGATGCGCGCCGCGCGGCTGGCGCCGATGACCAGGTCGTCGCCGTCCACCGCCAGCATCGGCGTCGAGGCCCGGTCCGCGCCCGCGTCGGGCAGAAGCACGATCCGCGCCTTCGGGAAAGCCTCGCGAAAGGCGCGCGCCTCGATGCGGCGGGCGGCGTCGGTGACCGCCCGCTCGATCAGGCCCGTGAGTCCCTCGAGGCCCGGGCGGCAGGAGGAGACGTCCAGCGCCCCGGCCAGCCGGCCCGCGGCGTCGAACAGCGGCGCGACCGTGCAGGACAGGCCGATATTGCGCGTGTGGAAATGTTGGTCGCGATGGATGGTCAGCACGCGCTGCTCGGCGATGCAGGTGCCGATGCCGTTGGTGCCCTCGCGCGCCTCGCTCCACATGGCGCCATTCCAAAGGCCCCAGCGGCGAAACACCGGATCGTCGGCGGCCACGCCTCGGCGATCGACCGGAACGCCCTCGGCATTGGTCAGCAGCACGCAGCAGCCCCCGTCGCCGACCGCCTGGAAAAGGGCGTCGAGATTGTCCTGGGCCGCCGCCAGCAGCGATCCCATCTGGTCCTGGGCCGCGCGCAACTCGGCCTCGGAGAGAATTTCGGGCGGCTTGCGGTTTTCGGGGTCGAGGTGGTGCTGGGTCAGGCTGCGACGCCACGAGGCGGCCAGCGGCGTGGCCGCGCCGTCGCGCAGCACCGACAGGACCTTCTCGGCATGGCCAGGATCGGCCATTGCTTTCCTCCTCGACCGGCGAACCGGCTTATGCCGCAACATGACGCCGCGACGGCGTCGGACGCAAGTGTGACATTTTGGGGTCGGCTCGCTTTGGGTTTGGGCGTAAAGGGTCCGGACTTTCCAAGGAGCGTCCCATGCTGTTGGCCCTGTCCGCCTGGCCCGAAATCGAAGAGCGCCTGAAGACCAGCACCAGCGTGGTGGTCCCGATCGGTTCGAACGAGCAGCACGGCCCGACCGGTCTGCTGGGCACCGACTGGCTTTGCCCGGAGATCATCGCCCACGAGGCCAGCAAGCGGGCGGCGGACAAGATCCTGGTCGCGCCGACCTTCAATATCGGCATGGCCCAGCATCACTTGGCCTTTCCGGGCACGATCTTCCTGCGCCCGTCGACCTTCATCGCCGCGATCGGCGACTGGGTGCGGTCGCTGAGCGCCCACGGCTTCACGCGCATCTATTTCCTGAACGGCCACGGCGGCAATGTCGCCTCGATCGAGGCCGCGTTCTCGGAGATCTATGCCGATTACAGCTTCCGCCAGCAGCGCGCGCCGTTCGCCCTGAAGCTGAAGAACTGGTGGGACCTGGCCGGCGTCAACGCTCTGGCCAACCGCCAATTTCCGACCGGCCATGGCAGCCACGCCACGCCGTCGGAGATCGCCGTGACCCAGTGGGCCTATCCGGAGAGGATCAAGACGGCGGCCTATTCGCCCCAGGTCGCCCCGACCGGCCCGATCCGCGAAGCCCTGGATTTCCGCGCCCGCTACGCCGACGGCCGTATGGGCTCCGACCCCGCGCAGGCGACGCCCGAGAAGGGCGGCGAGCTGGTTGATCTCGCGGTCAAGTCCCTGCTCGAGGACCTGGCGGCGTTTTCCGCGGAGACGGCGCCCGCTTAACACCGCAGCCCTAGAACATACTGCCCGCTAGGGTTTTGCCGTGTGCCGGGCGGCCATGATCTCGCCGATGACCGAGACCGCCACCTCGAACGGTGCCTTGCCGCCCAGGTCCAGGCCGATCGGGGCTCGGAGCTTGGCCAGGTGGCGGTCCGTCAGCCCCGCCGCTTTCAGCCGCGCCAGCCGCTCGGGCAGCCGCCGTCGCGCGCCCAGCAATCCGACATAGGGCGCGGGCGAGGGCAGGGCCGTCATCAGGGCCCCGTGGTCCAGCTCCAGGTCATGTCCGCAGACGGCGACGGCGGTCCAGGCGTCGAGCCCGATCGCCGCCAGCGCCGTGGCCGCGTCTTCGCGGCGATAGGCGACGCCAGGCAGCGGCGGCGGATCGACCGGTCCCTTGGGGCGGACCAGCACCGTCTCGAAACCCGATTGCGCGCCAAGGCTGGCCACCGCCAGCGCCGTTGGATCGCCGCCCAGCACGATCAGCCGGGGCGCGGGATCGTAGGCGCGCTCGAACGCGCCGGGCCAGACGACTTGCGGCGTCTCGGCGCATAGCCGGCGCGCGCCATCCGTCACCCAGAAGGCGGGCGCCCGGCACGTGGCCAGGTCCAGCAGGACTCGGACGGCCGGGTCGTCCGGCGCGATCCTCTCCGCCAGGATCTCGATCCGCGCGCCGCACAGCAGACGAATATCGGGCCACGGACTGCCCTCGCCATAGACGAGGCGGCGCGGCTGGCCGTCGGCCAGACAGGCTCGCGCGTGGCGCTCGACATCGGCCTCGATGCAGCCGCCGGACAAGAAGCCGGAAACAATTCCGTCGCCGAAGACCATCTGGGTCCCGACCGGGCGAGGCCCGCCGTCGCCCAAGGCGACGATGGTGGCCAAGGCGGCGGGGCCGCGCGAAAGGGCCTCCGCCAAGGCGGGACGGGCGTCGTCGGCCATTCCATGCATCGGCCAGGCGCCGTCGGAGCGGTTTGAAGTCATCGGGGCGACATTAACGCCTCGGCAAGTTTCCAGAAACCGGATGTTCAAACCTTGGCGCGTAACGTCGCGATCTGTTGTTGTGTTCGCGCACGGATGGCGATGTCCATTTCGGTCTCAAAACTCGGTCTGGCCGCGGCCCAGTTCGGCCTCGACGGCGGAAGTTCGTCGGCGCCGCGCGGTCGCTCGCCCGAAGCCGAGGCGCGCGACATCCTGAACATCGCCGCCCGCGCGCGCCTGTCGGTGCTGGACGCCTCCGGCCTGTTCGCCCGCGCCGAGACGCTGGTGGGCGACCTGATTCCGCGTCCGACGCCGTTCCGCGTTTGCCTGGCCGCCGCCCGCGCCGATCGCGGCGCCGACTTCGTCGAGACCGAGGCCCGCGCGACCTTGCGCCGTCTGGGCGTCGAACGCGCCGACGCCATCATTGTCCACTCGCCGGCGGAGCTCTGCGGTCCCCATGGTCCGGCGCTATGGGACCGTCTGCATCGGCTGAAGGACCAGGGCCTGTTCGCCAAGATCGGCGTCTCCGCCCATGCCACCGACGATCCCGTCGGCGTCGCCCGGCGCTTCAAGCCCGACATTCTTCAGGCTCCGGCCAGCCTGCTCGACCAGCGTCTGCTGGCCGACGGCTCGCTGCAACGCATCGCCGGCATGGGCGTCGAGGTGCACCTGCGCTCGATCTTCCTGAACGGCCTGCTCTTCCTGCCGCCCGATCGCGTCCCGGCCCAGTTGAAGGGCGCTTCGGGACGCCTGTCGCGGGTGCGCCGGATGATCGCCGAGGGCCGTTCGGACCCGCTGCAGGCCGCCCTGGGCTTCGCCTTGTCGCGACCCGAGGGCTCGGCCGTGATCGTCGGCGTCAACTCGGCCGCCGAACTGTCGGCCGTGGTCGCCGCCGCGTCCAGCCCGCCGCCGGACCTGGACTGGGACGAGATGGCGATCGACGATCCCGTCGCGCTGGACCCGCGACGTTGGGTCGCCTGACCAACCGCTAGAATCGAACGTGACAGTGTGGATCGCCAACGCGTCCGCGCGCCTGTCCCGCTGGCGGCGTGGGCCGATTCATATCCTATAAGTTTTTGATTCACTTGAGTTTTAGGAAGTTCGCCTAGGCTGTTCCCAAACTAGGGAGACGCGTCATGATCCTCGCCGTCCTGCAGGCCCGCATGGGGTCGACCCGCTTGCCTGGTAAGTCGATGGCCACGCTGCGGGGCGAACCGATGATCGTGCGCCAGCTGGAGCGCCTGCGCGGCGCGCGAACCCTGTCCAAGATCATTGTCGCCACCAGCGCCGACCGGGCCGACGACGCCTTGGCCGGCTTTTTGGTCTCGCGCGGCCACACCGTCCATCGCGGCGCCGGCGCTGACATCCTGGCCCGCATCGCGCGCTGCGCCGAGGCGATCAGCGCGGTCAGCCACGTGGTGCGCCTGAAGGGGGACGCGCCCTTCATGGACCCCGGCGTGATCGACGACGCCGTCCGGATGGCCCTGGCCAGCGGCGCCGACTACACCTCCAACCGGGTCCAACGCAGCTTCCCGGCCGGTCTCGATGTCGAGGTGATCAAGGTCGGCGCCCTGCGCGAGGCCGCCGCCGAGGCCCGCGACCCGATGGCCCGTATCTCGCCGACCGCCGCGATCCGCGAGCGGCCCCAGCGCTGGAGCCAGGCGCACCTGATGGCGCCTCGGGACTGGTCGCGGCTCGACTGGCGGGTCAAGACCGCCGCCGACCTGGCCTTCGCCCGGTCGGTCTACGACGCCTTGCATCCGGTCGACCCAGACTTCCGCATGGGCGACGTCCTGGACCTGGTCGAGAGCCGCCAGGACATCGCCCGCTTCGCGGCCTGAATTTTCGTTCGATCTCTCCCAAAACCTAAAAGGGCGCCGCGCGAGACCCGCGCGGCGCCCTTCTTTTGTCTCGCTGGTCCCGAAGTTCTACTTCCAGGCGCCGTAGGGGTCGATCGAGGTCTTGCCCAGGGCCTCGGCCACGGCCGGGTGGGTCAGTTCGCCGGCCAGGACGTTGAGGCCGCGCGCCAGGTGGACATTGGTCTTCAGCGCGTCCAGACCCTTGTCGGCCAGGGCCAGGCCGAACGGCAGGGTGGCGTTGCCGAGGGCTTCCGACGACGTGCGCGGCGCGGCGCCCGGCATGTTGGCCACGCAGTAGTGGACGACGCCGTCGACCGTATAGGTCGGCTCGGCGTGGGTGGTCGGCTTGCTGGTCTCGAAGCAGCCGCCCTGGTCGATCGAGACGTCGACCAGCACCGAGCCGGGCTTCATCTGCTTCAGGTGCTCGCGGCGCACCAGCTTGGGGGCGGCGGCGCCGGCGGTCAGCACCGCGCCGATCACGACGTCGGCCTTGAGGATCTCTTCCTCGACGGCGGCGAAGGTCGAATAGCGGGTCAGGATGCGGCCTTGATAGAGGTCGTCCAGTTCGCGCATCCGGGGGATCGAGCGCTCCAGAACCACGACCTCGGCGCCGAGACCGGCGGCCATGCGGGCGGCGTTCGAGCCGACCACCCCGCCGCCCAGCACGGCGACGCGGGCCGGCGGCACGCCGGGCACGCCGCAGAGCAAGAGGCCCATGCCGCCATTGTGCTTCAGCAGCGTCTCGGCCGCCGAGAAGACGGCGATCCGGCCGGCCACTTCCGACATTGGGGCCAGCAGCGGGAGACCGCCCTTGGCGTCGGTGACGGTCTCGTAGGCGATGGCGGCCGCGCCGCTCTTCAGCAGGCCTTCGGTCTGGGCCGGATCGGGCGCCAGGTGGAGGTAGGTGAACAGGATGTGGCGAGGTTCGAGCTTTTCCCACTCGACCTTCTGCGGCTCCTTGACCTTCACGATCATGTCCGCGCCGGCGAAGACCGCGACGGCGTCGGGGGCGATGGTCGCGCCCGCCTTGACATAGACGTCGTCGGCGTAGCCGGCGCCCAGACCCGCGCCCGATTGGACAAGGACGGTGTGGCCGTGGCCGACATATTCACGAACGGCCGTGGGAGTCAGGCCGACCCGGTGCTCGCCCGGCTTGATCTCGGAAGGGACGCCAACGCGCATGATGCTTTCCTCCAAAAGCGCTTTGAACCCGGTTTACGCCTCCAACCTCGCAGGTTCCTTGGGTTTTTCGTGCGACACAAACCGTGTTATGCAGGAATCCCGCGAAAAAGGGCCGTTCTGGTGAAGAAAGCGTCCGTCGACCTCGACAGCTTCGATCGGAAGCTTCTCCGCCTGCTGCAGCGACGCGGCCGCGCCAGCTATGTTGAAATGGGCGAGGCGGTGAATCTTTCCGAGTCGGCGTGCCTGCGGCGGGTGCGGGCTCTGGAGGAGGCGGGGGTGATCGGCCGCTACGCGGCCGTGATCGACGAACGGGCCGTGGGCCTGCCGCTCAGCGTCTTCGTGACGGTCACCCTGTCCTCCCAGGCCGAGGCGGCGCTCAGTGCTTTCGAGAAGGCCATCGCCACGGTTCGCGAGGTGGCCGAGTGCTATCTGATGACCGGCGGGTCGGACTACCTACTGCGGCTGGTGGTGCGGGACGTCGACGATCTGGAGCGCGTCCACGCCCAGGAACTGACCCGCATTCCGGGCGTCGTGCGGGTGTCGTCCAGCATCGCCATGCGCACGGTGGTCAAGCGCGCCGAGCTACCGCTTTGAGCCCGCGCTTTCGGACGGATACCTGACCCGTTCTAATCGTCCCAGCCCTTGCGCTTCTTCTTTTTGCCCAGGGCGAAGAGGCCTGGATAGGGCCCTTTGCCGACCCGATAGAGACACCAGTCGTCATCCTTGGCGCAGTCCCCGTCGAAGGCGGCCTTCTTGTCGGGATCGACGGCCGCGTACATCGGCGCGGTCCGCGCACGCTGGCCGTCGGCTTCGGCGCAGGCGTTTTTCTGGTCGCGATTGAACCCGACGACCTTCTCGTGCCGGCATCCAAGGCCCCGACGCAGGCTTTCCCGGGCCTGATCGCTTTCCTCGGACAGCTTGCGGGCGGTGAAGCCGGGCGGAGCGACAACCCCGGTCGGCGCGGGGGGAGCGGCCGGACCGGACGGGACCGCCGGGATGGGCGACGGCGACGGGCGATCCGTCCGCCGAAGTGGTCCTTTCTGCTCGGGGCTGGTCCTGGAGGGCGCTTGGGCGATCTCGGGCCGGATCAGTTCGGCCTGGATGATCGGCGCCTCGATCATCTCGGGGGTCCAGCGGGCGTCCAGCACCAGCGCGGTCAGAACGCCGACATGGGCCAAGGCCGCCAGGGCCAGGATCGCCAAGTCCCGCCGCGTGGGCCGCCGCCTCGTCGTTCCGGCGATCGCCACGCTCATCGAACCTCCAGCGCCCCGCGCTCGCGTCAAAGGTCGTTACGCGGGCCGTGCGGCGCAAGCGGGGCCATGGCGGACAAGAAAAAGGCCCGGCGTCGCCGCCGGGCCTTTCCTGTCGATTTCGCGGACCCGTTTAGGCGGCGGCCTTGGCCTTGCCTCCGAAGCGGCCGTAGAAGGTCTCGCCTTTCTCGGCCATCTCGCGCAGCAGGGCTGGCGGGGCGAACCGCTTGCCGTACTTCTGGGCGAGACCGTCGCAGGTCTCGACAAAGGCCTTGGCGCCGACGCTGTCGATCAGGCTGATCGGACCACCGGTCCAGGGCGCGAAGCCCCAGCCGAGGATCGCGCCGACATCGGCCTCGCGCGGGTCCGTGATCACGCCTTCCTCGAAGCAGCGGGCGGCTTCGACGGCCTGGCGGTACAGCAGACGGGTGCGGATCTCCTGGATCAGCGCCTGATCGGCGTCGGCGATCTTCACCGGGGCGAGGTCCGACAGGCCCTTCCACAGGGTCTTGGGGCCATTCTCCGGATAGTCGTAGAAGCCCTTGCCGTTCTTGCGGCCGAAGCGCTGCAGCTCGACCACCATCTTCTCGATGATCGGGGCGAACGGACGGTCCTCGAACTTGTCGCCAAGGTCCTTCTTGGTCTGCTGGGTGACCTTGTAGCCAAGGTCCAGGGCGACGTCGTCGTTCATCTCCAGCGGACCGCGCGGCATGCCCGTGGCGCGGCCGACATTGTCGATGATGGCCGGGGCGATGCCGTCGGCCAGCATTTCCAGGCCTTCCTGCACGAAGGTGCCGAAGCAGCGCGAGGTGTAGAAGCCGCGAGAGTCGTTCACGACGATCGGGGTCTTCTTGATCTTCAGGACGTAGTCGATCGACTTGGCCAGGGCTTCCTGGCTGGTTTCTTCGCCCATGATGATCTCGACCAGGCCCATCTTGTCGACCGGCGAGAAGAAGTGGATGCCGATGAAGTTCTTGGGTCGCACCGAAGCCTTGGCCAGGCCGGTGATCGGCAGGGTCGAGGTGTTGGAGCCGAAGATGGCGGTCTCGGCCAGCTGGGCCTCGGCCTTCTTGGTCACTTCGGCCTTGATCTCGCGGTTCTCGAACACCGCCTCGATGACGAGGTCGCTGCCCTTGACGTGATCATAGTCGGTGGTCGGGGTGATCAGGGCCAGGACCGCGTCGGCCTTGTCCTGGGTCATCTTCCCGCGCGAGACCGCCTTCTTCAGCAGGGACTCGGCATAGGCCTTGCCCTTTTCGGCGGCTTCCTGCGACTGGTCGATCAGCACGGTCTCGATGCCGGCCATGGCTTGGACATAGGCGATGCCCGCGCCCATCATGCCCGCGCCCAGCACCGCGACCTTCTTGGCTTCCGACGGCGGGACGTTGGCCGGCCGGCCCGAACCCTTGCCCAGCTCCTGCAAGCTGAGGAACAGCGTGCGGATCATGCCCTTGGCCTGGGGCGTCATCATCGTCTTGATGAAGTAGCGGGTCTCGATGCGGATGGCCGCGTCGAACGGCACCTGAGTGCCTTCATAAACGGCCTTCAGGATGTTCAACTGGGCCGGATAGTTGCCATAGGTCTGCTTGCGCAGCATGGCGTTGCCCATCACGAAGACCTGGCTGCCGGTCGGGGTGTAGGGGCCGCCGCCGGGCAGCTTGAAGTCCTTCTTGTCCCAAGGCGCGACGGGATCGCCCTTGGTCTTGACCCAGGTCTTGGCGGCTTCCACGACCTGGTCGGCCGGGACGACCTCGTGCACGACCTTGTTGGCCAGGGCCTCGGCCGGCTTCATCGACTTGCCTTCCAGCAGGTACGGCGCGGCCGCCATCACGCCCATCAGGCGCGGCAGGCGCTGGGTGCCGCCGGCGCCAGGCAGCAGGCCGACCTTGGCTTCCGGCAGGGCCAGCTGGATCTTCGGATTGTCGGCGACCACGCGATAGTGGCAGGCCAGGCAGATCTCGAGACCGCCGCCCATGGCCAGGCCGTTGATGGCGGCCGCGACCGGCTTGCCGCAGGTTTCCAGCGCGCGGAAGGCCTTGTTCAGCGCGAAGCCGGCGTCGAACGCCGCCTTCAGAGCCGCTTCGCCGCCCGCCGAACCGCCGGCCAGACCGCCGCCGCCCAGCTCGCCCAGGTCCGCGCCGGCGCAGAAGCCGGTCGTCTTGCCCGAGGTGATGACCGCGCCCTTGATGGCCGCGTCCGACTTGATGGTCTCGACCACCTCGCCGATTTCCTTGATGACCGAAGCGGTCAGGGTGTTCATCGAGCGGCCGGGCACGTCGAAGGTGACGAGGGCCACGCCGTCGGAATCGACCTCGATCTTGAAGTTTTCCATGGTGTTAGCTCCTCGGCCTTAGACGCGTTCGATGACGGTGGCGGTGCCCATGCCGGCGCCGACGCACAGGGTGATCAGGGCGGTTTCCTTGTCCGAGCGCTCCAGCTCGTCGAGGACCGTGCCCAGGATCATCGCGCCGGTGGCGCCCAGCGGGTGGCCCATGGCGATGGCGCCCCCGTTCACGTTCATCTTGTCGTGCGGGATATCCAGCGCCTGCATCATGCGCAGCACGACCGAGGCGAAGGCTTCGTTCAGTTCGTAGAGGTCGATGTCCTTGACCTCCATGCCCAGCTTCTTGAGCAGCTTTTCGGTGACCAGGGCCGGGCCGGTCAGCATGATCGAGGGCTCCGAGCCGATCGAGGCCGCGCCCTTGATGCGCGCGCGCGCCTTCAGGCCCAGCGCCTCGCCCATCTCCTTGGAGCCGATCAGCACGCCGGCGGCCCCGTCGACGATGCCCGAACTGTTGCCGGCGTGGTGGACGTGGTTGACCTTCTCGACCTGCGGGTAGCGCTGCTGCACGACCGCGTCGAAAGCCATTTCGCCCATGCCGGTGAACGACGGGTTCAGCGCGGCCAGGGTCTGCATTGTGGTCGAGCCGCGCACTGTCTCGTCGTGGTCCAACAGGGTCAGGCCCAACTGGTCCTTCACCGGGATGACCGACTTCTTGAAGCGGCCGTCGGCCCACGAGGCGGCGGCGCGCTTCTGGCTCTCGACGGCGTAGGCGTCGACGTCATCGCGGCTGAAGCCATACAGGGTGGCGATCAGGTCGGCCGACACGCCCTGCGGGGCGAAATAGGTCTTGAAGGCCGAGGACGGATCGGTCGGCCAGGCGCCGCCGTCGCTGCCCATCGGCACGCGGCTCATGCTCTCGACGCCGCCGCCGATCGCCAGCTGGGCTTCGCCCGAAGCGACCTTGGCCGCGGCCATGTTCACGGCTTCCAGGCCCGAGGCGCAGAAGCGGTTGATCTGCACGCCGGCGACGCTCTCGGCGTAGTCGGCGGTCAGCACGGCGGTGCGGGCCACGTCGCTGCCCTGCTCGCCCACCGGCGAGACGCAGCCCAGAACCACGTCGTCGACCTTGCTGGTGTCGAGGCCATTGCGGTCGCGAAGGGCTTCCAGGACCTGGGTGGCCAGGGACAGGGCGGTGGTCTCGTGCAGAGACCCGTCCTTCTTGCCCTTGCCGCGCGGGGTGCGCACGGCGTCGAAGATGTAAGCGTCAGCCATGGAATGGCTCCTTCCTGCGAAGCGGTGTTCGTATCGTTGACAGCGCGCCCGGGGGCGGTCCCCCGCGCGACGCTAGGGTTTCCAGTTTCCGATCGGATACTTGCCGATCGGCTCGCACTTCAGGCCGCTGGCGGCGGCCTTGGCGCGGTAATAGAGGCGCGACCCGAACTCTGGCGGCGGCAGCTCGCAGGCGGTGAAGCCCGAGGTCGTCACCTCCAGCTTCCACTCGGCGATCTTCGAGCGCAGCAAGGTGTTGCAGACGTCCTTGCCCGGCGGGGTCAGCGGCAGCTTGAAGGCGCCTGGCTGCGGGCGCTTTCCGACCAACTCGCCGGAGAAGTTGAGCGGTCGCGGACCGGGCGCGGCGCGCACGCAGACCACGGCGGCGCGGGCGTCGGCCTGGGCCGCCGGCGCCGCCGCCGGACCCGCCAGCAAGCCGATGAGGGGCAGTACGATCACAGCGTCCTCGCGATCAGCAGTTTCATGATCTCGTTGGTGCCGCCGTAGATGCGCTGGATGCGGCTGTCCTTGTACATGCGCGCGATCGGATACTCGTTCATGAAGCCGTAGCCGCCGAACAGCTGCAGGCAGCGGTCGACGATCTTGTTCTCAAGGTCGCTGACCCAGTACTTGGCCATCGAGGCGGTGGCCGCGTCCAGCTTGCCCTCCAGATGCTGGCCGATGCAGTGGTTGACGAACACGCGGGCCACGGTCGCCTCGGTTTTGCATTCGGCCAGGACGAACTGAGTGTTCTGGAAGTCGATCACGGCCTTGCCGAACGCCTTGCGGTCCTTGACGTAGGCGATGGTCAGCTCTAGCGCCCGCTCGATCGTCGCCATGCCCTGGACGGCGATGTTCAGCCGCTCCTGCGGCAGCTGGCCCATCAGCTGGAAGAAGCCCTGCCCCTCGTCGACGCCCAGCAGGTTCTCGGTCGGAACCTTGACGTCGTTGAAGAACAGCTCCGAGGTGTCCTGGGCTTCCTGACCCAGCTTGTCGAGGTTGCGGCCGCGCTCGAAGCCTTCCGCCCCGTCCGTCTCCACGAAGATCAGCGAGGTGCCGCGCGCGCCGGCGGTCGGGTCGGTCTTGACCACCACGCAGATCAGGTTGGCGGTCTGGCCGTTGGTGATGAAGGTCTTGGAGCCGTTGATGACGTACTGATTGCCGACCTTCTTGGCGGTGGTCTTGATCCCCTGGAGGTCGGAGCCGGCGCCCGGCTCCGTCATGGCGATGGCGCCGACCAGCTCGCCGGTCGCCATGCGCGGCAGCCAGCGCTGCTTCTGCTCCTCGGTGCCGTAGTGGAAGATGTACGGCATGACGATGGCGTTGTGCAGGCTGGCGCCGAAGCCGTCGACGCCCTTCAGGCCCAGCTGCTCCATCAGCACGACCTCGTGCCGGTAGTCGCCGCCGGCGCCGCCATACTGCTCGGGCGTGGAGAGGCCCAGCAGTCCGGCCTCCCCCGCCTTGGTCCACATGTCGCGATCGACGCAGTGGTTCTTGCGCCATTTCGCGACCGTCGCCTCGGGCGCGTGCTCATCGAAGAACTTGCCCACCGCGTCCTCGAAGATCGCGATGTCTTCCTCGGCCATGAAGGCGGGTTTTTCGACGTTGAGCACGCTCATGATTAGAAAGCCTCCGCTGGCAGCGCCATCAGGGTCGCTGAACCGGTCTTCAGCTTGGACAGATGCGACGCTGCGTCAGGCAAGATGCGTTCGATGAAATAGCGACCGGTCGTCAGCTTGGTCGTGTAGAAGGGATCGGACGAGCCGGCGGCGATCTTGGCGTTGGCGGCCTTGGCCATCAGAGCCCACATGTACGCCAGGCCGGTCAGGCCGAAGAGGTGCATGTAGTCGGTCGACGCCGCGCCGGCGTTGTCGGGGTTCTGCAGGCCGTTCTGCATCAGCCACATGGTGCCGTCCTGCAGCTGGGCCTTCACGCCGGACAACGCCTCGATGAACGGCTTCAGGGCCGCGTCGCTGTCGTTCTCGCCGATGAACTGGTCGATTTCCTGGAAGAAGGTCATGACCGCGCGGCCGCCCTTGGCCGCCAGCTTGCGGCCGACAAGGTCCAGGGCCTGCACGCCATTGGTCCCTTCGTAGATCAGGGCGATGCGGCAGTCGCGCATGAACTGGCTGACCGGGAAGTGCTCGGTGAAGCCGCTGCCGCCGTGCACCTGCACCGCGTTCGAGCAGACCTGGAAGCCCTTGTCGGTCAGATAACCTTTAAGCACCGGCGTCATCAGGCCCATGTAGTCGCTGGCCTTCTCGCGGACCTTCTCGTCCGGATGCAGGTGCGAAAGGTCGCCGTGCAGGGCGGTCCAGAACAGGAAGGCTCGGCCGCCCTCGATCAGGGCCTTGCTTTCCAGCAGCATCCGGCGGACGTCCGGGTGAACGATGATCGGGTCGGCCGGACCGTCGGCGTTCTTGGGGCCCGTGAGCGAGCGGCCTTGCAGGCGGTCCTTGGCGAAGGCGACGGCGGCTTGGTAGGCGGCCTCGCCCTGGGCGACGCCCTGCATCCCGACGCCGAGGCGAGCCTCGTTCATCATGACGAACATGATCTTCAGGCCGGCGTTTTCCTCGCCGATCAGATAGCCGACGGCGTCGTCGTACTGCATGACGCAGGTGGCGTTGCCGTGGATGCCCATCTTTTCTTCCAGGCCGACGCACTTGACGCCCTGGTTGCGCTCGCCGACCGAGCCGTCTTCCTTGGGGAAGAACTTCGGCACGATGAACAGCGAGATCCCCTTCACGCCGGCCGGGGCGCCCTCGATGCGGGCCAGCACCAGGTGGACGATGTTGTCCGACATGTCGTGCTCGCCGGCCGAGATCCAGATCTTCTGGCCGGTGATCTTGTAGCTGCCGTCGGCCTGCGGAACCGCCTTCGTGCGCAGCAAGCCCAGGTCCGTGCCGCAGTGCGGCTCGGTCAGGTTCATGGTGCCGGTCCATTCGCCGGTGACCATCTTGGGCAGGTAGATCTGCTTCTGCTCGTCGGTGCCGCCGAAGTGGATGGCCGAATAGGCGCCGTGCGCCAGGCCCGGATACATCGAGAAGGCCATGTTGGCCGAGCTCGACATCTCGCTGAACGCCAGGTTCACCACATAGGGCAGGCCCTGGCCGCCATAGGCGGGGTCGGAGCCAAGGCCCGTCCAGCCGCCTTCGCACAGCTGCTTGTAGGCGTCCTTGAAGCCCGGCGGGGTGGTGACGGTGTTGGTCGCCGGATCCAGCTCGCAGCCGCTCTTGTCGCCCACGACGTTCAGCGGCGCCAGGACCTCGCCGGTGAATTGAGCCGCCGCGTCCAGGATCTGCTCGACCACGTCGAACGGGGCGTCGGAGAAGCCGGGCAGGTCGCCATGCTGATCGATATTGAGCACGTCGCGCAGGATGAAGGCGTGATCGCGAACGGGCGGCTGGTAAGTCATGGAACGGTCCTGGCTAGGATCGGGAGGAGGAAAGGTTAGGCGACGCCGGCCTGGGCGCTGTCTTGTCCGAAGCCGGCGTCGCGATGCGTCTTACTTGCCGAGCATCGCTTCGCTGTGACCATCCAGGCGGGCGCGCAGCACCTGCTCGTAGTCGGCCGCGCGCGGCAGCAGGTCGGGACGGATTTCCGCGAGACGCTTTTCGAGGCGGTTGCAGGCCTCGCGCAGCTCGACCAGCGCGTTGTCGATGTCGTCACGCTGCTGTTCCAGCGCGTTGGCGCGCTCGCGGAACTTCTTCAGCGAGCGGGCCATCTGGGCCGCGCCCTCGTCGTTCTCGTCATAGAGGTCCAGCAGTTCGCGGATCTCGGTCAGCGACAGGCCCACGCGCTTGCCGCGCAGGATCAGTTGCAGGCGCACGCGGTCCTTGTGGGAATAGACCCGGTTCAGGCCCTCGCGGGCCGGGTTCAGCAGACCCTTGTCTTCATAGAAGCGCAGCGCGCGCGGGGTCGCCTTGAATTCGTTGCAGAGCTGGCGGATCGTGAAGGTCCGCTCGGGGCGTCGCAGGTCGGCCATGGGTTAAAACCTCCCGAAAAGAGGGCCTGGCTACCGCGGCCGGGCCGCTTAGTTATCGACGATCACCGTAAACCCGATCTCGGGCGATCGTCAACGCTTACGTAAACGTCAACTTGTGGGTCGGTGATAGGTTTACTTTCCTAGGTCGCGCGGCCTATTTTCCGGGTGAAGGCCGACTGCAGGAGGAGGACGCCGATGGCGACCCTGTCTCACGGCGAAATTTGGCGCGCGATCGACGCCCTGGCCGCGCGCTTCGACATGACGCCTTCGGCGATGGCTCGGATGGCGGGCCTGGATCCCACCAGCTTCAACCGCTCCAAGCGTGGTTCACCCGAGGGCGGCGGCCACGCGCGCTGGCCGTCGACCGAGAGCCTGGCCAAGCTGCTGGAAGCGACGGGCGTGAATTTTTCGGAATTCGCGGCGCTCACCGAACACGCGCCGCCCGCCGGTCGTCCCAAGGGCGCGCCGCTGATCGGCCTGTCCGAAGCCGGGCGCGAGGGTCTGTTCGACGAGGCCGGCAGGCCGGTTGGCTCGGGCTGGGACGAGATCCCCGCGCCGGATTTGGGACAGGGGCTGTTCGCGCTGGAGGTGACGGGGGACAGCCTGGCGCCCGTCTACCGTGACGGCGACCGCCTGCTGGTCTCGCCGACCGTCGAGCCGCGTCGGGGCGACCGGGTGGCGGCGCGGACCCACGCGGGCGAGGTCCTGGTGCGCGAGCTGGGCCGGGTCACGGCCCGCGCGATCGAGCTCGTGGGCCTAGGACGAAGCGGCGACCGCCTGCTGTCGCGGGACGAGGTCGCCTGGATCGCGCGGATCGTCTGGGTCAGCCAGTAAGGCCGACGACGAAGAGGCTCAGGTACGCGGGCAGCCCGCGTGGGTGTCCAGCAGCCAGGCGATCAGCGGGCCGGCCGCCGGATCGGCGCACGACACGTCCACGCGGTAGGACGCCCAGGTGTCGTTGTGGGCGGCCTCGACCTGGGCCTCGGGGAACTGTTGGACGATGCCGCCGAGCAGCGAGTCGAACTCCTGACGGTCGGTGGGGCGGAGGGTGAACGAAGCCATGGGACTTAACCTTGGTGACTCTTCCGATGTCTGATCGTCAAAGCCTAGACTCCGAAGGGCGCATAAACCCTTAATCGCGTTTTCAGGTTCCGTTCATTTTCAAGGACATGATGTCGCGGGGTGGGTGGATTCGCCGTGTGCGCGTCTTCGCTCGACCGCGTATGTCGGGGCCCCCTCCGCGGCGGCAGAGGGGTTACGCGGCTAGAGCGCGTAGGTTTAAGTGTGTTAAACCGCTCGAACGCGCTCTAAATGTTTGAATCTAGAGCCTGTTTATCCGCTTCAAATGATTCCATTTGAAGCGGACAGGTTCTAGCCCAACTTTTCCTCGATCAGCGCCACCGTCCGGTCGATCCCGAAGATCGCGGCGAAGGAGCCGAAGCGCGGGCCCTGGCTCTGCCCCAGCAGCACCTCGTACAGCGCCTGGAACCACGCCCGCAGCGGGTCGAAGCCGTGGGTCTTGCCGACCTCGAACACCTCGTTCTGGATCAGCTCGGCGTCCTGGGTTCCGGCCGGCATGGCTTTCAGCTTGGCCAGCAGGTCCAGCATCGCCGCGCGTTCCTGGTCGGTCGGGGCGCGGAAGGTCTTCGAGGGCTTCACGAAGTCCTCGTAATAGTTGATCGCGTAGCCGGCCAGGCGATCCAGCAGCGGCTGGCTTTCCGGCGTCGCGCCCGGGATGTAGCGCGACAGGAAGCCCCAGAGGATTTCCTTGGTCGAGGCGTCGGCGGCCGAAACGAGGTTCAGCATCAGGCTGAACGACACCGGCGAGCCCTGCTCGGGCGGCTTGCCCGAGTGGATGTGCCAGACCGGGTTGTCGAGCTGCTTGGCCGGCTCCTGGCGACCGAACGCGTCCAGCTGCTGCAGGTACTCGTCGGTCGCCTTGGGAATGACGTCGAAATAGAGCTTCTTGGCCGACTTGGGGCTCTGGAACATGTAGTACGAGAGGCTTTCCGGCGCGCCGTACCGCAGCCAGTCCTCCATGGAGAGGCCGTTGCCCTTGGACTTGGAGATCTTCTGGTTGTTCTCGTCCAGGAAGAGCTCGTAGTTGAAGCCCTCCGGCGGAGTCCCGCCCAGCGCCTTGCAGATGGCGCCCGAGGCCTTGACCGAGTCGATCAGGTCCTTGCCCGACATCTCGTAGTCGACGCCCAAGGCGGTCCAGCGCATGGCCCAGTCGGGCTTCCACTGCATCTTCACGTGGCCGCCGGTGACCGGGACCTCGACCTCGGAACCGTCCTCGTCCTCGAAGACGATCGTGCCCTTGTCGACATGCCGCTCCAGGGTCGGGACCTGCAGCACCTTGCCGGTGGTCGGGCTGATCGGCAGGAACGGCGAATAGGTGGCGCGGCGCTCCTCGCCCAGGGTCGGCAGCATGACCTTCTGGATGGCGTCGAAGCGCTCGAGCGCGATCAGCAGGGTCGCGTCGAACAGGCCGCCCTTGTAGCAGTCGGTCGAGCTGACGAACTCGTACTCGAAGCCGAAGCTGTCCAGGAACGCGCGCAGGCGGGCGTTGTTGTGGGCGCCGAAGCTGTCGTGGGTGCCGAACGGGTCGCGGACCACGGTCAGCGGCTTGCCCAGGTCCTCGATCAGCGGCTGCTTGTTCTCGATGTTTTCGGGAACCTTGCGCAGACCGTCCATGTCGTCGCTGAAAGCGATCAGGCGGGTGGGCATTTGATCGTCGGTGAGCGCGCGGAAGGCCTGGCGCACCATGGTCGTGCGCGCCACCTCGCCGAACGTGCCCAGGTGCGGCAGGCCCGACGGCCCGTAGCCGGTCTCGAAGATCACGGCCTTGGAGAGGGCCGGATAGGCTTTCACCGCCTCGTCGGTCTTGCCGGCGTCGATCAGGGCCTTGGCGGCGTCCTGGTCGGCGCGGTCGGGGAGGCGCACGCGCAGGACGCGGGCGATGGTGGCGCGCGCCTGCTCGAACGGCCAGGAGCGAGCGTCGCGGGCGAGGGGGGAGAGGCCTTCAAACATGGCGCGGCGTATAAACGCTGCGACGCCAAAGGGCTAGGGCGGACCCTCAGCCCTTCAACGCGCCCGCCACCACTTCGCGCGCCTCGGCCTGCACCTGCTTGAGGTGATCGGGGCCCAGGAACGACTCCGCATAGACCTTGTAGACGTCCTCGGTGCCCGATGGCCGGGCCGCGAACCAGGCGTTCTTCGTGCACACCTTCAGGCCGCCGATCGCCTCGCCGTTGCCGGGGGCGTTGGTGAGGATGTCTGTGATCGGCTCGCCGGCCAGGGTCTTGGCGGAGACGTCGCTGGGGCTGAGCTTGGCGAGGCGCGCCTTGTCCTCGCGGCTGGCCGCGGCGTCGACGCGGGCATAGGCCGGCGCGCCATACTTTTCCGTCAGACCGTTATAGAGCTGGCTGGCGCTCTGGCCCGTCACCGCCTGGATCTCGGCCGCCAGCAGGGCCAGCTGGATGCCGTCCTTGTCGGTGGTCCACACCCCGCCGTCGTGGCGCAGGAAGGCCGCGCCGGCCGACTCCTCGCCGCCGAAGCCGACCGAACCGTCCAGCAGGCCGGGCACGAAGTACTTGAAGCCGACCGGCACCTCAAGCAGGCGACGGCCGAGGCCGGCCACCACCCGGTCGATCATCGAGGACGACACCAGGGTCTTGCCCACCGCCGTGTCCGCGCCCCAGCCGGGACGGTGGCTGAACAGGTACGAGATGGCCGCGGCCAGGTAGTGGTTGGGGTTCATCAGCCCGCCATCGGGCGTGACGATCCCGTGGCGGTCGGCGTCGGCGTCGTTGCCGGTGGCGACGTCATAGGCCGCCCCGCCCTTCATGATGCCGATCAGATTGGCCATCGCGCTGGCCGACGAACAGTCCATGCGGATCTTGCCGTCGGCATCCAGCGGCATGAACGCCCATCGCGGGTCGACCGCGTCGTTGACCACCGTCAGGTTCAGCCCATGACGCTCGGCGATCGCGCCCCAATAGGCGACGGCCGCCCCGCCCAGCGGATCGGCCCCGATCCGCACCCCGGCGGCGCGGATGGCCTCGACGTCGATCACCGCCGGAAGATCTTCGACGTAACGGTCCAGGAAATCGTAGCGGCCGGCGGCCTTGATCGCTCTCTCGAACGGCAGGCGCTTCACGCCCGCGAGCCCCTCGGCCAGCAAGGCGTTGGCGCGGGCGGCGATGGCCGAGGTGGCGTCCGAGCCCGCCGGACCGCCGGTCGGCGGATTGTACTTGATGCCGCCGTCGCGCGGCGGGTTGTGCGAGGGGGTGAGCAGCAGGCCGTCGGCCTGCGCTCCGCCTTGGCGGTTATGGGTCAGGATGGCGTGCGACACCGCCGGGGTCGGGGTGAAGCCGTCGCGGCTGTCGACCAGGATCTCGACGGCGTTGGCGGCCAGAACCTCGATCACCGTGCGCCAGGCCGGCTCGGACAGGGCGTGGGTGTCGCGGCCGATGAACAGCGGACCGACGACTCCCTCGGCGGCGCGGTAGTCGGCGACGGCCTGGGCGATGGCCAGGATGTGGCGCTCGTTGAAGCCGCCATCCAGGCTGGAGCCGCGATGACCCGAGGTGCCGAAGGTCACCTTCTGGGCCGGGTTGGCGACGTCGGGCGCGATGTCGAAATAGGCGCGGACCAGGGCGTCAAGGTCGATCAGGTCTTCGGGAAGAGCGCGAAGGCCGGCGCGGTCATGCATCGGGACACCCTTTTGGATAGCGACGGGTTGATCCCGTAAGCGGGGTAGAAGACGATTTCACTAAAATATCGCGCACGCGAGCAGGGGTCATGGCGGCGCGGCTCGGGCATAGGCGGCGCGCGCCCGGCCCGAACGGACGAAGACCCGGGTGATGCGAGGATCGACGCCTCGGATCAGGGCGGCGAAGTCGTCGGCGGCGTCCTCGATCTCGCCGGCCGTCAATTGGTCCTGGAAGTCCAGCGTCACGCCCAGCAGAATCTCGCGCGGCCCCAGATGCATGCTCAGCACCTCGGCCACGTTCTCGACGCGGGCGTCCCGGGCCAGAGCTTCGCGCACGGCCTCGACGATGCGCGGGGCGGCGGCCTCGCCGGTCAGCAGGCTGCGGGTTTCGTTGGCCAGGAAGGCGGCGATGAGGACCAGCAGCACGCCGATCGCCACCGAGGCCGCGCCGTCCGCCCAGGCCAGGCCCGCGACCGAGCCCGCGACGCCCAACGCCGCCAGGCACAGGCCCAGCAGCGCCGCCCCGTCCTCCAGCAGCACCGCGAAGATCGACGGGTCCTTGCTGCCCTTGAGGGCGCGGAAGAATGGAACCTCGCCGCGCAGCGTTTTGAACTCGCGCCAGGCCACGACGAACGACCCGCCCTCGAACAGAGCCGAGAGACCGATGACCGCGAAATTGATCCACGCTCGGTCGATCGGTTCGGGCCGCAGGATCTTGTGGACGCCCTGATAGACCGAGACCGCTCCGCCCAGGGCGAAGATCATCAAAGCCACGACGAAGGACCAGAAATAGAGCTCCATGCCGTAGCCGAACGGATGGCTCTGGCTGGGCGGTCGGTTGGCGCGGGCCAGGCCCAGCAGCAACAGGCCTTGATTGCCGGTGTCGACGCTGGAGTGGATCGCCTCGGTCAGCATGGCCGACGAGCCGGTCAGCAGGGCGGCCGCGAACTTGGTCACGGCGATGGCCAGGTTCCCGGCCAGGGCCGCGAACACTACCTTGTGCGAACCACTGGTCTTGGGGGCAGACGCCATGGGGCGGCAAACGCGGGGCGACCGGCCGTGTTCCCGCGCTTCGCCGCGCTATCCCGCTTGAGGGTCTTGGCGGCGGCGTCAGAAGGCCGCGCTGACGATGGTTCCGTCCTTCAGCAACGCCGCGCGCTTGAGGCCGCTCGAGGCGAAGGGCATGGCGACATTTCCGTCCCGATCGACCGAGACCAGACCGCCATGGCCGCCCAGATCCGCCACGCTGGCGATCGCCTGGCGCGCGGCCTCTTCCAGGTCTTGGCCCCCGAAGCGGACGCGATGGGCGACCTGGGCCGCGACGGCGGCGCGGATGAAATATTCGCCTTGTCCGGTGCAGGACACCGCGGCGTGGCCGTCAGCCCAGGCGCCGGCGCCGATCACCGGGGAGTCGCCGACGCGGCCGGGCCGCTTGCCGAACACGCCGGCCGTCGAGGTGGCGGCGGCCAGACGCCCGTCCGTGTCGCGGACCACGCAGCCGACCGTGCCGACAGGCAGGGCGTCCGGTGGGTGATTGTCCTCGAACGCTCCCGCGCGGGTGAACCAGGCCTCGGGGTCTTCCACGGGCTCCAGGCCCTGCTCGGCGGCGAAGTCGATCGCGCCCTGGCCGGCCAGCATCACGTGCGGCGTGGCCTCCATCACCGCGCGGGCGGCCAGGATCGGGCTCTTGAAGCCTCGCAGGGCGGCCACCGAGCCGGCCTTCAGCGTGGCGCCGTCCATCAGGCTGGCGTCCAGTTCGTATTCGCCGTCGGCGTTGGGCGAGGCGCCCTTGCCGGCGATATAGAGGCCGCTGGCCTCGAGGGCGACCACGGTCTCGACCGCGACGTCCAGCGCGCTGGCCCCGGCGGCCAGGCGATCACGGGCGGCCTCGACCAAGCTACGCATATGCGCGATCTCGACCGCGTAGTCGTGGCCAGGCTTCGCGCCCGCGCCGCCGTGCAGGGCGAGGCTAAAACGTTTGTTTGACATTCTGCTTCCTTGGCCCGGCGTCCCGCGCTAGCGTCCGGACCTCTTAATCAAGAAATCCGGGAGAGGCGATATGAAGGCGGTGCTCAGCAAGGAAGTCGGCGGCCCCGAGACCCTGGTGCTCGAGGAACTGCCCGATCCCGTCGCCGGGCCCGGCCAGGTGCTGATCGACGTCAAGGCCTGCGGCGTCAACTATCCCGACGTCCTGATCATCGAGGACAAGTACCAGTTCAAGCCGACGCGCCCGTTCGCGCCCGGCGGCGAGGTGTCCGGCGTGATCTCGGCGGTGGGCGAGGGCGTCACCCGCTTCAAGGTCGGTGATCGCGTGCTGGCCTCGACCGGCTGGGGCGGCTTCGCCGAGAAGCTGGCGCTGGAAGAGCAGCGCTGCACGCCCATTCCCGACGACATGCCCTTCGACGAGGCCGCCGCCTTCGTCCTGACCTACGGCACCTCTTACTACGCCTTGAAGGATCGCGGTCACATAAAGGCGGGCGAGACCCTGCTGGTCCTGGGCGCCGCCGGGGGCGTGGGCCTGGCCGCGGTCGAACTGGGCAAGGCCATGGGCGCGCGCGTTGTCGCTGCGGCCTCCAGCCAGGAAAAGGTCGACCTGGCCGTCAAGCACGGCGCGGAAAGCGGGGTGGTCTATCCGCGCGGACCGTTCGACAAGGATGGCCAGAAGGCGCTGGCCAACCTGATCAAGGACGCCTGCGGACCGAACGGTTGGGACGTCGCCTATGACGCGGTCGGCGGCGACTATTCCGAGGCGACGATCCGCGCCGCCGGCTGGAACGGTCGCTTCCTGGTCATCGGTTTCCCGTCGGGCATTCCGAAAATCCCGCTGAATCTGACGCTGCTGAAGTCGTGCGACATCGTCGGCGTCTTCTGGGGCGCGGCGGTGGCGCGCGATCCCAAGGGCCACGCCCAGAACCTCAAGGAACTGATGGCGCTCTACGCCGAGGGCAAGATCCGGCCCTATGTCTCCGAGCGCTTCCCCCTGGCCCGCGCCGGCGACGCGATCGCGCACCTCTCCAGCCGCAAGGCCATGGGCAAGGTGGTGATCACGGTTGAATGAAAAGGTTAGCGGGGATCGTGGTTAAATCTCGCTAAGTATGCTTTTTAGCGAAAGAAACAGGACATGGCCGCATGGTGCGCTCCGTAATTGGGAGACTCCGCGGCGATGTTCGTCCAACGGGAGCAAAACGGCGCGAGGGACGCGGCCACGGCCGCGCCTCCAGTCGCGCCCCGGCGCCCTTACCGCCTGACCCGGCGTCCGGATGAGCGCGTGCGCGTGCTGGGCGGCGCCATGGACTTGGTGCGTCCCGAAGAGGTGTTTCACTTCGTGACGGGAAAGCTGGAGGCGGGGCAGAGCGCCCTCGTCGCCAACCACAATCTCCACAGCCTCTATCTGATCGGCCGCGATCACCAGATCGGCGAATTTTACAAGATCGCCGACCTGATCGAGGTCGACAGCGTGCCGCTGATCTTCTGGGCGCGTCTGGTGGGCCGGGCCAGCCGGCGCTTCCACCGCTGCACCTATCTGGACTGGCGCGACGATTTCTGGCGACTGGCCAGCGAGAAGAACTGGAAGGTCTTCTTCCTGGGCGGCGCGCCGGGCGTGGCCGAAAAGGGCGCCGAGCGCATCCGCCAGGATTGGCCCGACGCCAGGATCGCCACCCATCACGGCTATTTCGACGTCACGCCGGGCTCGCCCGAGAACGAGGCGGTGCTGGCCGCGATCCGGGCGTTTTCACCCGACATCGTGCTGGTCGGCATGGGAATGCCGCGCCAGGAAATCTGGACGCTGCAAAACCATAAGGCCTACGGACCGGCGGCGACCTTCACGGTCGGCGGCGCCTTCGACTATGAGGCCGGCGTGCAGAAGCCCGCGCCGCGCTGGATGGGGCCGATGGGCATGGAATGGCTGTTCCGCCTGATGGCCGATCCCCAGCGCCTGTTCTCGCGCTACTGCGTGGAGCCCTGGTCGCTGATCGGTCCGGCCATGCGCGACGTGGGCCGCGCCGTCACCCTTCGCCTGATCGAGGGCGACGTGAAGACCGCCGAGGCGGCGCGCTGGGAGAAGATGCGCGCTCGCAATGAAACGCCGCGTGAAGCATGATGATCGCCGTGGGAGCCGGAAACGGCGCGGTCGTCACGCTTGTCGGCAGCAAGGAAAGGCTTGGGGGATAATGAGCCTGGATATTCGCGTCATGACGCTGGAGGCCAACGAGCGCTCCGGCTTCGCGCATCGGGCCGTGGCGGGCGTGGGCCTCGCCGGCCTGGGTCTGGCCTGGGTCGCGCTGCTGGCGCCCTGCCTGTTGTGGCTGGCCGTCAGTCATCTGGGGCGAACGATAGAGCCGCTGGTCCGCCGCGCGCCTGATCGCCGCTTGCGCGCGGAAAACCCCTAGCCAACCGCCCCTGCCTCCGCTCATATGATCATTGATCACCGACCCGAGAGAGGTCGGGCGAGCGGAGGAATTCAGCATGGTCGGACGTCTGGACGGCAAGGTCGCCGTCGTTACCGGTGGCTGCTCGGGTATCGGCCTGGGCGCGGTCGAACTGTTCGTGGCCGAGGGCGCCAGCGTCATCGCCGCCGACCTGCAGGCTGAAAAGGGCGAGATGTTGGAGCGGCGCTTTCCCGACCGGGTGCGCTTCTCGCGCTGCGACGTCACCGTCGAGGACGAGCTGGCCAAGACCATGGCCCTGGCCGAGAGCGCGTTCGGCGGTCTCGATATCCTGTTCAACAACGCCGGCCACGGCGGTACGCCCGCCGGCGTTCAGGAACTGACCGTCGACGGTTGGGACAAGACCTTCGCCCTCCTGGTGCGCGGTCCGGCTATCGGCATGAAGCACGCGACGCCCCTGATGCTGAAGCGCGGCGGGGGTTCGATCATCAACACCGCCTCGATCGCCGGCCTGCAGGCGGGCTTCGGACCCCTGGCCTATTCGGCGGCCAAGTCGGCGGTGATCCATATGAGCCGCTGCGCGGCGGCCGAACTGTCGCCGCTGAAGATCCGGGTCAACGCCATCTGCCCGGGCCTGATCGCCACGTCGATCTTCGGCGCCTCGATGGGGCTGCCCCGCGAGGTCGCCGACCAGATGGCCGCCCAGATCGCCTCGATCGGGCCGAAGATCCAGCCGATGCCCAAGTCGGGCTTGCCCGAGGACATCGCCGCCGCGGCGCTCTACCTGGCCAGCGACGACTCGCGCTTCGTCACCGGGACCCACATCGTCGTCGACGGGGGCATCACCGTCGGTCCGCGCAGCGCCTGGGACAAGGACACCCCGTCGCCGATCCTCGCCGCGATGGGCATCTCGCCCGAGCAGGCTGAGGCGATGCGCGCCCAGCTGCTTGCCGCCGGCGCGGCCGGGTGACCCTGACGCCGAACCTGCGCGGCGCGCTGTGGATGCTGGCCTCCGCCCTCGGCTTCACGGCGATGACCACCTTGATCAAGTATCTGGGGCCGGGCTATCCGGCCGCGCTGCAGACCTTCTATCGCCAGCTGGCCGGCGTCGTCGTGCTCCTGCCTCTGATCGCCCGCGACTGGCGGGCGGCGTTCCGCACGACGCGACCGGGCATCCTGATCTTTCGCTCCAGTGCCGGCGTGCTAGCGCTGATCATGGGCTTCTACGCCTATCAGAAGCTGCCCCTGGCCGACGCCAACGCCCTGTCGTTCACCCGGACGCTGTGGCTGGTCCCGCTGGCCGGGCTGGTTCTGCGCGAGCCGATCGGGCCCTTGCGGATCGGCGCGGCGGTGGTCGGCTTTGTCGGCGTCTTGATCATGCTGCGACCGGGCGCGGGCGGCGCGTCGCACTGGCTGGGCTGGCCGCAGGCCTGCGCCCTGGCTTCGGCGTTCCTGTTCGCCCTGACCATCACCGGCATGAAGGTGATGACCCGCGATCACAGCCCATTCGTGCTGCTGGTCTACGCGGCGGTGCTGGGCGTGGTCTTCGCGATCCCGCCGGCGCTGTTCGTCTGGAGGTGGCCAAGCTTGCGCGACCTGGCGCTACTGTCGGCCATGGGCGTCATCGGCACCTTCACCCAAGGCGCCTATATCAAGGGCATGGAGGCCGGCGAGGCCGCGGTCATGGCGCCGATCGACTATACGCGGCTGGTCTTCGCCGTGGCGGCGGGTTTCCTGTTGTTCCACGAGGTTCCGCGCACGGCGGTGATCGTCGGAGCGGCGATCGTGATCGCCTCGACGCTGTTCATCTCGTGGCGGGAGCACCGGTTGGCCCGGCGCGCGGCGATGGCGCCTCAGCCGGCATAGGCCCGGCGCCAGGCCACGAAGCGGGCCAGTCCGTCGGCCAGCTTGACCTTGGGCTTGTAGCCGCACAGGGCTCGCAGCTTGTCGATGTTGGCGAAGGTGGCGGGCACGTCGCCCGGCTGCATCGGCAGGAAGATCTTGGTCGCCTCGACGCCCAGCGCCGCCTCCAGGGTCGAGATCATCTCCATCAGCCCGACCGGATCGTTGTCGCCGATGTTGTAGAGCTCGTGGCCCCCCGCCGCCGGAGGGTGGTCCAGCACGCCGAGCACGCCGTCGACGATGTCGTCGATATAGGTGAAGTCGCGGGCCATCCTGCCCTCGCCATAGACCTCGATCGGCTGGCCCTTCAGCATCTTCTCGGTGAAACCGTAATAGGCCATGTCGGGCCGGCCCCACGGGCCATAGACCGTGAAGAACCGCAGGCCCGATTGCGGGAAGCCGTAGAGCTTGGCGTAGCTCTGGCTCAGAAGCTCGCAGGACCGCTTGGTGGCCGCGTACAGCGAGACCGGATGGTCGGCCGGATCGGTTTCGCGAAAGCCGTCGCCGTTGAGCGGCCGCTCGCCATAGACGCTGGACGACGAGGCGTAGACGAGGTGCTCCACGCCGGCGTGCCGGCAGGCTTCCAGCACCGACAGATGCCCGGCCAGGTTCGAGCGTTCATAGGCGAACGGGTTGTCGATCGAATAGCGAACGCCGGCCTGGGCGGCCAGGTGGATCACCCGCCGGGCTCCGGACGTCTTCACCAGATCGGCGAAGGCCGCGTGGTCGGCGATGTCCATGCGGACCGTCTTGTAGCCCCGCCGGGATTCAAGCCGCGCGGCTCGGGCCTCCTTCAGGGCAGGGTCGTAATAGGCATTGAATACGTCGACCCCGATCACGGTCTCGCCGCGCTCCAGAAGGCGCTCGGCCACGTGACAGCCCACGAAGCCGGCGGCGCCTGTCACGATCACGGGCGGGACGATGACCGGGGTCTGGCCCATTCCGTTAGTTCCGCCCGATGGAGGCGTAGGTGAAGCCGTGTCGGACCATTTCAGCGGGCTTGTAGACGTTGCGCAGGTCGACGACGGTGGGGGACTTGAGGAGCAGTTTGAGGCGGTCGAGGTCCAGGGCCCGGAACTGGTCCCATTCGGTGAGGATCACCAGGGCGTCGGCGCCCTCGGCCGCGTCATAGGCGCCGGCCTTGAAGTCGACGCCCGCCAGCAGCTTCTCGGCCTCGTGGCGGCCCTCGGGGTCGAAGGCCTGGACCTTGGCGCCCAGGGCTTGCAGGGCCGGGACGATGTCGAGGCTGGGCGCGTCGCGCATGTCGTCGGTGTTGGGCTTGAAGGTCAGGCCCAGCACCCCGATCGTCTTGCCGGTCAGGTCCTGGGCCCCGATCGCGGCGGCCACCTTGCCGGCCATGGCCTTCTTGCGCGCGTCATTGACCTCGACCGTGGTCTCGATCAGCCGCGTCGGCGCGCCGTAGTCCTGGGCGGTCTTGACCAGGGCCAGGGTGTCCTTGGGGAAGCACGATCCGCCATAGCCCGGGCCGGCGTTGAGGAACTTGCCCCCGATCCGCTTGTCCAGACCGATGCCCTTGGCCACCTGCTGGACGTCGGCCCCCACCTTCTCGCAGAGGTCGGCCATCTCGTTGATGAAGGTGATCTTCATCGCCAGGAAGGCGTTGGCCGCGTACTTGATCAGCTCGCTGGTCCGCCGGCCGGTGAAGACGATCGGCGTCTCGTTCAGGAACAGCGGCCGGTAGAGGTCGCGCATCACCGCCTGGGCCCGCTCGTCGTCGGTCCCCACCACCACGCGGTCGGGACGCTTGAAGTCCTCGATCGCCGCGCCCTCGCGCAGGAACTCGGGGTTGGAGACCACCGCGAACTGGGCGTCCGGATTGGCCTTGCGGATGATCGCCTCGACCTCGTCGCCGGTGCCGACCGGCACGGTCGACTTGGTCACCACCACGGTGAAGCCGTCGATCAGCCCGGCGATCTCCTCGGCCGCCGCGTAGACATAGCTAAGGTCGGCGTGGCCATCACCCCGTCGCGTCGGCGTGCCCACCGCGATGAACACCGCGTCGGCGCCGCGGATCGCCCGCGCCCCGTCCAGCGTGAAGAACAGCCGCCCCTCGCGGACATTGCGCGCCACCAGGTCGTCCAGACCAGGCTCGAAGATCGGGATCTCCCCCTTCTCCAGTCGCGCGATCTTGCCCGGATCCTTGTCGATGCACGTCACCTCGTGACCGAAGTCGGCGAAACACGCCCCCGACACCAGCCCCACATACCCCGTGCCAATCATCGCTACGCGCATCGATGTATTCCTTGAGCGTCCATGGGGGGGGGCGCGGGCCTTGACCGCCCGTCCCCTTATCGTCCGGCCAGAGCCTGGGCCTGGTGCCAGCGCCAGGCGCTGGACAGGATGGCGTCCAGGTCGCGCGACGGCCTCCAGCCCAGTTGCTCGCGGGCCTTGGCGTTGTCGCCGACGAGCACCGGCGCGTCGCCCGGGCGTCGCGCGGCGACCTGGACCGGCAGCGCTTGACCCACCGCCCGGCCGACGCCGTCGACCAGTTCGCGCACGGTGGTGCCCGCGCCGGTGCCAAGGTTGTACGACTCCGACGCGCCACCGGCCAACAACCGACGCAGCGCCGAAACGTGGGCGTCGGCGAGGTCCAGCACGTGCACGTAGTCGCGAACGGCCGTGCCGTCCCGCGTGTCGTAATCGTCGCCGAAGATCGTGAAATGCGGGCGCTGGCCCAGCGCGACCTGGATCGCCAGCGGAATCGCGTGGGTCTCCGGCTCGTGCCACTCGCCGATACGGCCTTGGGGATCGGCGCCCGCCGCGTTGAAGTAGCGCATCACCGCGCTGCGGAATCCGACATAGCGGTCGTAGTCCGCCAAGGCCTGTTCGACCATCAGCTTGCTGCGGCCATAAGGATTCAGGGGCGCTTGCGGATGGGTCTCGGGCATCGGCAGGATCACCGGATCGCCGAAGGTCGCGCAGGTCGACGAAAAGACCAGGGCGTTCACCCCCGCCCGGCGCGCCGCCTCGATCAAGGTGATGGTCCCGCCAACATTGTTGTCGAAGAAGGCCCCGGGGTTCTTGACCGACTCACCGACCTCGATGCGGGCGGCGAAATGCAGAACCGCCACGGGCCTGTGGGCGGCGAACACCGCGTCCAGGCGAGCGCGGTCGCGGATATCGCCCGCCTCGAACGGCCCCCACTGGACATGCTCCCTATGTCCATTGGACAGATCATCGAACACAACGGGGCGAAACCCGGCCTCGGCCAGGGCCAAGCAGCAGTGCGAGCCCACATAGCCAGCGCCGCCGGCCACCAGAACGGTTTGCATGAAATCCCCTCGAACGCGGCGCGGCCATCATCCGCTTCGCCGACGGAAAACCTAGTAGGCGTTTTCCGTCATCAACAGGTGCGGCGCGGTCATCAGGAGAATTCCGATGTCGCCCGCCAGCGTCCAGCGTTCGATATATTCGTTGTCGGCGTCGATCCGCGCCGCCATCGCTTCGATCGCGCTGGTTCCGCCCCGCAGACCCTTGATCTGGGCCAAGCCCGTCAGGCCCGGGCGCGCGCGGAAGCGCAGGTGATAGTTGGGGATCAGCGCGCCGTAGTGTTCGTCATGGGCCAGGGCGTGCGGACGCGGGCCGACGATCGACATGTCGCCCTTCAGGACGTTGAGCAGTTGGGGCAACTCGTCGATGCTGGTCTTGCGGATGATCCGGCCGATCGCCGTGATGCGGTCGTCCTCACGCCGGGCCTGCACGACCTTGGCGCCGTTTTCCTGGCACCGCATCGAACGGAACTTGAGGATCGTGAACGCCTGACCATTCAGCCCACCGCGCGACTGCCGAAACAGCACCGGCCCCGGCGACTCGAGCTTGATCAGGACGGCGACGAGCGCCAGCAAGGGCGCGAAGAACAGCAGGGCGCCGCCCGCCACCAGAATATCCATCGCGCGCTTGAGCGGATCTTGCGCGACCGGCGACGCTTTCACGACGCGTGTTCGCTGCTCCGCCGACGAATTAGAAGCGGTTAGCACGTGGTCCCCACCAGTCTATCGCTCGGGTCTTTGCCCGAAAATTTAAAAAGTCTTTACTAAATCGGCGTTCGTCAAACAACCGCGCATGGAGGTTGTTAACCAACCTTTTTCGCCTCGCGACGTTTCTCGCACGATCCGATGACAATCTTGCCTCATCGGCGCCGCCAAATGGGGCGAGCGCGAGGCTCCGACTGGAGATCAGCCCGCCTATAAAGCCTCCCCCAGACCGTGGATAAGGCGGCGTCGCTGTGGATGGAGAGGCCTCCTGAAAACCATTCGGAAACCACGCCGTTGGACAATCAAGGCGTGATTGAACCGAGAGGTTTGGCCATGGATTTTCACGAACAAGCGCAGACGCACACTCAAATCCGCGAAACCCTGAGCGCGGCGATCGCCGACCAGATCCCGCTGGACGCTTCCACCCTGAAGTCCGACCGCCTGTGCCCCACGGGCTGCTGGCTGCATGGAAACGGCGCGCGGCGCTGGGCCGGCAATCACGCCTTCATGGGCCTACTGGAAGCCCACCGGGCGTTCCACGCCCAGGCCGGCGCCCTGGCCGACCAGATCAATCGCGGGCACTATAACGAAGCCCAGCGTGCCCTGCGAAATGGGACGCCCTTCGCCCAAGCGCTGGCCGACCTCAACGCCGCGTTTCGGCGCATGAGGACCGCCGCCACCTCCGTAGCGGCTTAGCCGCGCGGCGGCGCTCAAGTTCGGACAGGCCGATACGCCGCGACGACCTTCGACTGCCCCTCGAAGACGCCGCGGCGCGGTTGGCGATCACTCAGCGCGCGCTTTGGGCGCCCCGCCGCGCGGCCAGATAGTCCAGGAGAGCGGCGGGTTCGTCGGTCTGGAAGGCCGAGACGCCAGCGGTGATCTGGCGTCCCCAGACCAGGTCCGGGGCGCGCATGGCGTCCTGATCACCGCCATAGCCGATCACGCCCGTGACGCCGACGGAGGTCAGGGTGTTGTTCCAGAGCCTGACGCCCGCTCGGCGGGCGGCGACCCGTACAGCCTCGAAGTCCTGGGCGCGAACGAACACGAGTTCGACCGCCGGAATGCGATGTTGTCCCGAGGCTTGCCGCGTCAGGATCGCGGCGAGGTCCGCCCCTTCGCCGGTCCGGACCGTATTCAGCATCGGCATGAACAGGGCGTCGCGATAAGGCGCCTGGTCGCTCAACGGCGGAGCGCCTGGCAAGGCGTCCGCCTTGATCAGCATCTGTTGGACCAGTCCCGCCTTGACCACGGCCGCCACCACCTCGGGGTAGATCGCCTCCTTGATATCGAGATTGAGCATGATGCGCCCCTTGGCGCGCGCCATGAACTCGTCGAGGGTCGATGGCGCCTCGTCGGTCAAGGTGGGCGACATCAGACCGCCGAAGTTCTGGCGCAGGCGCAGGCGCTTGAACTCGGCCGCCGTCATGTCGGCCACGCGACCAGTTCCGTTGGTCGTGCGATTGACCGTCTCGTCGTGCATGATCACCAGGACACCATCCTTGGTGCGGCGCACGTCGGTTTCGACCATGTCCACGCCCAAGGCCACGCACCGCTCGAGAGCCTGCAGCGAGTTCTCCGGCGTCGGATCATAAAGGCCCCGGGACGGCGCGGGATTGTGGCAGCCGCGATGGGCCACCACGAAGATCCCGCCCTGGGGGTCGTTCAGCTTCGCCACCGCCTGGCCCGCCGAAGCGCTGGCGGCCGACGTTAGGCCGGTCGTCATCAGCACGGTCGCCAAGGCTCCAATCAGTCGGGTCGTGTGTCTGCGCATGGGAGCCGTCTCCATTGGCGTCGTAATTTCTGAAAGGGGCGCAGGGCGGCGCCAAGGGGATCAAGCGCCGCCCCGCGAAGACGCGCGAAGGACGCGCGCCCGTCGGTGGGCCGGGGCCCGCCTCCGGTTCGAGAAGCGGGCCCTGACTTCAATCATTGGAGCGCGGTCCGACGATCCGACCGCGCGACGCGTTCTAGAAGCGCGGCGTGAACCGCACGCCCAGCCAGAAGACCGTCGGCACCGAATAGGTGTCCTTCAGCAGGTTCTTGTTCGGTCCATAGAAGCTGGTCATGCGCGTATGGGTCAGGTTGCTGGCCTGGCCGTACACCATCAGGCCGGGGCGGACCTCGTAGGTCGCCTGGAAATCCACCTGATCGCGCGGCGCCCAGTAGAGGTCCTGCCAGGCGATGTCCGGCGTGATGGACCTAAGCGCCCTGCCCTGGTGGTTATAGGCGGCGCGGAGCTCCAGACCGGCATGGCTGTAGAAGATGGTCGCGTTGCGGGTCTCGTCCGGCTGGCCGGTCAGGCGGTCGAGCGTCCGCGACACGCCATTGCCGCGCAGCACCTTCAGCTCGCCGTCCAGCTGGCTCCAGTTGCCGCTGACGCCGATGTTCTTGAGCCAGGGATGGACCCACTCCAGCGAGTTGACGATCAGGTTCGCCTCGACCCCGCGCACCGACGCCTTGCTGGCGTTGACCGGCCGGGTGACCACCGCGTTGGCATAGGTCACGCCGTCATAGGTGAAGCCCTGCGAGCTGGCGTTGAAGATCTCGTCCTTGATGTCCTTGTTGAACACCGCGACCGAGAAGAGGCCGCCGTAGCGGTTCGACAGACGCCAATCCATGGCGAGATCGAGATTGGTCGACAGACGCGGCTTGATGTCCGGATTGCCGACCGTGACGGTCACGCCCGTCGCGTTGGCGTTCCCCTTGTCGCTCGCCTGGGTGAAGTTGATCGCGGTGCGGGCGGCGTAGCTGTCGTAGCTGGGGCGACCGATCGTCTGGCTGGCGCCGAAGCGCACATCGATCGTCGGCGTGATGTCGTAGGTCACCAGCGCCGAAGGCAGCAGGAAGTCGTAGGAGGACTTGGTCGGCAGCTTGGTCCAGACGCCAGCCACCCGGGCGCGCCCCGTCGTGTCCTGCTGGGTGGAGTCTTCGTGCAGGCCAAACTGAGCCTTCAGCTTCTCCCCGGCATAGGCGGCGACGCCATAGGCGCCGATCGTCTTCTCGCGGTGCTCGAAATTGTCCTGGTTGCTGAAACCGCTCTGGTCGGTGCTGTTCAACCCGCCGGCGGCGCGGACCGCTTCCCACTGAGCGGCGGCCTTGACCGGATCGATGGTCAGCAGGAACAGGCCGTTCGAATAGCGCATCGGCGCGCCCGCCGGACCGGCGGCGTTGTTCAGCGTCATGAGCGGCGCATTGGCGTTCGGACCGTACTCGACGCGGTACACATTGTACTCAGGCGTGTCCTGCGTGTAGCTGACGCCCGCCGAGAAGCCCCAGCCGCGCGCGTCCCGCGCCATGTTCTTCCGCCAGTCGATCCGGCCGCTGTAGATATTGTCGCTGGCCGAACGCTTATAGTCCGGGCGGTAGTAGAAGGCCTTGTACGCCGACAGGTCGTAGAACGCCGCCGGGTTCATGTTGAAGCGTTGGTTGAAGCGGCTGGTGTCGTAGGTGAAGGCGTAGGCCGCCGTCGGGACCACCACGGCTCCGGCGTTGGCGCCGGGCGTCCCGTAGGCCGCGTTGGTGATGTATTTGATCATCGTGATCGGCTCGCGATAGGTCGCGCGCGAAGCCGACCCGCGCGCGCTCAGCACCTGGTCGTCGCCGATCTTCCAGTCCAACCCGGCCTGGAGCAGTTGGGTGTTGGTGATGATGTTGGCGTGCTCGAAGCCGACTTCGACGTCGCCCTTGGGATATTGGCCGCTGGTGGCGGTCTGGTTGAACACCGTCCCGCGCTGGTTGGCGTCCATGATGAGCTCGTTGCGCTCCATGGTGTCCTGGAAGCGGTAGAGGCCGCCAGTCACGAAGCCGTACAGCGCGTCGGTGAAGTTGGCCTCGCCCTTCAGGGTCAGGCCATAGCGCGAGCGGCGGTCCTGGACGTACCAGTACTTGTCTTGCTGCGGCACCGCGAAGCCATTGCCCAGGTTCTCGCCGCTCTGGGCCACGCCGGCGTCATTGTAGAAGACCGCGTGAACCGTGTCGGTGGTCATGTGGGTTTCGGTGAAGGTGTCCAGCTTCTGATAGTTGGCCGAAGCCGTCAGGCCGTACTTGCCGTCGGGACCGAAGGTGAAGCTGCCGGTGGTCTGAACCCGGCCGCCGATCGGCGCCTGCTTGCGCGGCTGCCCCTGGTCGTTGGCGCCGCCGCCGGCGATTTCGAAGGTGAAGAACGGCTTGCCGCCGCCCGCGAAGGCGCTGCGCGTGCGCAGGTCGATCGCGCCGCCCACGGCGTTGGGATCGAGATCGGCGGTGAAGGTCTTGGTGACCGCCATCTCGCTGATCATCGACGACGGCAGGATGTCCAGGCGCACGCCGCGACCGATCGAGCCCAGATTGCCGTTCGGCGTGCCCGGCGAGGCGATCGGAGAACCGTCGATCGTGACGTTGTTATAGGCCGGGCCCAGGCCACGGATCACAGGCGTGGCCGCCTCGTCGCGCGGGTGTTCGTTGTCGGTGGCCGGGAGGACCGAAAGACCCGGCACGCGCCGCAGCGCTTCGACGATGGTCAGGTCCGGCAGGGCCTGGACCTCGTTGGAGCTGACGACGTCGACCACGCCCGTCGCCTTCAACTTGCTGTCGATGGCCTTGACGTTGGCGCGACGGATGCCGGTGACGACGACCGCGTCGACCGTCGCGTTCGGATCACCGACCGCCTGCGCCAAGGCTGGCGCCGCCGCGCCGAGAAGCGCGCAGAACGCGACCCCGTGAACAAGATACTTCTTCATTGCCGACCCCAGATTTTTCTCGCGCCCGACAGCGCTATGGGACGGCCGAGTAAGGTCGGGCGGCGACAGATTTATTTATTTCTGTGGAAATAAATAACCTATTAGCTCGCCCCCGGCCGACCGATCTCGTGGATGGGCAACAGAGCAGCGCCGATGGAGACGGCGCTGCTGCCCAGGGTCGAGGCCTTGACCAGCGGCGGCGCCAGATGCGGCGGCTCATCGGGCGTCATGAACAGGCGCGTCGAGCTCTCGAGGTGACGCGCCAGGCCTTCCAGGATCGACAGCGGCAAGGCGCCGGAGATCACCACGGCCCCGGGGTCCATCCAGACGATGCCGGCGTTGACCACCAATTCCAGCTGTCGCGCCGCGCGGTCGATCCAGGCCGAGATCACCTCGGGATGTGTGCGCAGACAGCCTTCCACGTCCAGCAGGGACGTGACCTCGGCGCCCGCGGCCCGCAGCGACGCCAGCAGATCGATGCCCGAGGGACGCGGTCTTCCGCCCGGATAGAGACGCCCCACCTCCCCGGCGTTGCCGTACTCGCCGACGAACATTTCGCGGCCCGCGATGACACCGCCGCCGACGCCGTGTCCGATGAACAGGGCCAGGGCGGAGTCGCAGACCTTGAGGAGATTTCCCGTGTAGTATTCCGCCAGCGCCGCGGCGCTGGAGTCGTTCTGGAGCCAGACCGGCAGGCCCAGCCGATCCGTCAGAAAGGCGACCAGATCCAGGTCGCGCCAGCCCTTCAGCCACTCCACGGCCCACCAATGGTTCGGCCGCCCGACGATCGCCGGTCCCGGAATTCCGACGCCCAGCCCCAGGAAGCGGGAGCGCAGCATGTTGTGATTGACGGCCAGCCCGCGCAGGCGTCGCTCGACCGCCTCCGCGAAGATGGCCGGGTCATCGCTCTCCATCGGTTCGATGTCGCGCGCCACCACTTCGCCCGCGAAATTGACCAGCGAAATCTCCAGCCAACCTGGGTGCACCGTCGCGCCAGCGGCATAGCCCGCGCGGTCCGACACCGTCAGCGGCACGGTGGGTCGCCCCCGCGCCGCCCGCTCATTCTGGTTCTGCTCCTCGACCACGCCAAGGGCGACCAATTCGCGGCTGAGCCGGGTCAGGGCGCCGTTGTGAATGCCCAGCTCGCGCGCCAACTCGGTGCGAGACGCGGGTCCGCCGGTCCGAAGACGCCAGACAATTCGCTTTTGATCCTCGGAAAGATGAATGACGGGCGACGGCCGCATGGACTTCACCAAAGCGTGTAAGGAGCCTCGCACATATTTCTTTTGTGAGAACTATTAAACAAGCTTCGGCGCGAAGTGGCGCGGCGCGAACAGTGCGAGAAAGCCCACGCCTCCGACGGTCACGAGCGCGCCCAAGGCGAGCGCGGTCGCGGGGGCGCCGGCGCGAAATCCGTCCAGAGCCAACCCCACCGCGCCGCCAAAGAGCGCCGAGGCCAGTTTCAGGACGGCGGTCAGCAGCGCGAAGGCGGCCAGGTCGGTGCGCACGCCCGTGCGCAGGGCGTGCTCTCGGACCGCGACGCTCATGCCCCGCCAGAATAGGGTCATGGTTCCACCAAGACCGACCCCATAGGCCAAGCAAGCCGCGAGGGCCGGCGCGCCCGACCGGGGAGCGACCGCGAAACCGACGCCGCCGAAGACGGCCAGCGCCGTAAAGACCAGCGCGGCGCGAAACTCTCCGTCCTCGAAGCGCATACGACCGAGGCCGATCGGCCCCATCAACGTGCCTAGCACCAGCGCGAACAGCAGAGCGGCCCCCGTGTGATCGTCCGCGCCCGCGCCTTGTACGAAGGTCACCATGCGCGCGGCCATGCTGAAAGGACCGGAGTGGATCGCCGCCGCCAGCAATAGCCGCCCAGCGCCCCTGGGCAGGCGAAGACCAGGGACGCTCCGTCGCTCGACGCCTCCGGAGGCGGGCCCCGCCCAAGCCAGGATCCACCCGCCCGTCGCGACGATCAGCACCGCGATCACGGCGACCAACCCGGCTTCGCGCCCCGTCGGCGCGGTCTTGCTGATGATCAGGAACGACAGGGCCGCCACGCAGAGGCGCGCCACGGCGCTGAGCGTTTGACGCAAGATCACGTACCGATGCGCGTCGGCTTCATTGGCCGGCAGCAACGACACCAGGGCGTTCTGAGCCACGTCGTAGACCGCGTAGGCAGTTCTCAGAAAGAAGAGAGCCGCGAGAAGATAGGCGAAAGATCCGACGCCCTCGACCGGCGGCAAGAACACCACCAGCAAGGCGCCGGCCGTCAGCACTCCAGCCACGAACTGGATTTGCAGAATGCGACGTCGGCTTCCTTCGGCGTGACGCAGGAAATAGGCGACGGCCGGATCCAGTCCCGCCCCATAGGCCATGGACAGGAACAGCAAGAGACCCGTCTGATGCGCCGAGAGACCTACGTGAACGTTCGCGTAATAGGCCAGAAGCAGGTCGGTGAACGTCCAGGCCAGACTCTTGGCGAAATGGCCAGCGCCATAGGCCGAACGCCGGGGCGCTTCTCCCTTGGCGTCGCTGTGTTGGCTCGGCGTCTGGATCACTCCCATGCACGGTCTATGACGCCGCGCGGAAACGATTCAATGACAGTCGAAGCCGAGGCCCCGGCGATGCGGCGAGGAGACGCGAGGAGCCAGCTCGCTCGGCCAAGGCTAACGCCGCCCGAGGGCGGCGGCCGACGACTTGAATTTCCGATCATGGCAATTTTCATCAGCGCCATAGGACAAATTGTCACTGGCCGCGGCGACCAATACAAAAAATGCAATTACCCATTGCAATAGAACCATCAAAGAACGCTTCGCCAGAGAATACACCATCCCCTTTTCGGGTTCGGTTTTATTCGATCCCAAGCGCCTAATCTTTGAGTTTAAGCCGTCGTTAAAGGATTCAAGTCAGGCATTTTAGGAACGACATTGCGAGATGGGATGAGGCGGACGATGATCAATTTTAAAGGCGCCACCCGCAAACGGGCCTCCGACACCGCCTCGGCGCTCGCCGCGCTCCGCGCGAAGGTGATGATCGCCGACGCCAATCTGAACATCACCTACATGAACCCGGCGCTCGAAGAGCTGATGCGCGAGGCCGAACAGGAATTGCGCGCCGACCTGCCGCAATTCCGCGCCGACCGGATCATCGGCAGCAATATCGACATCTTCCACAAGAACCCCGCGCACCAGAGGGCCCTGCTGGCCAAGCTGACCCAAGCCTATGACGCGACGATCAATGTCGGCGGCCGGGCGTTCGACCTGCGCGTCATGCCGCTGCGGCAAGGCGACAAGATCACCGGCTATGTCGTCGAATGGGCCGACGCCAAGGAGCGCCTGCTCAATCTCGACTACATGGGTCAGATCGCCGCGATCGGCCGCTCGCAGGCGATGATCGAATTCAAGGTCACCGGCGAGGTCGTCAACGCCAACGAAAACTTCCTCGACGCCATGGGCTACCGTCTCGAGGAGATCCAGGGACGACACCACAGCCTGTTCGTCGCCCCCGGGGAACGCGACACGGAGGCCTATCGCGCCTTCTGGGCCGATCTGGCGCGCGGCCAGTTCTTCTCCGGCGAGTTCAAGCGGATCGGCAAGGCCGGCAACGAGGTGTGGATCCAGGGAGCCTACAATCCGATCCTCGATCACAGGGGGGTGGTGACCAAGGTCGTCAAGTTCGCGACGGTCGTCACCGGCCGGGTCGAGGCGGTTAACGCCATCAGCTTGGGCCTCGAGCGCCTGGCGGCCAACGATCTGACCTATCGCATCGAGCAAGCGGTGGATCCGGCCTTCGCGAAGGTCCGGGACGACTTTAACGCCGCGATGCGCGTGCTCGACGACACCGTGGCGTCCGTGGCCCAGGTCACCGACACCGTCGGCGCCGGAGCCGGCGAGATTTCCAATGCGTCGGACGATTTGTCGCGTCGCACCGAGCAGCAGGCCGCCACGCTGGAAGAGACCGCCGCGGCCCTGGACGAGATCACCTCGACGGTCAAGCGCAGCGCCGAAGGCGCCAAGCAGGCCTCCAGCGTGGCCTCGACCACGCGGATCGACGCCACGCGCTCGGGCGACATTGTCGCCGAGGCCGTTTCGGCCATGGGCGAGATCGAGTCTGGCTCTAACCAGATCACCCAGATCATCGGGGTGATCGACGAAATCGCTTTCCAGACCAACCTCCTGGCGCTCAACGCGGGCGTCGAGGCGGCCCGCGCTGGCGAGGCTGGCCGCGGCTTCGCGGTCGTGGCTCAGGAAGTGCGGGCGCTGGCGCAACGCTCGGCCGACGCCGCCAAGGAGATCAAGACCTTGATCTCCAACAGCACCGCCCAGGTCGAGCGTGGGGTGCGCCTGGTGGGCGACACCGGCAAGGCGCTCAACACCATCGTTGATAAGGTCGGTCAGATCGACGCGCTGATCGCCGAAATCGCCAAGTCCTCCCAGGAACAGGCCACGGGGATCAATCAGGTCAACACCGCCGTCAATCAGATGGACCAGGTCACCCAGCAGAACGCCGCGATGGTCGAAGAAGCCACCGCCGCCGCCTCCGGTCTGAAATCCGAGGCGCGCGAGCTGGCCAGCATGGTGGGGCGCTTCCAAACCAGCAAAGCCTCGGCCGCGCCGAGGGCGGTTGGCGACCAACGCAATCCAGTGGTCAGCACCCCGCGCAAGCCGGAGGTCAGCGCCCGCCCCGGCGCGGCCGTAGCCGCCTCGCCCGCTCGCCGCCTTCAGCAGAGCGCCGCGCTGGCCGTGGAGACCTGGGAGGAATTCTAGAGCGGGTTAATCGCCGGAATACGCCAGCGGTCGCCGCCCGCGCGGATCACTCCTTGAAGGCGCAAGACCGACCATGAAGGCTGAAGACGAGCTCCTCTTTCTGATCAAGTATCAGACCGGGCTCTTTACCGCGCTCGCCGGCATTCTCATCGCGCGCGGCGTGACGGAAAGAGCGGAACTGGCGGCGGCCTTGTCGTTGGTCGCCCAGCAGGAGGCCGATGCGAGACTGCGGGCTTTCTACGGGTCGGTCATAGACACGTTGGAGGATCGGAACGCCCCGCCCATCGGCGCGGCCCTCAACTAGAGCGTGACGCCGAAAGTGGGAACCAGTTTCGGCGCGAGTCACGCTCTAAGTATTTGATTTAGAGCCCCAAGGCAGACCGAACCACGCCGGACACGATGATGATCCAGATGGTCCCTGACGGCCACCCGCATCTCACCCCGGTTAGATTTCACAAAAATTCAATATTATCCCAGGCCAAGCCGACAAGCGGATTCGGATATTTTCGAATTCAGCTCACACTTGATCTATGCAATTATCGGTTGATACAACCGTGAATATTCAGAAATTGCAGGAATAGATCGCGGAATACATGTGACAAATTGATCATTCACCTGCGCGGTAACTCCACCTTAACCAACACAAATCGTATTCTTAAGGCGAAGCTTCGCTTTATCGTCGCGCGGTCCGTCGCGCGCATTCAGTGCGCCAAGTTTGGGGGAGTTCGAAGTGGCCAACTTGAAGATTGGGCAAAAGCTCAGCCTCGCCTTCACGCTGATGACCTTGATCTCGGTCGTGGTCGCGATCGTCGTGTTCATCAATCTCAGGGATATCCGCTCGACCTCCCAATGGAACGACCACACCCGGCTGGTGCTCGATCAGGTCGATCGCGTGGGCGCGGCCATGGTCGATCAGGAGACAGGGGTTCGCGGCTACCTGATCTCGAACAATTCGAACTTCCTGGAGCCCTATCGCAAGGGCGCCGCGAGCGCCGACGCGGCCTTGGAGCAGCTTACGTCCCTCACCGCCGACAACGCTCAGCAACAGGCGCGGATCGCGACCCTCAAGGGGCATATCGCCACCTGGCGCGCCAAGGTCGCCGCCGTTGAGATCTCGCAAATGCAGTCCGTCGGCGGGGCCGAAGCCGCCCGAAGCCTGGAGGCGTCCGGCGCCGGCAAGAAGGCGATGGACGGCGTGCGAACCACCTTGGGCGAGATGCGCGACGCCGAAACGGGGCTTCTGGCGGTTCGTTCGGCCAAACGCGATCAGGCGATCTCCCTCGGCCAGGTCGCCCTGATCGTGAGCGGCCTGATCTCGGCGAGCATCTCGGTTGTGCTGGGCTTCTTGATGTCGCGCTCGATCGCCCGTCCGATCGGCCAGATGACCGGCGTCATGGGCCGACTCGCCGCTGGCGATCTGGACGCCGAGGTCAACGGCCTGAACCGCGGCGACGAGATCGGGTCGATGGCCCGCGCCGTTCAAGTCTTCCGAGACAATGGCAAGCGCGCCCGCGCGCTCGAAGAGGAAACCGAGAAGATGCGCGCGTCGGCGGAAACCGAACGCGGCCGAACCGAAGCCGAACGTCGCAAGATCGAGGCCGAACAGGCCGCCGTCGTCGCGACCCTGGCCGCCAACCTCGGACGCCTGTCGAAGGGCGACCTGACCTGCATTATCTCCGAGGATTTCCAAGGCCAGTACCGCCAGATCAAGACCGACTTCAACACCGCCGTCGAGAGCCTGAAGGCCGCGATGACCACCATCGCCCAGGCGACCGGCGGCATCCGCGGCGGCTCCGAGGAAATCGCCGCCGCCTCCAATGACCTGTCGCGCCGCACCGAGCAGCAGGCCGCCAGCCTTGAGGAAACCGCCGCCGCGCTCGACCAGATCACGGCGACCGTCAAGACCAGCGCCGAGGGCGCCAAGCAGGTGTCCGCCGCGGCGTCCGCCGCCAAGGGCGACGCAGAGCGCTCCGAGACCGTGATGCGCGACGCCGTCACCGCCATGAGCGAAATCTCGGAAAGCTCGGGTCAGATCAGCCAGATCATCGGCGTCATCGACGAAATCGCCTTCCAGACCAACCTCCTGGCGCTCAACGCCGGCGTGGAGGCCGCGCGCGCCGGCGAGGCCGGCAAGGGCTTCGCCGTCGTCGCTCAGGAAGTCCGGGCCCTGGCCCAGCGCTCGGCCGAGGCCGCCAAGGAGATCAAGACCTTGATCGCCAGCAGCTCCGACCAGGTCGAACGCGGCGTCAAGCTGGTGGCCGAAACGGGCGTCGCGCTCAACGCGATCTCCGCCAAGGTCAACGAAATCGACAAGTTGATCTCCGAGATCGCCCGGTCGTCTCAGCAGCAGGCCACGGGGCTCAGCGAAGTCAATGTCGCGGTCAACCAGATGGATCAGGTGACCCAGCAGAACGCGGCGATGGTGGAGCAAGCCACCGCGGCCGCCGCCAGCCTGAAGGGCGAGGCCGGCGAGCTGGAACGCTTGGTTGCCCGGTTCGAAACCGGGGCGGGATCCTCATCCGCCCGTGCTGTCGCCAAGCCCCAGCCGGCCCGACCGGCCCCTTCTCCCAGAGTCAAGCTGGTCGCCGGCGGACAGCAGGCCCTGGCCGAGCGTTGGGACGAGTTCTGACGAGGCTCTAAATCAAATACTTAGAGCGTGACTCGCGCCGAAGCCGGTTCCCACTTTCGGCGTCTCGCTCTGGCCTGTCTGGTTTAGATGGTCCCATCTGAACCAGACAAACAGGCTCTAAATCTTGGACTTGGAGCGCGTTCGAGCGGCTTAGCCGCTCGCACTTAAACCTAATGCGCTCTAGCTGATCAGCTTTCGAAAGCTGATGCGCACCGTGCGCCCCAGGGGATCCAGATAGTCGCGCTGGTAAGCCTGGGGCGTGACGCCGTTCTGGTCATGCACGGTCTGCTTGGCGTTGGTCAGGTTGTCGAAGCTCAGCGCCAGACGGCCGCCCTTAAGCCAGGGATGGGCCGCCACCAGCTTCTTCTGCGAGGTGTTGAGGTCGGCGAAGAAATTCAGCCCCACCGTCGCCAGGTCCGAGAAATACAGCGTCTGGCCGCCGGTCGAACCGCCATTGACCCAGGTCGAGCTGGACCAGTTGCCGGTGAAGCGCGCGCCCATGCCGTTCCTGAAGTAGCCGCCCTGGATCTGCACCTGGTGTCGCGCCTGACCGTTGCGCGATGTGATCGCCGCGCCGTCCAGTTGGTCCAGCGTCGCCATGCCCTTGCGGATGGTGACTTCGTCGCTGAGACGCCAGGTGTGGTAGATCGAGAACTGGAACATGCCCTGGCCAGGACGGATCGGCGGCGGACCGCCCATGCCGCCGCCGGGCCCGCCAGGGCCGCCGCCCCCCCCGCCGCCCATCCGCATCATGCCGCCGCCAGGGGGGCCGCCGCCAGGACGTCCGCCCATGCCGCCGAACCCGCCCGGCGTCGGCTGGCCGAACGGCTTGAACAGGTTGAAGCCCCAGCGGATCGTCTCGTTCTCGGCGCTGTCGAAGTTCACCGGCCGCGCGTCGATCGACAACAGCCGCCCGGTGGCGTCGCGCACGAAGCGGTCGGGGAAGGCCCGCTCCAGGTCGGGCGTGATAGCCGGGAAGCTGGCGATGACGTCGCGGGTCTCGGCGCGGGTATAGGTGGCGTTGAAGGTCAGCTCGACCTTCTCGAACGGCTTGTAGTTGGCCGCCAGCTTGATGACCTTGCGATCGTCGTTGCGGAGGTTCGGATTGCCGCCGTCGGTCCGGACGATGGTCACCGTCTGGCCGGAGGTGAAGTCGAACACCGAGACGTTCGGGGTCACGACCACCGGATCGTTGATCTGGTTGGTGGTCGGCGCGCCCTCTTCGTCGGTGTAACTGACGATGAAGCTGAGCGGCTTGATCGGCGCCCAGTTCACGCCGGCGCCCAGGGTGGTCAGGCCGCCCAGGTCGGACAGGTTCTCGTAGCCCAGATTGAAATTGATCGAGAGATCGCCGGCCTTGGCCAGGAAGTTCTGGCGGGTGCTGGTCAGGGGGATATTGAAGCTGCTCTGAAAACTCTCGCTGTTGCGCGTCACGTCGCGCGCGGACGAGACACCCGAGCGGACGGTCTTGGAGTCCAGCCCCTTGCTGTTGGCCCCGACCTTGAGGGTGGTCTGCAGGCCGCCGGCCGGCAGCTGGAACAGGTTGCCGTTGGCGACCAGCTCGGCGGTGGCCGAGGTCGAGATCGAGCGGGCCGTGTCGGCCGCGACGCTCTTGTAGAGGTTCGAGGCGATCGGACCGAACGGATTGACGGAGGGATCGCCCGCCGCCACCGCCGCCTGGAACGCCGAGGCGTCGACGCCCCGCCCCGTGGTGGTGTCGGTCTTGATGCGGTCGAAGTCGCCGGTCAGGTTCCAGCGCCAGTCCTTGATGCGGCCGTTGGCGGCCATGCTGACCTGGGTGCGCAGGGTATCGACGTCGCGCGCCAGGGCGCCGGGCGCGTCGATGTATCGGTAACCGGTTACTGCGTTCGAAAACGGCGAGAACGGGCTTCCCGCGGGCAGGGCGAAGACGACTCCGGGCAGGCCCAGCAGCGAGTGGCTGCTGCTGTCTTCCAAGTTGCCGCTGACGGTCAGTTGGGTGTCACGGTTGATGTCGCGGCTCATCGAACCGCGCAGCGTCCCCTTGTCGGAACGCGCGATCAGGCTGCGGTCGGCGGTCAGGTCGCCGGTATTGGCCCGCCCGGCCAGGGGCGCGAAATCGCTGATCCCGACGCGGCCGTTCAAGGCCGCGCGCGGCACGCCGGCGATCGTGACCAGGGTTCCGGCCTGCCTGGACAGCGCCGGATCGATCTCGCCGCCGTTCGCGCCGGTGACATTGCCCAGCAGGTCGAAGGGAAGGCCGTTCGGCGAGCGGACGATGTCGCGGTCGGTTTCCAGCAGCGACGGCTCGTGCTGAAGCGTCACGTCGACGTTCCAGCGCTTGTTGCCGTCGATGGTCAGCCGGTTGCCCTGGAAGCTGGGCACGGTGCGGCCGCCGTCGGTGGCCACCCTGGCCGCGCCTTCCATGGCCAGCGCCTTGAAGTTCTTTTTCAGGATGAAGTTCACGACCCGCTGCTCGGCCTTGTAGCCGTAGCTGAGGGCGACCTCCTCGGGCAGGATCTCGACCTTCTGGATCGCCTCGGGCGGGATGCCCTGGATCTCCTGGAAGCCCGAGATACGGCGGCCGTTGACCAGCAGCACCGGGCCGGCGCTGGCGTCCCGGCCTCGGGTGCTGGTGGTCTGAGGCGTCAGCATCGTCAGCAGGTCGGCGATGTTCGACGCGCCGAAGCTCTTGATGTCCTCTTCGTTCAGCGTCAGATCCGGCTCGATCGGCCCCTCGACCTTGCCGCGCTTCTCCGCCTCGATGACCAGCCCCTCCACCTCGTTGGGGACCTCCTTGACCTGGGGCGTCTTGGGTCCTTCCTCGACGACCGGAGCGGACGCGATCGGCGCGGCGACGGCGGCGGCGGGGTCCAGCGAGGCGGCCGCCAGCCCATAGAAAAGCATGGTCGAAAGGGTCATGAGGCCCACGAAAAACAGGATCAGGGAGGGCGCCGGCGCCCGACACGCCAACGCGAAGTTGTTGCTCCTTACGAGCGCGAGCGCCCCGCCGCAACGCTTGAGCGGATTAAGAAAAGGCAATGCGGACGATTGCCCGCCAAGCTGTGGCTTTCAGGCGCCGCATCGCGCCCAAGCATTGAAATCACGTCACAATTCGGACGACGACTTAGCGAGCGGCGCAAACATGTTTCCCATTGGAAATATTGTCCGCAACCTTGATGCGGCTTGGCGGAAAGAGGGATTCGGCGATCCCCCAACGCCATCGCCGCAACCTAGGATCGGCCCCAAGCAGCGATCTAGTTGGCGCCGGCCTGGATCTTCTGGATCAAGGCTTCGATCGCTTTGGCGTGACCGCCGGAGAGGTCGTTTTCCGGGAATATCGTCAGGGGCAGGTCCGGCTTCAGCCCCTGCCCCTCCACGTCGTCCCCGTTGGGGGCCTTGTAGAGCTCGGCCGGCAAGGCCAGGGCCCAACCGTTGGGCAGCGGCTTAGGCAGTTGATCCGAGAACGCCCCGTGCGTGATCCCCCCCGCCAGCTTCACATTGGGCAGGGCCTTCATCATCAGGGTGAAGGTCTCGCCCGCGCTGACGGTGATGTCGCTGGTCACCACATAGACCGGACCGGTGAACCGCGCGCCCGGGGCGGGCTCGACCTTGACCGGCTGGAGCGGCGCCTTGGCCCCGACGCCGATCTTGGAATAGGCCAGGCGCGGCTGGTCGGTGAAGCGGCCGGCGATCCGACGGCTGATCCCGTCATAGCCGCCGCGATTGTTGCTGACGTCGACGATGACCGCCTTGGCGCCGACGAACGCGGCCATGGCCTCGTCCAGCACGGCGTCCAGCGGGCGCGGATCATCCGGGGCAGCGTTCTTGGCGAAGGCGCCCATGGTCACCACGTTCAGATAGCCGATGTCGTCGACCCGTCCCCAGAAGATCCGATTGTTGGCGGCCTGCCGCCCGCGCCCCTTCAGGATCCCGGTCAGGATCCCTTCGCGATAGGCTTGCAGCCACGCCTTCTCGTCGCCCTGCGGATCGGCGGCGTGGACCCTGGCAAGGGTCGGCGAAAGGCCGGGCTCCAGGTCGCGGCGCTCGCCGCCCACCATGCCGTGCAGCTCGACATGCGGATCGTCGAGCCCCGCCAGCAGGCCCGAAAGCGCCGTCCAGAGCTGGGCCTCGGACGCGTTCGGCGAGGCCTGGGCCAGGGCGGCCGTCTTGCGGGCCTGCCAGTCCAGCCCGCGCTCGGCCGAACGAGGATAGAACGCGGCGAAGGTGTCGGCGGCGAAGGCGACGATGCGATCGGGCGTCCAGCCGGCGGCGCTAATGCAGGCGTTGGGCAGGTTAGGCAGCCGGTCGAACAGATAGCGCGCGGCGTCCGGATCGCCGGTCAGGGTGATCGTCCCCTGCCCTTCGGCGCGCCAGCCGGTCATGATCCCATCCGGATCGAACTCGCGGCGCGGATCGGGATAGCAGGCCTCGCCGACGGTCTGGAACAGTTGCGCGCCCTCGGGCCCGAACTGCACGATCCAGCCATAGCCCCTCGACTTCCAGACGCCGTTCAGCTCCGGCGCGACCGCGCCGCCCTTGGCCTTGACCGGCCAGAACGGGCTTTCGGCGAAGGCCGGCGCGGCGATGGACAGGGCGGCCGCGACCGCGATCAGACTCAGGCGCTTCATGCCGCCGAAGGTGACGGCGTCGGGGCCTCGCCGCCAGCGAATTCGCCTCAAGCCGATCAGGAGACGAGGAGGTCCCTGGACGGGCGACGCAAGGACCGCGGCAGATCCGGGCCTCGGCCAAAGCGAACGACGAGATCGGGGCGCTTGGCCGGCTCGCCCAGCCAGGCCGCCAACCGGCGCCGGGTCGACAAGTCCTCGACCGGCTGGTTCATAAAGGCCAGTTTCAGGCCCTCGGCGGTGGCGGTCAGCGCGAACCGGGTGAAGGCGCGGCCCACGGCGATCCACGCTTCAGGGGTTTCGGCGGGGCCGGTGAAGATCGCCAAGCCCGGCGAGCTTGCGACCACGCGACGAAGCCGATCGGCCTCGCTGCGCCGGGTCATGACGAGCGGCAGCAGACGCTGGCCCAGCCAACGCGGCGCGGCGAGATTGCCCGACGCGGCCGTGAATAGTCCATCGCGGCGCGCCAGGGCCTCGCCGGCGTCGAAGCGGATCCAGGCGACGAGCTCGCGCATGAAGGCCGGATCGGCCAGTTGGGCGTCATTGCCGGCCACGATCATGTCGCTCAGCTTCGCGCGCGCGTCGCCGTCGAGCACCAGGCGAAGTCCGACAGACTGTCCGACGGTGCCTTCCAGCCGCCGCAGCGTGGCCGCGTCCACGGGCGTTCCATCATAGGGCGTCCGTGTCGAGGCGCGGTGGGGAATGGCCTGGAACAGGGCGTCGGGCCGGGCCGGGACGCTGGAGAAGACCACGCGGACGCCGCCTCCCGACAGAACCGCCGGCTCGCCCGCCCAGCCATAGCCCAGCCCCGCCTGGAGAAGGGTTTCCAGGGCGCAGCCCAGGCTGACGAAAAGGTGGTGGTTGTCGGGATCCACGACCGGCGTGCGTCGTGTCGGGTCCGGCAGGATCTCGATGACGCGGGGCTCGACCTTGAACCGCCAGGGCTGGGTGTTGTGCCCATTCGCCGCCAGGGTCGCGGCCCCGATCAAGGCCATGGCCGGAAAGCCGCCGCCGCTCAGGTCGGGCAGACGCCAGAGGCTCCGCACCGCCTCGTCATAGGGCGAAGCGCTGCGCGAGCATCCGGCGACCAGCAGGGGCGCGGCGGTGATCAGGGCGCGGCGGGTCGGCATGGCGGGGGCTCCGAAAGCGCGATCCTAGCCCCCGCCCGCCGCGCCGCCCTTGCGACGCCTCAATCGCCTATTCGGTCTTCAGATAGATCTCCGAGCCCTGCTCCCGGAACTTCTCGCTCATCTGCGCCATGCCCAACTCGGCGCTGTTCGGCGCCTTGCCGGCCGCGAAGTCGCGGACCTCCTGGCTGATCTTCATCGAGCAGAACTTGGGACCGCACATCGAGCAGAAGTGGGCGGTCTTGTGCGCTTCCTTCGGCAGGGTCTCGTCGTGGAACTTGCGGGCGGTTTCAGGATCGAGGCCCAGGTTGAACTGGTCCTCCCAGCGGAACTCGAAGCGCGCGCGGCTAATGGCGTCATCCCACATCGAAGCGCCCGGGTGGCCCTTGGCGAGGTCGGCGGCATGGGCGGCCAGTTTGTAGGTGATGACGCCGGTCTTGACGTCGTCGCGGTCGGGCAGGCCCAGGTGCTCCTTGGGCGTGACGTAGCAGAGCATCGCCGTGCCGAACCAGCCGATCATCGCCGCGCCGATGGCCGAGGTGATGTGGTCGTAGCCAGGCGCGATGTCCGTGGTCAACGGGCCGAGGGTGTAGAACGGGGCCTCGTGGCAGTGCTTCAGCTGCTCGTCCATGTTGGCCTTGATCTTGTGCATGGCCACGTGCCCTGGCCCCTCGATCATCACCTGAACGCCGTGGCTCCAAGCCACCTTGGTCAGCTCGCCCAGGGTGCGCAACTCGGCGAACTGGGCCTCGTCGTTGGCGTCGGCGGTCGAGCCCGGACGCAGACCGTCGCCCAGCGAGAACGACACGTCATAGGCGCGCATGATCTCGCAGATGTCTTCGAAGTGTTCGTAGAGGAAGTTCTCCTTGTGGTGCGCCAGGCACCACTTGGCCATGATCGAGCCGCCGCGGCTGACGATGCCCGTGACGCGCTTGGCGGTGAGCGGTACGAACGGCAGGCGCACGCCGGCGTGGATCGTGAAGTAGTCGACGCCCTGCTCGCACTGCTCGATCAGGGTGTCGCGGAAGACGTCCCAGTTCAGGTCCTCGGCGACGCCGTTGACCTTCTCCAGCGCCTGGTAGATCGGCACCGTGCCGATCGGCACCGAGCTGTTGCGGATGATCCAGTCGCGGATGTTGTGGATGTTGCGGCCGGTCGACAGGTCCATGACCGTGTCGGCGCCCCAACGCGTGGCCCAGACCAGCTTGTCGACCTCGTCGGCGACGGTAGAGAGCACGGCCGAATTGCCGATGTTGGCGTTGATCTTGACCAGGAAGTTGCGGCCGATCGCCATCGGCTCCAGCTCGCCGTGGTTGATGTTGGCCGGAATGATGGCGCGGCCGCGAGCCACCTCCTGGCGGACGAACTCGGGCGTCACGAAGTCGGGGATCGAGGCGCCGAAGTCCTCGCCGTCGCGCACGCAGGGGCGGGTCTGCTCGCGGCGCAGGTTTTCGCGGATGGCGACATATTCCATCTCGGCGGTGATGATCCCGGCGCGGGCGTATTCCAGCTGAGTAACCAGCTTGCCTGGCTTGGCGCGATAGATCTTGCGGCTGGTGTCGGGGAACTCGGGGGCCAGGTGCTTGCCCTGGGCGAAGCCGTTGTCCTCGGGCTTGACCTGGCGGGGATCGGTCACGACCTCGACGTCGCCGCGCGCCACGACCAGGGCTTCGCGCGAGCGCGGCAGGCCCTTTTCGATGTCGATGGTCACGCTCGGGTCGCTATAGGGCCCCGACGGGTCGTAGATCGTCACCGGCGGTTCGTTGGCCGACGGGTGAACGGCCACCTCGCGGAACGGCACGCGGATGTCGGGGAACAGCTCGCCGGCCTGATAGACCTTGCGCGAGCCGGGGATCGGGCCGGTCGAGATGGTCTCGGCCACGGCCTTGATGGTGGTCTGAACGTTCATTTCGGGCGCTCCTCAAGCGGCAAGGAGACCCGGACGTGTCGCGCTTGAGTCGGTCTTACGGACGAGACGATCGCTCCCGTCCGCGTTCCCTCCCTTCGCCGGCATGACCCGGATCAGGTTCTACGGGTCAGGGCGAGAGCCCAATCTCAGCCGCGCGCGGCCCCCCGGTGAACAGAGGGCGGAGACTAGGCGCGTTGACGCCCAGGTCAAGCGTTGTCGCGGGCCGCGCTTCTCAGGCGTCGTCGCCGGCCTCGACGATCCCGCGCATATGGGCCATGACGCCGAACGCGTTGCGCCCGACCTGGACGAAGGTTTCCGCCAGTTCCTTGGTCGCGTCCCGCAGATCGTACCGTTCGTCGGCGAACCTCAGCAGGACGCTCTCGATGTAGCGCTCCAGCAGGGCCCGATCTTCATCCGTGAAGGTCATGTGCATGGCGCGATCCTAGGCCGCCGCACCCTGGACGCGCCTTGACCGTGATCAAAGCCTCTCGGCCGAGAACGTATCGCAGGCGGCCGGATCGCCCTGGTCGTAGCCGCGCGTGAACCAGCGCATCCGCTGGGCGCTGGTGCCGTGGGTGAAGCTGTCGGGCACGACCTGGCCCTGGGTTTCCTTCTGCAGGGTGTCGTCGCCGACCGCCGCCGCCGCGCCCAGGCCGTCGCGGATGTCGGCGCGGTCGATGACGATCTTGCCGCCCGAGGCCTCGCCCGCGTGGGCCGCCCAGACGCCGGCGTAGCAGTCGGCCTGCAGCTCCAGCCGCACCGAGCCGCTTTCGGCGCCGCGCGCGCCCAGGCGGCGGGCCTGGTCGGAGGTTCCCAGCAGGGTCTGCACGTGGTGGCCGATCTCGTGGCTGATGACATAGGCGCGGGCGAAGCGGCCCTTGGCGCCGAAGCGGCTTTCCAGCTCGTTCCAGAACGACAGGTCCAGATAGACCTTCTGGTCGGCCGGGCAATAGAACGGCCCCATGGCCGACTGCCCCGTCCCGCAGCCCGTGGGCGTGGCCCTGTCATACAGCACCACCGCGCGCGGCGGCCGATAGCGAACGCCTTCCTGGGCCAGGATCGGGGTCCAGACGTCGCGGTTCGAGGTCTCGATCACGTCGACGAAACGGCCCTCCTGATCGGTGACCCGCCCGCGCGCGCCCTCCTGCTGTACGGCCGCTGGCTCCTGGAGTTGTTGGGTCGCCTGGAGGGTCGCGCGCGGGTCGATGCCGAACACGAAATAGCCGATCGCCGCCAGAACCACCGCCCCGACGCCGCCCCCGACCACGCCGACCGGCCCCATGCCGCGCCGATCCTCGATATTGCCTTCCTGGCGGCCGTCTTCCCACTCCATGAAACTCGACCTCCTCGATCAGCGCGTCTTGGGCTGGCTGGCCGGGCTAATCGCCCGCATCCGCGCGTTGCTCCGCGCCAAGGCGTCCTGTGTCAAGCGCTCAAGGCGGTCCATCGAGGCGGTCAGGTCCGCGTCGCGCCGGTCGATCTCCTCCGCCGGCCGAGGCGGCGTCACGGTCAGAGCGCCGGAAGACTGGCCGGCGCCCGCTAGCCGCTGATCGTTCAGATCGCGCAGCAGCACCTGGCTGCGCGCCCGCTCCTGGGCGGCGACCGCCTCCATCTGGGTCGAGAGCTGGTCGCGGCGCGCGGCGTCGGCGGCCTGGTGAGCGGCGTTGCGGGCCTGGATGTCCCAAAGGGCGTTCTGCGCCGCGACCGACCAGGCGCCGGTCAGGGCCAGAAGGCCGACGGTCAGAAACAGAACCTGGCGCATGTTCAAGCTCCTCGCCCCCGCGGCCGGCGCGAACGCATGGCGCGTCAGCTCAGGGCCGCTTGACCGAGAAACGCGCCAGTTCGGTTTTCGGCGCCGCCCAGTCGGGCTTCAGCTCGGCCGCCCGCGAATAGTCCCGATAGGCCGCCTGCAGATCGCCGAGGGCCTCGTTGGCCAGGCCCCGGTTGAAGAAGGCCTTTTCTGGATCCTTGACGCCCAGGGACAGGCCTTTGTCGATCTGCTCGACGCCTTCGCGGAAGCGGTCCTCGCCGACCAGGGTCGCGCCCCGGTTCACATAGGCCTCGCCCAGCTGCGGATCGATGCCGGTCGCTTGGTCGAAGTCGGCCCGAGCCGCCGCGAACTGGCGCTGGCGCATCTGAAGAACGCCCCGGTTCACATAGGTGCGGGCGCGGTCGCGGAAATTCAGGGTCTCGACCTCAAGAGCCGTGGTGCAGGCCATGATCGCGTGGCTGTCGGCCTTGCCGCCGAGGGCCGCGTCGGAGCATTCCTTGGCCTCGCCATTGCCGATTACGAGGGTCGAGGCGCCGGCCATGCCCGCGCCGGCCAGCAGGGCCACGGCGCAGAGACCGGCGATGGGGATCGCTCGGGTCATTTCGTCTTCCTCCCGGCGGGCGGCCTCGTGGATTGGGACGGCCTCGCCAGGATTCATCATAGCACGCGCGACACGGCGGGTCGCGCGCGGCGCTGAGCGTGCTAACACAGCCGGCGAGTCTTTCGAGGAACCTCGCCCATGCACCTCGCCCGCTTTCCCCGCGCCCGCTTCGCCCATCTGCCCACGCCGCTGGAGCCCCTGCCCCGTCTGGGCGCGGCGCTGGGCGTCGACCTCTGGGTCAAGCGCGACGATTGCACGGGCCTGGCCGGCGGCGGCAACAAGACCCGCAAGCTGGAATTCCTGCTGGGCGAGGCCCTCAAGCAGGGCGCCGACACCCTGGTCACCCAGGGCGCGGTCCAGTCCAACCACGTGCGCCAGACCATCGCCGCCGGCGCCCGCTTCGGCCTCAAGACCGAGGTGATCCTGGAAGAGCGCACCGGCTCCAAGGCCGGCGACTACATGGGCAACGGCAACGTTTTGCTCGACAAGCTGATGGGCGCGGCGATCCGCCATGTTCCGGCTGGCAGCGACATGGTCGCCGAGCTGGAAAGCAGCGCCGAGAGCGTCCGCCAGCGGGGCGGCAAGCCCTATGTCATCCCCGGCGGCGGCTCGAACACGATCGGCGCGCTGGGCTATGTCGACTGCGCCCGCGAGCTGGTGGTTCAGGCCGACCAGATGGATCTGAAGATCGACCGGCTGGTCACGGCCACCGGCAGCGCCGGCACCCACGCGGGCCTCGTCGCCGGCTTCGCGGCCCTGTCGGTCGACATCCCGATCCTGGGCTTCGGCGTGCGCGCGCCTAAGCCCAAGCAGGAAGAGAACGTCTTCAACCTGGCCGTCGCCACGGCCGAGACCATCGGCGCGGCCGGCCGCGTCACGCGCGAGATGGTCGTGGCCGACTGCGACTATGTCGGCGAAGGCTATGGCCTGGTCGACCAGGGCGTCATCGACGCCCTGACCCTGGCCGCCCGCGCGGAAGGGCTGCTGCTGGATCCGGTCTATTCGGGCAAGGCCATGAAGGGCCTGATCGACCAGGCGCGAAAGGGCGCGTTCAAGGGCGAACGCGTGGTGTTCCTGCACACCGGCGGGGCGCAGGGTCTGTTCGGCTATCAGTCGGTGCTCGAACCCGCTCTGGGCTAACGGCGATTCACGCTCCCGTGTCCGATCGAGAGACGCCCATCATGAGCACGACACCCCACGGCAAGGTTCTGGGCGTCCTCGGCGGCATGGGTCCGGCGGCGACCCTGGACTTCCTGGCCAAGCTGCAGGCGGCCACACCGGTCAAGCGCGAGCAGGACCACCTGCGCGTGCTCGTGGACATCAATCCCAAGGTTCCCGACCGCAACGTTTCGACGTCCGATCCCGGCCCCGTGCTGGCCGCGATGGCGGTCGGACTGCGCGATGCCGGCGCCCAGGTGCTGGCCATCGCCTGCAATACCGCCCATGCCTACGCCCAGGCGGTCGAGGCCTCGGGCCTGCCGCTGGTCGACATGCTGGAAACCGCCGGCCTGGCCGCCCAAGCGCGCGGCGCCCGGGTGGTCGGCGTGCTGGGCACCAGCCTGGCCCTGGCGCTCTATCGCGACCGCTTCTCGCACATGGGGCTCGAGGTGGTGATGCTGGACGACCACGAGCAGGTCGAGTTCATGGCCCTGCTGTATCGGATCAAGCAGGGCGACCTGGGCGCGGCCTCGCGCGAGACCATGGCCGCCCTGGCCCATCGCCTGGTCGGCAAGGGCGCGCAAAGCGTGGTGGCCGGATGCACCGAAGTCCCTCTGGTGCTGTCGGCGGCCGACCTGTCGGTTCCGTTCCTGGACGCGACGGAGGAACTGGCCAAGCGTTGCGTGGCGGTCTGCCTGGAGGCCCCGGCCGAGGTCTAGAACCTGCTTATCTGGTTTAGATCGCGCCCTCTAAACCAGACAGGCTCTAAGGCCGAAGCGGCGACGGGCCGTCTTCGCGACAGGCCTCGAACATGCGCGCCAAGGCGGCCGCGCCGCGAGACGCCTGGGCCATGCGCAGCAACGCCGCGCGCGCGTGCGCGCTATCGGCGATCTCGGCCTGGCGCTCGAGCCGCTCGGCTTCTCGCAAGTGATCGTCGCGTTTCCCCATGGGCGCGAAGGTTTATAGAACCCTAACGCCGCCACCATGCGACCACTGGACGCACGCCGTTCATTGACCGCGGCTCGATAGCGGGAAAGCCGACATGAAAACGCCCCCGGCCCTGGGGCGCGGGGGCGTCGTCCTGTTCCCCAACAGGACGGCGTCGGTCGCGCTGAGCTCCGAGCGCGGCGGCGTCGCCTCAAAGCCGACGCGCTCATTTCGCTGAACACGGAAGTAGAGACAACGCGTCCGCGTGTCGCAGACCCCAGAATGGGTAGACGCCACGCTCAGAAATCGTTTGCGAGGCCGGCCCCGTGGCGCCTACGCGATCAGCCGCACTTCGACCGGCGCGGTCTCGGTCAGCAGGCGGTCCAGAGCGTGGCGGTAGATGGCGATATCGTTCTGGTTCTGGGCCAGCAGCTGCCGATAAGCCCTTGGGCCCAGAGCCGCGCTGTGTGACTCCGCCTGGGTGACGTTCAGCCGCGCGACGTCGCCCAGGCGCCCTTCGAAGGCGGTCTGGGCCCAGTCCAGAGACTCGTAGGGATGCTCGCAGACATAGAACCACACCATCTGGTCGATCAGGTCCCTCGCCGCCTTCAGGTCGCGCTCGTAGTGCGGCGACCAACCCGACCCCGTCAGCTGGCGATAGTGGTGGTCATAGGTGTGGATCACCACCGCCGGGTCGTCGCAGGTGACGAAGTCGTCCAGCGCCAGCCGCTTGGCCAGGGCGACCGCGCGATAACGCGGATCGCGCGCCTGCTCGTCGGAAATCTCGACCATGTAGCGGAAGTAGCGATGCACCGAGACGACGCGGTCGATCGGCCAGCGGAAGTTGGTGGCCATGGGCATGCGCGGCCCCACGACGTCGCGGATGTCGCGCCCATAGTGGCCGGCATAGAGGTCATAGCCCCGGAAGACCCCATAGCGACCGCCGCGATCGGCGTGCTCGGTGGCGTCGTTCTCGATGCGGGGACACTGTCGCTCTTCCGGAAACAACCGCTTCAACGCGTCGACGACCGATGTGCCGCCGGCTTTCGGGTTGTGAAAGAAGAAGAGCTGCTCGACCAAGTTCCACACTCCGGCGTCGGAAAGCCACGCCCCTTTCCCTGGCTCCAACGGGCGAGCGTCACCATTCCGTCGCGGTTGCGAAACATTCCATACTTAAAATTCTAGTTTCCAAGCGCGTTAACTCTTTGCGAGGCAAATAGTTGGGCGCCACCGGTTTCCCTCATGGGAAGACGCCAGTGAGAAATCGCCGTTCTCCAAAAATCGTCCAATATTGCCGACCTCTTCGAGCCGGGGGCGCGAGTCGATGAAGACGAGCTTTGGCCAGAACCAAACCCGTTCGTGACTGATCAGGGCTAGCGCCCGACGCTTCAGCCCGGCGCGCGCCGCAAGGCCTTGAGAACCGCCTCGGGCGCGTGATCAATGACCCGCAGATAGGCGGTGAGCGCGGTGTCGGGGCGGGCGTCGCCGCGCTCCAGGTCTTCCAGCAGCGTCAGATCAATCCGGAACACGCGGGCGAAATCGGCTTGGGAGAGGCCGGTGCGCCAGCGCACCGCCTGGATCAGGGCCCGAGCCGAGCGGGCCCGGGCGGGCGTGGCGGCTTCGTCGATCGCGGGGTCGGCGGGTCGAGTCATCATCGGTACGCTCCTGAACTGTTCCCTCCCTATGAAGGGCTTGTAGGGCGTGGCGATTGCAGAATTTCGACGGCTTTGAGTCAGTGCGTCGTCGTCAACGCCCGCGCCTTGGTCTCCACCTGGTCCACGCCCCGCAGAGCGTCGCCGGAGGCGTTCAGTATCCCGTTGAAAGCCCGCAAGTCACGGGTGTCGATCCGGCGGATCTTCTTTTCGCGAGACCATTCCAGGCCGATCAGCTGACCGAGCCGACAAGCCTTGGGCAGCAAGGCCGACTGCTCGGACGGACCGCCCTTGACCACGAGCTTGCCGACGATGTCGTTCCAGTTCGGCGCGCCCGAGATGCAGAAGAAGGGCAGATTCGCGCAATCGCCCGTCCAGAAGCGCCGATACCAGAGGGCGTGCTCGGGGGTATCGAACTTGAGGCTGGACGTGGGCGCGACCGCGCCGCGACAGTCGGGGCGGACGAACTCGTCGGCCTGAGCGACATTGGCGGCCAGAAGGGCGGCGGCGAAGAGCGGCGCGGCGAGGCGGACCAACGGGATTTCTCCAGCGAAACTGGACGGTTCTAGGCTTTCGTCTTCGATAAAAATGCGGCGGTCGCCTCGATGGCGTCAACCAGGCCGACGCGCTCGATGCTGACGCCCTCGGGCAGGCTCGAAAATAGGCGGGTGGGCGCGGCGGCGTCCAGCATGACGAAGACGCCGCGGTCGTCGGCCCGGCGGATCAGGCGGCCAAAGGCCTGGCTGATCCGCGCCCGCGCCACCGCGTCGTCATAGCCCTTGCCGCCGAACCGCAGCCGGCGGGCCTTGTGCAGAACATCCGGACGCGGCCAGGGCACTCGGTCGAACACCAGTAGTCGCAGCGAGCGGCCTGGCACGTCGACGCCATCCCGGATCGCGTCGGTGCCCAGCAGACAGGCGTCCTCCTCGGCGCGGAAGATGTCGACCAGCGCCCCGACTTCCAGCGGATCGACGTGCTGGGCGTAGAGAGCCAGGCCGTTATCGGCCAGCGGCGCGGCGATGCGCTCATGCACCGCCTTCAAACGGCGGATGGCGGTGAAGAGCCCCAGCCCCCCGCCCCCGGCCGCCAGGAAGAGCTCGCGCATGGCCGCCGAGACCTGGCGCGGGTCTTCCTTGTTGACGTCGGTGACGACGAAGGCTCTCGCGTTGTTCTCGTAATCAAACGGCGAGACCAGGCGCAGCACCTTGGGCGCGGACGGCAGGCGCGCCGCGCCCGTGCGCATCTCGGCCAGGGCGAACGGGTCCTCCAGGGCCGGATCGACCAGGGTAGCGCTGGTGACCAGCACGCCATGGGCGGGCGACAGCACCGCCGCGCGCAGCGGCTCGGTCGGATCGACCCAGTGACGCCGACACGCGGCGTCGACGACACGGCCGTACAGGAACGTCGCCTCGAACCAGTCGACGAAGTCCGGATCGGTCTCGGTCGGCTCGATATCGTCGTCCTCAATGGCCTTCAGGATCGAGCGCCAGGCCGGCAGGGTCATGCGGGCCCGGCGATCCAGGCCTCGCAGCGCGCCTTCGATGCGGGCGCGCTCGGACGGCCCCAGATGCTCGGCGTCCTCGTCCAGCACGTCCTCCAGAGCGCGGGCCAGGGCCAGCAGCGGCGCCTCGATGGCGGCCAAGGCCTTGGCCGCCTCCGGCGCGCGCTCGCGGACGAGGTCGATCGCGGGTCGGGCGTCGCACTGCAGGCCCAGATCGGCGCCGCCCCGCTCGCTGGTGCGGGCGCGCAGTTGCTCGATCACGGCGACGAGGAAACTCTCGATCGGTCCGATCGGATTGACCTGGCCGTCCGGCGGCGCGACGCGGCCCGACCAGCCCTCGCCCGGCAAGGCGGCGGCGGCCCGCAGCGCCTGGTTCATCGCCTCGCGCGCGCCCTCGCGATCGCCCAGGATGTCCAGCAGGCGCGCCTCGAGGCCCCTGCCCCGCCGCCCGCGCCCTTCGGGGCCGCGGATCCAGCGGCGCAGCTCGGCGGCCTCGGCGCCGGACAGGGCGGCCGAGAAGGCGCTGTCGGCGGCCTCGAACAGGTGGTGGCCCTCGTCGAAGACGATGCGCTTGAGGCTGGTGGTCTCGTTGTCGCCCTTCAGACCCCGCGCCGTCCGCGCGCCATCGAACGCCGCCTGGGTCAGCACGAGCGCGTGGTTGGCGATCACCAGGTCGGCCCGCTTGGACGCCCGCACGGCCTTCTCGATGAAGCAGATGCGATAGTGCTGGCAGCCGGCGTGAATGCATTCCCCGCGCCGGTCGACCAGGTTCGACGGACTCGCCTGGGCCGAAGGCGGCACAGCGGAAAGCGTCGGCAGCCAGGCCGGAAAGTCGCCGCCGGTCATGTCGCCGTCCCGCGTCGCCCGCGCCCATCGGGCGGTCAGGGCCAGGCCGATCAGGTCGCCATTGCCCAGCTGGGCGCCGTTGATCTGCTCCTGGAAATTCAGCAGGCAGAGATAGTTCTCACGCCCCTTGCGAACGACGGCCTTGCGGGCTCGCTCCTTGGGGTCGGGATAGATCGAGCGGCTCTCGCGCTCGATCTGGCGCTGCAGGGCGCGGGTGTAGGTGCTGACCCAGACCGACGGCCCGTTAGCCTCGGCCCACAGCGAAGCCGGGGCCAGATAGCCCAGGGTCTTGCCGACGCCGGTGCCGGCCTCGGCCAGCATCATGCGCGGCTCGCCCTCGCGCTCACGCGGCTGGAAGGCGTAGGACGCCTCCTTCGCGAAGGTCGCCTGGGCCTCGCGCACCTCCTCGAGGCCCGAGCGTTGCAGCAGTTCGGCCAGGCGCTGGCCGGCGCGCTCGGGATCGATCGGCCGCGAGCCGGCCTCGCCGGGCGGGGCCTGATCCTCCCATTCCGTCAGTCGCGCCCAGACGTCCAGGCCCGAGCCCCGGAACTGGTTGCCGGCCTGCACCGAGCGCAGCGCGCCGATCACCCAGGCGCCCCAGGACCAGCCGGCCTTGGCCAGGGTCTCGGCCACGGCCAGGGCCTCCTCGCGCGAGGGGACCGGCGTCAGGGCCAGTTCGCGCAGCAGGGCGTCCGCGCTTTCGCGCAAGCTCTGGGCCTGCTCGGCCGCGCCGTGCGGTTCACGAAGCCCTAGGGCCATGGCCAAGCCCACCGCCGACGGCGCGCAGAACGCGGCCGGCCGGACAAAGGCGTGGAGCTCCAGAACGTCGAACAGCCTGGGCCCGCGCGAGGGCGGCGCCAAATTGAGGCGGCGGGCGGTCATGGCCGCGTGGGCCACCAGCACCGGGCCGTGCTCGAAGAGGTCGCGCGCGTCGGGGGCCCTCAGCATCCGCGCCTCGCCGCTTCCTTCGGCCACGCCCGCGCGCGGCCCCGGCAGCACCACGAGCGCGGGGGCGAGATCCAGTGTCGGCGGGGAGACAGTCACGCGAGTCTGTTAGCAAAAACCCGCTCGAAACAGAATCGGAACGTTCGCGCGGCGTCAGGTCACCGGCGCGCGGGAGGCCAGCTCGTCCTCCAGCCGGTCGACCGCCGCCTGGGCTTCCTCCTGCTGGTCGGCGTCGGGATCCTCGGCCGTCTTGCGATAGAGGGCCAGGGCCGCGTCCTTGTTCTTCTTCACGCCCTCGCCGGCCTCGTACATCAGGCCGATCCGGTAATAGGCGTCGGTGTCGCCGGCGTTGGCGGCCGCCTTGTACCACTTGAGCGCCTCGGCGTAGTCGACGGGCACCCCCTCGCCGTTGTGATAGACCACCGCCACATTGGCCATGCCCGTCGCCGAGCCCTGGTCGGCCGCGGCCTTGTACAGCGCCAACGCCTTGCCGTGATCGACGGCCACGCCATAGCCGTCGGAATAGAAGTCTCCCAGGTCGTTGAGCGCGTCGACGAACCCGGCCTCGGCGGACTTGCGCATCCAGGCGGCGGCCTGGGCCTTGTCCTCGGCCACGCCGCGCCCGTTCTGATAGGCCTTGGCCAGGTCGTACATGCCTTCGCGATCTCCGGCCGCCGCCGCGCGGCGGAACCAGCGAACCGCCTGGGCGAAGTCCTCCTGGACCCCTTCCGCGCCGCTGTAGACGAGGCCCATCCGGTCGTAGGCGCGGGCATAGCCCTTGCGCGCGGCGGCCTGGTAGAGCTTGGCGGCCTCCGCCGCGCTGGCGTCGACGCCTTCGCCGTCCAGATAGAGATCGCCCAGGTCGACCATGCTGGCCGGGTCGCCGGCCGCCACGCCGGCCTTCAGCCAGTGCAGGGCCTTGTCGACGTCGTAGTCCTCGTCGGGTCCGTCCAGATAGCGCAGGGCCAGCGGATCGTAGGCCGAGACGTCCCCCGCCCGGGCGCGGCGCGTGAGCTCGGCCAGATCGGCGGGCGCGGCGCTCTTGGCGGTCGCCGGCGGCGAGGCCGCCCCGGCGACGGGCGCCTGCCCAAGAGCCAGCGCCAGAACAAAAGCCAGTCCGATCAAGTCCGAACCCCGTGTTTCGATCTTCTCAAGGTGTGGCGATATCGATCGTCTCGCGCAAGGGCGCGCGGCGCGCGAAAGACAGGTGAAACAGAAAGGGAACATGCTATATCGGCCACAATGCTCGCGGCCGACGCCCTTCCTCCCAAGTTTCAGCAATGGTTCGCCAGCCGAGGCTGGAGCCCCCGCGCGCATCAGCTCGAGATGCTGGAGAAGGCCCGGGCCGGGCGCGGCGCCCTGCTGATCGCGCCCACCGGCGGCGGCAAGACCCTGGCGGGCTTCCTGCCCAGCCTGATCGAGCTGACCGAACGGCCCAAGCGCAACGCCCCGGCCGGCGTGCACACCCTCTACATCTCGCCGCTGAAGGCGCTGGCGGTCGATGTCGAGCGCAACCTGCTGACGCCCATCCGCGAGATGGGCCTGCCGATCGTCGCAGAAAGCCGGACCGGCGACACCGGCGAGGCCCGCAAAGCGCGCCAGCGGGTGCGCCCGCCAGACATCCTGCTGACCACGCCCGAACAGCTGGCCCTGTTCTGCGCCTGGGAAGGCGCGCGCGAATACTTCGCCGACCTGCGGTGCGTGATCATCGACGAGGCCCACGCCATCTGGCCCAGCAAGCGCGGCGACCTGCTGGCGTTGGGCCTGGCCAGGCTGCAGGCCTTCGCGCCGGGGATGCGTCGCGTCGGCCTTTCGGCGACGGTCGATGATCCGGATCTGGTGCGAAAGTGGCTGGGACGAAATGATCCTCCCCCGCCCGCGGGGGAGGTGTCGGCGGAGCCG